>Ga0102851_10000355_pt1 | contig 22395 bp, 13 predicted proteins | sample Mud3Dept3metaG_FD_79558 | JGI IMG/M metagenome (GOLD analysis project Ga0102851, IMG submission 79558) | Freshwater wetland microbial communities from Ohio, USA, analyzing the effect of biotic and abiotic controls - Mud 3 Core 4 Depth 3... | ecosystem: Environmental > Aquatic > Freshwater >... | reverse complement strand
CCCTTTCATCACGACCTTGCCCTTTCCCTTCTCGATCCGGAAGAACTGGTCGACCGTCGGGTGGACTTCCAGGCCGATCTCCTCTCCGGCCAGCAGGCTCATTACGACGAGCTGGCAGTAGCGGCCGGTGAAGAGGACTTTCCGGAAATTCTTGTTTCCTTCGGTGATTTTTTCGATGTCGGCGACATACCCAGTCATGGGCACCTCCTTGCGAATCGATTTTCCAAAGCGCCTGCGCCCATGTTAACACTCTGCCCCGAAGGAAGTCCAGACGTGCGAATGGCCAGACTCTCTTTGGGAACGCGAAGGCCCTCGGCGTCGACCTCGGCAGATTGGACGCGATCGCGTCAGTCATTCCCATTCCGATTTGTAATTTTTTAACAAAAAACCATATAATATTCCCGCTCTGGGGGAGGGGAGTACTCTATGAGACAAAAGCCAAATCCCTTGTTTCGGATGATGTGCGCAAACCTCTTGCTGATGACCGCGGTCGCACGATTCAACCTGGCGGTGATGCGAACAATCGAATTCGACACGCGGCAGGTGACCCAGCCCGATGTCGCTCTCATGCCCGACGGGAAAACCCTGATCTTCACGATGCTCGGTCACCTGTTCCGGCTTCCTGTCGAAGGCGGAAGCGCCGAGCAGCTCACCTTCGGGCCCTGCTACGATACGGACCCCGCAATCTCGCCCGACGGCGGCCGGGTCGCGTTCGTGTCGGACCGCGATGGCAGCGAAGGCAACATTTTCATTCTGGACCTGGGTTCGAAACAGGTATCGCTTCTGACGAAAGAAGCCCGGGCCGGCCGGCCGGCCTGGTCACCGGACGGAAAGACCATTGTCTATAAGCGCTTCGAACCCCATAATCCGGGTTCAACAAGAGCCGTCGTTTGCCGCATTCCTCTGGCGGGCGGCGAAGCCGAAACCATCAGCTCTCCGCTTCGCTTCTTCGGGTCGCCCTTCTATTTGCCGGACGGCCGTTTGGCCTGGAGTTTTTCCGAGCGTGACAGCAAGACCTCGCGGTGGACGACCTGTGTGGAAGCGGTCAATCAGCAGGGTTTGGCGTCCACCCTCGCCGCCTTTGAGGGATCCGCAGACCGTGTCCTGCCCTGTCCCTCTGGAGACGGCTTTTACTTTCGCCGCAGGGGGGCCAGCCCCATGGGCTTACAGCCGGACGAAATCGTCTTCCTGTCCATTCCCGACGGCAAAGAGCGGATGATTTTGCCGGCCAATGGCACGACTGGGACAACTCGTCCGGTCTTCGCCGTGGCGCCGGACGGCAAATGCCTCTATTTCGGCCAATCCGGTCGCCTCTGGAAAGTCCTGCTCCCCGCCGGAGCGCGCCTGCCCATACCCATGGAAGCCCATGTCAAGCTTGAGGTCGAATCCGTCACGCCGCCGCCTGCAGCCATGTTGTCGGGTAGCTCTGTGGCACCGCGCTGGATCATGACGCCGCGCCTCACCCCGGACGGCAAGACGCTCATCTTCGGCGCCGCCGGCTTCCTTTGGCGGCAGCAACTCGAAGGCGGCCAGGCGGAACGAATCTCATCGGGGGACGTGTACGAAGACGGGCCGTCAATATCACCGGATGGCGGCCGGTTGGCCTATATCAGGCTTCAAGGGATTCTGTCGTCCCTTGTCGTTCTCGATTTCAAGATAAGACAGACACGCTCGGTCGCCTCGGGGGGATATTACTCGGAGCCCGGCTGGAGCAGCGACGGAGGCAAGCTGGTCTTCGGCGAGTTCGGAAGCACGGGGAACCATATCAGTGTCATCTCCCTCGCCGATGGGAAAAAAGAACAATTTGCCAATGTGGAGCTTGCTAGGATGGGCCTCTGGTCGCCCCGTCCCCATCTCACCGTGGACGGCAGGTGGCTTTACTACACGGCCGATACCTCTGGAAAGGGTGAGTTTTATAGGCTGCCGCTCAAGGAAAAAGGGAAGGCCGAGATGGTCACAGGCTTTTCGCGACACGTCAGCGACGGCCAGGTCTCCCCGGACGGGAAGTGGCTGGCCTTCAGACGCAACAAAGAGATCTGGATCGCGCCTTTAGGCCGCCTTCCTGTCACGGACGATCAGACGCGCCAACTCAGCGTGGAAGGCGGGGATTCATTTGCCTTCACCAGCGATAGCTCAGCTCTGATCTTTTCCGCCGGCAGCCATGTCTGGCGGCAGCCTGTCACGGGCGGAGAGCGCAGGCAGATCCCGGTGCGTCTTGAACTGCCGCGCCCAACGCCAAAGCCGCTGCTGCTGCGCGGCGTGCGCGTGCTGAATTTCGAATCGGGCGGCTTTGGTTCGCCGACGACCATGTTCATTGAGCAGGGGAGGATTTCTTGGATCGGTTCCGAGAGCGGGCGTAATATTCCCTCTGACGCCGAGGCCGTTGACTGCGCCGGCAAGCTCGTCATCCCGGGCCTGTTTGATTTCCATGTCCATGCCGGCGGCGCCAACCACGCGTCTTTGATCGCCTATGGCGTCACTTCGGCGCGAGACGTCGGCGGTTCCATTACCGGGTTTAACGCCCTGAAGGACCGGAGCGAGTCCGGCGCCGGTCCAATTCCGCGCTACTTTTTTTCTGGAGAGATCTTCGAGGGCGAAAATCCCACTTGGGGAGACGGCTTCCTCCAGATTTACGACGAGCCCGATGCCCGCGAATATGTGCGCCGGTTTAAAGAGTGGGGGGCCGATTTTATTAAAATATATCCCGCGTTGCCTTGGCCGCTGCAGCATGCCGTCGCGGACGAAGCGCACCGGCTTGGCTTGCCCGTCGCGGCCCATGCCTTTACCGTTGAGGGGATCACGAAGAGCGTGACTTGGGGCTGCACCACCCTGGAACACGGAGACAGTGAACAGGAGTTCGATGATGTCCTCCAGATGCTTTCTCAATCCGGCACGCGCTGGGTTCCGACGCTGGCGGTTGATGGGGCCGATGCCTTGTTGCTGCGCGACGAACCCGAAAGGCTCTCGGACCCGAAATTCCGGGCGTTCACTCCGGAAGGGAACATCCAGGAAGCGTTGTTCGGAAGCTATATGAGATCCGTTGACGACACTACCCTTCGTGGCAGCGTAATGAGTCTTTTGGCCCGGGTCGGCGAAGCCCACCGCCGCGGCGTGAAACTGAACGCCGGCACGGATCCGTCGAATCCGGAGTGTTTCTTCGGCCCGTCGCTTCACTGGGAACTGGCGCGTTTCGTTCAGGCCGGGTTGACTCCGCTCGAAGTTTTGAGGATGGCCACTGAAGAGTCGGCGGCAGCGGTCGGCGCCGCTGACCTCGGGACGCTGGCTCCGGGCAAGATCGCCGATATCGTTTTGCTCAGCGCCGACCCGCTCGCGGACATCCACAACACCGAAGCTATCTGGCGCGTGATCAAGGGAGGCTGGCTGTTTGACCCCGATAAGTTGAGGGCCCAATCTCCGCCCGCAGAGGCTAAGAAGTGATGACCGCCAGCTTCCTGGTTTGAGTAACCCTGCAATATGAAGTCCGTTCTCCCCCAGGAAGAATGTACCCTTTACGGCCGCTGTTGACGCATGGGGGAGAGAAAACTACACTACGTCACTCAGTTATTTTTGGAGGAGGCAGAATCCATGAGAAAGACATTTGCCGTTTTCTTCATTCTGATTTTGGCCACCCATCTTGGTTTCGCCCAACAGCCCTCCTTGGCCTCGAATCCCGAAGTCCTTTCCCAGTTCCGGCTGCTCGAGAAGTGGATCGAGGCTCAGATGGAATATCGAGGCCTCCCCGGTCTTTCGATCGGAATCGTCTTTGATCAAAACCTGATTTGGGCCAAGGGATACGGCCGAGTCGACCTCGAGAAGAAAACATCCGCCTCGCCCAGCAGCATCTACCGTATCGCCTCGATCACCAAGCTTTTTACAACGACCGCCCTGATGCAGCTCCGGGACCAGGGCAAATTGAGGCTGGACGATCCTGTCTCCAAATATCTGCCTTGGTTTGCGATCAAAAATACGTTCCCCGACGCCCCGCCGATCACGATCGAACATCTCATCACCCATACCTCCGGTCTGCCGCGGGAATCCCCTTTTCCCTACTGGACGGATCACATTTTTCCGACCCGCGAAGAGATGATCAGCGCCCTCAAAAAGCAGGAAACGGTCTTCCCATCGGAAATACGATGGAAATACTCGAACCTGGCCATGGCTTTAGCGGGCGAAGTCGTTGTGGCTGCGTCCGGAGAGCCCTACGAGGCCTATATCCAGAAACATATCCTCGAACCGCTCGGGATGAAGGACACCAGCGTTTATTTATCCGAGGAGCACAAGAAAAGGCTGGTGACAGGTTATGGCCGCAGGCTGCCGGACGGCTCGAGGGAAATCATATCGTTTATCGACTCCAAAGGCATCACTCCGGCGGCCAACATGTCCTCTACCGTCGAAGACCTGGCCAAGTTCATCTCGCTTCAGTTCCGCCTGGAGGGAAAGCCCGGAGGAAGCCAGGTCCTCAAGGGGACGACACTCCGGGAAATGCAGCGCGTCCATTGGCTTCAGCCGAGTTGGAAAAGCGGCCAGGGACTGGGCTTTTCGATCGACCGGATGGGAGAACGGACGATCATCGGCCACGGCGGCTGGGTCGGCGGATATAGGACGCAAATCGGTTTCTGCCCGGACGAAAAGATCGGCGTCATCGTCCTGACCAATGCCGACGACGGGGAGCCCTGGTTCTTTCTAGAACAGATTTTCAGCCTCGCCGCGCCGGCCATCCTCAAGGCCTCCCAGCCTCCCGCTGAGCCGGCAAAACCGTCTCCCTCCTGGGAGATTTATCTCGGGCGCTACGAGGACCCGGCGCATTTTGACACGGAGATCATGATCATCGGCGGGAGGTTGGTGATGTACGGGTTCAATTACCCGCCGGAGAGAAACCCTGAGGGGTCGCTAATAGAACTGACACCTGGGGCGGAGCACACCTTCCGGATGACCGGCGAAAACGGAGACGGAGAATGGGTGGTCTTCGAACTCGGCCCGGATGGAAAGGTCAAGCGGATCAAGACCGGCGAAAATTATATCTATCCAAAGAGGGAGGGAATATGAAGATTCCGACGAGACGATGCGGGGTTGGCGTGAGTCTTGCTTGGGTTCTATTTTTCTTTTCGTGTTCTCCCTCCAAGGATACCCGGAGTCCGGACCAGATCTCTCCTCCTGCCGCCGAATTTGAGAAAGTCTACTCAGAGAGTCCGGCCGCATGGTTTGAAGCTGCGAGCAGCGCAGCCCGGGTGTCGAGCGACGGGCAATGGGCCCTTTATCGTTCGTCCGGGCGGGGCCTGAAGCTCATCAACCTTGAGACAGGAAGAGAAGATGCCGAGCGGCTGAACGCGGATATGGATCAGGTTTTTAATATCGCCTTTTATGAAGGCGGCGAGGTCGCCCGCCTCGGCCGGCGAGGCAGCGAGCAAGGATGGTTCCTGCCAAGTCCGGACGGTCTCCGGCTCACCTCCTTGCCTCCGAATGCCATGCCCGTATGGTCGCCGGACGGCTCCGCGGTGGCCTATTTCCGGACCGGGCAGGCGGATAAGGGGATTTTCGCAGGAGATGAGAACAGCCAAAAGCCATATCCGGCCGCCGGAACCATCACCGGTCTTGTCTGGTCTCCTGAAGGCAAGCAGATCTACGCTCTGGCCTGGCATGATAACGGTTTGACTTCACTCTTGCGCCTCGATCGGGAGACGGGCGGCATCGAAACCCTGATCAACGATCTGGATGCGAATCCCCGGTTGAATCCCCTTGGCATTTCGGCCGACGGGAAGCGTTTATATGTCGCCCTGGCCAGCCCGGCGGCTCCCGTCGCGGAAGCGCGCCACCAGCCTGAGGCCGACCGCGACCTGGATATCTATGAGCTGGAGCCGGCCACGGGCGCCTGCCGCGTTGTTGTCGAGGCGCCGGGTGACGATTTTGCCCCGAGGGTGGCCTCGGGCTTTCTCTACTGGACGCACAATGACATCCACGATTCGGTCGTTGTGGTTCCTTCATCCGGTGGTGAGGCTCGCGTCGTCCAGGATTGGGCCGAGATCCCCTACTGGAGCCCGGATGGAAAACAGATCGCCTTCACTTACGGCCATTGGCGGCTGGCCGATTGGGCCTTGAATCTGGATGCCGGGGTTGTGGCGGTGGATTCCGAGGCTCGCCCCGTTTCTCCAATGGAACCGATCATCACCGGCTACCACGAGGACTTCACCCCGGCCTGGTCGCCCGACGGCAAGTGGCTGGCTTTTCATTCCCATCGCTCGCCTACGCCGATTTCTTCATATGAAGGCGAGGGAAGCACCGATGATCTCTATCTGCGCCGGACGTCGGGCGGACCGGACGAGGAGATCAGGCTGACGGACTTCGGTTGGGAAGACGGGGTCGCCGACTGGTCCCCGGACGGCCGCCATTTGATCTTCGATTCCTGGGAGCGGGGCGGACAGCCGGGTGTTTCCAAACCTTGGATTGTGACGATCGACCCGGCAACGGGAAAGGCGGTGAGCGTCGAGCGGCTGCCCCTGCCCGATCCCATTAAGAATGGCTTATGGCACTCTTGGTCTCCGGGAGGTGACGAGATCGCCTTCGAAGAGCTCGTACAGGGGAATAGCCGCATTCTCTGGGTTGTCAGCACGGATGGAAAACGGGCGGAGAAGCTCGCTGAATACACGAGCAGCACATACGGAGGTCTTGACTGGACGCCCGACGGAAAGACCATCGTCTACGGCGCGTCAGCAGGGGAGCGGATGCAGTTATTTGCCGTCCCGAGTTCCGGCGGCGTCCCCCGCCGGCTGACCAGCGACGCCGCGAACCTGATGCATCCCCAGGTCTCCCCCGACGGCCGCTGGATTGCCTGTACGCGCATGTCCCAGTCAAAGGAAATCCGGCGGCGGAAGCTCTAGCGCGATCGGGGATTGTTCTTCGGAATCAAGTCCCCAACGCTGACCTTTTAATTTGTCTCAGGGCATCCAGCAAGCTGGAAAGTTGACCTCAACGCTCCCTCCAAACGCCCGTATCTCCAGGTAGGAAGCGGCTCCAGAACAGCGACGGCCGGATCCTTCCGGCCAAAAAAAGAGTTGATTCCTGAGAGAAAGACTATTGTCATCTCTGGCCGCATGATGATAGCTTAGCACTGAAGTTTGATGCTTCGAGTGAGCGTATTATCTTTATGCGGATGTCCCGGAACTTGTGGCGCAAAGCATCCTGTCCGTGGTCAGTGAAGTGCGCGTGAAGTTGCCGGCAGGAACAGCAAGCCCGGACGAATCGCAAGGAGAAACATAATGAAATCCGCAAGAAATCTGGCGTTCGGATTCTGCCTCATCCTTCTTTCCGGGTCTGTCGTCTCTGGCAACACTTATGGGGACATTACCTCTGCGCAGGACCACGGGAAGACCGGCTATCTGGGAGTCCCGGAAGGGAAGCTCTATTACGAAGTCGCCGGAGAAGGAGACTGGCTGGTCCTGGTTCACGACGGGAACCTGCATTCCGTGACGTGGGACGAACAATTCCCGGTTTTTTCAAAAAGCTACAAGGTCGTCCGCTATGATAGGCGTGGGTACGGGAAATCAACGTATCCGGACAAACCATACTCAAATATTGAGGATTTAGCCGAGGTCTTCAGGCAACTGAGTATCCCAAAGGCGACTCTCATGGGGATGTCCGCCGGCGGCGGGCTGGTCATCGATTTCACCCTGGAGCATCCGGACAAGGTGGCGGGGCTTGTCCTTGTCGGGGCGGTGGTCAGCGGTTACGGATATAGCGATCACATGAGGACCCGAGGAGGAAACCTGGATCCCGCCATTTTGTCCGACCCGGCTCAGGCTGCCGACTATTTCTGCAATAAGGATCCTTATACGTTTTACGAGGGCAACCCGGAAGCCAGGAAAAGAGGCTATGAATATCTTATGAATAGCCTGCAGAATTATCGGATGGACAAATTCGGCCTTCTCACAGGACCGAAACGGCCGGCCCTGCAGAACCTCAAAGAGATCAAAGTTCCGGCTTTAATTATCGTCGGAGAATATGACATTCCGGACTGCCATGCCCATGCCGGCGCCATCGAAGCGGGAATCGCCGGTTCAAAAAGAGTGATCATCAATAGGGCGGGACATATCGTGCCCTTGGAGCAGCCGGCGATTTTCAACGATATCGTTCTGACGTTTTTAAGGGAAAACAAGTTCTTTGAAGTCCTGGGCCAAAAAGGCGTTTCTGAAGCTGTCAATGCCTTCCAGGAGGCGCGGAAAAGGAATGACCGTTCCGCTTATTTCAGTGAACAGAGACTCAATCAGGCGGGATACGTTTATCTCCAGGGCGGAAGGGTCAAGGAGGCTATCGAACTCTTCAAGCTCAATGTCCTGGCCTACCCGGATTCATGGAATACGTACGACAGCCTGGCGGAGGCGTATATGGCGGACGGCAACGAAGAGCTGGCGATCCTTTTTTATGAAAAATCGCTTAAATTGAATCCCGGAAACGGCAACGCGGTCGATCAATTGAAAAACCTCAAGAAATAATGGCAGGTAACAATTCGTCCATTGTGACCTGATTATTCTCATTGAATCGCAATCATTGATAACAAAAATTGCCAGGGGATAAGCGCAGAGAAGCAGCGAAGTCAATAAAGGCGACGCAGGGAAAGGCTCTGGAGGTTACCACAGGAGGAAAGTTCCGCGAGCCAGAAGGTCAAGAAGTCAGAATATCGGAGGAAAGAACATGAAATTGAAAGCACTTGTAGGAAGCGGAGAAAAAATTGGACTTCTTGCCCTGCCGTTTTTAATAGTCGGTTTGATTCTGAATATCATGAATCCTTCTCTGTTCAGCGTGGGTGGCCCATCCTCAGTTCTCAAGGTGATTTCCATACTCCTTTTAATCCCCGGGATTGGCATTTGGATATGGTCAGTCGTTTTGATTTTAGCAAAAGTGCCCAAAAAAGAACTGATTACAAACGGACCTTACTCTTTGGTTAAACACCCATTATATACAGGGGTGGCTTTGCTTGTGCTCCCCTGGATTGGCTTTCTGTTTAACACATGGTTAGGAGTTTTGCTGGGAATCGTCTTTTATGTTGGATCCAGGATATTTTCGCCTGAAGAAGAAAAAATATTGTCGAAGACTTTTGGTGCCGCCTGGGATGAATACCGCAATAAAGTAAAAATGCCGTGGCTATAAGGAAGCATCAATTTTGGTTGAAATTGAAGAAGGGATAATGATCGCCAATAAACAAAGTCCGGGAGGAAAAGCGATGGCCAAGTCAATAATCATCGTTGGCGCTGGGATGGGCGGTCTGGCAGCCGGCATCTACGGTCAGATCAACGGCTACGAAACGCAGATCTTTGAAATGCACACCAAACCGGGTGGGCAATGTGCATCGTGGAAGCGCAAGGGCTACACTTTCGACGCCTGCATTCACCACTTCTTCGGCTGCAAACCGGGTTCCAGTGTATACCAGATGTGGCAGGAGCTTGGCGCATTGCCTCGAGAACTGGTAAATATCGACGAGTGTACGGCCGTCGCCTCTCCGGACAGGAAAATGTTCATTGATTATTATGATCTCGGGAGGCTAAAAAACGCGTTGCTCAAGTTGTCTCCGGTAGACTCAAAGATGATCGGCCGGTATATTGGGTCTATCAAGGCATTTGCTGATAGAAACATTGATGATGCGATAAGCAGCGGCTCATCCTGGAAAATGATCAGGATTTTCTTTTCGACGCCTTCGATCCGAAAATGGTTCAAGATGAATATGCGCACTTATGCCGAGCGGTTCTCTGATCCTTTTCTGAGAAGAGCATTCGCCCAGCTGGTATATTCGAATCCGGATGGCCCCCTTTTCTTTCATTTCATGAGGCATGCTGGCGGAATGAGCCGTGACATCCAATGGCCAGTGGGTGGAGCCGCCGATTTCGCCAAATCGATCGAGGGGCGGTACCTGGCTTTAGGAGGGAAAGTCCATTACGGCAGCAGAGTCAATAAGATTCTGGTTGAGAACGACAAAGCGGTCGGGATTAGGCTCGAAGATGGGAGCGAGCCAAGAGCGGACATTATCATTTCGAACGCGGACGGGCGCAAGACGATTTTCGATATGCTGGATGGCAAGTACATAAACGAGACCGTCCGCAGCTATTGCACTCCAAACTCGGACCAGACCCCCTTCGCTGTGAATGTTTGCCTGGGGATTAACCGGGACCTCTCCGGCGAGCCTTCGTCATTAGTATTGCTGCTTGACCCGCCTGTGACTATCGCCAACCAGAAATATGAGAGTCTGGAGGCGCAGCTATATGGTTTTGATAAAAGCATGGCTCCGGCGGGCAAGGGCACGGTAAAGATTGAGCTTCCGGCAAGCTATTCCTACTGGAAGCAACTCTATAGTGACGATAGGGAAAAATATAAACAAGAAAAGCGGAGCGTCGCTGAACAGGTCATTCAAATTCTAGAAGGTCACTTCTCCGGAATAAAAAACCAGGTTGAGGTAATCGACGTCTACACTTTAATGACATGGGAGCGTTACATGGGGGGAACTCAGGGATGGTTTAATCTGCCGAATCGGAAGCTGGATTTCAGCATGAGGGAAGACCTGTCCGATAAGAAATTCAAAACGACGCTGCCGGGGCTGGCCAATTTCTACTTCGTTGGAGTGTGGGCAACGGCCATGGGATCTCTGGCCCAAAATGCCCACTCGGGAAAGACGATCATCCGGCGCATCTGCAATAAGGAAGGCAGAAAATTTAGAGCGCATGCCTAGGATGGGGGCCTGGAGGAGAGGAAACGGCCACCGCAGGCTGATCTTCCTAAGACCAGTTTGCCGATCTATACTCCTAGTTGACGAATTTCTTGTAATAGATCTCCCGGTTTGAGGGCGTGTCGTCGGACCAGACAAGATGAAGATTGCCCGAGGAATCGGCGACTATAAAGGGATCCCAGGAAAAGCCTGCCGTCCAGGTCAGCCTCCGGACCGCCGCCCAGGTGCTTCCCGAATCGGTGCTTTTTCGATAGGAAAGCTCCCCGTTCGGATCTTCCCAGACCAAATGCAGCGTGCTTGGGCCGTCAACGGCAAGGTTCGGGTAGGCGGTCCAGCCCGGATCCCAGCTGAGTCGTTTAGCCGATGTCCAGGAGGCCCCGCTATCTGTGCTCTTCTTATAATAAATAACATAGAGCGAGGGGTTTTCATCGTACCAGACGAGGTGAAGGTTTGCGGAGGGATCGACGGCGAGATCCGGACGGTAGGAACCGTTCTCCATCCAGCTGAGCCTTTTGGCCGTGCTCCAGGCCACACCCGCTTCCGTGCTTTTCTTGTAATAGACCTCATAGTTGTATTCGGAGGGAGTGTTGTCTTCCCAGACGACATGGAGCCTGTTTGACGAATCAATGGCCATGTCCGGATAATGGGAATTGCCGGAGGTCCAGGTGAGTCTCTTGTCCAGCATCCAATTCGTCCCATCAGGGCTTCTGCTGTAATAAATTTCACCGGTCGAATCCTGCCAGATAAGGTGGATGAGCCCCAGGGAATCAACTGCGATATCGGGCCACTCTGAAGTGATACCTGTCCAGGTGAGCCTTTGCTTGGCCGTCCAGGTGGCTCCACCGTCCGAGCTCCTCTTATAATAGATCTCGGATCCTCCGATCGAGTCCTCAGTCCAGACCACGTGGAGACGGTCGGAAGCGTCGACGGCCATGGCTGGATACCGGGAATCGTCCGAAGACCAAGTGATCCGTTTTGCCGCCGTCCAGGTGGTCCCGCCGTCCGTGCTTCTTTTATGATAGATCTCATAGTGCCCCGGCGTGTCGTCATACCAGACCACGTGCAAATGGCCGCTGGAATCGAGGGCCATCTGCGGACTGGAAGATATGCCATCATTCCAGGTCAGCCTCTTGGCCGATGTCCAGGCGGCTTGGGCAGAGGGGGAAAGGGAAAATACTCCAATGGCCATAAGCCATAAAGCTATCCGTCTCACTTCTTCCTCCTGTGTGGCCTAAGATTATGAACGCGCGAAGGCTTATTCATAGCCGGATATCGGGTTCTGGATATGATCCTTTTCCTTTTTAGGACCCAACTATACCTCTCGTTATGGAACAAAATCAAGGCGAATGTGACGAAGGGACCGCCCAGGATGTGCTGTCGGGCCTCGGCGGGGTGAGGAGACTGCTGGGAATAAGCAAATCCCGGAAAATTCTTGGAGCGTTGCGATCTTGTCCAAGTTGCCTTATGGTGTCACTGAAGCAATGGACGGTAGCAATGCCTCTGATATGTCCGAGTCTATTGAAGGACTGAGGATAAAAGACTTATAATAGCCAAGGGTTGAGCCGCAAAGGAAAAGGAATTGGACCAGATGGCGGATTTCGAAAAGCATCTTCGCGATTACTTTCCTTTCGGGCTGCCGGTTTCCGCGGTTAGCGCCGACTGGCTGGGTCTGGTCGCCATTCTGAAAGAAGCCGGCCCGCATTCGCCGTCCGACACCCAGCTTTTGCGTCGGCTCGCGGCCCGGTTCAACATGCAGTGCGCTTCGAGTGCTCCTGCGCTCAACCCGATCTCTCCGGGACAGCTCATTACGGCAGGGATGATCATCGAGCTCCTGCGCTATGTGGTCCTGATCTACTGTCACCAGCAGAACCCGGGTTCGCTCGGAAAAGGCCTGAGCTGGACGGCAGACCGGAAAGGCGCGGAGTTGATCTCGGGGCCGACGGAAGCTTTTGCCGAGTTCTTTCCCCCTCGCCAGGTCATCCTGGAACAGGAGGGCCGATCCGCTTATCTGGACGGCCGGTCTGAGCTTGCCCCCCGCCGGGATCAGGTGGCGATGGAATCAGTGCTGTTGAAGCTCGCGATGATCAACCCCGCCTTCAAGCCGTTCCTGGCACTTTTTGATGATGCCCAGCTTCGCCAGGCGGCGCCCTATCGTGAGCTCGCCGACTCCCTTGCCGATTTTTTCGAGACTCAGCCGCCGGTGGCGGAGATTGGAACCAGCCTTTTCAAAACCCTGCTGGCGCCGATGGAAAATTCCCCTGATTCACTGGAAGGGCAACTGGAGTTCATCCAGCGGCATTGGGCGAAGCTCTTGCCGCCATCGTTACTCGAGAAAATCGTGCTGATTGGCGATGTCTTGCGGGAAGAGCGGTACCAACGCGGGTTTGGTCGGGGCTCGACCGAGATCCTGCGATTTGGCAAGGCCGGCAGGGTGGACGTTGGCTATCCCGAGGTGGAAGCTTTCAGCCACGATGCCGACTGGATGTCCAACGTCGTGCTAATGGCCAAGAGCACCTACGTCTGGCTCGACCAGTTGTCGAGAAAGTATCAGCGTCCCATCCATCATCTGAACGATATCCCCGATGAAGAACTCGACCGGCTGAGTCGCTGGGGTTTCACCGCTCTGTGGCTGATCGGGGTCTGGGAACGCTCCCGTGCCTCGCAGACAATCAAGCAGATCATGGGCAATCCCGAGGCGATGGCCTCGGCTTACTCTGTCTATGATTACCGCATCGCCGATGATCTGGGCGGCGCTGCGGCTTACGAGAATCTGAAGGAGCGCGCCGGGAAGCGGGGGATCCGCCTGTCCGCGGATATGGTTCCGAATCATATGGGGATTTTTTCGCGGTGGGTCGTGGAGCATCCGCAGTGGTTTGTTCAGCTGCCCTACCCGCCGTTTCCGGCCTATCAGTTCACCGGAACTAACCTCTCCGAAGATTCTCGCGTCGGGCTGCAGATCGAGGACGGATACTGGCAGCATCGTGATGCCGCGGTTGTATTCAAGCGAATCGACACCGCGACCGGTGAGGTCCGCTACATCTACCACGGCAATGACGGAACCAATATGCCCTGGAACGACACGGCGCAGTTGAATTTCCTGCTGCCGGAGGTCCGGGAGGCGGTCATCCAAACCATCCTCCACGTCGCCCGCCAGTTTCCGATCATTCGCTTTGACGCGGCCATGACGCTGGCCAAGCGTCATTACCAGCGCCTCTGGTACCCGCAGCCGGGTGAGGGGGGCGCCGTTCCCTCGCGCGCGGAACACGGTCTGAGCAGGGACGAATTCGACGCGCAGATTCCGAAGGAATTCTGGCGCGAGGTCGTCGATCGTATCAAGGAAGAGCTGCCGGAGACCCTCCTGTTAGCCGAGGCTTTCTGGCTGATGGAAGGGTACTTCGTGCGCACTCTCGGGATGCACCGGGTCTACAATAGCGCCTTCATGAACATGCTCAAGATGGAGGAGAATTCCAAGTACCGTCAGACGGTGAAGAATGTCCTGGAGTTCAGCCCGGAGGTCCTGAAGCGCTTCGTGAACTTCATGAACAACCCGGACGAGCGCACGGCGGTCGAACAGTTCGGCAAGGGCGACAAGTATTTCGGCGTCGCCATGATGATGGTCACGATGCCCGGGCTTCCCATGATCGGGCACGGACAGGTTGAAGGTTTTGCCGAAAAGTACGGGATGGAGTACCGCCGCGCTTATTGGGATGAACGGGTCGATGAAGACATGGTGCGACGTCACGAAGCTGAGATATTCCCTTTGATGCGCAAGCGTCATCTTTTCTCGGGGGCGACGAATTTTGCTCTCTACGATTTCCGCTCTCCCCAAGGCGGGGTGGACGAGAATGTCTTTGCCTTCTCGAATCGCGCCGGCGACGAGCGGGCCATTATTATCTACAATAATGCCTACAATACCACCCAGGGCTGGATCCATACCTCGACGGCGATCAATGCGGCTTCTGCTGATCATCCCCGTTTGGTGCGCAAATCGCTGACGGAGGCCCTGGCCCTTCGGACCGGTGAGGCCGACCTTTATATTTTCCATGATTACCGCACCCGGCTGCAGTATATCCGCTCGGGCCGGGAGATGGCCTTGGAAGGGCTTTTTGTGGAGTTGAGCGGCTACCAGTATCAGGCCTTTCTCGACTGGCATGAAATTCACGATTATGATGGGTCCTGGCGGCGGCTGATGCGTCTTCTCAACGGCGCGGGAACGCCCGATATTGAAGATTCCTATCGGGAACTGCAGCTGCAGCCGGTGCTCGGGCCGTTGCGGTCGGTTGTCAACGCGGAATCTTTACGGGAGGCCAATGACAGGGCGATCACCGACGATCTCAGGGAGGCCATGCCCGCGGACGTTTTCGTAAATGCCGTTACCAGATTCCTGGGAAGCAGCGTCGTTATCTCTGAGAGAACTCCTGCTTTGTCACGCTCAGAATCGACGGCGGCTCCCTCGGCTGTTCCTTCAGCCCTTCCTGTGTCAAAGCCACCGGCAGACTGGGTGAATTTCATCGCTGAAGAGAAAATCCTGGGGCCGGTACTGGTCGCCGGAATGCTGGAGAAGGCGTGCAGCCTCAAGACGAGCGACGATCAGCGTGCCTATTTCGAGATCGCGTTTGACCGTCTCGAAAACTGGCATCTGCGCAAAGCCGTCGCTGAAGCGTTTGCGGAGTTTCATCACGACAAATACCGGGGCGATCTTGATAGCCATCTTGTTGCGGTACTGGTGACCTCGGAAAATCTCCTCAATTTGTCCCGTGTGGTTCCGGCCTGGTTTTTCGACAATCCCTATCTCAAGCGATTGCTGACCGTGAATGTTCATCAGGACATTGAATGGTTCAACAAAGAAGGCTGGGAGCGACTGATTCGCGCCTATTGTGTACAGGCGCAGCTGAGGCTGTCTCAAGACGAGATGGGCGATAGCGGGAGCTTCCGGATTCTGCTCGAGCGGGCCCGCCACCTAATCACTGCGGGCGAACAGTCAGGCTACCAGTTTGCCCGTCTTAAGGAGATGCTCGGCGATAAAGCCGGCGTCAAGCCGAGAGGCCCCACAGCAGAATAGGTTTATCAAGCCCTAAAATGGTCAGAATTTGACTCTGATCAGCGGCCCAGCTCATTGATTGTCAAGATCATCTCATTAAGACGCCCTGCGCTTTTCCTGTTATAGGCGAAAGCAATCCTGGGCTTAGACCTGAGATTTGGTTCGTCTTTCTCCTCGGGAAGCGCCCGCGTTTTGAATATTTTTCCTGATTCGATGAGGTCCTGGAACATCTCGTTCAATCTTCTGACATGAGCATCTTTGAGTTCCTTTTCTAACCTGATCACAAGCTTGTCTCTAACCTGGCGCAGGGAGTGATACGTTGAATAATAAGAGGTGATCCAGTCTATCGCTTCTTCAGGAGACCGCGCAATTTTATAGAAACTCAAGTCCTGCCCAGATATGAAACCCCGGGCCAGCAATTGCCGCCTTATAAAACGATCCCAAGTTTCCCAGTAATTTTCTCCAGGCAGTTCCATAAGGATGATGGGCATGGGCGGCGCTTTCCCGGTTTGAAGCAACGTTAACACCTCAAATCCTTCATCGTGCGTTCCAAAGCCGCCCGGGAATAGGGTGACCGCATCGGCTTCCATCACGAAAAATATTTTGCGTGTGAAAAAGTATTTGAACCTGACGACTTTCGGATCGTCCCGGATGATTTTCGCCAGCCCTCTCTCAAAGGGCAGGAGGATATTCACTCCAAAGCTATTCCGAAGTCCGGCTCCTTCGATCCCGGCTTTCATAATGCCTGACGCCGCTCCGGTGATGACCATAAAGCCTTTCTCAACCAGATGACGAGAGAACCTTACCGCGAGCTCATAGTAGGGACTGCCCTTGGGTTCGCGAGCCGAACCGAAGATGGAAACCTTGCGGAGCAGTCTGTACGGCTTGAATACGTACGCGGCATGCCGGAACTCGGCCAGGGCGCGGTTGATGATCTTCAGGTCTAAAATATCAAGTTCATCCCGTTGGCACTTCAGCGCATTGAGAATAATATCCCGGTAGAGCAAGGTCCGAAGATCTTTTCCTTCAGCCGTCAATATGTTTTGCGCCGCTCTGAGTGCCTCCTGGGTCTTATAAGGTTTAACGTCTAACATGATGGCTTTCCTCTTTGAATTGCTCCGGCATAAAAACAGTGCTTATTATATCTTTATTCGTTCGTGATATAAAAAAAGTCATCCCCTGTGACCTGCCCCCCCTGCTGATGATGTCACCAGGTATTTGAAGCCATATCTCAAGAAAATTACGCCTGAAGAACTCAGGTTTATCAAGCGCTTTCGAACGCGGGGATCCGGTCCTGCCTCCGCCTTTGTCCGGGCCCGGACCCGGCTGTGGACGTTGAAGCCCGCGCCGCAGCGCTATGGTAACCTTGACTGAGACCCGTTACTTTTTATGCAACTTTTCAAGCATCTTTTTGGCATTGTCATTTTTCGGATTCAGTTCCAGGGATTTCTTGTAATTCTGGACCGCGAGGCTTTCGTTTCCCGCTTTCATATAGGCTTCGCCGAGGCTGTCGTACACGTTGGCGGATTGCGGATGAAGCCTGACGTTCCTCATGAAAACCTCGATCGCCATATCGACCATGTTTTCCTCGAGAAATCGATAGCCCAGCGCATTGAGATCGTTTTCGGCGCCGAGGCTCATCGAAAACCTGTCCAATTCGTTTCGATACACGGCGGCGATTGCTGCATCCGGATGGCAGGAGATATCCGGCTCGACGCCGGTACCCTCCCAGTTGGAGTTGGTGACGGGGCTGATCGGCCTGGCGAACGGCAATTGGAGCAGGAAACAATCATTGACCACGAATGGGTTAGCCGCGTGCGCCGCTCCCATTGTTTTTTCTCCCACGATCGTGGCCCTCTTGAGGCACTTGAAATCATAGGCAAATCCCTCGGCAGCCGAAAACGTTCTCCGGCTGATGAGAATGTACAGCTTGGTAAGGGGCAGCCTCCTGCCGGGTACATAGAAGAATCCCCGGTGCTGATACATTCTGTCTTTGATCCGATGGAAAAAACTGCTGAAATGAACCCCTTCGTCCGGGTCGAAAAAGTAGCTCCCCAGCAGCATGATCATCTCAGGATTGCCTCCGCCGTTGTTCCGCAGGTCGAGGACGATGGCATCGGCATATTGCAGAAAGCCCAATGCCGAAATGAGCGTATCCGATCCGGCTTCGCCGGGAAAGGAATCAAGGCGGAAGTACCCGATGTTGCCCGGCAGGATCCTCAGCTCCAGGGCGCCGAAGTTCCTTCTCTTATCCGCCTGCAGCTGCAGCTCCCGCTCCTTTTTCCTTTCTTCTTCGCTTCGCGCCTCCCCCTGGCGCATGCTTTTCACTCCCTGCGGGTCGAATCTCAGCTTGAGATGCAGGTCTTTTTGGATTTCTCCGAGGGCGTTCTCGATCGCTTCTGCCAGCCTGCTTCCTTCGGCGATCCCGGCAAACGCGTTCCGGCTTGACAGCGAAAGCAGATGGTCCGAGTACTTTTTGCCGATTTCCGGAAAGACATATTTTTCTTCCAGCATTTTGGCGACCTGCTTGACCGTCTCGGATCTCAGCTTTTCGTCTATTACGCACTCTTGGCCGATGACCATGGCTCTTGGCATAGCCATGCCGAACAGCACGAGCAGGCCAAACAAACCCATTGCTTTGCTACTCATTGTATCCTCTTTAGAAATTAATAAAATAAACTTTCTATTCCTGCGGCCGCAGTGCTTCCATAACCTTGGCCGAAACCCGGTGGATATCGGTCTCCCGGGTGAAGAAAAGGGAGCGGCCGTCGGACGAATGCGTGGGGCTGGACTCCGGCTTGCCGGTGTCTACGGCTGGGCCGAGGTTTATTGATAGGGCGTACCGGTAAACCAGGCCGAAGACCGGTCCCTTGAACAAGCCGTAGCGGGTTTCGATCGCGGCCGGGTCGCCGTCGCGGCCCCGGGCGACGAGCTCGTCCAGGCGGGTCCGGTCGATCGCTCCCCAGCTCGACTCTCCGGCGCCGTCCCTGCCCATGGTCAGGAGCGCCTCCAGGAAGGCATCTTGGTCCGCAAGGAGGATATTTATCGCCGAATCGGCCTTGCGCCGCTGGGACCAGGGCGTAAGCGGTCATTTCGTCCACGCCCATATGGATGAAACCGGGCCGGAAAAGGTTGCCTGGGATCAGGGGGACAGGCCCCGCCCCCGCCCCCGCCTCAGGTGTTGTCCGCTTCGACCGCCTGCCTCAGCTTCTCGAGGAAGTCGGGGATGGCCGACGTCGGAGATATGGGAAGTCACCCGGGCGATGAACTCCAGGTGGTCCATCCGCTCCAGGTCTTTGGCCTCTTTGCCATACCGGTAGCCGACCTGGCCTTCTCGTTCATCCAGGGAGAGACGTTCCAGGGACAGCAGCGGCCGGATCATGTATTTTCCCACCCGCTCGGCAAAGGCCCGGCCCGCCGGGTCAGCTTCAGCGAGTTGTTAGGCAGCCGAAACGGCCTCGGCACCCGAAGCGGGCTAACACCTGAATACGTAGATTGCCCAGCCCAAAGTGTCCCTGCCCCACCTCAGGTAGGCTGACTTGTCCTTCGCCACGCGCTCTAGCAGCTCAGGCAGATCAGGGTCGTCTGGGTGCGCGCGAGCGTACTCAGCCGTCCCATACCACTGCAGACCCTCGTATCTGTCCCAGTCGTCGTTGCTGCTCACAAGAGTGTGCACGAGGTCGAGTCCTCGCCGCTCGCCCGCTTCAACGTTCTCCGCGTGGCTCCCGAAGCCATCCCTCGTGAGCCCGCTCGCCCGCAGGTACTCCTGCGACGGCTCCCGCAACCAGTATGGCTCCCCCGCTATGACCCAGCCATTCAGCTCGACCATACTGACCAGCGCGTCGAGAGTCCCTGCGTGCCCGCCGAAGATCCAGCTTGCGCCAAGGCACGAAGCCAGAGTGAAGCTGTGTGACTTGTCGGGCTCGAAATCAGCTCCATCCATTTGGCTGAAGGCGATTCCCGCTTGCGGCACCCGCGCTTTGAGCCTTCGTTCTGCCTCGGCGATGCAGAAGGGTGAGATGTCTACACCAACGCCGTGCACACCATAGGCCTCCACCAGACGTATCAGGAACTCGCCCTTCCCGCAGGCAATGTCAACCACGCGTGCGTCTCTCGGAAGGCACACCAGTTCCACCAAGCGCGCAAGCTTCTCTTCGCTCGTGGGATTGCACACCCCATGTTCACGGTGAGTGATGTCGTAGAACTTCCACGTGTCCAAGAATCCACTCCTCGGCTGATAAATAAGAACTTGGTTTTTCGGGTCCGTTGGCTACGGCCGCATTTCTGTCTCTCTTATCACCACCAACCATCATCAGCAAGCATAGAGCATGATAAAAAAGATGTCAAAAACAGCTTGGGTGGCGGGTCATCTCGGCAAGGCCGCTTCTGTCACTAAAAGGGCCGGAAATCAGCCAGGCTTCTCCTCCCGGGCAAAAAGAAGATCAGGAAGAATATTCAGCCGAGGCCTCAGCGGCCATCAGGACTTCCTGATAGGCGATATGAGGCGGCGGGGGCCTCTCCGCAAAGAAGGTCAGCTTCAGGTGGTCGATAATCCTGTCTACCACAGCATAGTCGGTGAGGAAAGCGATGACCTTTGGGCATTAGCGTAGAGCCCGTAATATCGCACCGTGACTTGGCCCTTGTCAGGGATATGCGAGGCCACTCGGGCGATGAACTCCAGGTAGTCCATCCGCTCCAGGTCTTTGGCCTCTTTGCCATACCGGTAGCCGACCTGGCGCCCTTATCCTCCTTGAGCAATCAGAGGGGACCTAAAACAGGCAGGCGTTTCGGGGGAGGGAATGGGCGATACTGGATTTGAACCAGTGACTTCTACCGTGTGAAGGTAGCACTCTACCCCTGAGTTAATCGCCCACGGCCCTTATTTTAGCGCTTTGTCCTGATAAGTCAATTTCTCAGGGCGGGCCTGGATTCGTTGATTGTTGAGACCTGACCCCTATTCGGTTGACATTATCTTTATTTATATCTATAAAATAATCAATGGCCATACGCCGTTGTCCCTACTGCAAAGCCATCATCGACGAGCAGGATAAATACTGCAACAACTGCGGCACCCAGCTCCTGTTTCCCGAAGATGAGTTTGTCGAGGAGGAGATCAAGGGCGATAGGATTGTCGACGAGGATGACGAGATAAAAGAGGACGAACTCAAAGACAAGGAAAAGAAGGAGAAAGCGGAAGAAATAGAGGCACCTGAGGATGAGGAGTCCCAAGAGGGAGATATAGAAGAAGAAGAAGAATTCAAAGAGGAAGAAGAACCCGAAGAGGAAGAAGCCGAAGAAGAGGGAGACGGCGATTCGGGTGAACTCGAAGAGACCGATGAAGAGGAAGAGAAAGAAGAAGAAGAAGAAGAAGAAGAAGAAGAAAAGGATGAAGATGAAGGCGAGGAAGAAGACGTAGCCGAAGAAGACGAGGAAGACGAACTCGAGGACGAAAAAGACCAGCTGGAGATAGAAGCCGAGGGAGCTTTCAGAGAGGGAGACGCGGACCGGGATGAAGAAGAGATAGAGGAGGAGGAGCCCGTCGAAGAAATCAAGACCGCGGAGCGGATCGCGAAGCCCACGCCGGTCGATGAGCCCCCAAAAAAATACCAAGTCTCGATCGAAGAAGACGAGCTGGTCTTCAAGACGAAAGACCTAGAGAACCTGACCGGGACGGTCGAGGAAGGGAAGGAGAAACTCGAAGAGTTTCTTCAGTCTCGCCAGAAAGAGAAACTGAAGCCCGTGACTCCCCATGAGGCTCCGGCGCTCTTCGGGGAAGGGGAGGAGCCGGGTTCGACAACCAAGGAGGTCCTTCCACCCTGGGCGAGCGGGATGAAAGAGTCGCCTCCCTCGACGGCTGATCTGGAAGAAGTTGTCGGGAAACGTACAGAGGAAAAAGTCGAGACTGGCCAGGCTCCGACGGGCGCCGGCTGGACCACGGATTCAGGAATCGGCATACCGGAGAAAGTGACTCAGTCGGGCCTGCCCTTCGGCACAGCGGCTTTGCCGGCAGCGGACGGGGAGAAAATGGAAGTGACGGAAGAGGAAGTCAAAGAGGAATACGAGGCAGAACCGGCTCAGCGGGCCGGGTTCTCTCTGAAGCTCAAATCCAAGCTCGTCGACCTGGTGTTCATCACCGCCTTGTGGCTTGTGACCCTGTGGTTCACGGCCCAGGTGATCGGCGTTTCCTTCCTTCGGGTCATCGTGGGATCGCCCGTTCCCGTCCTGGCCCTATATTTCATCCTGCTTCTGCTCTATTTTTTCCTCTTCCTCTACTTCTTGGGGGAGACTCTGGGAGACCACTACTTCTCGGAAGAGGAATAGCCGGCCCCTAGTGTCCCGTCTCTTAAATTCCTTGCCAAAGTCCTCTTTTTGGACGGGACACTTCCAGGGGGGAGTCAAGCTCCCCCCTCGGCGCTTCGCTTGGCTTCGCTGACCCCCTGAGGGGAACGACGCCGTCCCCCTCAAACTCCCCCGCAGTGGCGCGTCTTCCGATGATTATGACATAGACTAGCTATTTGTGAGACGCGCCACTAAGTCAGAGAAAAATCTTCGCCCAAAAACCGGGTGCGCGCCCGTTCGTCCGCCGCGATGCGGGTCGGGCTTCCCTCGATCAGCACCTTGCCCTCGTCCAGGATGTAGGCCCGGT
>Ga0102851_10000354_pt1 | contig 22420 bp, 23 predicted proteins | sample Mud3Dept3metaG_FD_79558 | JGI IMG/M metagenome (GOLD analysis project Ga0102851, IMG submission 79558) | Freshwater wetland microbial communities from Ohio, USA, analyzing the effect of biotic and abiotic controls - Mud 3 Core 4 Depth 3... | ecosystem: Environmental > Aquatic > Freshwater >... | reverse complement strand
GAATGGCTGGATTCAGGAGATCGAGTGCCTGAAGATGGAGCTCGGGGAGCCTGACGCGTCAGGCCGCCGGAGCCCTGTCGAGGTAAAGGACTCCAATTTCATCGCGAAGTTCGACGCGGTTGTCTGCGCCATCGGCAATAGCCCCAATCCATTGATCCCGTCAACAACGTCTGGTCTTGAAGTGACGAAGAGAGGGACGCTTGTCGCGGATGCGGAAACGGGCAAGACAACGCGCGACCGCATCTGGGCCGGTGGGGATATTGTGACCGGCGCAGCGACGGTTATTCTGGCGATGGGGGCAGGGCGAAAAGCGGCGCGGTCCATCCACCAGTTCCTGTCGAACTAACGGGCAGCGGCGTCAAAAGTCCACCTGCGTCGTTGCCTGCGCCCTGTGTCATTCCGACGTACCACGAGGCACGCCTCCATTCCCCACGGCTTGAGCGCCTAGCATCTGGAGCTTTTTACTTGCTGCCCTATACATCCTTCGGGGAAAATCTGGTGATCAACTTATCTGTTGTCATACCGTTAGGACTTTGGGGGTACCCGTGAGAAGCTTGTTTCATGGGTGGTGAAACCTTTCCCTCGCCGCCCCCAATTATCCTTCGAAAATATCTGGTTGTCAGCCCGCTTTCGGCCTCACAGTAGCAATTGACAGAACAGTCCCCACTGCTATAATTATGGAAGGGGATTCCGTACGCAGCTGCGTACACTAGACGAGAGCCTATGCGGCTCACGTTTCTTGGCAAAATCGCAAAGGCACGCTGGACGTATATTGGATATTGCACCAAGATCGTGCGTAATATCCAATATACGTCCAGTTACGTGTGTATAGTTAATTGTCAGGCCCATTTAGGAGGTCCCAATGGGACGATTGCAGCGCCTCCTGTTTGAGGACAAGCAAGAATGGATTGGACCGAGGGTATGGCATTTCTTGGTCGCGAACCCATCGCTTCTTGTACCTATGCTGTATATACTCATCGGCGGAACGGGCCTACTTTGCCAGTACCTTCTCTTTTCGAGGTTTGGTATCAATATGCTTGATTACGCTCATGCTAAAGATTTCCTCTTAGTAGCTTTCAAAACACCGGCCGCGTTCAACGCAAGCGTACTTATTGCGGGTTCCTTGGTGTTTTATCGCGTGGTAGCAAACTACGCGCGGAAAAAAAAGAACACCATTGTGCGTTTCTTCTTGCTACTGCTCTCGTGTCAGGGCAAAGGGACGTTGTTGATTTAGTTGACTAACTCATCTCATTCATCCGAAGAATGAACATTTTTGGGGACGCGGTTTCACAGGGTGCATTGCTCTTGGCGCGGGAATATCAGGGAAGCTCTTAGATATGCAAGCTACTCAGTGAGGGGTGTTGCAGACGGCTCCTGACGGCGCTGTGTGAAGGGCATGCGGGGTTGCCCAACCGGCCGTCCCGCCGGATCGCTGACGCTCTCAGTGAACTTCGCATTGTGCCTAAGAAACAACCCCCGTGAACTGTGATTATTTTGCTTGCTCCCTATTTGGGAACAGGGTATACTATCTGTAGTGAGAGTCATATCTCGAAAGAAACTCAAGGCATTTTGGGAGCGGCATCCGGATGTGCGACAGCCTCTCCAAGCGTGGTATGACGACGCCAAGCATGCGATATGGAAAAGTTCTGCGGACATCAAGGCAGTCTATCGAAGTGCGAGTTTCGTAGGAAACGACAGGGTGGTCTTTAACCTTAAGGGTAACAAGTATAGATTAGTCGTCGCTATACGCTATGAGTACAGCATTGTGTTTATCAGGTTTGTCGGCACGCACCAGGAGTACGACAGAATAGATGCCGCGAAGATCTAAGGAGGTCTCGGAGATGAAGATCAAGCCAATAAGGACAGAAACCGATTACGAGGCCGCACTCAAGGAGATTGAGCGGCTCTTTGACGCGAAACCAGGTACGGCTGAAGCAGACCGTCTTGAGGTTCTGACAACCCTCACGGAAGTCTACGAGGAAAAGCATTACGCGATTCCTCTGCCTGACCCAATTGAAGCCATTCTGTATCACATGGAAAGCCGCGGACTCTCCCGTCGTGATTTGGAGCCCTTTATCGGAAGTCGAGCGCGTGTTTCCGAAGTTCTCAATAGAAAACGCCCACTCACCATGGAGATGATTCGAAACCTTCATCGTGGTTTGGGTATTTCGGCTGAGGTGCTGATTCAACCTTACAGAACACTCAGGGATGCGGCATAACAAGGCGTTGAGGCGGATCACGGCAAGGCGCGGCCACCCCTCTCATCGTTGTTCCTCGACAGCGAACTCTGACCATGGACACGATCCAAGGCGCCCCTGCCCTAGCGCTTCGTCGACACATCTGCGAACCATTTGATATCAGACATCTGCTTGTAAAAATAGAGCGCTTGGAGTAACATGACGATGCCTCTTGAGTATTGGTAAGAGGCGCGATCATAACATCAGAAAGCGAGATGAACGTGGTAAGGATGGTCCTGAGACTGGTACTGGTGATGCTAGTATTGGCGGCAGCCACCGGCCTTGCGGCTGCGCAAAAGGGGCCGATGCCTGCAGCAAAGACGGTCGAGGCGCCTGCAGCACAAGAGACAGTCACTGATGACCCATTGGGTCGAAGTACGCCCCAAGGCACAGTGGTTGGTTTCATGCGGGCTGCAGAAAAAGATGACTTTGAGCGTGCAGTCGAGTACCTCGATACCAAGCAGCCGGCGCCGCGGGCTCAACAGCTCGCCCGCAGGCTCAGGTACATCTTAGAGTGGGGATTTTCTGCTTCCGTTCCAACGCTGAGTAAGAAGCCGGAAGGCGATCTTGACGACGGCCTCCGTCCCAACCGCGAAAAAATAGGCGTGGTAAAGACGGAGTCCGGTAAGTATGACCTCCTTCTCGACCGGGTTCAAAAGGGAAGCGATCCTCCTGTCTGGCTCTTCTCCGCGGACACCCTCAAGCTGGTACCGCAGATGTACGAGGAGCTTGACTACAGCTGGGTTGAGCAGAACATACCAAAAACGCTCCTGGAGACTAAATTCCTCAGGCGTTCGCTGTGGGGTTGGATCGCGGTTATTCTGGGAATTCCACTTGCATTCCTGATTGCCTGGATCGTAACGTGGGCTTTGCTGCCTTTAATCAAGGTGCTTGCCCGCAGATTCACACAGAGGCCGGTCGAAGATGGTTTAGCGCGACTCGCAGGCCCTATCCGCGTCTTCGTTGTAGCTGCGGCATTTTACTCCATTTCTCTTCTCTCGCACTCGATTCTTGCGAGTTTGTACTGGGGTGGCGTTGCGCAGACAGTGGCGGTTATCGGTGCCATCTGGCTCTTTCTCCGCTTGATTGAGATCGGGATGGAGTGGTGTGAGGGGTGCACTGTGGTGCCCGCCTCGTCAGGCAGGGTTGCCATTTTACGTCTCGTCAGCAAGCTCTCAAAGGGGCTTGTTGTGATTGTGGGAGCCGTTATCATCTTCTATGGCGCGGGCATCAATTTCACTGCCGTGCTGACCGGCCTTGGCGTGGGCGGTCTTGCCGTGGCGTTTGCAGCCCAGAAGACGCTCGAGAACCTGTTTGGTGGCATCATGATTGTCTCCGACAAGCCGATCCGAGTCGGAGACTTCTGCCAAGCGGGTGAGTACCGGGGCTTTGTGGAAGATATCGGGCTTCGCTCCACGCGCATACGGACGCTCAAGCGCACCGTAGTTTTTGTGCCGAACGGTCAGCTTTCCATAATGAGCCTAGAGAACTTCACCATGCGTGACATGATTTTGTTCAATCACAATATCCAGCTCAGGTACGAGACGACACCAGACCAGCTTCGCTATATCATTACCGAGATACGAAGGCTTCTTTACGAACATCCGAAGGTCGAGACGCAGAGTGCGCGCGTGCGCTTCACAGGATTCAAACAATCATCCTTTGAGATTGAGGTATTTGCCTATGTTTTCGAAATTACGTATGAGCCCTACCTTGAGGTGCAGGAAGACCTTCTCCTGCGCATCGTGGAGATTGTTGAAGCAAGCGGCGGAAGTTTTGCCTTTCCCTCACGTACTGTGTATGTCAGCCGCGAGACGGCAGTGGACGAAGCGAAGCGGAACCAGGCAGTGGAGACTGTGCGTCAATGGCGGGAGCAAGGCAAGCTACCCTTTCCCGATTTCGCTCCTCAACAGATTGCAGAGATGAATAACAAGCTCGCATACCCGGCCCCGGAATCCACGCTCTTCAAGAAAAAATAACGCGGTCGGGCTTCACTGCGCAATGCGGGTGAGGCGCTGACCAATCGCTGACCAATCACGGGCCAATACGGGCCAATAATTGAAGAGACGTGTGGGGATTTGAGCCCCACACGTCCGTGATTATCTTCCCTGCAGGACTGCTACTTGATTGGTACGAACTGGGCGTTCCGGTTCCTGGCCCAGCATCCCTCATTCTTCTCGGTGCAGAGCGGCCGCTCCTTGCCGTAGCTGATAGTCTGGAGTGCGTTCGCATCCACACCCAGCCCAACCAGGTAATTCTTGGCTGAATCTGCCCTCTTCTGGCCCAGCGCGAGGTTGTACTCGACCGTGCCACGCTCGTCACAGTTCCCCTCGACCCTCACCTTGGTGCCGGGGTTCGCCTTGAACCAGTCAACGTTCTTCTTCAAGATCTCCGCATCGCCCGGCCTGACATTATACTTGTCGAAGTCGTAGTTGATCATCTGGAGCGTGGGAGCCGCTGCTTTGGGTGGCGGTGCAGGCGGTGGCGGAGGTGGCGGTGCAGGCGGTGGCGGAGGTGGCGGTGCCGGTGCAGGTGCCGGCTTAGCTACGGGCGCAGGCGCCGGAGCCGGCGTTTCGCCCTTCTGGGCCTGCATGAAACAACCACATCCGGCCAGAGAAAATGCTACAAATACGACCAACAGTAACGAACCTAACGCTTTACTCTTCATTACTCAATCCCTCCTTTAAGTATGTATTATTTGGTAATTACGGATAAATCCCATACATATCAATGTAAGCGTAATTCTTCCTATATGTCAACACTGAGTTACAACTGAGTTACAACTTCAGGGCGTCTTTACCGCCTCAGGCATTTCAGAATCTCTCCCACATACATCCGGTGGTAGTCCTTCAGCGGGTAAAGATCATTGATCCTGGGATCGAGAAAAGCATCGGGCATCAGGTCCTGTGCGTAAAGTTTCCTGCACTGGAACACCAGGCGTGCCTGATCGTAATAGACGAAGCCGTTCTCAAAAACAGCCGCGAGGCCCGTTTCGGCAACCTTGTCCACATCCTTACCTGACCTGGAGCCGCAGAAGTTGAGCATGTTCCTGTACTCATCGGCGAAGAAAGAGAGCGTGAAGCGGTCGGACTTCTCCAAGAAGCCGTATGTGTAACGTGTGGGCCGTACAAAGCAGAATGCGACATTCCTCTGCCAGAGCACACCCAGCCCTCCCCAGGCAGCAGTCATGAGGTTGAAGGCGTCCGGGGTCCCGGCTGTGATGAGCATCCAGTCGCTGCCCACGAGCTTGAACGGGTTGTCCGTGAGTTCTTCGCAGCGTATCTCGTTGAATTTTTCCATCATGCACCTCGGTCGAGAGCGGCGTTGTGAGATGATAGCACAGAATCACCCCCTTTGTTCCACCGGCAACCAACCATGAACGAGCGCCAAAAGGATACCGTTTGCGCGACCCTCCAGCGCCGGACACGGTGGCCAACCCTGCGTCAATCGTGGTATTCAGCCTTGTGGATATTTTCACACATTCCGTTGACAGCAAGGTCAAATCTGTTATACTACTATGGCAAACTAGGCCCGGGATGTGTGCCTAGATTACAGCAATAACACATCATGCCCCGTAAACAAAATTCGCAGGAAACCTTCATAATCCGCGACAAATGTCGTCGATGCTCCTACTGTATCCAGATTTGTCCGGCCAAGGCGATCAAGTACGAAAAGGACGAGTTGAAGATTATCACGGAGCGGTGCGTGCTCTGCGGGAACTGCATCGAGGCCTGCCCTCACGGCGCCCTTGTTTACAAGAGTGGCTTTCACCATGTACGAGACTATTTGGCCACAGGACAGAAAATCGTGGCGTGCCTGGACGCCGCTTTTCCCGTTGCAGCAAGCGAGCAGAGTCCGAGGCAGCTGGTGACCGCCCTGAAGGGTGTTGGCTTCACGGAGGTCTGGGAGGGCTCGTTCGGTGTGGAGCTCGTGGCTGGCGCATACCGGGCGTTGCTCACGCTTGAGGGGTTGGACCGGGAACATGCAACTCACGGCGAAGTGGACAGACTGCTCATTTCTTCCTTCTGCCCGGTCATTGTCTTCTATATTCAGAAGTATTATCCCGGTCTGATTCAAAATCTGGTACCGCTTGTGTCGCCAATGATCGCAATGGGCAAGGTTGCCCGCGAACTAAAGGACCCTGATTGGAAGGTCGTCTATATCTCTCCGTGCTTCGGCCACATGGGCGAGATCATGGGGCGGGAGGTGGCCGGTGTCATTGACCAGGTGATCAGCTTCAGCGACATGAAGCAAATTCTTGCTGATGCGGGGGTCGACGGACGACAGCTTCCCGAAACTGAGTTTGATGGGCCTCGGCCACACCTGGGAAGGGCCGTCTCCGTGATCGGGGGCCTGTCCCGGAGCATGGGCGTGAACTTTGACGTGCTCGTGGATGATGTGAGCGTGACCTATGGCCGCAAACGGGCGATCGGTGCCCTCAACCAGCTGGCGGCCGGGGAGATTCGCGCCAGGTTCCTTGACCTGCAATACTGTGACGGGTGTGTTGACGGCCCGTTTGTCGAAAGTGAGCTCTCCGGTGTTGCGCGGCGGCAGGTCATCGCCCGTTATACTGAGCTGGAGACGAACAAGCAGAACCCGGTGGAGGTGGTCAGGGAGATTCTTGCATTCAAGGATGTGAATCTCCGACGCACGTTCTCGAGTATGGAGCAGAAACTACCCGTCCCCACGGAGGAGGAGATACGCACTATCCTGAAAAAGATCGACAAGCTGCCACCCCATCATAACCTCGACTGCAGGGCCTGTGGATACCCAACCTGCCGCGAAAAGGCCATCGCCGTCGCTCAAGGCATGACCGAAGCAGAATACTGCCTGCCGTACCTTCTGGAAGAGAGCCGGAAGATTTACCAGGACCTGGAAAAATCCCACCGCGAGCTTCAGATTTCTCATGAGCAACTGGAGCACGCGCAGGCGCAGCTCATACGCACCGAAAAGCTGGCGGCCCTCGGCCAGCTGGCAGCAGGCGTCGCCCACGAAATCAACAACCCGCTGGGCACCATCACCATTTATGCGCATATCCTGCTCAAAGGGCTCGAGGCCAATGATCCGAGGCGCGAGGACCTGGAACTGATTGTCAGTGAGGCGGGCAGGACCAAGGAGATCGTAAAGGGTCTTCTCAGTTTCGCACGTGAGACCGAATTGCGTCCCGGCCCCACAGATGTCAACCAGCTCCTCGAGGATGTGTTGCCGCTTGTTGTCAACCAGTCGCTCTTCCACAACATCAAGATCAAGAAATCATTCTTTCCAAACCTGCCCACGATCCACGCCGACGAGACACAGCTGAAACAGGTGTTTCTGAATATCATCCTCAATGCTGCCCAGGCAATGGAAGGCTCAGGCAGGCTCATGATCACGACAGCCCCGGACAGGAAACAGATCAAAGTGAAAATACGGGACACAGGACCGGGGATCTCACCTGAGGCGATGCAAAAACTCTTCAACCCCTTTTTTACCACGAAGCAGAAGGGCACCGGGCTCGGGCTTGCAATATCTTATGGAATCATCGAGCGCCATTCAGGTAAGATTGATGTGAAAACGGAATTGGGAAAAGGTACCACGTTCATAGTGACGCTTCCGATCATGACCGAGCTCAAGGGGGAGACAGATGGAGCGCGGGCCGGCAACGTGTTGGCTCGTCAAAATACACTGTTAGGGAGAAAAAACTATGGCTGAGAAAGTGAAGATCCTGCTTGTGGACGACGATGTAGACTTCAGCGACCTGAACAAAGCCGTGCTGGAAAATCATGGCTTTGAGGTGGCAGTGGCCTTTTCAGGTCAGGAAGGACTGGAAAAGGTGCGGTTCGAGCAGCCGGACCTCATCGTCCTTGACCTCATGATGGAAAAACATGACACCGGTTTTACACTCGCAAAAACGTTGAAGGCAGACCCGGTGTTTCAGAAGATCCCGATCCTGATGCTCACGGCTGTTGCCATGGAGACCGGATTTGATTTTTCCCAGGAGCTGGACGGCTACTGGATGAAAACCGATGACTACGCCTCCAAACCGCTCCTGCCCGAAGAATTGATGAAAAAGGTCAACGACCTGCTGGAAAGAGCCAAGAAGGAGAACGCGTAAGCGCCGCAATGGCTGCGACTGAACCGATATCCATACTCGTGGTGGATGACGAGCGGGGCATACGGGAGGGCTGCCGCAGGATCCTGAGTACCGAAGGCTATTCCGTCGACGCTGCCGAGAATGGCAAGGAAGGTCTGGAGCGGGTTCGCGGCAAGTCCTATGACCTGATTCTGGTCGATCTCATGATGCCGGTCATGGGCGGGCTCGAGATGATGGATAAGGTGAAGGAGATCGACCCCGAGGCCATCCTGATCGTCATCACAGGCTTTGCCACGATTGAGACTGCGGTCGAGGCGATGAAGCACGGGGCCTATGACTATGTCCCTAAGCCCTTCACTCCGGACAACCTTGTTACTGTGGTCAACCGCGGGGTGGAGACTCGGCGCCTGCGTCGTCAGGCCCGGGAGTTGATGGAGGAGCGGGACCAGAAGCTCCTCGAGGTGGCAAACGAGACCTCGAAGATACATGCCATCGTCAACTCGATGGCAGACGGAATTCTTGTGTTCAACCGGGAGAAGAAGCTCGTCCTGTGGAATCCGACCGTGATAAAGATGCTTAACTTGAATGACAAGCTTGAAACGGAGCGTAACATAACCGAGGTCATCCCGTACGAGAACCTTGTCCAGGTGATCTCCAAGGCTTTTGACCCGAATACCTCGCACTACACGATCCTGTCGGAAGAGATTGAGTTGTCCCCCCCGGAATCGCGAACGCTTATGGTGAATGTTTCAGCCGTGAGGGACGAGAAGGGGCAGGAACTGGGCGTGGTGAGCACTATCCGTGATATCACTGCCCTCAAAGAGATTGACCAGATAAAGTCACAGTTCGTTAGCATGGTGACCCATGAACTGCGCGCGCCTTTGGGGGCGATCGAGGGATATCTCACCGCCTACCTGAGCGGTGTTGCGGGTGATGATCCCCGCCTGAACCGCCAGATGTTGGAGCGCGCGAAACAGCGGGCACATTCGCTGCTTGAGCTTGTCAACGACTTACTCCAGTTTATCAGGCTGGAGGCGAAGCGGGTGGAGCGAAAGAAGGAGATGCTCCATGTCTCTGAGGTCATTACCAACACGGTGGAATTGCTGAAAGGCCAGGGAGAGAGCAAGGGTCTTGAGTTTAAGGTGGAGGTCGAGAACCCGGAACCACTGGTAGAGGCAGACCGCTGCGAAATGGAGCAACTATTCACGAACCTTGTTTCCAACGCCATCAAGTACAACAGGAAGCAGGGCAAGGTCGTGGTCAAAGTCAAGCCCGGCCATCATTTTCTCGATGTAAGTGTTCAGGACACGGGTATCGGCATTGACAAACAGCATCTTGGCCAGATCTTCGACGAGTTCTACAGGGTGTCGGGCCCGGACACGCGGTACACGACCGGAACAGGCCTTGGCCTGTCTATCGTCAAGAAAATCATCGAGTCAAATTCCGGACGCATTTCAGTATCGAGTAAAGTGAATGAAGGCACCACCTTCACGGTGAAGCTGCCCCTGAAAAGGAAATAAATTTATTCTGAGATAAATTCTCATTAAATTAAGGAGAAGCCATGGCGAATGTATCAACATCAACGGAAGTAGTGGAAAAAGAAGGCGGGTATTGGCTGAACGAGATAGTGGTGCGAAAAAATCTTGCTCCGTCCATAACGCTTTTCAAGCTGTACGCACCGGACATCGCAAGAAAGGTGAAACCGGGCCAGTTCGTGGTGCTGCGTTCGGACGACCGTTCAGAGCGGTTACCGCTGACAGTCGCTGACTTTGACAGAAAGGCGGGCCTGATCACGGTCATTTTCCAAGTGGTGGGCTCTTCAACCCGGCGGCTCGATGTTTTCCAGCAGGGAGAGCGCATCATGGATGTGGTGGGCCCTCTGGGCAAGCCCTCCCATATAGAGAAGTTCGGCACTGTTGTCTGTGTCGGCGGCGGTGTGGGCGTGGCGCCTGTGTATCCTATAGCGAAGGCCTTGCACGAGATGGGCAACAAGGTGATCTCGATTATCGGCGCCCGCAATAAGGAGATGCTGATACTTGAAGAAGAGATGAAGGCGATCAGTGACACTTTATACCCCACAACAGATGACGGCACATACGGGCATCACGGTTTTGTGACCGATGTGCTGAAGCGCCTCATTGAAGAGAAGACGCAGATCGACCTCGTCATAGGGATTGGGCCGGTCGTGATGATGAGGGCTGTGTCGGAGGTCACTCGGCCATACAACATAAAGACAGTGGTGAGCCTCAACACAATCATGGTGGATGGCACGGGCATGTGCGGATGCTGCCGTGCGACCATCGGCGGCGAGACGAAATTCGTCTGCGTTGACGGTCCCGAGTTTGATGGCCACCAGGTGGATTTCAAGGAGCTGGTGCTGAGGCAACAGATGTATAACCGTGAAGAGCGGCGTGCCCTGTGGGACCACAAGTGCAGGTTGGAGGTAGAAGCAGCGCCTCCGAAAAAGTCGAAGAAGCGCGAGAAGATGCCCGAGCAGAATCCGAAACGGAGAATCCAGAACTTTAACGAGGTAGCCCTCGGTTACACACGGGAAAACGCGCTGAAGGAGGCTGCACGGTGCTTGCAGTGCAAGAACATGCCCTGCGTGGAGGGCTGCCCCGTCGGCATCGTCATCCCCGCGTTCATCAAGAAGATCAAGGAGGGCGACTTTATCGGCGCCATTCGCACAATAAAGGAGACGAACAGCCTGCCCGCCGTGTGCGGACGCGTCTGCCCGCAGGAGTCGCAGTGCGAATCGAAATGCGTGGTTGGCAAGAAGGGGGAACCGGTCGCCATAGGCCGCCTCGAACGGTTTGCCGCGGATTATGAGCTGGGCCTGGGTGACGTGAAGGCTCCTGAGATTGCACCACCGACCGGCAAGAAGGTTGCGGTTGTCGGGGCTGGTCCGGGCGGGTTGACGGTGGCGGGCGAGCTTGCAAAGAAGGGGCACGAGGTGACCGTGTTCGAGGCGCTTCACAAGGCAGGCGGCGTGCTGGTGTACGGCATCCCTGAATTCCGTCTGCCCAAGGCGATTGTCCAGCGGGAGGTCGACTATGTGTCGAAGCTGGGCGCGAACATTAGGGTGAACACCATTATCGGGCAGACCATGTCGCTCGACGAGCTTTTCGAAAAGGGGTATGACGCGGTATACATCGGTACCGGTGCGGGCTTGCCCTATTTTCTCGATATCCCCGGTGAGAACCTGAATGGTGTCTATTCGGCCAACGAGTTTTTGACCCGCGCCAACCTGATGAAGGCTTACCTCTTTCCTGAATACGACACGCCGGTGCGAATGGGAAACCGGGTCGCAGTGATCGGCGGCGGAAACGTGGCCATGGACTCGGCCAGGGTGGCACGTCGCCTTGGTGCTGAACACGTGTACCTGATATACCGCCGATCACGCGCGGAGATGCCTGCGCGAGCAGAAGAGGCCCATCACGCGGAAGAGGAAGGAATCGACTTCAGGTTGCTCACAAACCCGATACGGATCATCGGCGATGATAAGAACTGGGTCAAAGGTATTGAGTGTGTGAAGATGGAGCTGGGGGAACCCGACGCATCAGGCAGGAGGCGGCCGGTTGAGATGAAGGGCTCGGAGCATATCATCGACGTGGATGTGGTGGTGGTTGCCATCGGCCAGGGGCCGAACCCGATCCTGACCCAGGATGCCCCGGGGCTTAATCTCAGGAAGCCCGGCTATATCGAGGCTGATACCGAAACGGGTAAGACAAGCAGGAAGGGTGTCTTCGCCGGCGGTGACATCGTGACGGGTGCCGCAACGGTGATCCTCGCCATGGGTGCAGGCAAGAAGGCAGCCGCAGCCATGGACGAATATCTGAAGACGGGGAAGTGGTGAAAATGCAGGGTCAAGGGGCAAGGGGCAAGGGGCAAGGTTAGACCCAAGACTGAGCCCAAGACCCTGAAATTTCAATGCAATATCGGGCCGTGCGGGGCAGACCTGCGCGGCCCTTTTTCTAGAGGGCATTTTGCTTTTTCTGTCATGCCCCTTGACCCATGACCTTGACCCTGTTTTACTATGGGTCTTAATACTTAAGTTTCCATGGCTCTAGTCCGATAAGCTTAGTAAAGATGGGCCAAGAAGGGGGGAGCGGTATGAAAATACTTATCCATTTAGGCAACCACCTGATTTCGGAAGCAATCGGTCAGCTTCTCGTCCGAAATGGTTACGACAACGTGGTGGCCGGCAACAGTTCGAAGGCGGCGAATTTTAAGCCGGACATCGTGATGGTCGATATTCACACGATAGACCAGCAGTTCCTGTCCAGGTTCCCGGATGCAAAGGTCTTCCTCATTGACACGGGCCTTGAAAAGGATCGTATCATAGCCACTCTCCTCTCATACAAGATTCATGGCGTGCTTTCTCCCCGAACGGAGCTTGAACTCTTCAAGAAAGCTCTCACAGTGGTGAGCCAGGGTCAGATCTGGGTCGACAACAGCACTGTCATGGCCTTTCTCCACGATTCAGGAAGCCTGACCAAGACGGGAAGAATCGGTACTATCACGCTACGAGAAAAACAGATCATAGACTACGTGTGCCAGGGCTGCAGCAACAACGAGATCGCCGACGCCCTTTCCTTGAGCAGGCACACGGTGAAGGCCCATCTCAACAGGATTTTCAAGAAGCTGAATGTGACGGGGCGCCGCAAGCTGATTTCGCTCGCTCTCAACAATCAACTTGTTCCAGGCCGTAAGGAAGTTGCCCAAGGACAGTAACGAATCCTGTTCAAGGCCCGGTCAGCAGGCGCGTGGACTCACGGCTTAACGCTTTATTCCTACCAAAAATAGCTCGATGACTGATTGATTGTTTTCCCGACCCACGCTAAGAATATATCAACAGCAAGATAAGGCATGCTTGGTGCGCCCGATAGCAATGGACGCTATCTGCGCACGCAGGCTGGAATGGGTGAGAATATGAGCGTGGGCGGCATACGGGATATCCTGAGTCTGAACTTCTTTGGAAGGAAAGAGACGCTCATTTTTTCAGGCAGTCTGCGTTCGGATATGAATGCCCTGGTCCGCGCTCTCGGCAGGCAGGCTGAGGAGCAGGGCGCACGCGTGCTCATCGTCAAGGCGGGCGTATTGCTTGAGTGGCTCACGGAAAAGGCAGAGGCGCGCCTTTCTGACAAAGACGAGTGGCATCCTGATAAAGCTGCCTTACTGATCATCGAGGATTTCGGCGTGCAGAAGCTCTCGCCTCCGCAGATTGACCAATTCTCCCGGATCATTTCAGCGCGCCTGGATAAGGCCTCAACGATCATCACGAGCACTTCCCTGTTGAAACAATGGCTCCTGTTGCTGGAAGGGTCGGAGAAAGGAAAAGAATTGTTTCAGGCGCTTTTGCGCCGCGCGCGTCAAGTGGTCATCGGTGGTAAGGATGAGGAGACAAGAAAAAAGCCTGCGCCGAGCAATGCGTCAGCGTAGGCTTTCCGTTGATCGTCTTCGTGAAGGGCTCTCGCTACGCGACCCCCTTCATCTTCTCCTGTAAGTTCGCGGTAAATTCTTTCTCGACGTCTTTTGCCTTACTCTTCATGATGCGGTCGCCGAACATGGCGAGTTTGCCGACCATGGAGACATCAGACTTGTACGAAACCTCCACCTGACCTCCACCCACATCCTTCAGGTCAACGATCGTCTTTTGCTTGATGTGGCCCAGCTTGGTCACATCTTCGCCCTCACCCTCCAATTCCAGGTGGGTAGGCGGCTGTATGTTTGTCAGCTTGTTCCGGAAGGCAAGCTTTACCTTGATGGGACCTACCTTCTGTTTAACAACCGCATCGTATGTGGTCTCGTCTATCTTCTCAATCTTCTCTGCGCCGGGCAGGCATGCAGCCAATGTGTCGGGCTGCAACAGCATGTCCCACAGCTTCTGAATCGGTGCCTTCACCGTAAAGCTACCCTCAATGATCATCGGTTCCTCCTTCTATTAGTAATGCTGCGCCTGCAGTAATGCTGCGCCCGCAATCGTCTACTTAATGTCCTTCTGCGCCTTTTCGATGTACCCGCCGACCAACTCATACGACTTGTTGCCGGGCTGGGTGGCCTGATCAAGGAGCAGGTCTATGAAGGAGAGGCCCTGTGCCTCGAACCATGCCTTGTGAGGCTTATCGCCCGTACCGAACATGTGGCGGGCACAATCAACCGGGTTCTTTTTCACTTTTTTGCAAACGGGACAGATCACGCTCACGGTACGCCTCCTTTATTTCTTTTTCTTCTCGGTTCCTTTTTCCTGTTTTTCCTTCCAGGCTTTCGCAATTGCCTCGGCGCGTATAGGCGCTTCCTTCATCTGCAGTCCGGTTCCATGGAAAATTGCATTGCCGAGCGCTGCCGCGTGCGGGTTAGTGAGACCCTCACCTGCCTCCTTGGCACCGTATGGACCCTCCGGCTCATACGTGTCGATTTCGATGACGTGGCAATCAGGCATCTCCGGGGCCCGGATAAGTTTGTAGTCGACCAGGTTGGGGTTCATCACCTTGCCGTCCTCGACCGGCAGATACTCATAGTAGCCGAAGCCGATTGCCATTGAAGCAGCGCCCTCGAGCTGGCCGATGAGGCCGAGTGTATTGATCGGCTGGCCGCAGTCGTGTGCGGTAACGCTTTCGTGGATCTTGATGTGGCCGGTCTCTGGGTCGATCTCCACATCGAGGCCCTGCACCATGTAGCTGTATGCGGGAGAGATCATGCCTTTCCTGCGCGGGGTGTAAAAGCCGCGCCCGATAATCCGCTGCCCTTCTTTGCCGCGCAGCGCCTCTTTGCAGAGGTCATAGTAACTCATGCCGCGCTCCGGCCGCGCCACGTTGTATACCCAGCCCTGACGTATGTCGAGGTCATAGATGATGTTGAATCCCAGTTTGGCATTGGCGAATTCGAGGAGTTGCCTCTTGGCATCCTCAGCCGCCATCTTCGTTGCGTTGCCCGCCATAAGCGTCTGTCTCGAACCCCAGGCACCGAGGTCGGCAGGAGAGTGGTCCGTATCACCCATGTGCACTTTGATGTCCTCGAGCTTCACACCGAGCGCTTCTGCGCAGATCAGGGCGAGCGTCGTCGAGGAGCCCTGGCCGATCTCCTGGGCGCCTACGTGGAGTTCCACGGTCCCGTCATAGTTGATGGTCACGACCGCGGATGAGAAAGAGTAAGGTGAGTCAAACCAGTTGAAGATACCGCCCGACATGAATCCCGCTGCAGAGATACCGATCGACCGGTTCTTGGGTAGTTTACCTTTCGACTTAACCCATTCCTGAATCTTGGTGAGACACTGGTCGAGTCCACAGCTCGCGATGGTAGCCTGGCCGGGGACTTCGTACCCTTCATAATGGCCGTTCTTTCGCCTCATCTCAATCGGATCGAGACCGAGGTCGGATGCGATCCAGTCGATCTGTTGTTCCGAGCAGAACATGGCCTGGGGAGCGCCGAAGCCACGCATCGATGTTGAGGGAAGGCTGTTTGTATAGACCCTGTAACCGTCATAGCGGTACGCCTTCCACCGGTATGGGAAGGAGTGGAAAAAGCCGGTGAGGTAGAGTGCAGTCGCTCCCATGCCTGTGTAAGCGCCGCCATTCGTGAAAACCTTTGCTTCACGGGCACAGAACGTGCCGTCTTTCTTGACGCCGGTACGCACATAGTAGTACATAGGGGTGCGCCGCTTGGAAGCGATGAAGTCTTCTTCGCGAGTAAACACGACCTTGACCGGCTTGCAGCATTTCATTGAAAGGATCGATGCGCAGAACTGCGCACCATCAAGCTCGAACTTGCCGCCGAACCCCCCGCCAACGTACGGTGCGATCACCCGGATGTTGCCTTCGCGCAGGCCCAATACGCCGGCTAGAAGCGCCTGGTGATAATACGCAGACTGCGTGGAGGTCCACACGGTCAGCTTGCCGTCAGGTGTGTAGCTCGCCACCGCTGCCCGCGTCTCCATGCACATATGGTGCTGGCCGCCCAGTTTGAACCAGTCTTCCCTGATATAATCAGCCGTCTCCATTTCGTCTTCAACGTCACCCCATGCTATCTGGCGCGTGACGTTCACGTTCCGCTCGAAGCCTTCGTGGATGACCGGAGCCTCTTTCTTGATGGCTTCCATCGGGTCATCGACAAAGGGCAGTACCTCGTAGTCGACGTTAATCAGATCAAGCGCTTTTTCCGCGATCTCTTCGCTGACTGCAGCGACTGCCGCTACAGGCTCGCCGATGTATCTGACCTTGTCGACCGTCAGGATTGCCTCGTCACACAGATCCTTGTATCGTCTCCAGATGCCCTGCCGTACGCCGAGCGTATCTTCCTTGCCTGTCGCGACTGTCAGCACGCCGGGCAGTTTCAGGGCCTCGCTGTAATCGATCTTCAGTATCTTGGCGTGAGGGTGCGGGCTCCTCAAGATCTTGCCATAGAGCATGTTGGGAAGCTTCACGTCGAACGTGTATGTCGACCGGCCTGTGACCTTGGCATAGCCATCTACATTGTGGACCCTTGTATTAAGGACAGCATATTTGTTCTCGCTCATCACTTATCCTCCCTGTATTTACCACTGGCCACTGCCGCAATCGACCTGATGATGCTGTTGTAGCCGGTGCAGCGGCAGAGATTGCCCTCCATGCCGCGCCTGATCTCCATCTCGTCTTTCGGCTTCGGCGTTTCGTTGAGGAAGGCCTTTGCCATCATCAGCATACCGGAGGTGCAGAATCCGCACTGGAAGGCACCTTCATCGAGAAAGGCTGTCTGGATGGGGTCGAGCTTCCCGTTCTTCTCCAGGCCCTCAACGGTCGTGACGCTCATGCCGTCCACCTGCATGGCCAGTATGGAACATCCTTTAACCGCCATTCCGTTAACCATGACCGTGCAGACGCCGCAGGAAACCGTCTCGCAGCCCCTCTTCGTGCCGGTGAGCCCGACATGGTCCCTGATCGCTTCCACGAGCAGTGTCTTGGGATTTATGTAAATCTCGTAGGGTACTTCATTTACTGAGAACCGCAGTAGTTTCTTTTCCATATCCGCCTTCCTCCTTAGCCCTTTGCCTGTTCAAAGGCCGCTTTCGCCATTCTTCTGGTGAGGACCTTGATCAGGTGACGCCTGTATTCTTCGGACGCGTGAATATCGCCGACCGGCTCGCATTCTTCTGCTGCTGCCTCGCCCGCCTTCTCGAAAAGGGCATCCGTTGGTTTCTTTCCGACCAGCACCGCTTCCGCCTTCTTCGCGCGCACGGGTGTCGAACCTGCGTTGCCCAGGATGATCCGCGCCGCCTTGCAGGCGTCTCCCTCCATGGTGATAGTGACCGCGACGGCCACTATACCCTGATCGCTCTCCAACAGGTTGAACTTCTGGTACATCGTGGCTGTCTTGGGGGCAGGCGTTGGTACCTGAACCTCGAGTATCATCTCACCTGGTTCCATCGCAGTCTCGAAAAGGTCTGTGTAAAACTCTTCGAGAGGCAGGGTGCGCTCACCTTTGGCGCTGCCCACTTTGACCGAGGCATCGAGCGCGATGAGCACCGGGGCCGGGTCGCCTGCCGCATCGGCGTGAGCGAGGTTACCGCCGATCGTGCCCCAGTTGCGCACCTGTATCGACGCGAGCTTGTGCTCCATGTCAACCAGGATCGGGTAATTTTTTGCAACGACGTCTGATTTCTCAATCGCGCGGTGGGTGGTGGTTGCGCCTATCTTGAGCCCATCTTTCTTCTCGTACTTGATGTAATTGAGTTCATTAAGCCGCTTGATATCCATCAAGTAGTCGGTCTGCACCAGTCCTTGCCGCATCACGATCAAGAGTGATTGTCCGCCGCAGATGATCTTGCACTCATCCTTGTGTTCCGCAAGCATCGCGAGCGCTTCCTTAACGCTACCCGGTTGCAAGTACGTAAAATCATGAATCATGAGCATCTCCTTTCCGTACAGTCTTCAAGGTTCGCCAGCCGCTTCGGGTTGTATGGAATCTCGGGAAGATCGAACTTGGTGTCAGCCCCGACCTTCCTCTCTGGCTTCTTTATTACTTGGCCCTCTTCCAGAGTGTTGCCGCGGTAGGTTGAGACATAGCAGAAGCCGGCGTGCCTTCCCCTGAATATACCACACTCGATACACATTTTACCCGAAAATGGACAAACCATTTTCACCTTTGCCATGCATACCTCCTGGTGCGCTAATTGTGTTTAGATCGAGAGAGCCTTGCACTGCTTCCCTTTGTTCCGAGGGGCCGTCTGTTGGATGCTTATCGTATGGAGCTGAACGTAATCCGGGCGCGTCCTGCAAAACTTTGGGTTGCTTTCTCGGGCTGTTCGCTCTTGTAAATACCGGGCATACTCTAAGATAAAACAGTCTTGACTGTCAAGGATATTTTGGTTGTTAGAGTAGGCCGAAAATGAGCCTCAGTTCGGCCGGGTGAACTATCTTCTGGAACGATTCCTTCTCATTGTTGGATTGTCACAGCGGGGCTTTCTTTGATACGCCGCAAGAAGAGATCTTTCTTCTCGGATGGCACATAGAGGTGGTAGGTGCCCTTGGGCAACACGTATTTCCTGAGATGCAGATTGAGTTCACGAAAGGTTCTGTACGGAAGGTCCATTGACTGGGCGAGCGCGGAAGTATGAACGTCCCGTTTGACTTCCATGAAGAACTCCTGGACCATGAAGGGCTTGTACTGGTCTTTCTGATCGACGCTGAGCCCGTATTTCGGGGCATTTGAAATAATCTCCTTTACTGCGGCCATCCTCAGAATGTAGCGCTCAGTTTCCTCCGGGAGGTAGAGCTCGAAAAAATCTCGCGTGCCTTGGTTTGAAAGCACTTCCCTCATGCGGCCTTCGCCGCAATTGTAAGCGGCCATGGCCAGAAGCCAGTCCCCGAATTCCTCATGGAGCTTCTTGAGGTAGCCAAGGGCCGACCTGGTTGATCTGGCGATGCTGAAACGCTCATCAATGCTATCGTTCAGAGCGAGTCCCTCGCGTTTTCCCGTCTCCCTGATGAACTGCCACATCCCTCCTGCGTTGGCCTTGGAAACTGACCGCGGGTTCAGGTAGCTCTCGGTGACGGCCAGGTAAATGAGATCTGAGGGAAGTCCTGCCCTGCTGGTCTCCTCGAAGATAAGCGCCTGATACTTGGCGTACCGTTTGACAAGTATGGTGAGGAGTCCCCTGTCCTCCAGTATCTGAAAGAACTCCCGCTCAAACCGCTCCCGAACATCCTCGTTTGCGAGTGGTATCGATTTTCCGCACAGGGTCAACACAACGGGCATTGCGGGGATCTTGTAGAAACCGAGGTCCCTCTTCAGGTTGCTGACCTCCCTCTCCAGGTCGGCAATCCGTCTATCCGGGTCGGCAATCCGTTTATCCGGCGCCTGGTTCCTTCGCTGTGAAGCATCCGTCTCAGCGTATGCCGCAGAAGTAACGAAAAACAATACCACGAGTAGAAGCAGCGCTTGCTTTCTCACTCTTTACGCACCCTCCCGTACGATCCTGGTGAGGATCTTGACGCGGTTTGTCATGCGCTCCATCAGGTTTTTCATATCGTTCAGCAGGGAGTTGAGGTTCTCGTAGCGCTTCTTGTATATGGTTTCCAGTTCGTTTCTCCAGTTCTCCGTTATCTCGATCTCCCGCTTGTTCAACTCTAATTCAAATTTCTTCTGAAGCTCGCGCACCAACTTCGAATCAAGTTCCATGCCTGTCTCCCCCCTCGTTTTTCCTGACAAAGTACCGGTACAATATAATCGCCAGGACGGCCAGAGCGATCACCACCGGCACAATCATTCTCTCATACCCCTTTACATCTGTAACAAAGATGTAAACGACGTTTCCGAACGTATACCCCAGCATTGAGACGAGCACGGCCCAGCACGCTGCCATGAGAAAATCAGTAATCAGGAAACGGCCGACCCCCATGCTTGTGCAGCCGAGAAGAAGGAGTATGACCGAACGAAAGCCTGCCAGGAAACGCATCATGAAAAGGATCACATTCCCATACCGCCGGATGAAGCTGTCAGCAAGCGTTGTACGCAAGCGCAAATACTCGTATCTCTCGATCACCTTGCGACCAAAAAGTTTTCCCAGGAAAAAGAAGGTGCAGTCGCCGAGGAAGGTGCCGGTGCAGGCGTACATCATGACCTTCGACAGACTCAGATAACCGAATTGGCTGAACACGCCGCCAAGAAGCACGGTTGCCTCGCCCTCGAAGAAGGTGCCGACGAGGACGCCGATGTAGCCATAATCCATTATCCAGGCTTCCAAGGTGCCACCATTTTATACGTACTGCCGATGTCCGGTCAAGCCAGGGCACCAGCTCCGGCGGACCGTTTCTCGCTCAACTTGACCAGGGCTACGCCGAATTCGTAGAGCACGTAAAGGGGAACAGCGAGGAGAGACATATTGTATATGTCCGGGGTCGGCGTAATAACGCTGGCTACGACCACGATGAAGAGAGCGGCAAAGCGCCGGCCCTTAGTGAGAGTGCGTGATGTGACCATCCCGAGCTTGGCAAGCAGGAGGAGCACCAGGGGCAATTCAAAGGCACACCCGAAGGCAAACATCATGGCCGCACAGAAAAGGATCAACCGCTTTATGGAAATCATCGCCTTGACCACGCCTCCCTGGTAACTGAGGAGGAATGAGATGCCCGAAGGAAGCACGACAGTGAGACAAAAAATGCTACCCAGGTAAAAGAGCAGAATCGCGGACGCAGCATACAGATGCCCTCGAATATTCCTCTGCTCCAGAAGCGGTCGAAACTCACGCCAGGCAATCACACCGATGATCGGCACGGACACGAATATGCCCACGTATATGGCGAGTTCGACCGTGGCAAGAAAGGCTTCTGGCAGAGAAAAGTAGTACGCCTTCACCTGTACTAACTGGATAAGATGGAGCGCCAGCCTCTTCGAAAAAAAGAAGCTGAGGAGTCCCGTCGCGCCTACGGCTATCAAAGCCCTGAGGAGTATCTTCCGAAGTGCCTCGAGACAGAATGCTATCTCTGCTCGTTCCATCGCAGGTCTACCTTTGCGGTGCCGAGAGAGATGACGTATTTGATCGCCTCATCTACAGGCATCGCGAGATGCTGCAGTCCTTCCTGAGGAACGAGAATGAGGTAGCCGGATGTGGGGTTGGGCGTGGTTGGCACGAAGACCGCGCAGAACACGCTATCTCCATGTTGCACGCGACTCGTGACGAAGCCCAGGGCATAGGTGCCCTTGTGCGGAAACTCGACGAGCACTACCTCCCTGAAGGATTTCAGCTTTTCCGAGGAGAAGGCCTCCATGAAATCCTTGGTCGAAGCATAGATGCTCTTGATGAAAGGTATCCTCCTGAGCAGGGCCTCTCCCCACGAAACGAGCTTCCTGCCCGCGTAGTTGGACGTAAATACGCCTGCCGCATACGTGATGATCACAAAGAGGAGAAGGCCGAGGCCCGGTATGTACAACGATCTGCCGATGAGGCTGAAAGAGATGTTGTCGAACAACGGTGACGCGATTGTGTCCAGAAAGGAGACGACGAGGTAAACCACGTAGGCCGTGACGAGGAGGGGAATAAGGACAAGAAACCCCGTAATGAATTTACCTTTGAAGTGCTTAACCAGCGGCATCTCGGTTCCCTACTCTATTATTGAACGAAGGCAAAGTCAAATAATCGCGGGACTCGGTTTTGTCCAATATAATTCCAACCTGCAGTCAATCCGTGCCGAAAGGATTGCATTCCCTCCGCTCTCCGGCACTCCGCCTTTGACCAGTACTAAGGGCTTGTTCGCTTGGTGTGCACAACTCGCCTTTGCAAGGCTCAGACAGTGCACACCACCCTAAGCGGGACGCTCCTTTCGCCCAAGTCTGGTTACAAAGGCTCCGTGATGTTCGCTTCCGGGAACGCAATCCTTTCGGCTTCAGTCCTGTGTCGATTGCAGGTTGGAGTAATACATCACTGTAACAGGCCGTTCAGTCGAACATTGCCGCCGCAAATTCTTTTGCGCGGAAGGGTATTAGGTCATCCATCTTTTCGCCGACCCCGATGTAGCGCACAGGGATATTCAGTTCGTGGGCAATGGGCAGGAGAAAACCGCCTTTGGCAGTGCCATCGAGTTTCGTCACAACGATGCCGGTAAGAGCGAGTGTCTGATGGAATGTCCGGGCCTGG
>Ga0102851_10000353_pt1 | contig 22426 bp, 18 predicted proteins | sample Mud3Dept3metaG_FD_79558 | JGI IMG/M metagenome (GOLD analysis project Ga0102851, IMG submission 79558) | Freshwater wetland microbial communities from Ohio, USA, analyzing the effect of biotic and abiotic controls - Mud 3 Core 4 Depth 3... | ecosystem: Environmental > Aquatic > Freshwater >... | reverse complement strand
CATGTTTCTGTATGCGTATCGGACGCCTGTATCCGCGTCAACAAAATCGGATTTTGCTCTAAGCCAGTCCAGCATCACCTTTGAGGCCTCGAGCAGCTTTACATGCGAGGCGTTAGTAAAATAAGAAAGCGTATTCTCGGGCGAGAAACCCTTCCTCTTAAGGTGGGCATATACCGCCGGATTCATCGCGATTATCGCCTCGTCCTCCGGACGCCTTTCATTGCGCAAGACGGCATCGCTATAAAAATCCGCCTCCGGCACGCTTCCCAGGAAAACTATGTTTTTACTGTTTGCCATTTCGCAATTAACCGAACAGCTTCCTTATCAATGGCGAGGCCATTTCAAAATCATCCTTCTCTCGCACCTCGATAGATGAGTATGAGTTATTTAGTTCGTAGATCCCTATTCTCTGGCCAACCAGGCTTCCCTGCCTTAAAAATTCGGGATGGGTAACACAGCCTATTCCTTTTAACTCTATATAAGTCGGTTCCTTGAATTGGCGCGGGGTGAGGCCTTCCTCAATCTGAATTATGCTCTTCTCTTTCTCTTTCCATATCGCCTTGTTCTCCCTCTTGGCCGCTATCACACTGTCAAAACCGTTCTTCGCGAGCTGTAATATCATATCATCCAATAAACCCGCGGGCCTAAACGGAAATGTGGCCTCAAGGGATATGACCAAATCCGGAAATATCTTCATCTCTTCTATCTTATCTAAGGAATATTTTAGCACTTGCGCTAAGTCCACGTATTCCCTCGACAATGAGTGATCGCGCAAGAACGGGGCTTCCGCGCCGAGTTTTTTAGCGAGCTCCGCTAATTCTTTGTTATCGGTGGAAATGACCGTTCTCTTTATATACTTCGATTCAAGCGCCCGCTGGATAGTGTAAGCCAAAAGCGGATTATCGTTAAGATATTGAACCGGGCCTTTTATAGGAATAAGGGCGACAACGTTGAGTTTCTTAATATCGATATGTTTATAGCTATAGTCGGTCTGCAGGCTCTCCAGGATCTTTACGACATTAGCGCATCTATCGATGTCCCCGTCTTGATTAATACCGTGATAATGATAAACACTGGCCTCCGGTTCGTAGATTATATTATAACCGTTCTGAAGCACCTTCTTTGCCCACACCCTGTCCTCTATATTGGTCACGGTCTCGTCGAAAGGTATCGCCTTCCAGATTTCGCTGCGTATCATGCTGTTCGCGTTGTGAAAGAAGCTGTCCCTTAGCTGGACTTTTCTATCTAGTCCGAATATAAGCGTCAGATCCCTCTTATCGGCATTGGGGGTAAAAGCCATCGGTTCCTGACGTCCGTAGACGCCCGCGACTTGGGGTTCCTTGAAATTCCTCAATAGGTTTCCAAGCCATTTCTCGTTTACGGGGATGCAATGCCCGGAGAGGCATACAATATAATCGCCCTTGGCCTCTCTAATTCCCATGTTGAGGGCTTTTCCCGGCATATAATCTTTGCAATTTATTATCTTTGATATCTTAAATTGCTTTGCCTTTTCTATCGTCTTATCGGCGCTCTCATTGTCGACAAGTATGACCTCGAAACACTTATATTCCTGATTAAAAACATTGCTTAGGCACGCCGTTATCCAGCGCTCCTCATTCCTGGTCCTTATAATTATGGATACCATCTTATCATCAGACATAGGAAATCACCTCGTTATGTTTATTTTTTAAACAACTTAACGCGTTTACCGCGGCCCTCTTTGTCATCTCAATTGCGGTATCTTTATCCAGAGCGCCTACGTGCGGAGAAGCGATAACCTTAGGATGGACCGCGAGCCTTTCGGCTATATCGGCTACCGGCTCACGCGAAAAGACATCCGCGGCATAACCTGCGATTCCGCTCGTCTCAAGCGACTTCAATAAAGCGGCTTCGTCAACAAGGCCGCCCCTTGAAGTATTTACGAGAAACTTGTTCTTTAATTTTTTAAGCGTGTTTCCGGATATTATCTTCACGGTCTTTGGCGTAAGCGGAAAATGCAAAGTCAGGATGTCGGATAATTCGCAAATCTCATCTACGCTCCCGGCGAAATTATATCTCCTGTCCTTTTGTTTAATTATATCATAGACTAATATTTTAAAACCAATTTTAGAGGCGATATCCGCGACCTGTTTTCCTATCATCCCAAAGCCCATGACCCCAAGAGTGATCGATCTTTCCGGCATATTCGGCCTTCGCAGCCATTTGCCTTTTTTAAGATTCCTGTCGTTTTCGGTTATGTTATGCGTAAGCGCCAATATCAAAGAGACCGCGTGCATGGCGACCGCGCGCGAGGCCACGCCCCTGGTCCTTGCAACCTTCACATTAAATCGCTCGGCTTCCTTGAGGTCTATGGCATCGCAGCCCTCTCCGAATCTTGAAATAACTTTAAGCCTAGGGCAGAGAGAGAAAATATCGCGCGTCATCTTCTCTAAATCAAGAATGACGCCGTCTTTATCTTTCAGGAGTCCTATTAATTTCCTTGAGTCCTCGACTCTTCCAAAAACGGGAAAAAATTCGGCTTCTTTAAATAATTCCCCCTGAAGATGCCCCAGCAACTCGCACGCTTCCTTTGGGGTAACGAGTATATTAAAACGCCGGGCGCCGGGCGTCTTATTACTCAAGGGACCTGCCCCCATCCACCACAATATTTTGGCCCGTCATGTAATTCAAGGATGTAGCTAAGACAAACACCGCCTCGGCGATATCTTCGGGAGTCCCCAAGCGGCGAAGCGGCGTTTTTTTTATTTGCTCCGCCTTATAGCTGCCCCACCCCTTTATTAGGTCCGTTTCGGTCAGGCCCGGGCTTACCGCATTTACGCGTATACGCGGCGCCAGCGCCCTCGCGGTCGACATCGTCATATTGACGAGGGCCGCCTTCATGGCGCAGTAAGCGATATTGCTTCCGACCGCCGTAATAGCGGCAATCGAGGCTATGTTGATAACCTGCGCGGCTTTAGATCTCTTAAGAAGGGGCAAAGCCTCCTTGACGCATAAAAACGAGCCGCGCAGATGCGTTTTATATATGGCGTCGAAAAGATCCGGCGTCAACCCGTTTAGCTCGCTGTGTTTTATAAACTTCGTGATACCGGCATTGTTGACCAAGATATCCAAGCGCCCGTACTTCTTGCCTATCTCTTTCATCATCCGTGAGATATGAAGCGGCTCTGTTATGTCCGCCTGTATAAAAGAATGTTTCTGGCCGAATATCCTAGGCAGTTTGGTCAAAGCCGCGTCACCTTGAGAGCGAGATTTTGAAGAATTAACGATCACATTGGCGCCCGCTTCGGCAAAACGCACCGAGATCGCTCTTCCTATGCCCCTTGTTGAGCCGGTTATTAAAATAATTTTTCCTTTCGCCTTCAACTTTATATCTCCTTTATTTTAAAGGACCGGTTTATCCATTCCTGCGCTTGCGCTAATTTCCTGGAATTTACTTTATTCCATAACTTTTTGACTTCAGGGTAGCCGTCTTTTCCTTCCCGATCCAGATCCTTCGAGAAAGAACCGTCTTTTATCAGCCGTATTATCTTCTTTGCGGTTTCCTCGATGCCGGGGCCCAAGACTTTGTCGAAACTCGACGCGATACCGAATTGGCAAGTGGGCGAAGCGTTCTTTTGAAATACTTCGCCTATTCCCATTTTCGCGGCAAGCTTCAAGACCTCAGCCAGTTCGCCGGAAGCGTACAATTCCATAAGCGTCGGCACCGCGGGATATCCGAAATCATCCACGAGTATTTTAAAACCTGAATGAATAAGCTTGACGATGCCGGCAACCAGAAATTGCTCGGTAATCAAGTCAAGGTCTGTCTCAACCTTATAATCAACCCTAAGCGCGCCTGCCTTAGTAAATCCCGCGGCCTTGGCGACGGCAAGTATCCTCTTTAACGCGAACCCTGTCCTGTCATAAACCACATCCACAAAAGCAGGGACCCCGCCGCCGGATAGATAATAACCCCTTATCTGATGGCCCGGCATCCGCGGAGCAAGCATACACACATCTATGTCAGGCCGTATCTTAAACGTCCTAAACCTGATCGAATAGCCGTGCGCGACAACCAGCATACTCCCGGAGCGTATTCCGTCTTTTATAAAATCGTTATATACGCCGGCGTGCGCCTGATCAGGGATAAGAAGCAGGATGATGTCGGACTTTCGGGCAAGCTCGCCTATTCTATGCACCTTAAACCCGTCTTTTTTGGCCTGCTTGGTATAACCGTCTTTCCTGTTGGCTATAAGCACCCTTACGCCAGAATCACGCAGGTTAAGCGCTTGAGCGCGGCCTTGTATTCCGTAGCCGATTATGCCTTTGGTCTTGTCTTTAAGGTATTTTAAGTCCGCGTCCCGGTCATAGTATATCTTTTCCATCAGACCTCCGCCTTGTTAACAAGATTGTAAGGTTTGTCTCCCGAAAAGACCGTCTTTATGATCTCGGCGGCGAAGGCCCTTATCTCTTTTACGGACTCATTGGAATAGAATGCCGAATGCGGCGTTATTATAAGCCTGTCCCCGAGCCACGCCTCCTGCTTTCTCCACGACCTAAGAAGCGGATGGTCAGCCGGAGGCTCATCCGGCCAGACATCGGTCGCGACCCGCGCATGCTTGCGCAACTTGAGATAGTTAAAAAGAATATCCGCGCTCTTGAATATACCGCCTCTGGCGGTATTGACCAAAATTGAGGCGGGCCTCATAGCGCCGAGGAATTTCCCATTGACCATGCCCGCCGTCTCAGATGTGAGCGGCGCATGAATGCTAACCACGTCGGATTCCGGTATAAGCTTCATCATATCGTGATATCTGGAAAGGCCCAGAGATTTTTCTATGCCTCTCGGGAGGTATGGGTCATAGAAAGCTGTTTTAAAACCTATCGCCTTGAGCCTAAGCGCAACCGCGGTTCCTATGCGGCCGAGGCCTATAATACCGGCCTGCGCGCAGCGCGTCCTCGGTATCGGCGCGTGTATCCTCCAGTCCCACTCCATGCCTCCCGTCGCGGCGAGATGATTAAAAAGAAATATCTTCCTGTGGTGCGCGAGTATAGCGGCGAGGGCCGTATCCGCGACTTCCTCTGTGCCGTAATCCGGGACATTGCAAACGGGAATATTTTTCTCGGCTGCCGCCTCAAGGTCAATATGGTCGTATCCGACGCCGATACTGACGATGACTTTGGCCTTTTTGAGATGCGAGATCATCTCCCGTGAAAACGCCGTCCCGGGCCGGGTTATGACAGCGTCGAGGTCCTCAAGGGCTTCCTTATAGTCTTCCCGTTTTACGACACCGAAATTTTTTATATGCGCATGTTTCCCGAGGATCGCGCGCTCTATGGCCGGCCCTTCCGGCATCAGCGTCGGCCTCTTGCCCTCTATGATCGCGACCTTCATATTCATTTTCCTTTCTCGGATAATTGCTGTACGAGTTTGGCCAACTCAAGGTCTTCGGGAAAATTCACGTCTATCGATTCCTTGAAATCGCATTGAAACAAAAATGGCTTGCGCCCGATCCAATATCTCCAGCGCAGCTGATCCTGTTTACCGGCTATAAAGACCGTATCGTTTATGGCATACAGCGGCTTTAACTCGTTTGAATAGGGATGCCACGCGCCGAAGGAATAGAATAAGGGCTTTCCCTCCTCATCTACAAGGTACTCCCGGATCTGCTTTACGCCGACCAAGCTGTCGTTCTTTCCCAAGTTGTCCAGGTAGGCGCCTACGGCCTGCGCGTATCTTGTAAAGAGAGGGCTGGTTACCATAGCCCAAAGGACGTGTGGGTCGCCCGGAACGGTCTTAAGTATCGCCTCCACAACCTCATCCCACCTGGGCTTGCTTGTGCACATAACAGGGTCCCTGTAAATAAACTCGACGCCGCACTCCTTGGCTATCGCCTTGGCTTTTTCGCTGTCGCTTGAGATATAAATATGTTCGAAACATCCGGCATCTTTAAGATGCTGGATTTTATTGTGAATTAAAGTGGGGTACCCTCTAAACGGAACAAAATTCTTGTCCTTTATGCGCGACGAGCCTTCCCTTACCGGCACCACAGCCACTACCTGTTCTTTTCTTTTTTCCATTAGATATGCCCTCTTTATTACCTGCCTAATCTTAATATTCGGATACTATCGTCCGCCGCTTTGTCGCCCATTTTTCCGTTAAGGAAACTTCGAACGGAAAGATATTCCGTGAAAGTTTTTCTCCTAAACGGCCAGATCAGCAATTCAGCGCATCTATGGGAAAATAACTTCTTGTCTTCCTTAAAATTCTGAAGCATGACCAAGAGCAACGACACAAGATGGCGCGAATGATAAAATAACGGGTGGCTAAAAGGGCTTTCCGAGAATCCTTTCGCCTGACTCTTGCGTCCTAACGCGATCTCAAAAACCCTCTTAAATAATTTGAGAGTGGAAATGCGCGGCAGGTCGTTCTTTTTATAGTAATAATAATGCCCTGTCCAATAAAGACATCTGATCCACGAATGAACGACAAAATAGGGGTAATCGGTAAGATTCAGCTGCTTTAACGACCCTCCTCCCTGGTCAGATACCCTCAATAGGTAATTCTCTTCGTCCTCTAAGGTCCTGCCTAAAAAGCCTCTATATCTGGCGTATTCGTAAACAGGGGCGCCCGGCAAAACGACAAGGGCGTTAATGCTTAAACTCGGATCTCTGGGCAAGGACTCCGTTACTCTCTTGATAAAGTCCCCGGTCTCGCTGACGGTTTTATAGGACTCTCCCGGCATGCCGACGACCAACGCGTATACGGTTTGAAGTCCCGCCTCGTAAGTCCACATGGCTACCTTCACGTTCAAATCCACATCGGCTTTCTTCTCCATCACCTTTAATATCTTGTCGCTTCCTGATTCGAAACCGTAATGAATGGAGACGCAGCCGCTGTCCCTCAATTTCTTAAGCAGGACCGGATCCACGTTATCCGCGCATGCGCCGGATATCCTATAGAGGATCTCGAGCGGTTTTATCTTCTCTATAAACTCTTCCGTCCATCTTTTGCTGGCGCCGAAATCCTCATCGCCAAAAGATATAAACTCTACGCCGTACCTTTCTCTTAAGAATTTGATATACTTTATGACTCTGTCTACCGAAAATACCCTTATGCCCTTCTGCCACCTGTGACAAAAGGTGCAACGGTTTACGCAGCCCCTTGAAGATACGACGGTCGCCAGCTTTTTGCCTGCACGATGAGGTTCATACGACCTTTTATCGTGCTTGAACTGCTCATAAAAAAACGGGCTTATAATGTAATTTTCGATTTTTGAATATCTCTCTATTATGCCGTAATCGGCATCCTGAACTTCATCGGCCTTTAGTTGCTCTTCATATCCCGTAAATACGGCGTTCGAGCCGGAATCCAGAAAGCATATCCCTTTAATCCGTTTTAACTCCGCGTCGAGTTTTTGTCTTCCGTTAACGGCGATATGTTTTACAAGGCTGACGATCACCTTCTCGCCTTCGCCTATGACGCAGAAATCAACCTCCGTAAATTTCAAGAGGATCTCCGAAGAAGCCGTAAGCGCCCCGCCCACCACTATTGCGGTATCAGGCGATACCGCCCTTATCAATGATGATATATTTTTGACAAATTTATAAGAAGTCGAGACGGTGGCGCTTATCCCGACCACGTCGAACTTGTTCTTTAAAAAGTATTCTTTCATCTCTTCTTCGGGATATCGGAAGATATTTATATCGTAAAAAACGGGATCGTACCCGGACATCTGAAGCGATCGCATGACTGCCAGCGCGCCAAGCGGCGGATATGTCGTCTTTAGATTCTCCGACCTTAAAGGAACGTTACATATCGCGATCTTCATCGCCTGTTCTCCGTGCTAAGTTCGACTCCTAATTCACGGCCCGTTTTCAAAAGCGATTCAAAAGTATTTTTTGCCAAAGGGATTCCCTTTACGGTCCTCTCTCTATAATTCCTCTTCTCGGGATCGCCCGCTACCATAACAGGCGCTTCCTTATTTAAAGGCGGCTCGGATCTCAATTCTTTAATCATCTCCGCAATTCTCCGCTTGAAGACCTTCTTATCCTGAAAACAATCTATCCTGATGGCGATTATAAAATGCCCGAGGAACCGTTTCTGGCTCATCGGCGCCGCGAACATCTTCGATATATGCGGCCCGTACGGCATCCCTGTGAGCGTACCGCACAGAATCTCTATCATTAAACTCAAGCCATAGCCTTTATATCCCCCGATCGGCAAAAGCATGGCAATCTCATTCGGATCCGTTGTCTCTATGCCTTCGCTGTCGGCTCCGACACCGGCCGGCGCATTAAGTTTCCGCTCTCTTAACTGCTTTATTTTATTGAAATTGAAAAGCGTCGTCGCCATATCCAGACAGAACGGTTCCTCTGCCTCCATCGGCGCGGCGAAGGAGATCGGGTTGGTCCCTAGGAAAGCTCTCTTTCCGCCGTATGTTCTCATAAGCGAATCCGCGTGCGTGAAAGATATGCCTATCATATCATGCTTGGCTATTTCTAGAGAGTAATACGCGGCCGCTCCGAAATGAGTTGAGTTGTAGACCGCTACATGTCCTGTCCCCGCGTCTTCGGCGAGTTCTACGGCCTTCTTTGCGGCTTCCATCCCCGCCGCATGCCCGAAAGTATGGTCGGCATCCAGCGTACCGGTCGAAGCGGATGTCTTTTTAAATCTGTAATCGGGATTCGGGTTAATGCGCCCGCCCTTGACCGCTTCAATATAATGAGGAAGAAGTCTTATTCCGTGCGAATCAACGCCCCTTAAAGAGGTCTGCACCAAACCCTCGGAAACGTATCCTGCCACGTCCTCGCGGGCGCCGGCTTTTAGAAGCGCTGCGTTCGCGAACGATCTTAAAGCATCCGCTGTCACCAATATATCTTTCATATTGTTTTCCTATATTTTAATCTCGACCCAACGGTTTTTCTGTCCCAAGCTTCTGTTTACGGCCTCTAAAATATACGCGGGAATTACCGATTGGGTAAATGTCGCCCTATTATCTTCCAATTCGCCCAAAGTTGCAATTCCGCCTTCCACTTGGACGACATCGTTCAAAAATTGATGTATGCTGTCTATCCCATATCCCTTATAGGAAACTTCGCCTTTGGGGCCGTAGCTGCCGCAGAAATAAGGGTTCGGCTCCTCCAGCCCGCTTACGTCGGTAACTATTTTTATGCCCCGGTATTTCTGGTCGGATTCAAACCTTCCTTTTGTGCCTATGACTTTTATCCTCTGGTCGGACATCGCGGAAGTCTTCTCCGGGTCTACCCAGTTCGTCAGGATATGCGATACGAATCTGTTTCCGCGGCGGCCCCGCCATTCTATAACGGCCTCTATAGAATCATAGGTATCCACTCCCTGCGCGCGAAGCCATCTCTTCTGGCCGGTCGCCATAACCCGCACGGGAACAGCTTTTGTCAGGAAATATATGATATCTAAATAATGTATCCCAAGATACTGAAATATATTTGTCGATTTGACCCATTTCCTGAATACCTTGGTCGGGATGCTCTTCCTCTGGCTGAACTCTACAATAAAATAAAGAATATCGCCTATGTCGCCTCTCTCTATCGCGTCTTTCATCTTCAGGTTCGCGTGATCGTGACGTTTATGGAATTCGACGGCGCAGTGCACCTTTTTCCGCTTTTGTAATCCTATTAATTCAAGCGTTTCTTTAACTGTTGGGACAAGCGGCTTAACCACAAGGGTGTGTAAACCATTTTTAATCGCGCAGGCCGCGACTTTTTTATGTAAATTATCGGGGACCGCGACTATGGCGCATGCCGGATGAGGTATCGCGCGAATCGCCTTTTTAAAACAATCCGGGTCGTCTTTGCCTTCCGGATAATACCTTACAAAACCGCCTGTTCCCATATCGCCCTGTATCTGCCCGATCTTTATCTTCGCATCCTTTATGCCTTCAACGCTTCTTCCGGCGACATATAGCTCGCCCAATTTGCCTGTCTTTTTCTTCCACTCGAAAAGCGCGGGTATAATTGTGCCGTAGCTTTCGGTCCCCCTGCCGCAGACATACATACCGCTGCCGATCACAACCACATTCAATTTATCTCTGCATTGGCTTTTCATAAGTTTTTTCCTTGATTTCGCCTTTTGATTTTTTCATTTTTACTTTATCTCAAGGCGCCCTTTAACCACTTTGTCATCGCCCCATTCTGCCTTATAACGCGTATTCGCGAATTCAATCGCTTCGCTATTCGAAGCTCCGCTATTTGAGCTTTCAAGAAGGTCCTCTATATATTGGCGCATCCGCTGAACCGATTTTCCGTCAACAAAGGGATCTATACTGGAGCCTCTTACCGGCCGCAAGGCTTCAGTAAGGCCCGACCTGCGGCCATCCTCTAAAGCGTCCTTTATCGTACGCTTTATATCCTCCGGCTTCGTTACGATGTACACATTCGGAAGATCAAGCGGATAGTCCTTTGATGTGCCATGGACATCGTAAAATACAACCAGACGCCCCAGGACAGCCGCCAGCGTCGGCAGGCTCAAAGAGGCGCCGACGACGAGATCGGCGGCCAAGCTGGGATATATAACCGCTCTGTCGTAGACGATAAGCAGGCGGCCTTCTTTGGAAAATTCCTCTATCCTCTTTTTGGTATCGCGATCTTTATCTATCGTCTCGCGGCGTTTGGCTTTTATGATCAAGAAATTCGCCGGGTTCTCCTCCAGCCACGCGAAGATTCCCGCATAGATATCCGAGATATGTTTCGGCGAGACGAAGTCGTCGTTTGCCGCCGCGTTATCTATGAATGTAAGTATATTCCTTCTGCCGTTCTTACGATCGACAGAAGCGCGCATATCCTGCGCTCTCCTGAATTCATTACCAAAGGCGGCATCGGCGGGATAACCTGTCGTCACGAAATAATTACACTGATCATACGTGTTGAATCTTACATCTGACAGCCGCCTGCCCCACACGAAAGAGATATCATTTTTATTGTACTGGACCCTCCATATAGGAAAAGGTATCTGGGACCATGTAGAGCCCAAACTTATCCCGCCGACCCTGTTGATAGCCATCGCCGCCATCTGTGTATGGGAGTCGTCCTCGTTCATTGTCCATAAAACCTTTGTCCCGCTTTCGCGGAAGAAGGCCTCATAGAAGCTTAAATACGAGATAACCTCCAGCAGATGCTTCGATATCCAGCGGTCGATCCCGCTAAAACCGAATGCTTTCCTGTAGAGCCAAACGTTCTTCACAAAAAGATCCGAGAAACGCGACCATGCCTTTATCAGTCCGAAATTCATCCCGTCTATGAAGGGGCTGAAATTATCCTCGATTAGAAGGTCCGACCTGTCTCGATAGAAACCCCTCGCCTCTTCCGGCATGGACGGATAATGAAGCGACAACGTCTCGGACTTCAAAGAGCTTTCTTCGACGCTGCCCCACGGAAGACAGCTGCCTAATTCGGTCGGAATCACGTTGGCGACGAGCGCGCATATCTTATGCTTCTTGAAAGGTTTTCCGGACTTAGCGAAAACCAGGATGACTTTACATAAGATAGAATAACAAAGCCGTGTTGTTATCTTAAGGAGGATACGGGCGGAGGCGATCGGAGCCCTAAGTATCATTATCATTTTATCCATAAAATAGTCCTCTCGCCGCTCAAACCTACCCCCTCTTAAAGCCGCGTAAAAATAGACATTGATATTCTCTTTCTGATATATCTCTCTTATAAGATCCGAAAAGACATTGTTCCTTAACAGGACCGCCGCGACCCTCTCCCTGAATTCGAACGTCATCTTAAGGACGATAAAAAGCTGCAGCGGGAAATATATCTCCTTTCCCGCGTATTTGCCGAAGGCGGCGGCCAATCTCCTGCGTTCGTATTCGGAGACTCCCTTTATCGTTCCAAACCGCTTTTCAAATATACATTCCCTGCAAAATTTTATTCTATCTATGATTAATTTCTCCAATTCCCTGAACGGCGAAAACTCGCCGCTAATCGATAGCGTATATTCGATCGGCTGAAATCGCCATCCGGCCATTTTCAGCGCCCCGGCCGCCAGACGGCTAAAAATCCCGTTATTTCTGTGCAGATAAAAAACCTGCCGCGGGGAAGTAAGCCTGCTGACCATGGCAAAGGCGCTAAAGAAATTTAAGTTATCGATTATCAGGATATCATTATTCATAAAAACGACTTAACGCTTAACAAGAGGAGTCTTTCTGACCATGAAATCGATTATCTCATCCGCCGCCTCATCAACGGAACGCCTCTCGGAATCGATAATCAAATCGGCGTCCTTAAGCGGGGGATACGGCGTGTTAAAGCCAACCAGTGTCTTGATCTGGCCTTTTCGCGCTTTTTTGTATAAACCCTTCGGATCGCGCCGGGCGCATTCCGCCACGCTGCATTTAACAAATATCATCGCCAACCTCTCTATGCTGTCTTTAACATACCTTCGGGCGTCTTCGTGCGCGGTTAAAGCCGAAACGACAACGCTGAAGCCCTGATTCGCGGACTTATTAGCCCAGTAAACGAGGTTCTTTACGACACGCATCCTGTCCTCCGGCGAAAACCCGTGGCCTGTGCCAAAAAGGTCCCTTACCTCATCGCCGTCGTAGTGAACCAGAAAGATGCCGCGCCTGTTTAATTTCTCGACTACCCTTTTCGCGATAGAGGTCTTGCCGCTTGAGGTCAACCCCAAAAGCCAAAGGACAGTCCCCTTACCCGGCTCAAATTTTTGATTCGTCCTAAACGCCTTTACGGCACGGCTGACCACGCTTAGGCATTCGGCGGGATACCTTCCTACCGATATCTCCTCGGAAAGCTGTACCCCGTCAATACCCAAGCTTAGGAGATTATATAAGGAATCTATCTCCGCTATTGTGGGAATGGGATTATTTACCATGCAAGACAAAACCTGTGTCGCCAATATAATCTTGCAATTAAGGAGCTTGCTTAAATCGATTACCTGCCGCTGGGCCTTCCATATCGACTCGAGCCCTATCTCTCCGGCAAGATCGCCTCTGTCAAGTATGGCTATTTTGGAGTATCTTAATATCCGGCAAAGATTTTCGTAGGAGACCGACTCTCGCGATTCTATCTTGGGAATACATTTTATCCCGGGACAGCCAAGCCGCCTCTCTACGTATTTTATATCTTCAACATCATGGACAAAAGACAGCCCCACATAATCTACTTTACAACGTTTTATCGCCTCTATCAGCCGCCTGTCAAAATTTGATAATGAATTCGGCGTGGCCCTATAGGGCACGCCGTGAACATGCAGTCCTTTACCAACACCGAGGACGCCGTCGCTGTCAGGCGCGCAAACGATCCTCTCGCCCTTTTTCTCCGTAACGGTAAATATATTAAATCCGTTATTAGCCCTTATAAGGGCGCCCTCTTCTATCAGATCAAAGACGTGGGGATAATTAAGGTGCTCTTTATTTAAGGCGAACGAGAGGCCCTTCTTGAAATTTATCTCCCTGTCAAGATACAGGGCGCGTACTTTATAGCCGGGCAGGTCTATCAAGATCTTTGCCGAATCTCCGATGGCCCTCCTTATCGCCTTGACCTTAGACTGAATGCTATCGGCGCCTTCGAAAGCGCTGTTTATCCGAAATATAGTCGCCCCCTCTTTAGCAAAACGACGCAGTTTTCCTTTATCGACGTCTTTTGTATTTATAGTGGCGATTATCTCGAAATCTTTCGGCCTATTCCTCATCTTCAAGAGACCTGCTTCTTCAGCCGCCACTCGCCGTTCGCTTTCTCCCATATATGCGGCGAGATGGCGCGGTAAGCGTCAATAACGCTAAAAAACTCTTCTTCCGTCATATCGAGATACTCCAGGAATACCTTAAGGGTCTTATTCGGGAATTCAGAATCAAAACGCCTCACAAGCGCCACGCCTTCCTCGCGCGTCAAATGCCCGTCCCTTATCTCGTGCGCAGCGTCCGAAGTGGCTCTTCCGATGCCGAATTTAACGAGCATCATATAATAATGCCACGGGTCGGTCAGGTCGTCTATGCTGGCATATTTTGAGTAGGTCGATTCGGTCCTCCTCGGCATCGCCTGAAATCCGTAATTCTCGGCGGCGTAGTAGTAGTTCTCCTGCGGGATCCAGCTGAAATACCAGGAATACCAGCGGGCGGCTATTTCCGCCTTCTTAACCTCCTCTATGGGAGGAAGGGCATACCATTTATTGCTCGGCTCCTTAATATCGCTTTCGCTTAGATAACCGTTCTCGTAACCGAATTTTAATATCTTCTGGTGAGTCGTATGTTTAAAATAATATTTTTCCCAGTCTTCAAACGGATTATACGGCACTTCCCTGTTCTTCAGGTCGCCGCCGTACTCGAGTTCCGCGTTCTCCCCGAACATAACAAGTTTTATGCCCTCCTTTAACGCGACGTGGAAAGCGTAGCACATAATTCCGCGCCCGAACGGGTCGTGGTGGTTTCCGGTCATGACTAAACCGAGTTTCGAGAGTTTTCTTTGCAGTACCCTGTTAGGAGAGCATAGATGGCTGTCCAGGCCGGAAGAGATCATGTTCTGGAGGTTCTGCATCCCGATATTCGCGTACATCATAGGCGACCACGTGACGCAAAGCGGATGCATCCCGTGGACATACTTCAAACGATGGGCAAGCGAGCCTGAATCCTTGCCGCCGCTGGTCGGAACTATGACATCCCATCTGCCGTCGTTGCGGCGGTACTGGTCGCATAATTTATCGAACTCGCCTTTCCTCTTCTTCCAATCGATTGTCTTTTTATATTCGGTATAATTGCAAGCGCCGCATACGCCGTTCTGGTCGAATGTTATGCGCGGGCGCTGGTTTGAGATGACGCATTTCTTGCAGTAGAAGATCTCTTTCGGCCTTAAGGGAAGTTGGCCGTCAAAACTATTCAACGCGTGCTTGCCGTAAGGGATCTTCCCTTCGGTTATCTTGGGCAAGAAATACTTGTATTCTCTATATTCCGCGACGGCCGAATCCGCCGGCCTTATATCTAATTTCTCTTCCATCTTTTGACCTCCTATGTGTGGTTTATAAATTACCTGAACACAAACTGCCTGTATATCGACAGCCCTTCCTCTCCGCTTCTCTCCGGATGAAATTGGCAGCCATACATTTTATCCCGATGCACGACCGAACAGAATATATTCCCGCCGTATTCCGTCTCGGCCAGTACATCGCTGGGACTATCCGGCACAACGATGTAGGAATGAATAAAATACATCAATTCTCCCGGCGATATCTTCTCTAAAACGGTATTATTCCATGAGGAATAGCCGGTTTCCCCGCGATCCTTTTGCCCCTTCCCGGGCAGCATCACTTTATTCCAGCCGATATTGGGTATCTTAAAATAAGTGGTGTCGTCTTGAAGTACCTTCATTCTCACAACATTGCCTTCGATGAGGCCGAGGCCTTTATACGAACCGAATTCCTCGCTCTCGCTAAGCAGAAGTTGCATACCGAGACATATTCCAAGAAACGGCTTGCCCGCCTTCGCGTGTTCTTTTATCGGCTCAACAAGCCGCCTGTCTTCAAGATTCTTCATTCCGTCCCCGAAGGCACCGACACCCGGAAGTATGAGCCTGTCCGCCTGCCTTATGACCTCCGGATCGCTTGAGATCCGGAAATTCGCCCCAATCTTCTTGAGGGCATGCTCGATACTAAATAGGTTGCCGCAGCCGTAATCAACTATCACGACAAAAGGCGCGTTTCCGGAAACGGCCCCTGCTTTGACTTTATCGGCCTTACCCTGCGCAAGATCTTCCGCTTTGACGGAACGGATGTTAATCATTCCTGTATCTATAAGGTAAGATTTCAGTTCAGATACGGATACCGGTTGTTTTATGTGCTTTAGGGTATAGCTGCTGGACTGCGTAAACTTCTTTAAGAATTCTATATTGCCTTCTTCGTATTTCTTCGCGATCAGAGATTGAGTAAGGTTGTTATAATGAAAGATGGAAGCGGCGGCGACCGCGCTTGCATTGGTGCGCCTGACGACTTCCTCTATATCCTCAAGCCGTCCCGCGCCCCCGCAGGCGATAACCGGGATAGGCACTATGTCCGCCACCTTGGATATCAACTCTATGTCATAGCCATCCCCTGTGCCCTCGCGGTCTACCGATGTCACCAAGAGCTCGCCCGCGCCTAATTTATGCGCGTATTGCGCCCATTCGAAGACGTCCACTCCGGTTTCCTGCCTGCCGTTATCGGTGAAAACCTCGTATTTTCCGGACGAGGTTTTCTTGGCCTCTATAGACACCACAATACATTGCGAACCGAATACCTTACTGCCTTCCTTGATAAGGTCCGGATTTTGGATGGCTGCCGTATTTATCGCGACCTTATCGGCGCCCGCCCTAAGAAGAACCCTTATATCATCAACGCTTCTAATCCCTCCGCCCACGGTTATAGGGATGAATACCTCCCTCGCGGTACGCTCGACTATCTCTCTAAGGTTGTTTCTCTGGTATAGGCTTGCCACAATATCCATATAGATCAACTCGTCCGCGCCCTCCTCGTAATACTGCTTGGCGAAGTATTCGGGAGGCCCCATTACTCTTAAGCCCTCAAACCTTATACCCTTTACCAGATTAGGGCCTTTAACATCCAGGCGCGGGATGATCCTTATCGCTCTCATAAATAACCCAACTCCTTCATGAATCTCTCGAAATAAGGGCGTTCTTTTGAATCAATATTTATCGTCGTGTCGGAGTGCCGCGTCACGACATGCTCTTTTACGGCTTTGATATGCCGGGCGGTGATCTTTGTCTTCTTAGAATTCAAGAATCGCTCGCATGAACTCGCGACGCGCGACGGGTCTCTTACAAGGTCCTCATATTTTATTTCCAGATAATTATCCCTTCCCCTGCCGTAGTCTATCGCCATCTTGCCAAGCAGGCGCCAAGCGTACGCTATCCTTGTCTCGCGGTTCCATTCGCGGAATTTAATTATGTCTTCCTTAGGCACGAACCAAGGCGCCTTGGGAGCCCCGGCCCGCATCCATTGAGTCATATTACGATTTAAAAATTCATCCGTATACCAGCCTCTCTTCATAGAAGACGAGATAACCGCGTTGCAATTCCTTATTATGTGGATAACCCTTAAACCCTTGAACATCTTCCCGAGGAGCGGCAATAACGGATGGATCTCGTTTATTTTCATAAGAAAAGTGTACTTTCCTTTATATATATCCTCCAGAACGCCTTCGCGCCTCTCGTATTTAACCCACCTTTCTTTTACCGCCGCTATATCCTGATAATTTCCTATAAAACTGTTGTCTGATTCCTTAAAATTCACATTCCTGCCATGAAGCGACTGCAGATAATAGTCCTCGAACAATATCCCTTTTAGCAACTGCGAGGCCGATCCAAAGTCCATGTGGCCGGTCTTTGCCATAGCCGGCAAGAGGCGCATAATAACCGGCTCAAAGATATAGATAGCGCCCTCCATGCTTCCTACGATCTTTCCGAGTATAGAAGTCCCGGAGCGCGACATCCCCGTAATGATGACCATACGGTTATCGAAGATCCCGCTATAATCGGTGGCCAGGACCAGCTTCTTGCGGTTTTTTACCAAATCGTGAACCCTCCATCCACGACCAGATTGTGGCCGTTTACGTATTTAGAGGCGCGGCTCGCCAGAAATATAACGGGCCCTTTCATATCATCCATATCGCCCATCCGCCCCAGAGGGACCTTGTAGGAATACCTTTCATCGAATCCTTTGTCAACGGTACCGGGATTGACTCCACCCGGGCTTATGCAATTTACCCTTATATTATACTTGCCTAAATACGCGCCAAGATATCTTGTAAGGCCTATAACGCCGCTCTTTGAGGTAGAGTAGATCGCCGGTGAATTCAGCCCTGAGTCGCCGTATACCCTGTTATCCGGAGCCACTACACCGAGGAAAGAGGCAATATTTATAATAGAGCCTGCTTTTTGTTTGATCATAAGCTTGCTTATCTCACGGCAGACCATATACATAGCGGACAGATTTATCTCCATTACCTCATTCCAGCATTGCATAGTCGAATCCTCAAAGGTCTTGTTGAAATCGGAAGGACGCTTGGAGAAGGTATTCACCAGTACCGAGACTTTCCTGTATTTCTTCTCGATGTACTCGGCCATCTTCTTTACATCTTGTTCATTCGCCACATCTATCTTTACATACTCTACCTTGTTATTTATTTTCTTGAGCGATTCGGTTATCTTAACGCCTTCCGATTCGTTGATGTCGCCGAGTATCAAGGTGCAGCCGCTTTCCGCGAAAACCGACGCAAACTGCCTGCTTATCGGTCCCGTAAAGCCAAGCTGAAGGACTACTTCGCCGGATAAATCGAATAATTCTTTATATTCCATTTTTCTCTCTCCCGTATTATGCTATTTATAGTTTTCTAAAAACCGGAGAAACGACTTTTCCTTCCAATAACGCCGTTAGGTCTTTGCCCGCCGGCCCGTCTACAGCCGCCTTAAAAACTTTAAAGACATCGTCGAATATATCCAGGCTTGAATCTATTATTTTGTCATCATGCGCGAAGCTCATGGCGAAATAACCTGTGAACAAAAGGCCTCTCTTGGCGCACTCCTGCTGCATAAATGATTTCATGAGAAGAGGGTCATGGTTTTTGCCGTTATTCTTAAACGATACTACCGGGCGGCATGGAAAACCGACCATCTCCATGAACTCGCTTAATCCGTTACTCTCCGCTAACTTATTGAAATCTGCCGTAAGCCGTTTTCCCTTCTCCCATATAAAAGGTATTACCTTCTCCTCCTTTACTATCTTCATTGTCGCCTTACAGGCGGATAGGGAGACGATCTCTCCGGCGAAAGTAGAAGAAAAGAATACCTCCGGCTTATTTAGTATATCCATGTATTCCGCCTTGCCGACTACCGCGGATATAGGCATGCCGTTTGCTATCGTCTTTCCGAAAGTCGAGAGATCGGGGGTCACGCCAACGAGCGCTTGCGCGCCGCCCTCATTCCAGCGTATGCCTGTTATTATCTCGTCAAAGATAAACAAGGCCCCGGCCTTGCGCGCTAGATCACCGCACTTTTTCAAAAAATCATCTTTAGGCGGGACGATACCGCATGGCTCCATTATTACCGCGGCCATCTTTCCTTTATATTCGGCCAATAAGCTCTCCAGCGTCTCTATCTGATTATAGCTAAACTTATGGGTCAGTTCCTTTACCGCATTCGGAATTCCGTCCGCCCTCTCGGAGACGGCTATGAACCAATCATGCCATCCGTGATAACCGCAGACGGCTATATGATCCCTTCCGGTTACGGCCCTGGCTATCCTTATAGCGGCCGAGGTTGCCTCTGAACCCGCCTTGGTAAAACGGACGCGCTGCGCCGATGGGATGGCCGCCTTCAGGATTTCAGATACCTCAACCTCCAAAGGATGCATCAAAGTCAAATTTATGCCGTTAGATGCGCCTTCGGTAACGGCCTCGGTGACCTTCTGATGCGAATAGCCCAGTATCGCCGAATGAAGCCCCATTCCGTAATCGATATACTCGTTGTCGTCCACATCCACGACTTTCGCGCCCCTGCCGGATTTTAAATAGACCGGACACACCCCGAACGAGAATTGAGTGGGCCCTTTACTGAATGACTGCGTTCCGTTCGGGATCAATCGGCTCGCTTTCTCCCATAAAGAAAAAGAGTTGTTCAATCTCAATGCGCCTGTTTTCATGATCGCCCTTTCCTTCCTGTTTTCCAATAATCCAATTTTGCCTTTTTCTTTTTTTCCGACAGGATAAACCTGAAATAGTTCAAGTCATAAATATCGTCCACATCAACCGTCGCGTCCCTCTTTTCTTCCGTAAAAAATATCCTGTCACCGAAGTCGGAATATAAACTTTCCCGCGGAGCCCTCTTTAAGAGGCGTCCGGTCTTCGCGATTATGTAGCTATCCGTAGCCACATAATAAGCCGGCAGATCCTGGCATCTATAACGGGTGGAATTCCTTTCGAAGGCCATCCGGCCGTCAGGGCCTTTCTTAAACATCCAATCCGGATGATACTTAGATACATTGCAAGCTGAAAAGACCGCGTCCGCCCTCTTCTTATAAAATAACTTAAGCCCTTCCTCGATCGTAGAACCGCGAATCGGGACGTTACCGAGCAGAACCACGGTTACCTCCGGCAAAAATCCATTTTTCAGGTTGTATTGCAATAATGTATATTCGATCGCCTCTATTATATGAGAGCCGGATTTGGCAAATTCGTCCGGGCGCTTTATTGTCTCTATCCCGAATGATTTCGCCAAACGCGCGATCTTGTCGCTGTCGGTCGAACAGACAACATCATCCAGAGACGGCGATTTCTTCGCGTATTCAAATGTGTATTGAATAAGCGGCTTGCCGTCTATAAGAATAAGGTGCTTGTCTTTCAGGCGCTTACTGTTCTTCCTGGCCAGGATGACCGCCAACGTCTTCAAAATATATCTATGCCCCCGTGATCGGCGCGGTGCTTCATAAGCGCCTCATCAGCCAGAAAATCATCCGCGAGGCCCCCGAAGAGATCTCTTATCTTATTGATCGATACCTCGGGCGCGGGCGAGGCAACCCTTGAGCATACCTCTTTTATCATCTGGTCTCTCTTTAATATAAGTTCCTCATCGGTAAACGCATCCGTTAAGTTTATCGTAAAATCCCGCGCGTCCTCAAGCCTCATAACAAAATCATGAATGGCGTCTTTCTTTATTCGGCCGCTTGATACGGCGAAATCAAAGAGTTCGGTGCCGGGATAGGGAGTCGCGAACATCATTGACTTAAGAGGGATGTTATTCCTGACACAGAACTCGACCGTCTCTCTGCAGCTTTCCTCGTCCTCACCGGGCATTCCGATGATAAAAGAAACCGGAAACATCATCCCGTATTTTCTATTGGTCCTGGCCGCTCTCTCCATCTGTTCGATAGCCACGGCCTTCTTCATCGACTTCAGCAGCCGCGGTGAGCCGGATTCGAATCCGTATGAGATAGAGACGCAGCCCGCCGTTCTCATGGCGCCCACTATCTCGTCGTTTATAAGATTTACTCTTCCGGTACATGACCACAAAAGACCCGGAATATCCCTTTGGACCTTCTCGCAAAATTCATATACCCGCCGTGGATTTCCCATGAACTCATCGTCCTGAAAAGACACAAAATCTATCTTATATTCATTTCTTAAGCGCCTTATCGCGTCTATTATGAAATCTACCGAATGCCCTCTGAATTTCCTTCCCCACGGCTGGTAACAGAAGGTGCACTGGAAAGGGCAGCCGCGGCTGGAGATGAAATCAACATCTTTCCCGAAACCTATTATCGGATTGGCCAGATATATATCCATAGGAAGCAGGTCATAAGCCGGAATATCGCTTTCGGCGTCCAGGTCCTGCAGAAGTTCGGGCTTGCCGGAATATATTATTTCTTCGTCTATTTTGTAATAGAATCCCTTGACGTGCGTAAGGTTTTTTAGCGGATCCTTTTTAAGCCCGTTGAGGAGCTCGATTATGGCTTTTTCCCCTTCTCCGGCACACACAACGTCAACCCTTGAATTACTCAACAGGAGTTCGGGAACCGACATGGCCGCGCTGCCGCCCGCGATGATTATGGCGTCCGGATTTATCGCTTTTATCATCTCGGCATACTTTATGACCCTTTTATAGACCGGTATCAAGCCCCCGATAAGGACAACGTTGAAATCCATGGATCTTAAGATCGACTCAACCTGCTTGTCATTGTACCGATGGGCATTGATATCGATAAACACGGGCGTTATTCCTAATCTCTTTCTGATTACGCCGCCCAATATAGCCAAGCCGTGAGGGATGTGCCTCGGTTTATCGGTTAACCGTATAGGCGGATTAATTATTACGATATTTAATTTCATGCCCTATTTCCCGTTTTGCAGCAGATATAAACTATCTTTATATTCCTTCCACTGCCCGATATCAAACCAGCCGTCACAGACCGGATAGACGCTGATCTTGCCTTTCTTCATAACCCTCTCCAGCAGATGATTCATATCCAGCTTCTCGTTCGGAGATACAAAATCGAGGACAGCCGGTTCCATTACGTAGACCCCTGTATTGATAATGACGTCAAATGTCGGCTTCTCGTTTATTGATTTCAAAGAGCCCTCATTAACTTCAAGTGTGCCGTACGGGATGACCATTTCCTTGTGGCAGCCTATAAGGGTCACGAGCGCCTTCTCGCCCTTGTGCCAGAGAAGGATATTCTTAAAATCGTTTTCGATGATCACATCGCAGTTACTCACAAAAAATGTCTCTTTGATCCTGCCCTTAAAGAGCCCAAGGCTGCCTGCAGTGCCTAAAAAACCCTCTTCCTCAACCCAGTCGACCTGATAAGGGTACTGGTTCTCCTTGAGATACATCTTAATGAGTTCTTTCTTGTAATTTAGCGACAGAATAAAATTCTTAAAACCGTATTTGTTAAAACTGTTCATTATCT
>Ga0102851_10000352_pt1 | contig 22437 bp, 14 predicted proteins | sample Mud3Dept3metaG_FD_79558 | JGI IMG/M metagenome (GOLD analysis project Ga0102851, IMG submission 79558) | Freshwater wetland microbial communities from Ohio, USA, analyzing the effect of biotic and abiotic controls - Mud 3 Core 4 Depth 3... | ecosystem: Environmental > Aquatic > Freshwater >... | reverse complement strand
TGGCGGTCGAAGCGCCCGGGGCGCAGCAGCGCCGGGTCGAGCACGTCCGGGCGGTTGGTGGCGGCCAGCACGATCACCGCTTCGTGACCCTCGAAGCCGTCCATCTCGGCGAGGATCTGGTTGAGGGTCTGCTCGCGCTCGTCGTGACCGCCGCCGAGCCCGGTACCGCGCGTGCGCCCGACCGCGTCGAGCTCGTCGATGAACACGATCGCCGGCGCCTCCTTCTTGGCGGCCTGGAACAGGCTCCGCACCCGCGCCGCGCCGACGCCGACGAACACCTCGATGAACTGCGAGCCGGTGATCGAGAAGAACGGCACGCCGGCCTCGCCGGCCAGCGCCTTGGCGAGCAGGGTCTTGCCGGTGCCGGGTGCACCCATGAGCAGCACGCCGCGCGGCACGTCGGCGCCGAGCTTGCGGTAGCGCTCCGGGTCGCGCAGGAAGTCGACCAGCTCCTGCACCTCGCGCTTGGCGTTTTCCTGGCCGGCGACGTCGGCGAAGGTGACCTTGGGAACCTTGGCGGTCTTGGCGAACGGTTCGAGGAATTTCTGCAGGTCGCCGCCGCGCCCGAGGCCGCCACCGGCGAGATTGCGGTAGGTGCGGCGAAACGACCAGAAAAAGAACACCATCAGCAGCAGCCACGGGATCCACGCCAGCAGCGTCACCCAGCCGCCGGTGTCGCGCGGCGGCTGCACGTGCACCTGCACGCCGTGCTTCTCGAGCAGTGGCAGCAGCGCATCGTCACCGATCGACGGCACGCGGGTGCGGAACTGATCACCCGGGCGCTGCTCCGGGCCGAGCGGCAGCGGCTCGCGCAGCCGGCCTTCGACCTCGGGGCCGCGCAGCGTCAGCTCGCTGACCCGGCCCTCACCGACATAGAGCTTGAACTGGCTGTACGACAGCTCGGCGCGCCCGCTTGTTTCCGGTCCGGTCCAGTAGAGCAGATACAGGACGACCAGCAGCAGCGGCAGCAGTGCCCAGGACAGCAGCCTGCGAAGCTGTGCGCTCCTCGGGTCATCCGGCGACGGATCCATGGCGCCAGCATAGCGCGCCCGGCACCGGGCGGGTACATCGCGACCGCAGGGCGCGGGACGATGTTGAGGGAATTGCGCTAGTACTCGACGCGGGGGGTTGCCGTGCGGGTATTGCAGGCATTGCGCGTGATCGCGGCCGGGACGGCCGCTCCTACATGCTTCGATGCTGCTTGTGCAGCATCACGGTCCGGCGAATTCCGAATACCCCTCCCCGGATTCAAGGCACGCAAGCAGCAAGTAGGGCGCAATGAGCGTAGCGAATTGCGCCGCATGGGCGGAGTCGATGACTGTGAACGAGCTGCCCGGGATGAGACTCCGATCGCGGCCGGGAGGCCGCTCCCACATGCTTCGATGCTGCTTGTGCAGCATCACGGTCCGGCGAATTCCGAATACCCCGCCCCAGACTCAAGACAGCCAAGCAATAAGTAGCAAGTAGGGTGCAATGAGGCCGCTCTCGCGTAGTCTTAGGCAAGACGAACGAAGTAGGGCTTCATTTTCGCGCTTCGCGGCACTTGGGCATCCTGCCCGTCGCGTAGCGAATTGCGCCGCATGGGCGCGATCGACGACGGACACACGACGTACCCGCCGGGACAAAGCGCCGATCGCGGCCGAACGGCTGTTTCTACCGGCACAACACCGCGCGTACTTGGCAGGAGCGGCCGTCCCGGCCGCGATGCGCATCACGCGGGATGGATCGGTGGGGCAGGCCCCACCCTGCATTCATAAGATTCGTCCCTTTGCGTCTTCGCGCCTTTGCGGCAAAAACTCTTACACGCCCGACCGGCGTCAGCCGGTCACTGCGCGCCGCTCGCGATCGAGCCACACGGCCATACCCTGGGCATTGAGCTCGTAGTCGCCGGCCAGCAGCGCGTCGATCTGTTCCGGCGCGAGCCGGCAGCGGTGCGCCGCGAGGCGCGGCAACAGAATCCGGCGCTGGCCCTCGATCAACTGTGCGATGCGTTCGGCCCCGGCATCGCGCAGCGGCCGCGCCATGGCCACGAACAGATCGATCAGCACGTGCAGGTCGTCGGCCAGGCGTGCCAGCTCGGTGACCCGGCCGAAGTGGGTGAGAAATGCCTGTTGCGGGCGCTCGTCCAGCAGTCGCCCGATCGAGGCGTGCAGCGCCTCGGGTTCGAACTGCACCGGGGTCGTGGTTGGCAGCACGAACGCGCCGCGTTCGCTGTCGAGCTCGCGGTACGACAGCCCGAAGGTGTCGCCGGTGAAGATCGAGCGCGAACGCTCGTCGACCACGCAGAAGTGATGACGCGCATGCCCGGGGGTGTCGAGAAAGCGCAGCGCCCGGCCGTTGAGCTCGACGACGAACCGGTCCGGCGCCTCGATCACCCGCGCCGCCGGCACCGGTGGCACTTCGCCGAACAGCTGCGCCGCCGCCTCCACGCCGTACACCTCCATGACCCCGGCCATGAGTTGCGCCGGGTCGATCAGGTGGCGGGCGCCGCGCGGGTGAACCACCAGCTGCGCCTGCGGAAACACCTGCATCATTTGCCCGGCGCCGCCGGCATGGTCGAGATGCACGTGGGTCGGGATCACAAAGTCGACGCTGGCGGCAGTGAGCCCGCGGGCCTTGAGCGCGGCCAGCGCCAGCGGCAGCGAGTGGCTGGTGCCGGTGTCGATGAACGCCGCGCGGCTGCCCTCGACCACGAGATAGAACGCCGCCAGTCCGGGACGCTGGTAGCCGGCATCGATGGCGGTGATGCCGTGGTCGTAGTCGATGGTCGCAAGCCGCGTCATGGAGTCTGTTACGCCGGAAGACACCGATTGCCAAAAGCATAGCAGGCGCCCGATTTTGCAGGGTGGGGCCCCACCCTGCCTGCTGATCCGACCGCCAAACAGTGCATACGGTTTCCCCTCTCCCTCAGGGAGAGGGTCGGGGCAAGGGGGAGAATTGCCGTGAAGTATCCCCTCACCCTGTCCTGCTCGCGGCGGGAGCAGGAACCCGGCAAATGCCGCAGTACGCACCATTTGCCGTTCTGCTCCGTATATTCATGACGATTCGTCATTGGTGGTGAATCGCCACGACGCCCTACTTCGCATCTGCGTCGGCGTCCAGCAACACCTCGACTTCGCCGGCCGGCGCGATCAGCCGGGCCGGCAGGTCGCCGCCCCGCCGCCAGGCCGCAACCGCAGCGCGCTTGTCCGGACCGGTGACGAGAAACACCACGCGGCGCGCCCGCGCGAGGCGCGCGACGCTCAAGGTCACCCGCTCCGGCGGCGGCTTCGGGGCGCCGTGCACCGCCAGCACATCGGGGCTGCCGGGTGCGTCGCCGGCCGGTTGGCCGGGGAACAGGCTCGCGGTGTGGCCGTCCTCGCCCAGGCCGAGCAGCACCAGGTCGAACTCCGGCGCGACCTGCAGCGTGGCGGCGTACTGCTCGGCGGCGCGCTCTGCCCCCAGTTCGGCGGGAATGGCGTGGACATTGGCCGGCGGAATCGGCACATGGTCGAGCCACACGCGCCGCGCCTGCGCGTCGTTGCGACCGGGATCGCCGACCGGCAGGCAGCGCTCGTCGCCGAAGTACAGCTGCCAGCGCGGCCAGTCGGCAGGCAGCGTTGCGAGCCGCGCGTAGACCGCGAGCGGTGTGCGTCCGCCGGCGAGTACGAGGCGGAACAGCCCGCGCGCAGTGATGGCGGCGCGCGCGCCGTCGAGAATCAGCGCCGCGGTATGGGCGGCGAGCTGCTCGGCATCGGGGAACACCTGCCAGCGCGTGATGGGATTCAATTTCGCTGCTCCAGCGTGACGCATAAACAAGACCCGCAAAGGTCGCGGAACGTAGCCCGGATGGAGGCGCGCGCCGCGCCGGAATCCGGGACCTCACCCCCGGATTCCGCTGCGCTTCATCCGGGCTACAACCGTTGCTCGGTTCGTAGGTTGGGGTGAGCGACGCGAACCCCAACAAACGTGTCTCATCTGGCCAGGCTGCTCCAGCGTGACGGATGAACGAAGCCGCAAACCCGGACCGTAGCCCGGATGGAGGCGCGCCGCGGCGGAATCCGGGGATCGCGCTTCATGCGGCGCAATTCGCTACGCTCATCGCGCCCTACGAAAGCTGCCCAGGCCGCAGGTTGGGGTGAGCGACGGCGAACCCCAACAGACGTGGCTCAGCAGGGGCAATCGTTGGGGTTCGCATACGACGCTCACCCCAACCTACGAACTCGATTCGGATCTCAGGTTCGGTGCGCCTGGGTTCCGGGTCCCCGACCTGGCGGTGGGATTGCCGTTAAACCTGAGACTTGAAACTTGCAACTGAGTTAGTGTGCCTCCGCGGTAAAAAATAGTACTCAAATCTCGCTGCGCCAGAACTGGTCCTCGCGCTCGAACAGCCGGTTGGCGTCGCGCGGGCCCCAGGTGCCGGCCGGGTAGGTGTTGATGTAGTCGCGGCTCGCCTGCCACTCGCGCAGGATCGGGTCGACCACGCGCCACGCCCACTCGACCTCGTCGAAGCGGATGAACAGGCTGCGGTCGCCCTCTATCACGTCCAGCAGCAGGGTCTTGTAGGCCTCCATGCCGGTCGCCTCGCTCGGGCGGTACGAGGCGTTGAGCCGCACGATGCGGGTGTTGAGGCCGAGCCCCGGCTCCTTGGCGTGCAGCTCGATGTGCATGCACTCGGTCGGCTGCAGCGACAGCAGCACCCAGTTGGGGTCGATGTGCGGCGTGCCGGTATCGTGGAACAGGAGCTGCGGCGGGTGCCGGAAGCGGATCGCGATCAGCGAGAAGTTTTCGCTCAGGCGCTTGCCGGTGCGCAGATAGAACGGCACGCCGCGCCAGCGCCAGTTGTCGATGAAGAACTTGGCGGCGACGTAGGTCTCGGTGGCCGAGCCCTTCGCCACCCCCGGTTCTTCCAGGTAACCGGGCACCGCGTGGCCGGCCACGCGTCCGGCCGCGTACTGGGCACGGAACGCGTGGTTGGCCAGCGCCTGCGGCGCAATCGGGCGGATCGAGCGCAGCACCTTCACCTTCTCGTCGCGCAGCGTGTCGGCATCGAGCGTGGCCGGCGGCTCCATCGCCACCAGCGTGAGCAGTTGCATCAAATGGTTCTGCAGCATGTCGCGCAGCGCCCCGGCACCGTCGTAGTAACCGGCGCGGGTGCCGACCCCGTCCGACTCGGCGACCGTGATCTGCACATGGTCGATGTAGTTGCGGTTCCACACCGGCTCGATCAGCGTATTGGCGAAACGGAACACCAGCAGGTTCTGCACCGTCTCCTTGCCGAGGTAGTGATCGATGCGGTAGATCTGCTCCTCGTCGAAGTGCTGGTGCAGGCGCGCGTTGAGCGCGCGGGCGCTGTCGATGTCCTCGCCGAACGGCTTCTCGACCACGATGCGGTGGCGCCCGTGCGCGCGGCTGATGCCGATGGCACTGAGCTGCTCGATCACCGCCATGAATTCCGACGGCTTGATGGCAAGGTAGAACACGATGTTCTCGCAGGCCCCCATGCGCGGCTTGCTGAGCTCGTCCATCAGCCGGCGGTAGGCCTGCGGATCGTTGAGGTCGCCGGCGAGGTAATCGAAGCGCTGCGCGAAACGCGCGAACACCGAGGGCTCGCAGCGGCGGCCGAGCTGTTCGTCGAGAGTGGCGTTGAGATGCGCGACCCACTCGGCGTTCTGCCAGGCACGGCGCGCGAACGCGATGAAGCGCAGGTCCGCGTGCAGCCGGCCGGCGACTTCCAGCTCGTAGAGCGCCGGCAGCAGCTTGCGGCTGGCGAGGTTGCCGGTGGCACCGAAGATGACGAAGTGGCAGGGTCCGATCGCGTCCATGGCCGGTCAGCCGGCGTCGGGCTTGATGGCGTGACCGCCGAAGCCCTGGCGCATCATGGCGAGCAGCTTGTCGCCGAAGTCGTCGCGCCCCTGGCTGGCGAAACGCATCATCAGCGCCAGGCTCATCACCGGGGTCGGCACGCCCAGCTCCACGCCCTCGATCGCGGTCCAGCGACCTTCGCCGGAATCGGCCACGAACGGCGCGATGTCGGCGAGCTTCTGGTCGCGCTTCAGGAACCCGGCGGTGAGATCGAGCAGCCAGCTGCGCACCACGCTGCCGTGGCGCCAGGTCTCGGCGATCGCCGCCAGGTCGAGATCGAAATCGGCGCGCGCCTGCATGAGCGCGAACCCTTCCGCGTAGGCCTGCATCATGCCGTACTCGATGCCGTTGTGGATCATCTTGACGAAGTGGCCGCTGCCGGCCGGACCGCAGTGCAGCCAGCCGGCAGCGGGCGCCGGCGCGAGGGCGTGGATCGCCGGCCGCAGCCGCTCGATCGCCGCGGCCTCGCCGCCGAGCATCAGCGCATAGCCGTTGTCGAGCCCCCACACCCCGCCCGACACCCCGGCGTCGACGAACTGCAGGCCTTTGGCCGCGAGTGCGGCGGCACGCCGCATCGAGTCCTTATAGTATGAGTTGGCGCCGTCGACCACGAGATCGCCGCGGTCCAGCAGCGGCGCGAGCTGGTCGAGGTGCTGCTCGGTCACTTCGCCGGCCGGCAGCATCAGCCACACGACCCGCGGTGCGCTGAGCTGCGCGATCAGGTCCACGAGGCCGGTGGCGACCGCGACACCGCTCTCGGCCGCGAGCGAGCGCGTGACCTCGACATTGCGGTTGAAGGCCACGACCTCGATACCGCCGCGCCGCAGCCGCCGGGCCATATTGGCACCCATGCGGCCGAGACCGATTAACCCGACTTTCATCATGTTCGTTCCCTCGGCGTGTGCCACAAGCGAGTCGTGCGACCATAACACGTCCACGTATCGAGATTAAGCGCGGGTTGAAACATGCGCGCTGTTCAGGCTCACGCCAAACCATGGCGATGACCGGTGGTCACCCGCCTGCTGCGCTAGAGCGGCGGACTTTTGCCGGTTCATTGAGGCACATCAAAGACATCGGCCGGGATCGGCCTGGCGTGACGGCGTTTCTGCACTCGTGCCGGTGTCGAGCCACAGGCCGACGACGGTACTCAGCGCGGGAGTGCGCCGCGCACTTCGAACTCGGTCTCGTCCATCAACCGCCCGGCGTCATCGAACAGGCTCAGCCGGTGGCGACCGGGCAGCGGCTGCCAGCCGCGGCCGGGATCGCGCAACGGAACGCCGTCGATATGCAGGCTCACCCGGTTGTCGGCGGTCGACACTTCAATGAAGACACGCTGATTCTGCGGCGGGATGTCGGGATCCACGGCCAGAATGGCGCCGCGCCCCGGATAGGTGATGCGGCCGAATCCGGTTCGGCCGGCATCCGGCAGGGAGACGGTGTCGACCTCGGTGCCGCGCACGAACCACTCGCGCCGGACCGCCTCGAACGGCGGATCGAAGCGCACCTCGCGACCGACGACCTCAGCAGTGGCAGGCGGCGACGCCGACCGGCGACCGTGATGCAGGTAGCCCATGACCTCCAGCCACACTGGCGCCGCGCCCGAAACACCGGAGACGTCCTGCATCGGGCTGCCGTCAAAGTTGCCCACCCACACCCCGACCGTGAACCGGTCCGAGTAACCAATGCACCAGTTGTCGCGCATGTCCTTGCTGGTGCCGGTCTTGACCGCGCTCCAGAACGGCGTGGCCAACGCATTCTCGAGGCCGAAGGTGAGACCACGGGCACCGCGGTCGGCGAGGATGTCGGACACGATGAACGCGGCATCGCGGTCAAGCACGCGCGCGTACCGGGGGCGGGTGCCGGGAACGAGGGTAAGCGGGGCGTAGCGGCCGCCGTTGGCAAGGGTGCGGTAACCGTTGACCAGCTGCCACAGGCTCACCTCCGCCGACCCGAGCGCGAGCGAGTAGCCGTAGAAATCCCCGCCCTCGGTGAGATGTGCAAACCCGAGCCGGCGCAACTGGGTGACGAACGGATCGGCGCCGACCAGCATGAGGGTGCGCACCGCCGGCACGTTGAGCGAGCTGCCGAGACTGGTCCGCAGACTGACCGGGCCCTTGAAGTCCTTGTCATAATTCTGCGGCACGTACAGGCCGGTGGGCGTGACCAGATTGACCGGCGAGTCGTCGAGCGCCGACGCGGCGGTGAGCAGCCGGCCTGCGATCGCCCGTTCATAGAGAAACGGTTTCAGGGTCGATCCGGCCTGGCGCGCGGCCTGAACACCGTCGACATAGCCATCACCGCCATTGCCGACATAGGCCAGCACCTCGCCGTTGCGGTTGTCGACCACCAGCACCGCGCCGTCCCGCACCCGCTCGAGACCGAGGCTGTCGAGCTGGTGCCTCAGTGCGCTGCGCACGAACCGTTGCAGGCCGGCGTCCAGCGTCGTCACGGTGCTTTGTGCACCGGGCCGCAACAGCGTACGCGCCACGTGCGGCGCATCGCTTGCCGCCTGCCGTACACCGAACGGCCCGGTAAGACGCGCGTTCGCCAGCGACGTCACGGTCGCGCACGACACCTTTGCCGGCAGCTGCGCGCCGAGCACACAGGCGCGCTGCGCCACTTGCGCGGTCGCGGCGCCGGGCGCGCGCAGCAAGGCCGCCAGAATCAGCGCCTCCGCTTCGTCGAGTCCGCTCGGCATCTTGTCGAACAGGCCGCGCGCGGCAGCGGCAATACCCTGCAGTTCGCCGCGGTAGTACACGAGATTGAGATAGGCCTCGAGAACCTCCGGCTTCGTCCAGCGCTCCTCGAGCGCCTGCGCGGCCCGTATCTGCTTCCACTTGTCGGCGATGTCACGGCGACCGGCCGCCGGCCGGAGATCGGCGTCCAGCCACCCAACCAGTTGCATGGTCAGGGTGCTGGCCCCGCGCGGGTTGTCGCTCCAAAGCGCACGCACCGCAGCGGCTCCGAGGGCACGCCAATCGACACCGTGGTGGTCGTAATAACGCCGGTCTTCAGCCTGCAACACCGCCCGCACCACGGCCGGCGAGATCGATGCGAGCGGCACCCACTCGAGGCGCCGTACGCGGCTGTCGACACGCAGCTCGTGCAGCAGCTCGCCGTGGCGGTCAAGGAGCCGCGCGTCCGAGGCGGCGTGCTCGTCGCGAACCGAGGCGAAGTCCGGAGGTGCCGCCGGTGCGACACCCGCGGCTGCGACCAGAATCAGGAAGACGAGCACGCGCATGACGGCTACGGTCTCACCTCCACCGCCCGGTTCGGAATCTCGCCGAACATTTCGGGTGCATACAGCGCCTCCACGCGCGTCTCGGGCAGCTCGAACCGGCCGCTGGTGTTGAGCCGCACCGTGTACTCCACCGTCCAGCGTCCCTTGGGCACGAACTCGTAATAGGCGCGGAACGAGTCCGCCGCGCGCTCCTCGAACGCCGGCCACACCCAGCCCTGGCGCTTCTCGCCGCGCGCCAGGATCTGCGAATCCCGCCCGAGGCCGCTGCCGAGAATCATGGAGCCGGAGGGAATCGGGTCGTGCACCACCACCCAGGTCATGTCGGACTGGGCCTCGAGATCGAGACGTACGCGATAGACATCGCCGCGGGTCCACGCGCCCGCGGTCTTCTGCTCGATCGCCGTCACCGACCGCTCGATCCGGTAGCCGGTGGAAAACGGCTGCTTGAGCGGGATCGCCGCCAGGCTCTGCACCGTGAGCCACGGCTTGCCACCGCCGTCGTGCGCGACGTTCAGGGTCCGGGTGGCGGCCGGCCAGTCGTGGCGGAGCGTGGTGCCGTCCGGCCGGGCGCTCCAGTCCTGCGTGCGGCGTGCCTCGCCGAGCGATGACGTGGTCGCGCCCTTCACCGGCTCGGCCTCGAACTGCTTGGCAAACTTCTCCATCGCCAGCACACCCCAGGCGTTCGCGACCGTGGTATTCCAGCGTCCCTTGCGCTGGCGACCGAGACTGCCGCGCACCATCCGCGGCAGGTCCTCGCGCCAGTCTCCGGCATCGAGCAGCGACAGCAGCGCGCGGTTGGCGTTGACGTCGGCCGAACACATCAGCCACCACAGCGCATCGGAGCGCTCGGTTGAGAATCCCATCGTCGTACCCTGGAAGTTGAGCCGTGAACGGATGACCTGCTCCGCTTCGGCGCGATACCGGTCGCGATCACCGATGCCGTCGGAACGCTTCAGTACATCCAGCCAGTCGAGCACGCCCGAGGTCGGCCACAGGTTGGGGTCGATGCTGATCGAGCCCAGCAGGCGCGGCGCGATGCCGTCCTCGGCACGGGCCAGCGCGTTGAGTGCGGAGAGCTTGCGCAGGGCGAGATCGGCGGTGGGCAGCGCCGAATAGCGCACTACCCGCCCCTCGACGAAGCCCTTGAGTCCCTTCAGCATGCGCTCGCGCGAGTCGGCGGGGATCTCCCAGCCGGCCTCATCGGCGATGATCACCAGGTAGGCCGTCAATGCGTCGCTGCCCTGGCGCATCAGCGGGAAGTACTTGGCCAGGCCGTCGCTGTCGAGATAGGCCGGCAGCGCATTCATCACCGCGCGCCAGCGCGCGGTGTCGCGCAGGGCCACCGCCTGTGACACCCGCTGCTCAAGGCAGGTGTAGGGATAGGCGCTCATGTACTCCTGCACGCCGGACAGTTCGTCGGTGAGCCGGGCGCGCAAGTGCAGGTTGATGCCACCGCGACCGGGAATGGCATCCGCGGGGATCGCCACCGGCATACTGAGCGGCCGCTCGAGCTGCATGAGCGTCGCCTGGAAGGTGCGTACGCGCACTGCCGGGATCACCGTCTGGGCTATCTTCATCGCGTCACGCTCGTTGCCGGCCTGGGCACCGAAGCTCCATTCGAGCTTGCGGGCATTGACCGGCGCCGTCGCCTCCCAGCTCAGCGGCCGCGCCTCGCCCGGTGCCAGCGCTACCGTGGCGGGCGACAGCGCTTGCGGCGCGATCTTGGCGCCACCGTCCGCGGCCGTGGCGCGCCAACCGGCACTGACCGTGACCTCGAGCGGTCGGGTCGAGGCATTGCGCACCGTGACCCCGGCCTGGTAGCGGTCCTGTTCGCGCACCAGCGGCGGAAGGCCGGACAACAGCATCAGGTCCTGGGTGGAGCGAATCGTTGCCTGCCCGGTGCCGAAGCGTCCGGCAGCGGCATGCGCAACCGCCACCAGCCGGAACGAGGTCAGCGAATCGTTGAGCGGCACCGGCACCGTCGCCTCGCCGTTGGCATCGAGCTTCACCCGACCGCGCCACAGCAGCAGCGTATCGAACAGCTCGCGCGACGCCTGGCGGCCGCCACCGCCTCCGTGCGGCAGGGCCTTGCGTCCGTAGTGGCGCCGGCCGACGACCTGCATCTGCGCGGTCGACGTCTCGACCTCGATACCGCGGCGCGCCATCATGGCGTCGAGCAGTTTCCACGACTCGTTCGGCATCAGCTCCAGCAGACCCTCGTCAACCGCCGCGAACGCAAGCTCGCCGCCCCGCACCGGCCGGCCGTCGCGATCCCGCACCTTGACCTTCACGCTCGCCTGCTCGCGCACCTTGTAGACCCCGTGATCGGGAGCGACCTCGACCTTGAGCTCGTGCGCGCCCCAACCGACCTTGATCTCGGCGATGCCGAGCTTGAAGGCCGGCTTGCCGAGATCGACCAGCGCGGTCGGCTGCACGTCGCCGACACGGCCGCGCACCGCCAGTACCGAGACGTACACGTTGGGCGCGTAGTTCCCCCTGAGCGGCACCCGCACCACCGGCGCCTTGCCGGACAGGCGGGTGACGAACGATTCGCTGACACCTTCGCGCTCGACCGTCACCAGCGCGGTCGCCTCGCGGAACGGCATCCGCACCTGGAACACCGCCGTCTCGTTCGGCTCGTAGCGCTTCCTCTCGGGCAGCACGTCCATGCGGTCGTCATTGCTGACGTCGAACCACCAGTCGTCCTTGCCGGCGACCCAGATGTCGCGGTTGGCCACGACGGTGTTGCCGGCCTCGTCGCGTGCCTGCGCGCGCACGATCAGGTTGCCGTCCACCGGCGAGCTGAACTCGCACACCAGCAGCCCCTTGGCGTCGGTGCGACCCTCGCAGGCGTCCTTCAGGCGCTTGATCTCGGTGTAGCTCTCGTAGGCGTAGAAACCGCCGATCAGGCGCTTGCGGTGGGAGAACTGGGTGCGCTGCAGGAGATCGAGCTTGATCGCCACGTTGGCGCGTGGCCGGCCGTCGAGCCCCAGCGCCAGCGCCTGGAACTTGACCTTGTCCCGGGTCGCGGCCCAAGCGTCCGGCTTGAGCCCGATCATGACGTTCGCGGGCCACAGCGGCATGCGCAGCGAGCTCGTCAGGATCTCACCGTTGGCGTCGCTGTATTCGAGTTCGGTCTGGACCGACTGCGGCACATCCGATTTCGGCAGCTTCGCCAGCGTTACCCGCGCCGCGCCGGCGGGGTCGAGCGTGAGCGCCTGGGTTGCCAGCAACCGGGTGCCGGGGGTGCGGGGAACGTTCGGCGCCTCGTCGGCCGGTTCGCCCTCGCCGCCGTCCTCCGGCTCCTCGAGCTCGTAGGTGCCGGCATACCAGTTGGCCGTAGCCTGGCGCGCGCGTCCTTCCTTGACATTGCCGTTGGCAAACACGAACCCCTCGTAATCGGGAAAGCTCGGCGGCGACGGCTGCACCAGCGCGCGCAGCTTCACCTGGGCGCCGCCGGCACCGCCGCCGGCGAGGTAGTTGAGCTGCACATCGAGCTCGGCCGAGGACGCGTTCACCAACGGCATGCCGAGCGGCTTGAGCACGGCGCGCATGGTCGGCACCCGGTAGGCCTCGACGCGGAAAATCCCGCCGCTGCGGACCGGCAGCGCCGGCGCGGCACCCGCCGGGCGCGCGCCGCTCTTGCGATCGAACGTCAACTGGACCTGGTAGGAACCCAGCCTGGCGTCCTGCGGTATCGTCCAGGTCGACTCGGCGACACCCTGTGCATCCCAGGTCAACGGCTGCTCGTACTTCTGGTCGCTGCCGAGATGCTGGACCACCAGCCGGCCCGGCAGCCGGGCCGGATCAACGTAGGCGAAGCCCGTGCTGCCGTGCTGGCGATAAAAGTGCTTCATGTGCACGGTGTCGCCGGCCCGCAGCAGGCTGCGGTCGAACACTGTCGTCGCGAGATACGGGCCGTCGTGCTTCCCGGTTGGCAGCTGAAAGCGCCACGGCGTGATGCCCTCGTTCCAGTCGGAAAACACAAAGCTGAAGTCACCGTCGACGCGGGCGGTAACGAAGTACTTGTGATCCCAGTTGTTGAAGCATCCCGGCAGCGCGCGGCGCGGTGGCAGCTCCTGCGCAATGCGCGCCACGCCCTGGGTGTCGGTCCTGCCCTGCCAATACACCTTGCCGCTGCAGTCGCGCACCTCGACCTGGGCGGCCGCAACCGGCTGACCCTTGTCGAGCGTCGTGACCCATACCAGCGACGACTCGCGTCCGTGCTTGAAATGCACCGACAGGTTGGTGACCAGCGCAGTGGTCTGGACATAGTACGGCCGATTGTCGCCGTGCAACGCGGCGCCGAGTTTCGGGCTGGCCAGTTCGACCACGTAGAAGCCGGGATTCTTGAGCGGGATGCCCATGACCTCGAAGGCACGCGCGCCATTCGGCTTCGGCAACCGAATCCTTTCGCCTTCGGCGGCTTTGGCGAACAGCGACGACCCGCCCTCGGGGTAAGTGTGCTCGTGTACCCGCCGCATCCAGTCGATGATCTCGGCCTCGTCGTCCTGGCCGACCCGGCGCAGACGCCCCTGGATCGAGTCGTCGGCATCGCCGCCCACCAGCGTATCCCAGGAGCGCTTCACGCGATCGGCCAGGCCCGAGGCCTCGGCACCGGCAAGCTTGCGAAGCTGCAAGTCGAGCTGGGCCTCGATGTTGCGCACCGTCACCGGCAACGCGGCATCGGCATTGTGTTCGATGATGCCGAAGCGGGCCGGGAATTTCGCGAGCGGCGGATACTCGTCGGTGCGCACGGTGAGCGGGAACAGCTCGGGGTTGGCGAGCGGACGGCCGGCGTCGTCGCGGAAGGCGGCCGGCAACGCGATCGTGAACGCCGCCTGTTCCGGGAACGGGCCGGCGAACACCAGTCCGTTGACCACCGGCTGCTTGTCCTCGTCGCCGAGCGACGGGCGGTAGACTTTGCCGTCCGCGCCGCGCAGGCGCACCTGCGTCGCCTGCTCACGTGGTACCGGGGCGGTAAATTGCAGTGTCATCGGCAACACCGGGATACACTGGGCCTCGGCGTTCACTCGCTCGCAATGGAAGCGGGCCTGGAAGGTGTCGCGCACCCGGTAGGCGAGCGTCTGATCCTGCTCGGTAACGACGCCGGAGACCGTGCGGATGCCCTTGCCCCACACCAGTCGCACCTGCACGTCATTCGGCAACCGGCGCTGGCAGCCGAGCACCACGATCGGGGAGTGCTCCGGGTCGTCCAGAAGCTTCTCGAGGTCCGACCCCTTGAACAGGTCGCGCGTGTCGAGCGCGCCGACCACGGCACCATCGCGCTTGCGAACGACCAGCGCGCGGACCATCCGGTCGAACAGGTCACGGCGACTGTCGAGAATCTGCCGGCGCTCGGCAGCTGACAGCAGTCGCACTCCGACCTTCTCCTGTACGCCCTCGATATCGCACCAGGCGTGCTCGAGAATGGACGACGGCACGGCCGGCGCGTCCAAGCCCAATATGAAGACCTGCTCCTCGTCGATCTGGCCGCCTTCATAGGGCATCGCCTGACGGATCGCCGGCCCGCCGGTGGTGAAACTGAATTCCCGGCTGCCGCCCAGGCGCGCACCGGCCACCGAGCGGATGTCGTCTTTGAGCCGGAAGCGGCAGTTCACGCCACCCGGCAGATCGCGATCGAAATCGAACACCCAGTTGCGATCATCCACCCAGCGCGCCGTGCCTTTCTCCGGGCAGTCGATTTCGAACGGCTCAACCAGCCGCGGGTCGCCGAACGGCACCATCGGTACGGTAAAGCGCGCCGTCACCTGGCGCACGGCCTTCACGGAGCCGGTGGGGACAAACCGCTCGACCTGCGGATCGGCGGCGAACAGCGGGGCGACGGGCAGCGACAGCAGTGCCAGAACGGCGACAGACAGCCACGCGGGACGGGCCATGGTTGCTTCTCCCTGTTTAAAGATTATTGTTGTCGTTCGCCCGGGATGCGGAATCACGGCGCGATCGCAGCAGGCTAAGATGCCGCTCCGGTGGCGTCAATCCCGTGGCCGGTGCGCGATTGCGCAAGAAGTGGGCCAGCACATCCCGCAGCTGTTGGCTGTTAGCGGTTAGCTAACAGCCAGTCGCTAATAGCCAACCGCCGGGTTTGGCCGCTCATACGAAGGATGTTCACACCGGCTTGCGGTGCGCGCGGATGAACTCGCCGAGCTCGCGGAACTCCCGGTCGCGCCCGCCGCCCTTGCGCCATACGAGCCCGATCTCGCGGTAGCTGTCCTCGGCCAGCGGGTAGGTGCGGACCTGGGTGCCCCGGAGCAGCGCCGAGCCCTCGGCCATTTCCGGGATGAAGGTCACACCGAGGTCGCTGTCAACCATCTGCAACAGCGTCTGCAGACTGGTGGCGGCGAACGGGCTCACCCGCTCGAGGCTGCGGATGCGGCAGGCGCTGAGTGCGTGATCGCGCAGGCAGTGGCCGTCCTCCAGCAGCAGCACGCTCTCGCCCTGCAGGCGGTTGAAGCGGAAGTGCTTCGGATCGACCAGCTTGGTGCCGGCGCGCGCCGCCAGCCGGAAACGGTCCTTGAACAGCGTCATGACCTCGACATTGCGCAGCTCGTAGGGCAGCGCGATCAGCAGCACGTCCAGGCCGCCGCTCATCAGTTCCGCGACCAGACGCGGGGTGGTCTCTTCCTTGAGATACAGCTGCAGCTGCGGATAAGCGCGGCGCAACGCCGGCACCAGCCGCGGCAGCAGGAACGGCGCAATGGTCGGGATCACGCCCAGCCGGAGGCGCCCGGTGAGCGGCGGCTGCCGGCCGCGCGCCGTCTCCACCAGCATCTCCAGGTCGCGCAGGCACAGCCGCGCCTGCGCGATGATCTCCTGGCCGACGTCGGTGATGGTCATGCGCTTGCTGGTGCGGTCCACCAGGCGCACGCCGAGCACGGTCTCGAGCTCGCGAATGGCGATACTGAACGCCGACTGCGATACGAAACAGGCGGCCGCGGCGCGGCCGAAGTGGTGGTGCTCGTCGAGCGCGATCAGGTAGCGCAACTGCTTGACGGTCGGGAGCGGGGTCATGGGGGCCGCCGGCGGGGGCTGTCAAACGATTGATTTAATATATCACTGGATTTGAAACGTTCAATTTCTCTTTATGGTGCCCGGCGCCTATCTTTGTCCGCGACAACCCTGATCGAGGACATCGCCATGACCAAGACCCTCACCTTCGGCGCCGTGCACATGACCGTGGCCTTTACCGTGGCCTGGGCGCTCAGCGGCAGCGTGCTGGTCGGCGGCGCGATCGCGCTGGTCGAACCGATGATCAACACGGTCGCGTACTTCTTCCACGAACGGGTCTGGGAGCGGGTCCGCGCCCGCGACTCGGGGCCGCCGGCGACCCTGGCCGGCTGACACGAGCGGCCGCGTATCAACCATATGATCAACAGGAGCACGACCATGAAACCGACCATGAAGATCGACATCGGCATCTCCGAGGCCGACCGCGCGGCGATCGCGCAGGCGCTGTCCAAGCTGCTCGCCGACAGCTACACGCTCTATCTCAAGACCCACAACTACCACTGGAACGTGACCGGGCCGATGTTCAACACCCTGCACCTGATGTTCGAGCAGCAGTACACCGAGCTCGCCACCGCGGTCGACCTGATCGCCGAACGCATCCGCGCCCTCGGTCACCCGGCGCCCGGCTCGTACCGGGCCTATGCCGGGCTCACCGACATCCCCGAGGACGACGAGGTGCCGCCGGCGCCGGAGATGATCCGCCGGCTGGTGGCCGGACAGGAAGCGGTGGTGCGCACCGCGCGCGCCGCGTTCGCCGCGGTCGAGGCGGCGCACGACGAGCCGACCGCCGACCTGCTCACCCAGCGCATGCAGGTGCACGAGAAGAACGCCTGGATGCTGCGCAGCATGCTGGAGGCGGCCTGAGCGGGCGGGCCCGGCGGCACCCGTGTCACAACCCGTCGCCTCGGCTGTCGCACAGCACCGCAATCGCGGCCGGGACGGCCGCTCCTGCAAGCGACTCACAGTGCGTACTTGTAGGAGCGGCCGTCCCGCTGGGGGTTTTGCGAGTGGTTACACCCCGCATTTGTTCATTTAGCTGCGGCCAAAACATTTGATATTCGAATATAAGAAATTGATGAACATCAATGCCGCGAGCCGCGGATTTTGCCAACCTTGGTACCAAGACGATCGGCGCGACCCTGCGCCATGGGCGGGAATCACAAGAACAATCAACGGCTTCGCGAAGCCTGGCGGCGTCTCCGGCCGCCAACCGGGCAACCGCAGTCGGCTTAATCCAAGTCTATCGCCGGGACGGACCGCAGCACTTTACGCCACCACGCGGACCGACGAGGAGCGCGCACTGACAGGGGTGCGCGAGACCGTTGCCGGCTTCGACCTGCGAAGCCTTGCTGGGAGGGTCACATGACCACGAAAGTCCGCTCCGTGCTGTATGTCCGCCTGCCGTGCTGGAAGATCTATCCGGGCGGCGTGATCTACGTCGCCGACTACATCCACAAGCAGCGCCCCGAAATCGATCAGCACCTGCTCGACCTGGCGCTGGTCCCGCCCGGTGACCGCCGCCGGATCCTGGAAGAGCGCATCCGCAGCCAGCGCCCCGACATGGTGGCGTTCTCGTGGCGCAACATGCAGTCGTTCGGTCCGCACCCCGAGGACGACGCGCTCGACGTGGTGATGAACTTCGACCACTCGCCGAAGCTGTGGCGCCGGATCAAGGCCACGCGCGACGCGGTGCGCATCATCTACGACTACGTCGCCAGCCGGGTGCGCAACTTCAGCTACATGCGAATGGTGCGGCGGTTGCTGCCGGAGTCGCGCATCGTGGTCGGCGGCACCGCGGTGTCGATCTTCGGCCAGTACGTGGCCGCCAAGGTGCCGAAGGACACGGTGGTGGTGGTCGGCGAGGGCGAGGACACGATGCTGTCGATCGTCGATGGCTTCGAGAATCCGGTCGGCGAGTTCTTCTACCGCGACCGCAACGGCCAGGTGACGCACCGTGCGCGCGAGGAGACCTTCGACCTCGCCAACCTGACCGCGGTCGACTTCCCCTACATCGAGTCGATGTTCCCCGACTTCCACAGCTACCTTGGCGACGACATCGGTGTGCACACCAAGCGCGGCTGCCCGTTCCAGTGCCACTTCTGCCTGTACAACAAGATCGAGGGTGCGCGCCAGCGCTACCGCGACCCGGCCGAGGTCGGCAAGGAAATCGAGATGCTCAACAAGCGCTATGGCGTGAAGCGCATCTGGTTCACCGACGCCCAGTTCTGCTCGACCCGGCGCTCGACCGAGCACGTCGACAAGATCCTCGACGAGATGCTGGCACGCCAGGTGAACGTGAGCTGGTCCGGCTACCTGCGGCTCAACTTCCTCACCCCGGAGATCGCCCGCAAGATGCTGGCCACCGGCATCAGCAGCATCGACCTGTCGTTCACCGGCTCGCAGGAGGTGATCGACCGGCTGACGCTCGGCTACAAGCTCAAGCAGCAGATGCAGGCGTTCCAGATGTTCAAGGACATGGGCTTCACGCAGCAGAAGGTGAAGCTGTACATGCCGCTCAACGCCCCGGGCGAGACGCTCGAGACGATGCAGGCGACCCTCGACAAGATCCGGGAGCTGTACGGGATGTTCGGCCGCGACAACGTGCTGCCGTTCATCTTCTTCATCGGCGTGCAGCCGAAGACACCGGTGGAGCAGCTGCTGATCGAGCAGGGCTACCTCAAGCCCGGCTACAACCCGCTCAGCCTCAACCCGTTCCTGATCAAGAAGCTGCTGTACAACCCCAGGCCGCTCGGCCGGCTGATCGGCCGCGCCTATCTCGAGGCGATCGACTCCACGGACCCGGCCAGCGAATACATCGGCCGCGCCACCATGGACATCATCGAGCGCGAGTTGCCGAAGTTCCGCAACACCTCGGCCGGCCGCAAGCTCGCTGCGGCTGCCGACACTCCGCGCCGGCGAACCGTGCCGATCCAGGTGGCCACGCCGTCGACCGACGCGGGCTGAGCGGACAAACTATCGTGCTGGCGCAAGCCGGCACGATAGTTTTTACGCAGGGTGGGTCCCCACCCTGCGCGATTTCCAGCTGAAGCGGTTGCGGCGCTCAGCCGTTCGCCACCCACTCGTCGTCCGGGTTGTCCTGCAGGCGGAACGGGTGGTCGATCGGCATGTCGAGATACTCGCGCCGGGTCTCCTCCGACTCGAAGTACATGGTGACATTGCCGTCGACCAGGTACGGGCGCCGGTGCAGGTCGCCGATGTCGCGGCCGGTGATCGGGTCGATGTTGGTCATGATGCGTTCCGGCTCGTGCAGGCGCCGGCTCTGCTCCTGATCGCGCGGCAGGCAGTCGGTGGCCACGTAGTTGAGGGCATCGAAGCTGTGCACGATGCCGCCCGGGGTGCTGACGTTCTGCTCCATAGAAACCTCCAGTCCGTGTGAGGCGCAGACGCGGGTCTGCGAGAAATGCATTGAACAGCGGGACGCGCCGGCCGGTCGCCGGCGGTCCCCTGCTTATACGCCGGATCGCGATGCGAAAAAATGCTTCATTCCGCGCGGGATTAAACGCACGCCGATACAGTCGCTTGGATCGTGCAGGGTTTGTGCGGGTATGACACCAACCACATGTGGCGGCTTGCCGGCCAGACCGTAGGAGCGGCCGTTCGGCCGCGATGTTATTTTTTAAATCGCGGCCAAACGGCCGCTCCTACAAAACCCTCCTTGCTGTTCTCCGCGCCTCTGCGCCTCCGCGTTGAGAGCTCATATTCAACCCTCCCTTCAACGCCGCCGCACCATGATCACCTCGATCCGGCCACGCGGCCCGATCAAATACGAGGCCAGCCAGCCGGTCAGGCTCACGATGATGGCGCCGAACAGTGCCGGCCAGAACCCGGCGATGGTGAAGCCCTCGAACACCCACGCCACCAGCGCCAGCATCGCGGCGTTGATCACCAGTACGAACAGGCCGAGCGTAAGCACCGTCACCGGCAGGGTCAGCAGCACCAGCACCGGGCGCAGCACCGCATTGACGATGCCGAGCAGCAGCGCCGCGCCGAGCAGCGTCCATGGCCCGGCGACCGCGATCCCCGGTACCAGTACCGAGGCCAGCCACAGACCGAGTGCCACCACCAGCATGCGAATCAGTATTCCGGCCATCTCACCCTCCTCCTTCAATGGTAGGTTGGGGTGAGCACAGCGAACCCCAACAACAATCTCACCGCAGAGACGCGGAGGCGCAGAGGAAAACATCTGGTAAATGATATCTTTCCGATTTTCTCTGCGTCTCCGCGGTGAGAATTCATTCATCACGCCATTGTTGGGGTTCGCTCGGCAACTGCTCCCTGCGTTGCTCTACCTCCTGCATCCCTGCAGTCGTGCGCTCACCCCAACCTGCAACCGGCCAACGGCGTGTTGCCTCGCCGCTAACGAGGGTGACCATCGAGCGCCGCGACGGTCAGTACCCACGGCTCGAAGCGCCGCCCGAACGCCACGGTCACCGCATAGCGCGGCGTGCGACCGGGCGTGAACGACGCATCCCGCTCGGCGAGCGCCGGATGAAACCGGCGCGGCACATTAACCCACGACACCTCCAGTCCCTCGATGTAGCCGGTCACACGCTTGCCGCCGGCGCTCGTGTCGACAGTCGGCTTGATGCGGCCGCGCACGATCGCATAGCGGGTGCGATCCGGGTAGCGCTCGCGCAGCGCGGCGGCATCGAGCCCGGCGTCGATGGCGAACAGCCTGCTGGCGTTGCGCTCCTCGCGCTCGAGCGTGCGCCGCACCTGATCGGCGTCCGTGCCGTCGGCCTTGCCGGCGCGCGCATCGAGCGCGGCGTGCTCGAGCTCGCGGCGCGCCCATTCGCGGGTACGGGCCAGCATGGTCTGCCACGCCGGGCCGTCCAGCTCCAGCACCAGCAATACCTCGCGCGCCTCGAGCCGGGTCATATAGCGCCGGCCCTCGGGCGTGTCCTCGATGCGCGCGACATCGAAACCGAGCGCGGCAAGCCGCGCCTTGTCGAGCCATTCGAGCGGCGTATAGGCAGCGTAATAGCCGTAGGCCTGCGCCTCGCTCACCACCCGCCATTGCAGACTGAGGCTCACACCGCTGTTATCGCGATCCACACCCCGGTTGTATGGCAGATTCAGTTCGCGCTCGCTGAGCACCAGCGTCGCCTCCGGATCACCGGTGCGGTTCCAGGCCACACCGACCAGTGCCACCGCGTTGGTGGCGGCAATCAGGAGCAACCCGACGATCAGCGAACGCATCGGCGATCCGGGCTTCATGCCTCCCTCCCCGCGCCGGCCAGGTAGCCGCCGGCGCGCAGGCGCTTGAGCACCAGCAGGATCAGCACCAAGGTGAGGGCCAGCACCAGGAAGAACAGGTATTTGGGCATGATCTCCCACCACCAGTCGAACAGCTTGGTGTACAGGAAAATCACGAAGAACACGATGCCGGTGTTGACCGCCTCCGGCCAGTCGCGGCGCGCGCCGATCCAGATCGCGACTGCGCTCAGCGCGAACCCGGCGAGCTGGTAGAAGCCCTCGATCAGGTCCGGATGAAAATCGAGATAGCTGCCGTAGCCCCAGTGGCCAAGCACCAGGATCGGCAGCAGCAGCGTCAGCAGCCCGAACACCCGGTAGGTGGCCGCGAACCCGGCAAAGCGCTCGTGGCCGATGACCTGCGGCACCGCCAGCAGCACCGCGGCCGCCGGGAAGAAATTCTCCGGGCGCGTGCCGAAGTCGAGCCAGTACAGCCCGCCCCAGGTGCCGGTGCGCGCCGAGATGTACGCGATCACGCACAGGATGCCGGCGGCCAGCAGCAGCCGCAGGTCGCAGCGGTAGGCAAGCAGGAACGCCATCGCCGCCCACGGGATCAGTGCCTTGTCGGACGGGGTGATGTTGAAGATCTGCCCGAGCATGGCGATGTTGAGCACGAAGCAGGCGAACGCCACCAGTGCCACCAGCTTGGTGAAGTAGCCGCTCGCATCGCGGCGCTGGATGGCGAGCGTAGCGACGAATGTGCCGACCGCGGTCAGGATCAGAACCGCCACCTGCACCAGCGTGTCGAGCAGGCCCCAGAACTGGTAGAAGAGAAAGAACACGCTCGCCGCCAGCGCCAGTGCGCCGAGGAACGAGGCGATGCGCATGCCGAGCGACAACTGCCTGGCCTGGCGGTCGCGATCGACATCGAATGCCTGCGTATAGCCGGCCAGCAACTGCTGATGGTGCGCGACAAGCGCGCTGCGCTGGGCATCGCTCAGCTGCAACACCTGCTCGCGCGCGAGGCGCTCGAGCTCGCGCTCGAACACGCGGATGTCGTCGACCCGCTGCTGGGCTTCAGTGCGGGAGACCGCGCTCATGGAGGCACC
>Ga0102851_10000351_pt1 | contig 22450 bp, 16 predicted proteins | sample Mud3Dept3metaG_FD_79558 | JGI IMG/M metagenome (GOLD analysis project Ga0102851, IMG submission 79558) | Freshwater wetland microbial communities from Ohio, USA, analyzing the effect of biotic and abiotic controls - Mud 3 Core 4 Depth 3... | ecosystem: Environmental > Aquatic > Freshwater >... | reverse complement strand
TGGACCTCCTCGGGCGAGGCCTCGCGGGCGACGCCGAGAACCTGGTAGTAATCCTTGTACTCCAAGGGCGACGCCTCCTTCGCCGGAGCTCCGCCGGGCGCGCTCGAGCCGTCAAACTTGAGCGCGATTGAATCACATCTTTCAACTCCAGACGAGGCGCGTTCATTCCCGGGGAGAGATCTCACCCGGGTCGAGGCCGACAACGGAGATTGCAGCGAGACGGCGACCAGGACGACGAGGGACGCGCCGGAGCCCGTCCCTCGAGGATCCCGGCAGGGACGCGGGGCGCGTCAGGGCGGGGTCAGGCCGAACTTCTCGTAGTTCTTGGCGACGAACGCCTTCCACTTCTCGGGCACTTCTTCCATCGGGTAGATCGCCTGCACCGGGCAGGCGTCCACACACAGGCCGCAGTCGATGCACTCCTCCGGGTGGATGTAGAGCATCTCCCAGTCCTCGTTCTTGCCGTAGATGCAGTCCACGGGGCACACGTCGACGCAGGCGGTGTCCTTCACCCCGATGCACGGCTCCGTGATGATGTGCGTCATTCCTCCTTCGTCCTTTCCGCGGCCTCGCGACCGCATCGCGTCGCATCTTAGCGGCGTTGCTCGCTGCCGCTCAACGGCGCGCGGGGCGGGCGGCCGCCCCGCCCTCGGGTGGCGCGGCGCGGCGGCGGCGGGCGTCGTCGCAACGCGGCGCGGGCGGGCCTCCCGGGGTCGCCAGGCGGGGAGGAAAGCGCGAGAATGGGCCGGTCCGCGCCTGCCGCGTCGCGGCAAGCGCGGCTTGACCTGATTGCCGCACTGCGGTATAAGTGCCGCACCGGCTGCCGCAACGCGGCAACCGGAGGGGCAGGAGGAGAGCATGGTCCGGCTCATCAAGCGCTACGAGAGCCGCAAGCTGTACGACACCGAGGAGAGCCGCTACGTCTCGCTCGAGGAGCTCGCGGGCTGGATCCGCGACGGGCAGGAGGTGCAGGTGGTGGACAACGCCACCGGCGCCGACGTCACCGCCCAGACGCTGACCCAGGTCATCCTCGACGAGGGGCGGCGCGGCACGGCCTTCCTGTCGAGCGAGCTGCTGCACGAACTCGTGCGCGCGGGACAGCGCGCGGTCGAGACCGGGGTCGAGCAGGTCCATCAGAAGGTGGACCGGTTCGTCCAGGCCTCGATCGATCGCCTCGGTCCGGTTCGCCGCGCGCGCGAGGAGATGGACCGTCTGCGCTCCCGCCTGGAAGAGCTCGAGAGCTCGCTGGTCCGGCTCGAGGACGAACGGACCCGACCGGCTGCACGGGGCGGCCAGCGGGCTCCCGCCCCAGCGACCCGCCGCGCGCGGCGGAAGAAAGGAGAACCGCAGTGACGCCATCCAAGAAGAGAGCTCCGCGCGGCCGTCGTCCGCACAGGGCCGTGCACACCAGCCGTGCGCGGCGCCGGCCGGCGGCGGGCATGCCCGAGGTCCGCGACGCGGCGATCGAGACCGGGCGCACGCTCTGGCTGGCCGGGCTCGGCCTGGCCGGCGCCGCCTACCAGGCCGCAACCGAGACCTTCGACACCCTGGTCGCGCGCGGACGCCGCGAAGAGCCGAAGACCCGCGCCGCTGCCCAGCGCGTGGTGCGCCAGGTGCGCACGCGGGCGACCGGCCTCGCCAACGACGCCACCCGCCTGTCGAAGCGCAAGCTCGGCCAGGCGCTCGACGCGCTCGGCGTCGACCAGAGCCCGCGCCCCAAGAACGTCTTCCACCGGCTCGGCGACCTGACCGAAGCGCTCCTCTGAGCGCACGCCCGCAAACGGAGATCCGAAGATGACGACTCGCAAGAAGACCGACAGAGACTTCCAGGCCAAGGTGAAGAAGTCCGCCAGCAAGATCTGGCTCGCCGGCCTCGGCGCCTTCGCGCTCGCGGAGGAGGAGGGCGGCAAGGTGTTTCGCAGCCTGGTCAAGAGGGGCGAGGCCCTGGAGGAGAAGGGCAAGGAGCAGTTCGAGGGACTGCGTGACCGCGTCGAGGAGATCGCGGACACCGCCCGCTCGCGCGCCACCGAGGTGGCGGGGCAGGTCGAGAAGCGCGCCGGCAAGGCCTGGAAGAAGGTCGAGGGCAACCTGGACGACGCCGTCGGCGCCGCCCTGGGCAAGGTCGGCGTGCCGACCCGGGACGAGATCTCGCGCCTGACCCGGCGCATCGAGGAGCTCACCAACCTGGTGGCGGCCAAGGTCGGCGCGAAGAAGCCGGCCCGGCGCAAGCCCCGCAAGCCGTCGCCGCGCAAGGCCGGCTGACGGGCGTGCCCGGGCGGCGGCGGGAGCGCGTCGGCCTCGCGCTCGCCGGCGGGGGCCCGGAAGGGGCGATCTGGGAGATCGGCGCCCTCCGGGCCCTCGACGAGGCGATCGAGGGACTGGACCTGAACGAGCTCGACGTCTACGTCGGGGTCTCGGCGGGCTCGTTCCTCGCCGCCAACCTCGCCAACGGACTGACGCCCGTCCAGATGTGCCGGGCGATCGTCAAGCACGCGCCCGGCGAGCATCCCTTCAACCCCGAGATCTTCTTCACCCCCGCGCTCGGCGAGTTCGTGCGCCGCGGCCTGTCGGTGCCCGCGCTCGCCGCCCGGGCGCTCGCCGCCTTCGCGGCCAATCCGCGCGATCGCACCCTGCTCGATTCGATGACCCGCCTGTCGCGCGCGCTGCCGGTCGGGGTGTTCGACAACGAGCCGATCCGCAGGTACCTGCGCGGGATCTATTCGCTGCCGGGCCGCACCGACGACTTCCGCCGGCTCCGGCACCGGCTGTTCGTGATCGCGGCCGACCTGGAGCGCGGACGTCCGGTCGTGCTCGGCTCGAAGGAGTGGCAGCACGTCCCGGTCTCGCGCGCCATCCAGGCGTCGTCGGCGCTGCCCGGGCTCTATCCGCCGGTGGAGATCGACGGGCGCCGGTTCGTGGACGGCGTGCTGCTCAAGACCCTCCACGCCTCGGTGGCGCTCGACGCCGGCGTCCGCCTGCTGCTGTGCATCAACCCGATCGTGCCGGTCGACGTCTCGGCCGGACGCTCGGGCACCGACGGCTCCGGCGACACCTGGGCGGAGGACTTCGACCTCGAGCGCCGCGGCCTGCCGACCGTCCTGTCGCAGACCTTCCGCACGCTCATCCACTCGCGCCTGGTGGTGGGCATGAGCGCGTACCGCAAGAAGTACCCGGGCGCCGACGTGCTGCTGTTCGAGCCCGGGCGCGACGACTACGGCATGTTCTTCACCAATGTCTTCAGCTTCTCCGCGCGGCGCCGCGTGGCCGCGCATGCCTACCAGGCGACGCGCCGCGACCTGCTCGCACGCTACGACGAGCTGGCGCCGCTGTTCGCGGCGCACGGCGCGCGCTTGAAGCGCGAGGTGCTCGAGGACGACACGCGCGACCTCTGGGAAGGCGTCGGCCTGCCGCGCGACGAGCACGCCACGGTCGCGCGCCGCACCGTCGACCGCCTCGACCGCGCCCTCGACCGCTTCGAACGGCTGCTCGGCCGCTGAGCCGGGCCGACGGGCCGGCCGCGGCGAGGACGCCGCGGCGCGTCGCGCTCACGGTCGGTCGCACGCCCCTTGGCGGATGGGGCCGAGGTCTGCTACTTTCCCGCCGTTCGCCCCCCATCTCGACCAGGAGGCACCATGAGAGTCCTCGGATTCGCTCGCCGTGTCGGCCTCGGCGTATTCGCCGCGGCCATCCTCAGCGCGCCGGCGCTCGCCTACCGGACCCCGGGCGACCGGCCGGAGGCCGCGCTCGAACACCGTCACCCCGCGCTCGACGTCGCGCCGCGCCTCGAGGGCGTGGCGGCGGCCGAGCGGCCCGAGCTCGAGCGCGCCCTGGCGGCGCTCGACGCGCCCGCCGCGGGTGCCTGGGTCGACCTGCGCACCGGGCGCTTCTCGTCGCTGCTGCCCGCCACGCCGCTGCTGCCCGGCGGCGGCAACCGGCTCTCCTGGAATGGGCTCGGACGCCGCGCTCCCGCGAACGAGGCCGAGCTGCGCGCGGCCGCGGCCGAGGCCTACGCGGGCTGGCTCGAGCGACACGGCGCCGCGCTCGGCATCGATCCCGCCGAGGTCGTGATCCCGGGCCGCGTGAGCGTGCTCGCGCCCGACCACATCGTCATCGTGTCGCCGCGCGTCGCCGGTGGGTTGCCGGTGCTCGGCAGCGCGCTCGTCGCCGTTGTGCGCCACGGCAATCTCGTGCTTTGGGGCGCGGAGGGCTGGGGCGACCTCGACGCCGGCTTCGACGCCGCGCTCGACGCGGGCGCCGCCCGCGCCGTGGTCGCGACCCACGTCGCGCCGCGCGAGGTCGGGGAGTGGAAGAGCACGACGGCCGCCTGGCTCGCCGCCGCCGCCGGGGAGGGGATCGAGTACCGGCGCGTCTGGGTCGTACGCCCGACGCTCGGCCTCCCGGACGGCCGCTTCGAGGCCCTGGTCGACGCGCGCACCGGCGAGCTGCTCTCCTTCCGCGACCTGCGCCACTGGGGCACCGCTACCCAGCGCCGGGTCCGCGGCGGCGTCTTCCCGATCTCCAATGACGGCCAGTCGCCCGGCGGCGTGCCCGACGGCGTCGAGCAGGCGGGCTGGCCGATGCCGTTCTCAGCGGTCGACATCCCGGGCAACGCCACGGTGATTACCGACCAGGGCGGCAACCTGCCGCTGTGCGTGGACGGCAGCATCACGTCGGCGCTCTCGGGGACGTACCTGCGCATGGTGGACACCTGCGGCTCGCCGGCGACGTCGAGCACCGGCGACCTGGACTTCGGCGCCGGCCCGGGCACCGACTGCACGGTGCCCCCGGGCACCGGTCCCGGCAACACCCACGCCTCGCGCACCGGCTACTTCGAGCTCAATCAGATCGTCGCGCAGGGGCGCGCCGAGCTGCCGGCCAACGCCTGGCTCGGCGCCCAGCTGTCGGCGAACATGAACCTCAACCAGACCTGCAACGCCTTCTGGGACGGCTCCTCGGTCAACTTCTTCCGCTCCGGGGGCGGCTGCCGCAACACCGGCGAGATCGCCGGCATCTTCGACCACGAGTGGGGCCACGGGATGGACGACAACGACGCCAACGGCTCGATCATGAGCGTCGGCTCGGAGGGCATCGCCGACATCTACGCCGCGCTGCGCACGGACGACAGCTGCATCGGGCGCGGCTTCAACATGGCGAGCGGCTGCGGCGGCTACGGCAACCCCTGCATCGACCCGCCGGGCGACGCGCCGCTGTGCACCGGCGTGCGCGACGTCGACTGGGCGAACCGCCAGGACAACACGCCCTGGACGCCGACCACGCCCGAGGTGCTGGCCTGCGGCGGCGAATCGCACTGCGTGGGCTACATCAACGCCGAGACGGTCTGGGACCTGTGGAACCGCGACCTCACCGCGGCGCCGCTCAACCTGTCGCGCGACCTGGCGCGCATCGTCGCCACCCAGCTCACCTTCCGCGGCTCGGGGTCGGTCAACAACTGGTGGGTGGGCACCGGCCCGAGCGCCGGCTGCAACGCCGACTCTGGCTACCTGCAGTACCTCGCCGCCGACGACGACAACGGCAACCTCAGCGACGGCACGCCCCACATGTCGGCGATCTTCGCCGCCTTCAACCGCCACGGCGTCTCGTGCACGACCCCGGCGGTGACCAACAGCGGCTGCGCCGGCGCGCCGACGGCGGCGCCGGCGGTGACCGGGACCTCGCGCGACCGCGGCGCCGACCTGGCGTGGGGCGCGGTGGGGGGCGCCTCCAGCTACCGCGTCTATCGCACCGACGGCGTGCACCAGTGCAGCTTCGGCAAGATCCTGGTGGGCGAGACCGCGGGCACGTCGTTCGCGGACCGCGGCCTCCAGAACGGTCGCACCTACTACTACCAGGTGGTGCCGATGGGCGCCGACGACGTCTGCTTCGGCGGCGCGGCGAGCGCCTGCGTGCCGGTGGCGCCCAGCGAAGTCGGCGGCGGCGAGCCGACGCTGAACGTCATCGACACGCTCGGTCAGCTGACGATCCTGGGCGGGACGGGCGACGGCGACTTCTTCCTCGACAACTGCGAGACGGCCCGGGTCGGCGCGGCCCTGGCGAACACCGGCACGACGACGCTCACCAACGTCCGCGTCGTGGCCGCGAGCTCGCCCAGCCACCCCGGCACCACGATCCTCACACCGCTGCCGGCGCCGGTCGCGGCCTCCTTCGCCACCTGCGACGATGTGGTGGCCACGCTCGACGTCCAGCCGCAGGGCCTGGTGGCGGGCGAGACCTTCACGCTCGAGATGTCGATCACCGCCGACGAGCTCACCGCCCCGGTGACGGCCGAGGTCAGCTTCGGCTTCCTCGAGGGCGACTTCGAGTTCGCGGCGTCGCGCCAGTTCACCTACGAGGGCGGCAGCGAGGGCTGGCAGACGACGGCCGGCAACTTCAACCGCAGCAACGCGGCGCCGGGCGGCGCCGGCGGGGCCGGCACCTTCTACTACCGCTCCTCGTCCTTCCTCGACGACCAGTGCGACGTCGTCCGCTCGCCGCTGGTCCGGCTCACCGCCACCTCGACCATGACGCTGTTCAACCGCTGGCGGATCGAGGACGCGAGCGGCGGCCAGTGGTGGGACCGCGCCAACATCGGCGTGGTCGACGCGGCGACCGGCGCGCGCACGCTGGTGACGCCGTCCGGGGGCAGGGCCTACAACGCCTCCGGGATCGGCGGCGTGTGCGGCACCGAGGGCCAGCCGGGCTGGGCGGGCGGCAACACGGCCCCGACCTTCGACACCTGGGCGACCAGCAGCTGGTCTTCGGCGGCGCTCCAGACCGGCACGCTCGCCGGCGTGCCCGGCTACCTCGAGGTCCGCTACGGCACCGACCCGGCGGTCAACAACTACGGCTTCCGCTTCGACGACCTGACGCTGACCGACGCCGAGGTCGAGACCGCCGACACCCAGTCCGACGTCTGCGGAGCCTCGAACCTGATCTTCATCGGCGACTTCGAGACCGGCGACACCAGCCAGTGGTCGAGCGTGGTCCCGTAGGGACCTCGGCTCGGAGTTCACGGGGGCGGCGCTCCGCGCGGGGCGCCGCCCTCTTCTTTTTGAGGCGATACGACTTGCGCCGGCCGGCTGGCGGGCGCTCCGGGCGGGTGGAGCCGCTTCGGCGAAGGCGAAGCCCGCCGGACGCATTGCGAGGGGCGCGGGAGTCTGTTACCTTGCATCGCGACTTCACTCGCCTCTCCAGGAGGAGCACCGATGACGACTCTTCGCGTTCGACCCTTCCGCTCGATCGTGACGATCCTGATCGCGGCCGCGGCGCCGGTTCTGGCCGTGGTGCCGCCGCAGGACGATCCGCTCGCGCGCTTCGAGTACCGGCACCCGGAGATCGCGGTGCCGCAGGCCTACGAGGCCGCGGCCGGGGTCGCGGGCGTCGACGCCCGCGTCCTGCGCGCGCTCGGCTCGCCGCTCGACGCCTCCTACGTCGACCTGCGCACGGGTCGCTGGGCCCGGCTGATGCCGGCGACGCCGCTTCTGCCCGGCCGGGGCGTCGGCAACACGCTGACCTGGGAGGCGCTCGGCGCCGCCGCGCCGGACGGGGAGCGCGAGCTGGCGGCGCGGGCCTGGGACGCGTTCGCCGCCTGGCTCGCGCGCCATGCCGGGGCGCTCGGCATCGACCCGACCGAGGTGGTGAGCCCGGGGCGGGTGACGGTCTACTCGCCCGATCACATCCAGATCTGGTCCCCGCGCCGCGTCGCGGGCCTCCCCGTGCGCGACAGCTCGCTCTCGGCGACGCTCCGGCACGGCAACCTGGTGCTGTTCGGCGCCGAGAACTGGGGCGACCTCGACGCGCCCGGCTTCGCGGAGCTCGACGCCGCCGCCGCCAGCGCGGTGCTCGCGCGCCACCTCGGCGCGCAGCCCCTGGGCGGGGTGTGGGCCGCGCCGGAGCTCACCTGGGTGCCGGTCTCCACTCGCGACACGGTGACCGCGGAGCGGGCGGGCGACGGGCTCGGCTACCGGCTCGCCTGGACGCTGCGCTACGACCTCGGCCAGGCCGACGGCCGCTGGGAGGCCCTGGTCGACGCGCGCGACGGCACGCTGCTCTCCTTCGTCGACACCCACCAGCACGCGACGACGCGCAGGGTCACGGGCGGCGTCTACCCGGTCTCGAACGACGGCACGCCGCCGGACGGCACCGAGCAGCCGGGCTGGCCGATGCCTTACGCCGACGTGACGGTGGGCGCCGACACCCTGGTCACGGACGCCGGCGGCAACCTCGAGGTCTGCGCCGACGGCTCGATCTCGGCGTCGCTCGCGGGCCCGTTCGTGCGCATCGCCGACCAGTGCGGCGCGAGCAGCCTCTCGGGCACCGGTGACCTCGACTTCGGCGTCAGCGCGGGCACCGACTGCCAGACCCCCGGCTTCGGCGGCTCCGGCAACACCCACTCCGCGCGCTCGGGCTTCTTCGAGATCAACCAGCTCAAGGCGATGGCGCGCGCGCAGCTGCCGGCGAACGCCTGGCTCCAGGGCCAGCTCACCGCCAACATGAACATCCCGCAGGCGTGCAACGCCAACTGGAACGGCAGCGCGGTGAACTTCTTCCGCAGCTCCGGCTCGTGCCGCAACACCGGCGAGATCGCCGGCATCTTCGACCACGAGTGGGGCCACGGCATGGACGACAACGACGCCGTGCCGACCATCGCCAACCCGGGCGAGGGCATCGCCGACATCTACGGCTCGCTGCGCCTCGACGACAGCTGCGTCGGGCGCGGCTTCTTCCGCTTCGGCGTCTGCAGCGGCTACGGCAACCCGTGCACGGTCTGCTCGGGCGTGCGCGACATCGACTGGGCGCTGCGCGTCGCCAACACGCCGACCACGGTGACCTGGATCAACAACAACTGCGGCGGCGGCCCGGCGCCGTGCGGCGGCATCGTCCACTGCGAGGGCGCGGTCTACGCCGAGGCGGTCTGGGACCTCTGGAACCGCGACCTGGTGGCGGCGCCCTTCAACCTCTCCGAGAACCACGCGCGCGAGATCGCCACCCAGCTCACCTACCGCGGCGCCGGCGCGGTCACCAGCTGGTTCACCTGCAACCAGGGCAACGGCGGCTGCGGCGCCACCAACGGCTACCTGCTCTATCTCGCCGCCGACGACGACAACGGCAACCTGAACGACGGCACGCCGCACATGACGGCGATCCACGCCGCTTACAACCGCCACGGCATCGCCTGCGCGACGCCGGCGCCGGTCAACAGCGGTTGCGCGGGCGCGCCCACCACGGCGCCCACGGTGAGCGCCCTGGCGCGCGACCGCGGCGCCAAGCTGACCTGGTCAGCGGTGCCCTCGGCCACGGAGTACCGCGTCTACCGGACCGATGGCGTGTTCGGCTGCGATTTCGGCAAGGTGCTGATCGGCACCACCGACGGGCTTGAGTTCGCCGACGGCGGCCTCCAGAACGGCCGCACCTATTCCTACATCGTCGTGCCGATGGGCGCCTCCGACGTCTGCCTCGGCCCGGCCAGCAGCTGCACGCAGGTGACGCCGGCGCCGAGCGGGAGCCCCTCGGCGGCGGTCACGCGCGCCTCGTTCGTCGCCTTCGGCGACGGCGACGCGTTCGTCGACAACTGCGAGGTGACCGGGCTGGCGGTGCCGATCGCCAACGTGGGCGGCGTGACGCTGACCGACCTCGAGATCGTCTCGGCGAGCTCGCCCAGCCATCCGGCGACCACCTTCCCGGGACCGTTCCCGATCGCGGTGGCGTCGTCGCTCGCCGGTTGCGACGAGGCGATCGCCTACCTGCAGTTCATCCCTTCGGGCCTCGCCCCCGACGACCTGCTCGAGGTCGAGATCGAGGTCGACGCGGTGGAGCTGGGCGGCGACACGCGCCTGTTCACCCTGAGCTACGACGCCACCGAGGGCGACTTCCAGTTGATCGCCAGCCGCCAGTTCGACTTCGAGGCCGACGCCGAGGGCTGGACCACGATCAGCGGCATCTTCCAGCGCGACACCACGGGCGGCGGCGCCGGCGGCTCGACCGCCTACCTGGAGTCGTCCGAATTCCTCAACAACCAGTGCGACATCGTGCGCTCGCCGCGCCTGAAGCTGGCGGCGAACTCGACCCTGCAGACCTCGACCCGCATCCAGATCGAGCCGATGGGCGGCCAGTGGTGGGATCGCGCCAACCTCGGCATCTTCCAGCCGGCGACCGGCCAGCGCACGGTGATCTCCCCTTCGGCCGGGCGGCTCTACAACGCCAGCGGTCCCAACGGCACCTGCGGCACCGAGGGCCAGGTCGGCTGGGGCGGCTCCCAGAACGCCTGGGCGACCAGCGACTGGACCGCGACCGACCTGCAGACCGGCACCTTCGCGGGCGAGCTGATCCAGCTCCAGTTCAACTACGGCACCAACGCGGCGGGCAACGGCGACGGCCTCCACTTCGATCAGCTGACCGTCACCGGTGCCTCCTGGCAGGTCCCCGACGCGCAGCCGGACGCCTGCGGAGCGAGCCTGCTCATCTTCGCCGACGGCTTCGAGACGAGCGACACCAGCCGGTGGTCGCAGACGGCGCCGTAGCCGGCGCGGCCGGCCGCGGCACCGGGCGGCGCCCCGCGAGGGGCGCCGCTCTCGTTCTTGGCGCCGCGCTCCTCGCCGCGCCGGTCGCGGTGCGCGCCGCCAGCGGGGCGGCGGCGCCTCCCGACGTCCTGCTCGTCACCCTCGACACCACGCGCGCCGACGCGCTCGGCGCCTGGGGCGGCGGCGCGGCCACGCCGCACCTCGACGCCCTCGCGCGCCGGGGCGTGCGCTACGCCAGCGCCTGGTCGGCGGCGCCGACGACGCTGCCGGCGCACGCTTCGCTGCTCTCCGGAAGGACGCCCGGCGAGCACGGTCTGCGCGAGAACGGCCTCGCGGCGCTCTCTCCGGGCGTGCCCCTGCTCGCCGAGCAGTTCGCGCGCGCCGGCTACCGCACCGCGGCGGTGGTCGGATCGCGCATCCTCGACCGCCGCTTCGGGCTCGATCGCGGCTTCGCCGTCTACGACGACCGCATGGTCGCGGAGCGGCTCGGAGAGTTCGGCTATCCGGAGCGCGAGGCTGCCGCGGTGGTCGACGCCGCGCTCGGCTGGCTGGCGGGAGAGGGGGCCGCGGGGCCGCGCCTGCTCTGGGTGCACTTCTACGACCCGCACGGCCCCTATCTGGACCACGGCCTCGGCGCGGCGGCGCCCGAGCGCCTGCGCTACGCCGCCGAGGTGGCGGCGGTGGACGGCGAGCTCGGGCGGCTGCTGGCGGCGCTGCCCGCGCCCGGGCGTTGGCTGGTGGCGGTGGCCGGCGATCACGGCGAGGCGTTCGGTGAGCACGGCGAGCGCGAGCACGGCCTGCTGCTCCACCGCACGACGCTCGAGGTCCCCCTGCTCGTGGCCGGCCCCGGGGTCGCGGCGGGACGCACGGTCGCGACGCCCGTGGGCACGGTGAGACTCGCCGCCACCCTGATCGAGCTGGCGGGTCTGCCCGCCGGAGCCATCCCCGGCCCGCCGCTGCCCGGCGCGGACGAGCCGGCGGCCGCGATCGTGGCCGAGTCCTTCTACCCCGCGAGCGTCTACGGCTGGAGCCCGCTCGTGGCGGTGACCCGGGGCCCGCTGCGCCTCGTCCTGGGGCCCACGGCCCGGCTCTACGACCTGGCGCGGGATCCCGGCGAGGAGCGCGACGCGCTCGCCGAGCGAACGGCGGAGGGGCGCGACCTGCTGCGCCTCGCCCGCGCCTACCGCAAGCGGCATCCCTTCGCGGCGCGCAGCCCGGACGCCGACGCCGCCACGCGCGCGCTGCTCGGCAGCCTCGGCTACCTGAGCGGCGCCACCGGGCGCGCGGGCGACTTCGACCCGGCCGAGGGCGTCGCGCTGGTCGCCCGCTTCGACGAGGCGACCCGGCGGGAGACCGGAGGCGACCGGCAGGGCGCGGCGGCGATCCTGCGCGAGCTGGTCGCGGCGAGCCCGGGCAGCGTGCCGTTCCTCTCTCGCGCCGCCGGTCTCGAGGCCGCGGCGGGCCACGACGACCGGGCCGAGGCGCTGTTGCGCAGGGCGGTCGAGCTCCAGCCGGGCTCCGAGTTCCTGCGCTGGCAGCTCGGCCAGCTGCTGATCGCGGCCGGGCGCGGGGAGGCAGGGGAGGCCGAGCTCGCCGCCGCGCTCGAGCGCAACCCGAGGTTCGCGCCGGCTTGGCTCGCGCTCGCCGAGCGCGCGGCGCGCTCGGGGCGCGCCGGCGAGGAGGCGGCGCTGCTCGAGCGGGCGGTCGCGGCCGGCACCGCGAGCGGCGCGATTCGCGCCCGCCGGGCCGAGCTCGCCCTCGCCGCGGGGCGGTGGGCCGACGCCGAGACCGAGATCCTCGCCGCCACCGAGCTGCTGCCGGACTGGGCCGCGGCCTGGCTCGTGGCGGGCGAGGTCGCCGAACGGCGTGGCGACCCCGCCGCGGCGCGCGAGCGCTACCGGCGTGCGGCCGGGCTCGGCGGCGCCGCCGCCGAGGAGGCCCGCCGCCGCCTCGCGCGTCCGCACTGAGCCCGCGGCGTGGCAGCGCGGGCCGCACTCCGGGCCGGGCGCCCGACCGGGCGCCCGACCGGCTTCCTGCGCTCGGGTTATGGCTGGGGCGCGGGCTCGGCGACGACGTCCCAGGCGCCGTCGGCATCGATGAACATGACGCAGTCCTCGGCGCCCTCGCAGCGCGCGGCGTGCTTTGCCTTGCCGGTCAGGGCGAAGTAGGAGCCCGGGGGGAGCCGGTGCTCCTGGCCGTCGACGACGAGGACGAGCTGGCCCGCGACCGTGGTCACGAAGTGGTCGGGCGAGTGGTGGTGGAGCGGCGCGGCGAAGCCCGCCGCATACTTGAGGTAGAAGCGGCTGGGACCGGTCGCGAGGTCGCCCTGGACGACCGCAGTGCTCACGCCCGGGATCGCGCCCGGGCTCCAGGCGAGGTCCGCCCGGGCCCTGATCACGGCGCCGGCGGTGCCGCTCGAGTAGGCCGCGGGCGAGACGGCCAGCAGCGAGGCTGCGAACAGGAGGATCCACTGCGCGCGCATCCGGTTCATGGCTGCTCCTCTTCCGGCGTCGGGCCGGTCCGGTTGACGAGATGTGCCCGTAGCCTACCATCTAGTAGGTAGGTTGTCGAGCCTGGACGCCGTGCTAGGTTGGGATCGATGAGCGCGAGACGAAGCGCGGGGACCGCCGAGCGCATCCTCGACGTCGCCGAGCGCCTGGTGCAGACGCGCGGCTTCAATGCCTTCAGCTACGCCGACGTCGCGGAGGCGCTCGGCGTCCGCAAGGCGAGCCTCCACCATCACTTCGCCACCAAGGCGGACCTCGGCCTGGCGGTCGTGGCCCGCTACCGCCGGGCCTTCCTGGCGTCGCTGGCGGAGATCGAAGCCGGCTCGGAGGACGCGCTCGAGCGGCTCGAGCGCTACGTTGAGCTCTACGGCGCGGTGCTCCGGAGGAAACGCATGTGCCTGTGCGGCATGCTCGCGGCGGACGTCTCGACCCTGCCCGGGTCCCTGCGCCGGAGCGTGGCGGAGTTCTTCTCCGAGAACGAGGCGTGGCTGAAGCGGACGCTCGAAGAGGGCAGGAAGAGGTCCGAGGTCCGCTTCACGGGGTCGGCCGCGTCGATGGCCGCCTTCTTCCTCAGCTCGCTCGAAGGCGCGCTGCTCGTGGCGCGCGGCAGCGGCCGTCCGCAGGAGTTCGACCGGGCCGCCGAGCAGGTGCTCGGGCTGGTGCGCCGCGCTGCGCGCGGCGGACGCTACGCCGGGTCAGGGGCGGGGCGGCCGAGGTAGAGCTCGGCGTCGTAGTCGATGCGCACCCGGCCCGCGGCGGCGTGGGCGTGGAAGATGCGCGCGAGCTCCGCGAGCATCTCGACGTGGCCGGGCCGGCCGGCGGCGGGGACGTAGGAGGACGAGAGCAGGCGCGCGCGCAGGCCGTCGAGGTCGAGGTCCTGGTGGTTCTCGAAGCGGCGGTGCGCGGGCGCGGCGCCGAAGAAGCCCGCCAGGCGCTCGGCGCTGACGCCGCGGTGCCCGACCTCGCGGTAGTCGGTGCCGAAGCGCAGCAGCAGGGCCTCGTATGCGGCCAGGAACGGCGTCCCGGTGGCGCGGCGCGCGTTCCAGACCAGCGCCACGGTCGGGTCCGCGCCGGGGGCGGGGCGCAGGATGCGCAGGAACTCGGCGCGCGCCCGGCCGGGATCGAACCAGTGGAAGGCCTGGGCGGCGAGCACCAGGTCGACGCTCGCGGCCTCCAGGCCGGTCGCCTCGGCGGTGCCGGGCACGGCGCGGAAGCCGGCCCGCGCGCCGAGCCGCGCCAGCGCGGCGGTGCGCATGGCCTGGTCGGGCTCGACCGCGACCACGCGCAGGCCGCGCGCGAGCAGCGGCCCGGAGGACAGGCCGGTGCCCGCGCCAACGTCGGCGACCCAGGCGCCGGGCCGGAGTCGGGCGGCCTCGACCAGCGCGTCGAACAGGGGCTCCGGGTAGCCGGGCCGGCCGCGGACGTAGTCGTCGGCCCGCTCCGTGAAGCGGCCCGGGGCGTCGGTGGCGTCGCGTGGGCTCACCATCCGTGCGAGCTTGCCACGGGCGGGCCGCGCGGCGCGCGCTCTCTCGCCGGGGCCGCTCACGCGGGCGGCTCTTCCCGCGCCTGCCGCGCTGTTCTATCTTCCGAGCGAGATGTCCCCGAAGCCGAAGACAAGGGCGCCGGAGCCGGCTCCGCCGGCCGAGATCGCGCCGCCCCGCCCGCTGGCCGCCGGCGAGCGCGGGCGGCCGATGTCGCCGGTCGACGTCGCCTGGCTGCGCATGGACGTGCCCGCCAACCTGATGCACATCCACGGCGTCCTGGTGGTGGAGGGCGAGCCCTCGCTCGCCGAGGCGCGGCGCATCCTGGGCGAGCGGCTGATGCGCATCCCGCGCTTCCGCCAGCGCGTGGCGCTCGACGGATCGCGCTTCGTCTGGACGGACGATGCGGCCTTCGACCTGTCGCGCCACGTGACCGAGGATCGCCTCGCCGAGCCGGGTGGTGAGCGTGAGCTGGCGGCGGCGATCGGCGCGCAGCTGGTGCGCCCGTTCGACCGGCGCCACCCGCTCTGGGAGTTCCGCCTGCTGCGCGGCTACCGGGGCTCGGACACGGTGGTCTTCGGCCGCCTCCATCACGCCATCGGCGACGGCGTGGCCCTGATGGTGGTCCTGCTCGCGATGACCGATCTGTCGAGCTCGGGACCGGCCACGGTCGAGCCCGGGGGCGAGCTCGAGGCGCCGCCTCTCAATCCGTTCCTCGAGCTGCTGCAGGCGGGGCCGGGCGCGGCGCTCGAGGCGGCGCGCGCCGCCGCCGAGAGCTTCATGCCCGAGACGCTGCGCCTGATGCTCGCCCCGGTCGAGGCGTTCGCCAAGAGCCACCTGCTCGCGCGCGGGGCGGGCTCGACCCTGGCGCTCGGACGCCTGCTCGGCTACGGCCGCGACCCGGCGACGCCGTTCAAGGGCGAGATCGGCGTGCCGAAGCGCGTGGCCTGGACCGAGCCGATTCCGCTCGAGGACGTGCGCGCGACGGCGAAGGCGCTCGGCGCCAGCATCAACGACCTGCTCAACAGCGCGATGGCCGGCGGTCTGAGGCGGTACCTCGCGCACCACGGCACCCCGCCGGCGGAGCTCTCGATCCGCGCCGCGATGCCGGTCAACCTGCGCCCGCTCGAGGAGATGGCGGAGCTCGGCAACCGGTTCGGGCTGATCTTCCTGCCGCTGCCGGTGGGCGAGACCGATCCGCTCCGGCGGCTGTCCGGGATCCGCAAGCGATCCGCCACGCTGCGCCGCTCCGCGGAGCCGCTCGTGGTGCACTCGCTGCTGCGCTTCGTGGGCGGCTCGCCCGCCGCGCTGCAGCGGCTGGTGGTCAGGATCTTCGGCACCAAGGCGACGGCGGTGTTCACCAACGTGCCCGGCCCGAAGCACACGCTCTGGTTCGCGGGGCGCGCGATCCGCGACATCTTCTTCTGGGTGCCGCAGGCGGCGCGCCTCGGGCTCGGCGTGTCGATCTTCAGCTACGACGGCATGGTGCGCATGGGAGTCGGCACGGACGCCGGGCTGGTACCCGACCCGGAGCGCATCGTGGACGGCTTCCGCGCCGAGTTCGCGGCGCTGGTGGACGCCGCCGCGCGCCGCTAGGTCCGGACGGCGCTAGCTCTTCGTCTTCGAGAACGTGAACTGGTAGCCGTCCGGGTCCTCGACCGAGACGGTGAGCTCGCCCCAGGGCTCCGTCTTCGGGCCCACCGCGGCGCCGCCGAAGTCGCGCACGCGGGTCGCGAGCGCGTCGAGATCCTGGCGGGTCTCGCACCAGAAGCGCACGCCCTCGCCCAGCTTGCGCTCGCGCCCTTTCGCCCAGTCGTCCTGGGAGAGGCCGATCCGGCAGGCGCCCGCCTCGAGCATCACGCCGAGCAGCGCGCCGCCCTCCATCCAGCGTTCGACCACGACGAAGCCGAGCGCGCGCGTGTAGACGTCGACGCTGCGCTCGATGTCGCGCACCGTGAGGCTGGGCGCGAGAGTGCGCAGGCGCAGCGACTCCGGCTGGCGGCGCGCCTTGAGCGCGCGGCGTGGCGCCGGCGACGCGAGCTTCCGGGCCGGCTTCGGCGCGGGCCTCGGACGCGGCTTCTTCGCCGCCTTCCGGATGGCCTTCGCGCCGCGCGCCGGCCGCTTCGGGGCCCGCCCGGACTTCCCGACCTCTCGTGTCGCCATGATGGAGCCCTCCTTCGCCTGCGCAGGGCACGCTACCACCGCCGCGGCGCGCGGGCGTGGCGCGCCGCTCAGCGGCGGGGCCAGAGCGCGAGCAGGATGCCGAAGGCGAGCAGCCCGAGCGACATCCACAGCGGACGGCCGAAGGCGAGGAGGATGGCCGCGGCGATCACGCAGGAGCCGCCGAACAGCGTGCTCTTCAGCCCGGCGAACGGGTTCTCGCGCGGCTTCTGGGTGGCGTTCTCGAAGAAGCGCAGTCCCTCGGAGATGAGCATCGGCGCCTTGCTCAGGGCGTCGACCAGGTCGGGCGCTCCGCGCAGGCCCTCCCTGGCCAGGCGCAGGGGCGCGAACTGGGCGAGGAAGATCGCGTTGACGTGCCGCTGCGAGGCGGCCTTGACGTCGAAGCCCGGCTTGAGCAGCTGGCCGACGCCCTCGAAGGTGACCAGCGCCTTGACCATCAGGACGGTTTCTACGGGGAAGTACATGTCGTAGCGCGCGCCCTGGGCCACCGACTGGAGGATCAGGCGCGCGAGCGGGTACTCGCTGAAGTTCGCGGTCCTCGCCCAGCGCCGGCAGATCTCCTCCACGTCGCGCCGGAAGCCGGCGACGTCGCCGCGCGGCCCCGCCTGGGCCACCATCGACAGGTAGCGCGCGGCGTTCTCCGAGTCGCCGGTGACCAGGCAGAAGTAGTAGTACATGAGCGTGCGCTTGAGCTCCTCGGTGAAGCGCCCGACCATGCCGAGGTCGATGAAGCCGAGCCGTGCGCCGGGCAGGATGAGCAGGTTGCCGGGATGGAGGTCGGCGTGGAAGAAGCCGTCCCGGTAGAGCATCCGGATGATGGCGGCCGCGCCCAGGTCGATCAGCTTGTCGCGGTCGGCCTCGGGCAGCGACTTCGCCTCGGGGGCCGAGGGCTTGAGGCCGGAGAGGTACTCCATGGTCAGCGCGTCGCGGCCCGAGTAGGCGCGCAGGATGCGCGGGAACACGACGTCGGGCATGTCGCGGAAGTTCGCCGCGAAGGTCTCGGCATTGTCCGCCTCGCGGCGCAGGTCGAGCTCCCGCGTCGTGTAGTCGGTGAACTCGCGCAGGACGCGGCGGGGCTGGAAACGCGCCAGGAAGCCCTGGAGGAAGCGGCCCACCAGGTTGAGCAGGATGGTGTCGCGGCGCAGGATCTCCCGGTTGCCCGGCTTGACGATCTTGAGCACCACCTCCTGGCCCTCGACGGTACGCGCGCGGTGGACCTGGCCGATCGAGGCGGAGCCGAGCGGGTTCGGGTCGATCCAGGAGAACATCGCGACCACCGGCCGGCCGAGGTCGGCTTCCAGGATCTCCTTGACGCGCTCGATCGGGACCGCTGGCAGCCGGTCGAGCAGGTGCTTGAGCTCCTCGGTCACCGCCTCGGGCAGCAGGTCCTCGCGCAGGGAGAGCACCTGCCCGAGCTTGATGTAGGTCGGGCCCAGGATCTCGAGCCGGCGCCGCAGCTGGACCGGGAAGGGGAGGTCGCGCAGCTCGCGGTGGAGGAACGGTCCGGTGAGCGCGGCGGTCAGGCGCGCGAGGCCGTAGAAGCGCGGGCGCGGCTCGCCGCGGCTGCGCACCCACGCGCGCACGCCGCCGAAGACCAGCCCGAGCACGTGCTTCCAGGTCACCAGGTAGCGCCCGAGCAGGCTGGGCGGCCCGCTCTCCACCAGCAGCGGGAAGTCGCCGACCCGGGCCGCGCCGGTACCGGTCCCGCCGCGGGGGCTGTCGAAGGACGCGTCGGACATGCGGGCTTCAGCCTATCGCCGGCCGCTGTGGGGGCATGGCCCTGCCGGCGGCACGGTGGGCGGCTCCTTCAGCGGTTGCGGCCGTACTTTTCGTGGCTGGAGACCCAGTCGAGCGAGGAGATCGCGGAGGCGAGCGAGATCTCGCCCGCGAGCACCACGCCGGCCACGATCTCGGCCAGCTTCTTGACGCTGCCGCGGCCGCGGCAGCCGAGCAGCTCGAGGCACTCGCGCTGGGTGGGCAGTCCGGTGCCGCCGCCGTGGGTGGCGACGATCAACGAGGGGATGGTGATCGAGATGTAGAGATCCCGGTCCGGGGTGATCTCGGTGTAGACGATCCCGGCCGAGGACTCCGAGACATTGGCCACGTCCTGGCCGGTGGCGATGAACATGGCCGTGATGCCGTTGGGCGAGTGGGCGCCGTTGTTGTTGGCGCCCGAGATGAAGGCACCGACGTTCGCCACCTGGGCGTGGTAGTGGAGCTGCTCGGGCTCGACCCGCATGTTCTGGATCAGGACCGAGCGCGGCACCGTGCACTCGGCCACCACGCGCTTGCCGCGCGTCTTCATGACGTTGACCTGGGAGGCCTTCTTGTCGGTGGCGAGATTGGACTCGAGGTAGAACTTGCGCACGTGCTCCTTCGGCCAGTCCTGCTCGAGCACCCAGGAGCAGGCGGCGAAGGTGGCCCGGCCGACCATGTTCTGCCCGGCGGCGTCGCCGGTCGAGAAGTTGAAGCGCAGGTAGGCGAACTTCGAGGCCAGGTAGGTGTCGATGTAGAGGAGCTTGGCCACCGAGGAGGTCGACTCGGCGTGGTCGCGGATCGCGGTCAGGTTATGCTCGACCCAGAGCGAGAACTCGCGCGCCTCGCGCGCGGAGTCGAAGACGAACACCGGAGCGCGCTGCATCGCGTCCGCGAGCACGGTGCAGGTGACGCCGCCCGCCAGGTTGAGGACCTTCATGCCGCGGCTGTAGGAAGCGACCAGCGTGCCCTCGGTGGTGGCGAGCGGGATCAGGAACTCGCCCACGGCATGCTCGCCGTTGACCTTGAGCGGCCCGGCGAGGCCGATCGGGACCTGCGCCACGCCGACGAAGTTCTCGACGTTGCCGCGCGTCGAGGCCGGGTCGAAGGAGAACTTGTCGACGTGCTCGAAGCGCTTGCCGGAGTACTCGGCGGCGAACGCCTGGCGCCGGACCGCCCACTCGTGGTTGTGGTCGTCCTGCTTGTGGTACGGGATCTGGGCCCGGCGCGGCGCCTCCTCGGCGATCGCGTCGTGGATCTTGAAGGAGAGGCTGCCGAACGGCCTGGCCTGGAACGAGAGCTCGATCTCGTGATTGCCCTGGTCGAGCGGGGGGTGACCCTCGAGCCAGAGCACCACGGTCCGGCGCAGCGGGAAGTCGAGACCGTTCGAGGCCGAGATCGAGCGCGCCGCGACGTGCCGGCCGTCCGGCAGCTCGAGCGTCGCCACCGAGAGGTCGGCCGCGCGGCCGTCGATCGCCACGCCGTCGATGCCGGTCACGGTGGCGTCGCTCAGCCGGTTCTTGAGCGCCAGCCGCACTCCGCTCGGCGTGTTCTCGAGGCTGCCGAAGGTGTAGAGCTGCTTGAGCAGGAGCGCGGGGATCTTGAAGAACATCCGGGGGTCCTCCGAGGGGGCCGGTCGGGACGCCGCGAGCTTAGCTCAGTGCCGCGCGCCCCGGTCGTGGACGATCCGCCCGCCGGCGACCGTGACTTCGGCGCGGACCTCGTGGAGGCGCTCCGGGGCGATCGCGAGCAGGTCCTCGGAGAGCACGACCAGGTCGGCGAGACGGCCGGGAGCGAGGGCTCCCTTGTCGGCCTCGGTGAACTCGGCGAACGCCCCGCCCGAGGTGTAGGCGGCGAGCGCCTCCGCGACGGTGATGCGTTCGTCCGGGAGCCAGCCGCCGGGGTTGGCGCCGTCGAGCGTGCGCCGGGTGACGGCGGCCTCGAGGCCGAGCGCGGGATCGAGCGGCGCCACCGGCCAGTCGGTGCCGAAGGCGAGGCGGGCGCCGGCGTCGAGCAGGGAGCGCAGCACGTAGCTGTCGCGGACGCGCGCGGGGCCGAGCCGCTTGCCGGCCCAGCGCCCGTCGTCGGCGAGGTGGACCGGCTGCATCGAGGCGACGACGCCGAGCCGCGCGAAGCGCGCGATCTCCGCGCGCCGGAGGTGCTGGGCGTGCTCGACGCGGAAGCGGCGGTCGCGCGGGCCGTTCGCCCTCGCCACCCGCTCGTAGACGTCGAGCACCAGGGCGTTCGCCTTCTCGCCGATGGCGTGGGTCGAGACCTGCAGGCCGGCGCGGTCGGCGGCCGCGACGCGCGCCTCGAAGGCGCCCTCGGGGAAGAAGTCGTCGGCGAGCACGCCCGAGGTCGAGGGCAGGTCGGCATAGGGCTCGAAGAAGAGCGCGGTCGAGGAGCCCAGCGAGCCGTCGGCGTAGGCCTTGAAGCCGCCCAGGCGCAACCAGTCGTCGCCGCGGCCGCGCGCGGCCACCAGGTCGCGCTGCCGCTCCCAGGCAGCGAGCGGCGTGCGCGCGGTGACGCGCACGGTCAGGGTACCGGCGCGGCGGGCGCGCTCGAGCGCCTCCCAGTCCTCCCAGAGCGTGATGTCCTGGACCGAGGTGACGCCGAGCTCGGCAGCGTGCCGGAGCGCGGCGGCCAGGGCGCGGTCGAGCTCCGCGGGCGAGCGCGGCGGCACCACCTTCGCCACCAGCGTCGCGGCGGCGTCCTTGAGCACGCCGGTCGGCTCGCCGTCGGGGTCGCGCACGATCACGCCGCCGTCCGGGTCCGGCGTGTCGCGCGTGATGCCGGCGCGCGCCAGGGCGAGCGAGTTGGCGAGCGACATGTGGCCGTCGATGCGGTCGACGAAGACCGGGTGGTCGCCGCTCACGGCGTCGATCCAGGAGCGGTGGGGGAGCGGTGTGCCCGGCCAGTTCTCGTGGTCCCAGCGCCCGTCGAGGATCCAGGCGCCGGGCGGCAGCCCGGCGGCGTGCCGGGCGAGGCGCGCGACGAACTCCTCGCGCGAGGCCGCGTCGCGCAGCTCGGGTGCGAGCAGCTGGAGGCCGCCGCTCACGAAATGCGTGTGGGCGTCCACGAAGCCGGGCACGACGCGGCGGCCGCGCGCCTCGACGACGCGGGTGGCGGGGCCGACGAGCGGCCGGACCTGCGCGTCGGAGCCGACCGCCACGATCCTCTCGCCACGTGCCGCGAGCGCCTGAACCTCCGGCCGCGCGGGGTCGCCGGTCCAGATTCGCGCGCCCAGCACCACGAGGTCGGCAGGCGTCTCGTCGGCACGCGCGCCCGGCTCGGAGCGGGCGGGAAGGAGCGCGGCGCAGAGCAGGCCGGCCGCGAAGGCCGTGATGGCCAGCGACAGCGGCAGAAGAGAAGTCGTTTCCTTCATGGGAAGCCTCTCGTCACCGAAACGGAAGTGCCTGTCCGGCTTGAACTTGGCGCCGTGCTAGCCTAGCATTCGCCGGCTCCGTGCGAGCCAGGAGGCGTTGCTGCGATGGCGAATGTAGTGGTCGTCGGCCTGCAGTGGGGCGACGAGGGCAAGGGCAAGATCGTCGATCTGCTCTGTCCCGCCTTCGACGCCGTCGTGCGCTACCAGGGCGGCCACAACGCCGGGCACACGGTGCGCTTCGGCGACCGGCACTTCGCGCTCCGCCTGATCCCCTCCGGCATCCTGCACGCCGGCCAGCCGTGCGTGATGGGCAACGGCATGGTGGTGGCGCCGGACGCCTTCTTCGAGGAGCTCGACCAGCTGCACGCCGCGGGCGTCGAGACGCGCGGGCGCCTCTTCCTCTCCAACCGGGCCCAGGCGCTGTTGCCGGTGCACGCCGAGCTCGACCGCGCGCGCGAAGAGGCGCTCGGGGCGGGCAGGGTGGGCACCACCGGGCGCGGCATCGGGCCCGCCTACGAGATGAAGATCGCACGCACGGGGATCCGGCTCTCGGAGCTCGGCTCGCCGCAGCTCGAGCAGCGCCTGGGCGCGATGCTCGCGCGCGTCGAGGCCGAGCTGGCCGCG
>Ga0102851_10000350_pt1 | contig 22451 bp, 26 predicted proteins | sample Mud3Dept3metaG_FD_79558 | JGI IMG/M metagenome (GOLD analysis project Ga0102851, IMG submission 79558) | Freshwater wetland microbial communities from Ohio, USA, analyzing the effect of biotic and abiotic controls - Mud 3 Core 4 Depth 3... | ecosystem: Environmental > Aquatic > Freshwater >... | reverse complement strand
ACTATTAGAGGGTATCCCAGAAAATCTGATTAATTCATATAATTGGGTTTATTGTTCTGGGGTGTATTTCAAGTAATTACAGATTTATTAAATGTTGGTGATTGAAAACTTCTATTTCAAGATAAGATTGTGATTGTGTGTATTTGACAATGGTAAGGCGAATTTCATCAGCGTGAGGTTCAGTAGATCATCCGAATGGGTAGATATCGAGATACTATAACTTTGATAACCCTATTTTTATTCATTATAGGGGGAATAATCGGCCTCACCTGGCTCAATTACAAGTATGTTTTAAATAATTCAGGAATGAATGATTTCTTGCCTCGTTGGGTCGGAATCAGAATGTATATGGTTAAAGGATGGAGCCCTTATAGTCAGGAGACAACCAACGAAATTCAGACAATAGCTTATGGGCATCCAGCGACTGAAACTGAAGATAATGGCTATTTTCTTTATCCGTTCTATTGTATGTTGGTTTATGCACCTTTTGCTCTGATTGGGGATGTAGACATTGCCCGGTCGATCTGGATGACGTTTATTGAATTACTTGTTTTTTGTTTGTTGTTGGTGAGCCTTGGGTTAAGTCGCTGGCGTCCATCCAGGTGGATTCTGGCGATTCTATTTATTATTACGTTTTTCTGGTATCACACAATGAGACCCATACTCAATGGCGATGTTGCGATAGTCATAGCTCTTTTAATTGCAGGAGCTTTATTGGCGTTACGATCTGAAATGGATGCCCTGGCAGGATTTATGCTCGCCTTAGCCAGCATCAAACCACAAATGGTAGTAATTCTTTATTTATTTATCTTAATTTGGGGTATTTCTCAAAAAAGGTGGCAATTATTGATTAGCCTTTTCGGCGGCATCCTGTTTATGACTATTGCCTTTAGTCTGTTAATTCCTACCTGGCTGCCTCAAAATATTCGTCAAATAGTTGCTTTTACTAATACAGAAATGGTCACTACACCGGGATCAATCATTGCATATTGGCTCCCTGGAATCGGAAAGCAACTGGGCTATTTCATCACGTTAATTGTTGTTGTTTCCTTAATCATTGAGTGGCGTTCAACTGATGGGAATAATTTTCGTTGGTTCATTTGGACAGCCTTATTTACGCTTGTTATTACAAATTTATCTGGAATATATACCTCATTGGATAATTTTATTGCCTTCTTACCGGCGATAATTCTGATTATAGCCGTCTGGAATACTCGTTGGGGATTAGTAGGGCGCTGGCTGACAGTAATCTTTATTCTGATTATGACTATTGGGATTTGGGGATTGGTGCTATTTCAAGTAGGTCGTGGTATATCACCAGACTTGGATCCTTTAATACTTTTTCTCGCTCCGATTTTGACAATCATCGGATTGTATTGGATCCGTTGGTGGGCTGTTAGACCACAGCGTTTACCCCTGGAAGAATTGTCGGCTCGTTACGAATGATGAAAGATCTATCTATTTGGTGGTTGAAACAACAGAGTAAAGGGTGTATTATTAATAGAGATTTGAATTCAAATAATACAAAAGAGAGTAACATCACCATTGAGTGCCAGTAACTCTCTATGCGACCGGCTTATCAGATATACCGCCTGGCTTGGTCAAGTTTAGACCTGTTCTTTCCACCAAATTGTGGGGGATGTGGCGCGCCGGGTAATCGATTGTGCCATTCTTGCGAAAACAAAATCCGCATTCTTCCATCCTCAATTTGTCAAATCTGTGGCTCGGTGTTAGATCATCCAGGATTATGTAGTTCTTGTCAAAACTCATCTCCAAGTTATAAAGCATTACGATCTTGGGCGTTTTATGAAGGTCCTTTGCGTAGCGCAATTCATAAACTTAAGTATTCGGGGGATATGTCTTTAGGTGAAATCTTGGCTCGACCTTTATATGATCTGTGGAATGAACTGGATTGGGAAGTGGATATGATTACACCTGTACCTTTGGGTCTTGCACACCATGCCGAGCGCGGATATAATCAGGCGGCTTTTCTAGCTCGTCCCCTGGCTTTAAGACGCGGTATTAAGTATCGGCCTCAAGCTCTAAAAAAGATCCGTGAAACAAGGTCACAGGTGGGATTAACATACTCTCAAAGGTTGGAAAATGTAGCCGATGCTTTTTGCTCTGATTCTAATTTGGTCGGAAATCGTATTATTCTGGTGGTTGATGACGTCACAACTAGCGGGGCAACAATGGAATCGTGCGCAAAATCCTTGCTTATTGCGGGTGCTAAAAGTGTGTTTGGACTTACGCTCGCACGAACCGCTCATCCAGCCCAATTTTAGGTGATCTAATAATCAAAACATCAGGATTTGTAACATTACTCTTTAGGTACGGAGGAGTTCTATGACAGTTGAAATTGAAATCTACGGGCGAAATTTGGAAGTCACAGATCATTTAAAGAAATATGTAACTAAGAAGATTTCTAAATTGGATCGATATTTACCGGATATTGAGGAGGCTCGCGTTGATTTAGCATTTGTAAAATCAGCGCGGAGTGCGTCGGACCGTCAGGTTGCACAAATAACAGTTAGAGGAAAAGGATTCACTTTACGTTCGGAAGAGCGCGCCGATGACATAATGGCGGCTCTCGATGCTGCAATCGATAAAATGCAACGTCGCATTGAACGCTATAAAGGCAAACATTATCATGGGCGTGGAGACGGTAGATCAGCTGCAGAAGTCGTACAACCAGCCGTTGAAGAAGAGGAAACATCGGAACTAACCCCTATCATCGCCCGAAGAAAACGCTTCATACTAACTCCTATGGACGAAAATGAAGCGTTAGAACATATGCAGCTTTTGGGCCATGAAAGCTTCTTCATTTTCTATAATATTAACGGCAACGCGGTAAACATTCTCTACCGTAGAAGGGATGGCAGCTACGGTTTGATTGAGCCTATAGTTGGTTGAACCGTTTAAGTTGGAAGAAAAGAACTGCGACTGATGAATAGAAGGTCAATCGCAGTTCTTTTAAATTCTTGTGAATAATCCCAGATTGATTAAGTATCATCAAATCTGGTTATGTTAATCACGGTCTTGGATAGGCGAATGGCAGCTTCCTCGATTGTTTCTCCGTTTTGGGGATTGGTAAGTTCCGGTAGTAATTCAGCAATAGGAAGAGCTAAATGAGGTTGGTACCAGATCTGCTCATCAATTATCTGATCGTCAAAAACCAGAATATCAATATCGATCGTACGAGGTGCAAATTTATTCTCTGACCTTACTCTTCCTAGTTCTTCTTCAATATGACACAAGATTTCTTCTTTTAAAATATCGGGAGGGTGATGGGTTCGCACCAGAGCCGCTGCGTTGAGAAAATCAGGTCCAACTGCCCCAAAGGACGGTGTACGCCAAATGGAAGATACTTTTTCCACCTTAACATACCTTCGCAGAGATTCAATCGCATTATGGAGGTTTTGGTGTGGGATTATATTTGTTCCTAAACCTAGACAATAAATATGATCGTCTACATCCATTCCAGATCTTCCCGTTGACGTTCAATCTCCACACCAACCGATTGGGCAAAGCGGGCGGCTGCTGGTTTTTCGACACGGACACGGACTTTAAGTACTCCATTTTCCTGAAGACATATTTTTGCCAGGTCAGCAGCTAGGGCTTCTACAGTGAATCTTTTGGCGCTTTCTGCATGTGCCAGTGCTTTTTTAGTAATAGTACGATAATTGACACTGTATTGGAGGTCATCAGTAGTTCCTGCATTTCGAAGATCGGCAAACACAACGATATTTATCAATATTTCCTGGGGTTTTTCGCGTTCCCAGTCATTGATACCGATAATGCCTCGGGCAATTAAATCCTTGACAAAGATTTGATCCATATTTGAGTACCTTTCTATACCAGGTGTCTTCCTCCATCTAAATTTATGATCTCTCCTGTGATGTAAGTTGGTCCTTCCAGGAGAAATAATATTGCCTGACCTACTTCCTCCAACGTAGCCCACCGATTTGATGGCACAAATTGTAAGAGTCTATCATCCATCGATCCATCGCTGGGTGGGAGGATTGCACCAAGAGCTAAACCATTGACAGTAATATGGGGAGCTAAGGCTAGAGCTAATGACCGGGTTAGTGCAGCCAACCCTGCTTTGCTGATGGAATATGGCAAATGGTCTGCGCCTGGCCTGAGTGCGCGCCAATCCAGGATATTTATGATCCGTCCTTCATGTCCAGGAGGGATTGAAAGCGCAAAGGCTTGTGAAAGCAAGAAGGGAGCCGTAAGATTAATCTTCAGATGTCTCTCCCATGCCGAAAGGTCAGTATCTCTCCAATTTAAATTTTCGAAAATTGAAGCATTATTAATAAGAGCGAATAATGGTTTCGAGCGTGGTATTTCTTTGATAATTCCAATAACCTGATATGGTTCATTCAAGTCAGCTTGAATCAAAAAAGCTTCACGACCTTGGGCGAATATTCTGGATTGAAGCTGAATGGCTTCTTCTTTAGATCGATGGTAATGTATGAATACATTTGCTCCAGCCTGCGAAACTGCAAGCGCAAGATAATGGCCTATCCGTTTAGCCGCGCCAGTGATTAGAATATTTTTACCTGCGAGAGACATCTCTAAGTTAGATGGCCACTACGGTCAATCCACTGGAGTAATCTCCTGACCGTGGTTACTATTATATACAGAGACAATTTCCGCCATGATCGATAGAGCGATTTCTTCTGGAGAGCGTGCACTAATGTCTAAGCCAATAGGGGCATGCAAACGCTCGAGTTGTTCTTCGGTCATGTCAGCTTCCAGAAGACGTTGGCGCCTTTGTGCATTCGTTCTGCGACTACCAAGAGCACCAACGTAAAAGGCTGGGCTGTTTAATGCCATCATAAGCGCTTGATCGTCCAATTTTGGGTCATGACTTAGGGCTACTATTGCAGTTGAGCGATTAATGCACAGCTGCGCTAATCCTTCATCAGGCCACTTATTGATGATTCGATCGATGCCAGTTAATCGTACTGGATTGGCGAAAACCTCTCGGGGGTCGATGACGGTGGTACGATAATCCAGGATCTGAGCAATTTTAGATAAAGCGATGGCGATATGCACACCTCCAATGATTACAATTTGAGGAGATGGCAATAAAACATTGATGAATACTTCAAGCGTCTGTAGATTTTCATGGATGAGATTTATCAGTTGAGCTTGTCCAATTTTTAACGGAGATTCGGACGCCTTTACGATTTGGGCTCGTAAACTTCCTTTGATATCTCCAATTACTTGTCCATCCTCGTAAATCAGGATTTCTTGCCCAAGTAAATCTGGGGGACTATTCGTGATTGTTGCAATCGCCACAGGGAGTTCTGTTTCTAAAGTTGATCGAATTGAATTGTAGATTGTTGTGTTTATTGGTTGAACAAATATATCAATATTGCCGCCGCAGGATAAACCAACATGCCATGCGAGTTCATCAGCAACACCAAAGTGCAATCGTTGCGGCAATCCTGTTCTTAAAACTTCCAGCCCAGCTTCGATAACTGCCCCTTCTACACAACCCATACTAACAGATCCAGTGATTTTTCCCCCAGGAGTGAGCGCCATCTTTGATCCTATGCCACGTGGGGAGGAGCCCCAGGTATGGATCACAGTTGCTATGGCTATCTTTTCATTATTCTCAATCCATTGATCTATTTCAGGAATTACATCGCGCATAATTTTAATTCTTGTATACTCGAGTTTCTTATAGTTTTACATTCAAGACTTAGATTATCTGGTATAGAAAAGTAATAGAAGAATTCCTAATCGATGTTTAATAGCGATTTAGCCAACCGAACTGCAGCACTAGCATCCTGCCCAAAACCATCGGCGGCAATACTTTTTGAATATTGATCTGTTAGCGGGGCACCACCAACAATTATTTTTACTCGATTGCGCAGGCCTGCTGATTCGATAGTTTTGATTGTAGTAGCCATGCTTGGCATTGTGGTGGTTAATAATGCAGACATACCGACTAGAGCAGGTTGATATTCCTGGATTGCCTCTACAAATTTCTCGGGTGAAACGTCTGTTCCTAAATCGATGACTTCAAATCCAGCGCCTTCCATCATCATAGCGACAAGGTTCTTGCCGATATCGTGTAAGTCGCCTTTAACTGTACCGATTATGATCCGACCAGCGGGATTCGCACCGCTTTCAACGAGTTTTGGTTTAAGATAAGCCAGACCCGACTGCATGGCGCGTGCTGAAATTAACATTTCAGGAACAAAGTATTCTTGTATTTCAAATAAACGCCCAACCTCAGCCATCGCTGCTATCAAACCTTGTTTTAATATTGTATCTGCTGCAATACCGGCATCCAAAGCATCTAATACGCCAGCTTGCGTTGACTTGGCGTCACCATTGAGGACAGCGTTGTAAATTGTGTTGAGTTGTTCCATAATAATCCTCCAAAGTTTTTTTTCTGTTTTGGTTTGATATGCTGATTGAAGTGGGCGTCTGAGATGACTTGGGGATATCCGTTTTTTATTTCTTCTAACGTATTAACTTTCAGATAATTTATCATGTTCACGAAGGCTTGTCAATTATTATAGCTTCACGTGTAATCTGTTGCTACTAGAGATATTTACTCCCTTTGCTTGACAATTCAATTGGCTTTGTTATGATTACTGGCATGAAGAATAGAAATTCTTTTTTGGCACTATTACTATGTATGGGGGTAATGTCCAATGCGTGCATGGCGTTTCAAAGAATAACAGAGCGCGTTATTATTCCTACAGTTCAACAAACCCAAAATCTTCTCTTAACAAATACAGTTACTCCAGGAGGGTATGATACTACCCAAATTGAACCAACACAAATAGATTATTACACTTCCAGCCCTTACCCTGGACTAGAAACATACTCCGCAACTTGGGATCCCTACCCTTCAATCCAAACTCCGACGTTGAATGTTTCAGAAACAGAAACTAAAAACTCAAAGCTGGTAACTGCTTCTCCATCCCCATCAACAACGACAAGCTCGATTTCATCACCAACCATTTCAATCACCACAACCCCAATACCATCCTGGATGCTGTCCAAATTAAAAGCAACCGATCCAAAAAAATTCACACTGGCATCAGGTAAGTACCAACTGGTGGAATTTTTTGCTTTTTGGAGTGGCACAAGCTAGGCTATGGCACCCATTATGAATAGATTGGAGCTTGAATATGGTGATCAGATTAATTTCATTTATCTAGATATCGACAATCCTGCAAATGATCGAATAAAGAAGTTATTAAAGTATAAGACAGCGCCTCAGTTCTTTATTTTGGGTACGACCGGAAATGTTATTAAACAATGGCGGGGGTATGTGGATGAAAGCGAAATTACTCAAAGCATTGAATCGCTGCTGAAATAAGGGCTTGACAATCTTTGAAAACAATATTATTATAACGTTTATCCCCCCCCACCCCCCCCATATGGGGGGGGATAAATCCTTTCATTACAATAGTAGATTTTGGAGGTGTAATGAAAAACCAGATCGCTCTTCAAAGACTTAAAAATGCCGAAGGCCACCTTAGAGGTGTCCAACGGATGATGGAAGAGGAAGTTTATTGTATGGATGTCATCCGGCAAATCCAAGCTGTTGAAGCTGCTCTTAGGAAAGTAACGGTGATGATCCTCGAAGAGCATTTAAATTCCTGTTTAATTACTGCGGTGCGTGGGGAGGATGCTAACGAGCGGGAAAGAGTCTTGAAAGAAATCGCTGATGTCTTTGAAACAGCAACAAATGCATAACAATTTTTGAGGACCACGAGGAATTCGTGTAATAAATTAACCATCAGGAGAGAAACTATGACAACTGTAACCTTTTCTATACCAAGTATTCACTGTGGACATTGTATACACACCATCGATACGGAGATTTCGGAAATTGAAGGTGTGGTTTCTGTGAAAACTGACTTGAATACAAAGCAGTCAACAATAACCTTTCAGCCTCCCGCAACAGAAGAAAAGATTAAAGCAATGCTTGCTGAAATCAATTATCCTGCTGCCTAATAAAACGAATGTCTGAAACCAGACAAATCACCTTACCCATAACAGGAATGACCTGCGCCAATTGCGTGGCTACCATTGAACGTAGCCTTAAGAAGGTCAATGGAGTTCAATCGGCGCAGGTTAACCTCTCCTCTGAGAGAGCAATTGTTGAGTTTAACCCCGAATTGACTGGTCTCGGTGAAATGATCACGCGCGTTCAGCGAGCTGGGTATGATGTCGCTACAGGTGAGGCGGTTTTTATCATTAAAAATCTAAGTGATGACAATGATGCCAGACTCCTTGAGAGAAGCTTACTCTCCCTGGAAGGCGTACTTGAGGCTCAGGTAAGTATTGCTACAGAACGTGCCAGGGTGCGTTATGTCCCGACAACTGTCGGTCAATTGGATTTGCGCCGTAATATTGAAAAAGTCGGATTTGAAGTTGTCGATAGCGAGGGTGAGTTAGAAGACGCTGAACAAAAGGCGCGCCAGTTAGAAATCAACTCTCAGCGTAATTATCTGATCGTTGGATTGATTTTTACCATTCCACTTTTTCTTTTCTCTATGGCACGAGATCTAGGCTTGTTGCCTCACGAGATAGGTCACGCTCCTTGGACGAACTGGCTGATGCTGATTCTTGCGACACCCGTTCAATTTTATGTCGGGTGGCAATATTATGTTGGCAGCTATAAAGCCTTGCGCAATAAAACCGCAAATATGGATGTCTTAATTGCGATGGGTTCTTCTACTGCTTACTTCTATTCGGTGTTTGTTACCCTGGGTATCATTCCTGGTCATGTATATTTCGAAACATCGGCTGTCATTATTACCTTGATCAAGCTGGGTAAATATCTCGAAGCGCGTGCCAAAGGTCGAACCAGTGAAGCAATAAAGAAATTAATGAGCCTGCAAGCGAAATCAGCGCTGGTGATTCGAGATAACCTGGAAATAGAAATCCCGGTCGACGAAGTGCAGATAGGTGATCTTGTTATAGTTAGACCAGGTGAAAAGATTCCTGTTGATGGTGTTGTTGTTCAAGGTCACTCGTCTGTGGATGAGTCGATGCTGACCGGTGAGTCGTTACCTGTGGAAAAAATTCCAGGGAGCTCTGTGATCGGTGCGACCATTAATAAGCTTGGATTGATACGGTTTGAAGCAACAAAAGTTGGCAAGGATACTGCTTTGGCACAAATAGTTCGATTGGTAGAAGAAGCTCAAGGAAGCAAAGCCCCCATCCAAAAATTAGCTGATCGGGTATCAGCAATATTTGTTCCTGCTGTGATTGTTATCGCACTCGGAACGTTTGTTGTTTGGTATTTTTTTATCCCATTGCCAGTTGGATCGGAAGTTAGCTTATTCACCAGGGCTATGATGAATATGGTAGCTGTGTTGGTCATTGCATGTCCGTGTGCAATGGGTTTAGCCACACCGACTGCGGTGATGGTTGGAACTGGAAAAGGCGCTGAGCTTGGTATTCTATTCAAGTCTGGAGAGGCATTAGAACAGGCTGGAGAAGTCGATACCATCGTACTGGATAAAACAGGTACGATCACAAAAGGTCAGCCGTCAGTAACTGATGTCTTTTTATCCGATAAAGATTCTAATGTCACAATCCTTCAAGATAATTCTGAAGACCGAAGGACGAAATTAATCTACTTTGCCGCATCTATTGAGAAAGGTAGCGAACATCCACTAGGAGAAGCTATTGTTGCCGAGGCAGGGAATTTTGAAATGAATCTCCAGCAACCCGAGGGATTCAAGGCGATTTCTGGTATGGGCGTTGAAGCAGTTGTAGATGGTCATACGGTTTTGGTAGGTAATACAAGGCTGATGAACGAAAGAGGAATTCTGCTCAATGGATTGTACCCAGCAGTCGAAGAACTACAAGAGGAATCGAAGACTCCAGTTTTCGTTGCAATTGATGGCACTCTAGAAGGTGTTATAGCCATTGCAGATCCGGTCAAAGAAGGATCGAAAGAAGCTATTCATGAATTACGTTATATGGGATTAAAAGTTGTGATGATGACCGGTGATAGTCTGAAAACAGCTCAGGCAATAGCATCGACTATCGAGGTGGAAGAAGTGTTAGCAGAGGTTCTGCCAGGTGTAAAAAGCTCGCGAATAAAAGATTTACAAACTAACCAGCGGATTGTTGCTATGGTAGGAGATGGTATTAACGATGCTCCGGCGCTCGCTCAAGCAAATGTTGGCATTGCGATTGGTACGGGTACAGATGTTGCTATGGCAACCGCACCAGTTGTGCTGATCAGCGGTGATTTGAGGGGTGTCGTTCGTACAATAAACCTGTCACGATCGACCTTACGAACAATCAAGCAAAACCTCTTCTGGGCGTCCTTTTACAACGTTGTTTTAATTCCTGCGGCAGCAATCGGACTATTAAATCCCATGCTTGCAGCAGGCGCGATGGCATTCAGCAGTGTGTTCGTGGTCAGTAATAGTCTGAGATTGAAAAACAAACCTGTATAACCTCTCACTGAACCTTAATAACAAAGTAAATACACTACCATTGACCCGAGTACTTTTTGAGAGTATCCTTAACCCCAGTTCAAAGGTAGATAGATCTACTGCTACGATTAAAATGAGAATTTCACAAAGTAATTTATCGCGGCGAGAATTTCTTAAGCTGACAGCACTTGGAATTAGCAGCCTTTCTTACAACTTCCTAAGCAAAGGATTTAGGTTGCCTGAGTTCCCTCAAGCTGAGCGACTTGGCCGGGTATGCGTGGGAATGGTGGAGCTTAAAATTAAACCGAATCCAGAGAGCCAAACAGTAGGTGTCCTCTATGAAGATGCGGTGGTTCCGTGGATCAGGGAAACTACTGGCCAGAAATTTAATTATGTTTTCTCTAACCAAAAATGGGTTGAGACGCCACAGGGATTCGTTTATGGCCCTTATCTCCAACCTGTGTATAACAAGCCGAATGTTCCTGTTGAAAGCCTTCAACCAATGAGCATGGGTGCAGGGATGTGGGTGCAAGTAACTGTACCTTATGTGGATGCCTGGTTGGACAAGGATGAACCCTCGGATAACTCCTGGGTAAAGTTCAAATTAGAGGATGGTTTACCCCTGCGTTTCTATTACGGGCAGCAATTCTGGATTGATCAGATTAAGTCCACTGATCAAGGTCAAAAATTATATAGGGTGAATCCAAATTACTACGGGGGTGTGGATATGTTGTGGGCTGATGCGCAGGCATTTCGACCTATTACGGAAGAGGATCTATCCCCGATCAACCCGGATGTAACGGATAAGCGCGTTGAAGTGGATGTGAATCATCAAATTCTCTCCTGTTATGAGGGCAATTCCGAGGTATATGTATGCCGGGTATCCACCGGAGCGAAGTTCAATATGTATGGCGAGGTGGTGGATGCATGGGCAACACCGGTGGGTTTACATCATATAACTCGCAAATTTATTTCTCTTCAGATGGCTGGAGGCACTACTGGAGCGGGTTATGATCTTCCAGGTATTGGGTGGACAGCAATTTTTGCTACTGGCGGAGTAGCAATCCATTCAACTTTTTGGCACAACAATTTCGGTGATCCAGTCTCTCATGGGTGTGTAAATGCAGCACCTGAGGATGCACATTGGATTTTCAGATGGACACAACCAGCCATTCCCATGGATCCAGGGATGGTAGATATCACGGTCACAGGCGAAGAAAGCACAAGCGTTGATGTGATACAGGTTTGAAACTTCCTAGAGGCATAATCTTAGTAATTTACACTTGATATTATTATATGGAATCGAAGTCAATAAGCCGGCGTGAATTTCTGAAAGCTTCATCTGTTGGGTGTGCAGGATTATCTATTTTGCGCATAGACAAACACATTGCTAATACGAACTCATTGCTCCCGGAATTTCCTCAAGCCGATCGACTTGGGCGGGTGCTGGAAGTATCTGTTCCATTAAAAATACGACCTGATATTGATAGCCAGGATGTGGGGCAGCTGTTCGAAGATGATGTAGTCCCCTGGTTACGGGAAGTGGTTGGATCAAGACCAATGTGGAACACACAGCGCTTCATTGAAACACCAAATGGTTATGTATATGCCCCTAATCTCCAACCAGTTCTTAATACCCCAAATTCTACATTACAAACCTTACCGAATTCCCAAGGGTTCTGGGTTGAAATGAGCGTTCCTTATGTCGATCTGATACTGGCAAATCCACCTGCGAGGTCGCCGTGGTTAAAGCGCACTGCTTATCCTCGTTTGTATTATGGGCAGATTATGTGGGTAGATGAAATAAGGAATGATGATCAAGGTGTGACGTGGTATAGAGTGAAAGAGAATTTCGGTTCCTATGGAGATATTTTTTGGATTCCTGGTGAGGCGTTACGCCCGATACTCCCAGAAGAATGGAGTCCGATCAATCCTGATTTTGAAGATAAACACGTTGAAGTCAATGTTACTCACCAATATTTATCGTGTTTTGAAGGTACAAGCGAAGTCTATTACTGCCGAGTCTCAACTGGTGGTAAGTACGATGTTAATGGTGCTCCTTCCTCAGAGTGGGCTACTCCTCTGGGAACGCACACAATCTGGCGTAAGCTTGTCTCCACGCATATGACTGGTGGAACTACCGGGGGAGGTTACGATTTACCAGGCATCGGATGGACGACGCTCTTTTCAGGTCAAGGAATGGCTATTCATTCTACTTTCTGGCATAACAGTTATGGTGTACCGCGATCTCATGGGTGTGTCAATGCAAAGCCTGATGACGCGAAGTGGGTTTTCCGCTGGACTTTACCGGTTGTTCCACCCGAGACTGGTGAGATTACGATTTCTGGAAAGGGTAGTACAAAAGTAACTGTTAAGGAATAAATATTTCAGGAGACATCACATCAATGGATTTATCACAAATAGGAATTAGCCTAGCATTTCTTGCTGGAATGGCTTCATTCTTGTCGCCTTGTGTATTCGCTCTCGTACCGGCTTATGTTGGATATTTAGGAGGGCGTTCGGTTGCTTCAGCCAGGGATGGCAGGGAAACCAGGTGGATAACTTTGAGTCATGGAATAGCTTTTGTATTAGGTTTCAGTGTAGTGTTCATCACATTAGGAATAGCAACATCGGCCTTAGGGGGATTGCTTATTGATTTAAAGTATTGGTTAGCGCGGATCGGTGGTATTGTCGTAATAATATTTGGCTTGCACATGACGGGTTTAATCCGTTTGAAATTCCTCGAATATGATCTAAGACCACAATCGATTCCAGATCGCAGGCGTGGGTATATCGCCTCATTTATGATGGGGATTTTCTTTTCTGCCGGTTGGTCGCCTTGTGTTGGTCCGATACTGGGAGCCATACTCACCTTTGCATTGAAAGGCGGGAATATTTACCAGGGTCTGGTATTGCTGACCGCATATTCGGCTGGATTGGCTATCCCATTTTTAATCGCTTCAACTCAGATCGGTTTGGTAACAGCTGCTATACAGCGATATGGGAAAATAATGCGCTATGTAGAGATCATTACAGGTATATTGCTGATCCTAATTGGATTGTTACTGTTTTCTGGAAAATTACAACAAATTTCAAGTTTTGGTACTTTCATGGGTAGTTTCGACGAATTGGCAATGGGAAAATTCCTGCTAATTGCTTTTCTTGCCTTAGCTTTATTGGGATTTATTCCAGCTGTGATAGCAAGTAAGAAAGGTAGAAATTTTATCGATTGGTGGTTTTTTGGTGCAGGCTTGTTTCCGATTGCGCTACCTATGGCGATCCGATTGAAATCAAACAATCCCGATGCGGAGGTTGCTTCGAGTTTAGAAGGATAGAATTTCAAAATCTCGAACGTATGTAATACAAGGAGGTATCCTTGGGAAAAGCTGAACCATCACGAATTTCTTTGAATAAGATTGTGAATGGACTAGGGATTTTATTTACTCTCGTTGCCTGCTCTGTTGGAGGTTTTCCATATCAACAGGATCTATCAAAACCCTCTCTAATAAATAGCTCTGCAAAAGATTTTGAACTGGAAAACATGAAGGGAGAGAAGGTTCGGCTTTCAGATTATCGTGGGCATGTTGTTGTTATGAATTATTGGGCAACGTGGTGCGGTCCATGTATTAGCGAGATGCCGGTTTTTCAAAAGTTCTTTGATCAATATAATCCCGAATTGGTTGTGATTGGTATTGATAATCAGGAAACGGTAGAGGAAATCCGTCCTTATCTTGATGAACTTGACATTACATATGAAATCTTACTCGATAAGGATGCACAAGTGCACGTAGATTATCAGGTTTTCGGTTTGCCTACCACAATTATTGTTGATCAAAATGGAATCGTAAAAGTCAACCATATTGGAATTATGAGCGAGAAGCAACTTGAAGGATATTTAGAGCAGCTCGGAGTGATTGAATGATCGGTGTGAGACTTTATACACGCCGGGACTGCCACCTTTGTGAGCAAGTGTTTGAAGAGTTAGCCATACTACAAGATGAAATCCCGCACGAGTTACTGGTAATTGACATCGATCGTGATCCCAAACTATTCAGGAAATATAATCTTGAGATCCCTGTTGTGGAAATCGGTCCTTACCGGTTGAAAGCGCCTATTTCGAGTCAGGAATTGCGCATGACGCTAAGTGCAGCACAAGATCGAGCTAAGCAAATTGATCAGATCGAAATCGACAGGCGGACTCGCTTAGATAGTACATGGTCTCGATCAGATGGAGTTACCTACTGGATTTCAAGGCACTATTTGCTTCTCTTGAATCTTATTATTCTCATCTACGTAGGATTATCTTTTCTGGCGCCGGTATTGATGAAGGCAGGAGCAACGACACCCGCTAATGTGATTTATAAAGCTTATAGCTTTGTCTGTCACCAGCTTGCCTACCGCTCGATCTTTTTATTTGATGGTCAATTTTTTTATCCTCGTGCCGAAGCTGGAATAGATGGATTGATAACCTATTCTCAAGCGACAGGTTTAGGTGAAGGTAGCTCTTATCAAGAATTGTACGCCGCAAGAACGTTTATTGGAGATGAGTCGATTGGATATAAAGTAGCATTATGTGAACGGGATGTAGCCATTTATCTTTCGATATTTCTATTTGGACTGGTTTTTGCCATTAGTGGAAGGCGACTGCCGCCCCTTCCATGGTACTTATGGGTATTAATTGGGATTATTCCAATTGCTTTGGATGGTTTGAGCCAGTGGTTAAGCCAACCTCCATTCAATTTTATTCCTTTTCGGGAAAGCACACCCTTATTACGAATTCTCACCGGCGCATTATTTGGTTTTACTACCGCTTGGTTCGGTTACCCGCTCATGGAAGAGACCATGCGAGATACCCAAAAGATGATGCGCGAGAAATTCTCACGTTATCACCAGTAGGATAAACTCGATAAGAATGCCATTCCATCAGCCTGATTCAATTCGCTACTTCACCTTTGATTCACTGGACGTTCACCGTTTAAAACATGCTGTGTTTTCGCGTGTCGGTGGTGTTAGCCCCATACCTTGGGATACTTTAAACGTTGGAGGCACGGTTGGAGATGCTCCAGAACGAGTGAGGGCGAATCGCTCGAGGATTGTGAGGTCATTGAATGTTCGGTACGAGAGCCTTTTCGATGTCTGGCAGATTCATAGTGCCCATGTTATGAGTGCAAAAGCTCCTCGCAATCCTAACTCGGATTATCATAAGGCAGATGCGATACTAACCGACCAAGAAAAGGTAACTTTATTCATGAGATTCGCAGATTGCGTCCCCATCTTGCTTTACGATCCTAAAAAAAGAGTAATAGGTATTATTCACTCTGGTTGGCAAGGTGTGGTGAAACATATTGCGCGCGAAACTGTCAAAGCATTGGTGGAATGCTATGGCACTAATCCTGGGGACTTGGTTGCGGCGATTGGGCCGTCAATTGGTCCAGACCATTACCAAATTGGACCAGAAGTCAGTGCACAAGTCGAAAGTTCCTACAATGAAGATGCATCAGAGATATTGCTAGTTCGAGACGGCTCAGATGGCATATGTACCCATTTGGACCTTTGGAAAGCAAACGCTATAGATCTACAACAAAGTGGGGTCAGGAACATTGAGATCTCGGAGATTTGTACTGCTTGTCATTTGGTAGATTGGTATTCTCACCGCGAGGAAGGTGGAAGAACCGGTAGGTTTGGGGTACTATTTGCTCTATAATAAAAATTAGGGAAGAAATTAATGATATGGATGAATCTCTAGTCGCTCGCATCCAGGAGAATTATCACAATGTCCTTCAACGGATTCATATCGCGGCAGAATATGTAAACCGAGACCCACTATCCATAAAGATTTTAGTTGTTACGAAAGGACAGTCCTTCGAATCCGTGGATGCGGCTATCCGAGGTAACCTTCGTATGTTTGGCGAAAATTACGTACAAGAAGGGCTTGCCAAGATTCAGCAATTTGCCAGATATCGCGATGTTGAATGGCATATGATTGGGCATGTGCAAAGCAGGAAAGCTCAAGATGTCTGCCAATATTTCTCCTATATCCATTCATTAGACAGTGTCAAGCTGGCATTTCGACTAGATCGTTTGGCTGGGGAAAATGAACGTACGATTCCAGTATTATTAGAATGCAATGTTAGTGGAGAAGAAAATAAATTCGGCTTTCCGGCTTGGAAAGAAGCCAATTGGGCTTCGCTCAAAACCGAGATTTCACAAATATTGGCTCTTCCTAACCTGAAAGTTCGTGGATTGATGACAATACCACCCTTTTTGCCTGATCCTGAACAGGTTAGACCATTTTTCCGTCGTCTGGTTCGATTTAGGGATTCTCTAGCTCAGTGGTTCCCTGAAAATATCTGGACCGAAGTTTCTATGGGTATGAGTGGGGATTATGAAATTGCAGTGCAAGAGGGTTCAACCATAGTGCGAATTGGCACTGCAATTATGGGACCAAGGCAACGGTAATGCATAAGGAGGAATCTTGGAGGTTAATCTTAAATGGTATTAATCGTTAATATGATCCACTGGATTTTCCAGCTATTGACAATCTTATTGATTGTGCAAGCCATATTGTCATATTTTATGTCTCCTTACGAACCGATCCGTCAAACCATTGACCGATTCCTAAATCCCATGCTTAATCCTATCAGGAGGATAGTTCCACCTGTAGGAATGTTTGATTTCAGCCCTTTGATTTTGATTGTGATCATCCAGTTGGTAGATGGCTTTCTCCGAAATATCTTGCTTTCCTTGTGAAAAATTCCTTAAGGAGTGAGTGCCTAAAATGAGGAATAGTAATCAAGGCATAACGCTTAAAATTCACGTAATTCCAAGAGCGAAACTAAATGAGATAATGGAGATTTTGCCTGATGGTTCAGTGAAAATCCGACTGGCGGCTCCCCCCGTGGAAGGAAAAGCGAACCAAATTTTATTGAAGTTTTTAGCCGACCTTTTTGATGTGCCAGTTGCAAGAATTGAGATTATCAGGGGAGATAAATCGCGGAGGAAGTTAATATTTATTAGAGATATTGATTCAAATACAGTGGATATGAAAATTCACGAAAATTTGAGCTTGAGAGAGTGAGGAAATCTCAAGATAGAAAGGAATTTAAGAAATTATTTTCAGACTGCGTATAATATTCGCCCGCAATTATCGCAGCGAGTGAGCTGGTTGGGAGAATTGGCAGCATCGAGGAGGGCGGCGTTCAAGGTAGTACCGCAAGCAGAGCAAGCTTTATTGGTTACTCTGGCAACCGCAATACCTCTTCTTGAATTTCGTAATTGGATGTAAAGATTCAAATCTTCAGGGGGGATGCTATTAGCCGTTACATGCCTTTCTTCTTCTGAAGTTGCTATATCTCTGTTGATCTTCACCTGCTCTTCGTGTAAATCATACTGGATGCTGTTGTATCGGGCTTGTTCAATTTCAAGCCTTGTGGAGGTTTGCTTGAATTCAACTGCTGCCTCTTCTTCTGACATCATCTCTTCAAATAAACGATCCTCCAAGGTTGAACGATACCGCTTTAATGCTATGGCTTCATTTTGCAAATCCTGAAGCTCTTTGGGATTTCGGATTTTCCCCCCATATAAAGTGGATTCGGTCTGTTCAATTTTCATCCGGAGGTTCTGCAATTCATCTTCTGCGCGTTTGAGAGTTCTGCGGACTTCTTTCAGCTCTTCGTTTGCTCTTTGTGTTGCTTCCTGAGCTGATGTGAGGGAAGCATCATCTTGAAGTGCAACCGCGATTTCTTGAAGCCGAGCACGCATTTGATCGAGTTGATTATCAATCTGCTGGAGGCGGAACAATTTAAAGGTTTGGCTCATCGATATTCCCTCCAGAAATGGATTTCAAGCATAACGCATTAGGTGAGACATATGCATTATAAGTGGAGGTTAGCCATTATGGCAAGCTTAAGTATTATAGGATAAGAAATAATATCCATTTAGTGAAGTTTTTTTATATTCCGATGGACTACTAGTGGTAATATTTCCTTTACGAATTATTGGAAGCTCGTTATTAATATTTTTTACTACTTGCTCTTTTAAGATACCTATCGTATGCTATATATCTTGAACTAATAGCAATTTTGGATGGTACTTAATGTGTTCTTAGAAAGAAGATATGATCTTTCCCTTACTCCTTGTTTTATGTGAAAGTGATAATTCTCTCAACAGGAGCAAATCATGATTCAAGTTCAAGATTTCGCAGAGCGACTTACAGAAAATATTGAGAAGGTAATTGTCGGGAAACGGTTGACTATCCAACTAGCCATAACCGGATTATTAAGTCAGGGTCATTTGCTTATTGAAGATGTCCCAGGTGTAGGAAAAACGATGCTTGCGCGTAGTTTTGCGCGCTCATTGGGATGTTCGTTCAGCCGTATCCAATTTACCCCAGATATGTTGCCCAGTGATGTTACCGGCGTTTCGATCTTTAACCAGGTCAAACATGAATTCGAGTTTCGCCTAGGACCGATCTTTGCGCAGATTGTCCTTGCAGATGAAATCAACCGGGCTACGCCTAAAACACAAGCCGCTCTTTTAGAGGCAATGGAGGAGAGACAAGTAACCGTGGATGGAGTTACCCATTATTTACCCAAACCATTCATGGTGATGGCTACTCAAAATCCAATTGAATACGAAGGTACTTTTCCATTACCTGAGGCGCAAGTCGACCGATTTTTGCTACGCATCCACCTGGGATATCCGGCGCCGGATGCTGAAATTCAAGTTTTGGAGCGCCAACAATATCGCCATCCTTTCGAAGAGATTCAGCAAGTTGTAACTGCTGAAGAATTGATAGCGGCTCAACAGGCAGTTAAAGATGTTTATGTTTCTTCTGGAATAAAGCGCTATATTATAGATATTACAAATCAAACCAGAAAACATACGGAAGTTTACTTAGGCGCCAGTCCACGAGGAAGTCTGGCTCTATTTCGCTCCACTCAAGCATTTGCTGCTATTTCAGGACGAGATTATGTGTTACCAGACGATATTAAGACCCTCGCCATTCCAACTTTAGCCCACAGGGTCATCCTGGGTCCAGGGGCACGTTTGCGGGATTTATCTGCAAATCAAATCGTTGAAGAAATTCTCGGAAATGTCCCGGTGCCTGGTGGTGATCCTACAAGGAGTCCGGGTATGGTCGAATTCAAGACTCAAGTATCAAGAGCTCAATCGGTAGAAAACCGGGTATGACCCCAGCTTTACGCATTGTCCTAGTGTTGTTTGTCATCAGCCTGGCAGCCGGGGCAATCACGGGTACGCCTTTGTATTACCGTTTAAGCTATGTATGGGGTTTTATCTTATTAGGTAGTTGGGGGATGTCAAAAATGGCTTTAAGGAATATTGATAGCAGTAGGAGGGCCCGAACTTATCGGTCTCAAGTAGGTCAAATTTTCGAGGAACGATTCGAAGTTATCAATTCTACCCCCATACCGCGCTTGTGGATAGAAGTTCGTGATGAGTCGACACTACCTGGTACTCGTGGTTCACATATAATAACGATGATAGGAGGACGGCGAACACATTCCTATCTAGCCCGCAAGCGCCTCACAAGCAGAGGTGTTTTTTCGCTTGGACCAACTGTTCTGGTTTCGGGGGATATTTTCGGAATGTTTCCGGTGAAACGCGTTTTCACCTCCAAAAACCATCTGCTTGTTTACCCGATGATTGTGGAGATTTATAGTTTCCCAAATCCTCCTGGATTATTGCCAGGTGGAGAGGCACTCAGGCGTCGAACTCCACACATTACATCCAATGCGTCGGGAATCCGTGAGTACGAACCAGGTGATCCCTTCAACCGGATCCATTGGGTAAGTACAGCCAGACGGAACAAATTGATGTCCAAAGAGTTTGAATTGGATCCATTGGCTGAGGTTTGGATAATTGTGGATGCTGATCAAAATGTTAATTTTTCTCAACCACAACCGGCTAATGAGCTCACACACCAAGATTTATGGCAGCGGAACTATGAATTCAAAATACCACCAGCTTCAATCGAATATTCAGTCACGATTGCTGCCTCCCTTGCACGTTTCTATATGCATCGGAAGAGATCGGTAGGAGTAATTACCAGCGGTTCAAGTATACGAGTTTTGCCAGCTGATCGAGGCTCTCGACAATTAAATAAGATTCTTGAAGCTTTAGCTATTGTCCAACCAGATGGAAATCTTCCACTACAGGGTTTAGTTGAGGTTCAATTAAGATACCTGCAAAGGGGAAGCACGATAGTATTGATAACCCCAAATGCGACTCAGACTGTTTACCAAACCGTTGACATGATTAACCGACATGGATTACGACCAATGGTTATATTAATAAATCCTTCAAGCTTTGGGAGAGCAGCTGATCCTGGGCAGCTTCAATTAAAATTACAATCCGCTGGAGTCCCGGCGTATCAAATCAACCAGGGGGATGAAATCTCAAAGGTATTATCCAATGCTGTAAATATGGTCGCGTGGTATTAGTTTAAAGAAGAAATCGGATTGCTTCCAAAAGAGAATCCGCATCTTCCTGGGTGTTATATGCTTGAAATGAAACTCGAAGGAAACATTCACGGTTCCAGAGAATAGTGGGAACTTCAATATGGAAAAGGTGGAATAAACTTTCCTTGAATGAATCCAATTCTATTTTATCTGAAAGGCGAATAGATACCATCTGGTTGAGCCAATCATCTGAGCTAATCGGTTGTAAACCTGTCACCTGATCTATGCGATTTCTGGTCTCGATAGCGAGTTGGTGGCATCGAAATCTGACAGATTCCCAATTGTGTTGCTCAATGAAGTCGATTGCCGATGGGACTGATAGAAAAGCCGCAATGTCACGCGTTCCTTGCCATTCGTGATAGTCAATATATTGGGAAGCACTTGGCTTCTCGCTTTCATATCCCCAACTAACAATAAGGGGATCCAACCAGGATTGCACATCCTTACGTGTGTAGAGGAAAGCTGCTCCTTTAGGAGCACAAAGCCACTTTTGACAGGCTCCTGCATAGAAATCTGCATCTATTATGCTCAGATTCAACGGGATTTGTCCGGGAGCATGTGCACCGTCGATAATGGTAAGAATTCCAGCCTGGCGTGCTCTGCGACATATTTCAACTATTGGAAGGCGCAATGCGGTTGGGCTGGTTATATGACTCATAAAGATTACTCGAGTACGCTGATTAACACCAGACCAAAATGTTTCTATAAAGCGCTCTTCATCTTCGAGAGGAAGAGATATCGCTTTTTGGATATATCGCGCTCCGCTTTGCTTGCATAAATAGCGCCAGGTGCGATCCATTGCACCATATTCATGATTCGTGGTCAGGATTTCATCCCCTGGGTGGAGCAAGGGATTCCTAAACTTAAATAGATTATGCGCTACCACATTGATTGCAGTGGTGGGATTTGTGAAGTACACCACCTTATCAGCAGTAATCCCTAGAAATTGTGCCAATCGTTGGCGTGAATCCGCAAGTAACTGTGGTGCGCGCCTGCCAAGGAACTCAACAGGCTCATGCTCCAATTGTCTTTGCCAGTTTTGATAGACTTTAAAGACCGGTTCTGGACATGCGCCAAATGAACCATGATTGAGATAAATTACATTTGGATCTAGCAGGAAAAGATTTTTCAGATTTTCCATGATGTTCATAATTATTGCAAAATTTCGATAGATTCTCTTATATAATGCAACATAGAGTAATGTTTTATTTTAATGTGGAAATCAGGAGGAGATTATGGCGACATATATTTTACTGGGAACTCTAACAGAAGATGGCGCTGAAAAGATAAGAATGCATCCTAATTGGATCGATGAGGTTCTTCAGGATTTAGCAGCAATGGGTGTGAAGGTTCTAGCTCAATATGCAGTATTAGGCCCCTATGACATAATAAATATTGTTGAAGCTCCAGATAATAGGACGATTGTGCATGTATCCACACAATTAACCTTGCGCGGTAGTATCAAAGTGATTACATTGCCGGCTATACCGATCGAAGAATTTATCGCGTCTCTAAAATAAAACAAGATATT
>Ga0102851_10000348_pt1 | contig 22498 bp, 18 predicted proteins | sample Mud3Dept3metaG_FD_79558 | JGI IMG/M metagenome (GOLD analysis project Ga0102851, IMG submission 79558) | Freshwater wetland microbial communities from Ohio, USA, analyzing the effect of biotic and abiotic controls - Mud 3 Core 4 Depth 3... | ecosystem: Environmental > Aquatic > Freshwater >... | reverse complement strand
CACGCTTCAGAGACAAGTCTCTTTACCAGCAACTCGATGAGGCCGTACACATCGGCCTGTCTTTCATGTCCCCGAAAGCCGAGTGCCCTGGCCAGTGCGCCGTAGATTTCTATGCGCTTCGCTCTATCCATAGCAAGAAGCGCCTGAGGCGGCAGGTTCAAACGGGCAAGCTCTCCCTCCAAAGACGCCGCCAGTTCACTAAGTTCTTTCGGTGCCTCGACACACGCCTGTGGAGTGCGGGGATTTATCTTGTCAAACTTCACGTACTCCTTCTTGCCGCCCGCCTCAAACGTGCCCTCCCACCGTTCCATTTCCTCTTCCAGCGGATAGAGTTTTGCCCCGCCATTCCCAACGATCAGGATGCTCGTCACGTCCCTTGGAGTCCGTTTGATGATGAAGAGCTCAGGCCAGTACTCCCCAACTTCAAGAGAGAGCCTGGCCCTGTCCTCTATTCTTGCGATCACATAGTAGCGCAAGAGATCCGCGGTATCGTGATCTACGCCGATCACCTCCTGCCAACCGTCCTTCCAGCGCAGGATCACGTAGTGTTTTGAAGAGGTGATTTCCTGGGGCGCCGGACACAGGCCGAGTTTGGCCAGTTGGATTACGATCGAGCCATCGATTTTCGCGAAATCTATCTCCCTTGTGGAACCATCCTCATATTCTACGCGGAGCCGTTTTGGCGCGCTCATGGCTTCACCCCTTTTATGAGGTTTTTCAGCTCGGAGAAATGGCGGATCGTAAAATCAGCATTCGAGGGCGCATGGTAGATGAAGCCGATGTAGTGGATCGCCTTGAAGCCTCTTTTCTGCGCAGGCGTGAGATCGGACCATTCCTTGTCGCCCACCATGACCGCCTCTGACGGCTTAATGCCCTGTTGTGCAAGGTCTTCGACGAGCACATCATACAGCGTGCCTTCCTCCTTGGAATGGCCTTTATACCTTGCGTCGAGGGAGTTGTCCCGGAGGTTCACCTTCCCTTGCGGGGAGATGAGCTCGTCAAAGTACTCAATCACGTTCTGGGCCTTGAGAAACCTGCTCACCTGGTCCGTGCCGATCGGTCCGAACGTCCGACGCAGCTCAGCTACAACCGAGACCTCTATCCCCTCGCTCCTCAAATATCTGATCGCGTCGAGGGCACCGTCCGCCACCTTCGTATATTTCTGCTCCATCCTGGCAAAGATCTCAGCCGCCTCCGGACGACCATCGAACACATAACTTGTTATCTCGTCCCTGTGCTTCTCCTTGATGTAGGACCAGAGCTCATATTTCTCTTTCATGGTCCGCCAGCGCTGACACCGAACCTCTACAAGCTCCGGCTCACCCAGCTCCTTGCTCGTGTCTCCGATCATCCAGTATGTGCGTTCCGGTGATGAATCACACAGGGTCTGCCCGAAATCGATGCCGACCCACTTTGCCTCCAGTACCATCCTGCAGCCTCCTGTAAGGCGTTCCTTTACTTTTTTCCGTACAGCTTATCCAGCCTTTCCTTGAACTCCCCTTGCGGATTTGCAAGCAGGTTCAGGAGCTCGTCATCGGATACTCCCGGCTCCAGCTTCCGCAAGTCATCCAGTGAGACCTCAGGCTCCTTATAGCTCGCCCATCTCTTGGCCTTCGGAGAGCCGAGTATCTTGTCCTTAACGTCCTGATCTATCGGGCCATCCATGGCTCCGTAAAAGCCGAGCATCAGCTTTATGGTTTCGTCGGTGACCACCTTGTACCGCTCACCCGCCGTCACATTGAAGAGGGCCTGTGCACCCATGATCTGGGAGTACGGCGTGGCAACGACAGGGTACCCGAACTCCTTGCGGATGCGCGCCATTTCTGCAAGCACCTCATCGAACCGGTGCTCCTGCCTGATTTCAGCGAGCTGGTTTCGCATGGTCCCTGCCATGCCGCCCGGGAGCTGGTGTTCAAACTGAAACAGGTTATATTCGACAGGCTGTCCCATGCGCAGGCCGTGTTTAACCGCCAGGTCCCTGAAGTAATCTGACATTTTCTTGAGCGCCTCTTCATCCAGGTTCGGCTGATAACCCATGCGTTTCAAATTGTCCGCGGTGTTCTCTGTCGATGGAAGCGACACATCGTTAGCAAGAGGGCGTACACACGTCGCCAGTGTCCTCACACCAAGCTTCACCGCTTCGAGATACGAAATCGGGGCAACTCCCGTATTGCAGTGCGCGTGGAACTCGATGGGAAGGTTACCCACTTCCCTCTGCACCGCGGTCAGGAGCGTCCTCACCCGCTCAGGCGTGAGCACTCCACCCGTATCTTCAAAATGGATCCGGTCGATGCCCGGCGTCTGGGCCAGGATGTGCGCCTTCTTCGCGTACAGCTCGTCCGTGTGCACCGGACTCACGGTGAACATGATGGAGGGGGCTACTTCCATCCCTTCTTCTTTTGCGATCTTTACGATGTGGTTGACCCGCTCCATCTGGTTCTGATAGTTGCAGAGCCAGAAGCTGCGTATCCCGCTTGCGGCCGAACGCCGCACCCAGAGCTCGGTGGCAGCCAGAGGCTCCACATCAAAATTGAACGCGGACCAGGGAGTGAAGGTGGAGCGCAGCATGGTGTTCGGCATGGCCTGGGCAAGTTGTCTGAACCGATCAAAGACGTTTTCTTTGAGCTGGCGACGCGCCACCACTGTTCCGCGTCCACCGATGAGGCCCACGGTTCTGAAGCCGACCTGGTCCATGACCGGCGCAATGGGAAGCATCATCTCCGTGGTCATGGTCAGCCCCCAGAGGCTCCGCTGACCATCGCCGATGGTCTGGTCGATGAAGTTGACCTTATCACCCATACAGTTTCCTCCTACTCTAAGAGACAAAGCACCGAACTACCTCAGCATCATGTCCAGGATCTTGTCTGTCGCATCCTTATAGACAGGCAATGGCTTCATGGGTCGGGCCTGGAGAAAATAGAGACTCTCGGGAATTGGTTTATGTGCCGCATACGCCCATTCTATATCGGTCGGTGCGCCGAAGTGCTTTTCGATCTCCAGGCCTGCTCTTGCCAGCTCCCTCACTTCGTCATCCGTTAGCGAAGAGACTTCCTGCAGCTCAGCCGGTGTGTCGATCATTTCTATGCCGTAATCCTTTTGCGCGACCATCTTCAGTTTCTTGTTCACAGTTCTGCTCGTTATGGTGATGCCCTCTTTGCCTACATTGAACCGGTCTGGGTTCATGACTCCGGAGACCACGCTCTCTCCCAGACCCCAGTTACTCTCTATCACCATTTCATTGGTGTTGCCGGAGGTGGGGTTGGCGGTCATCAGCACGCCCGCAGATTTCGCATCGACGAGTTGCAGAACGGCCACGCCGATGGGAGCGTAATCAACACTCAGATTCTTCGTCTGACGGTACAGAATCGCCCTATACGTATATGCGCTGCTCCAGACGCGCAGCACGTTTTTCAGGACGTCCTCTTCTCCTCTGACATTGAGGTACGTTTCCATGGCTCCAGGCATGCTGACGGCCCCGGCTGATCTCACCGCCACGGGCACGTCTTGCATGCCTGCTTTCTGACAGAGCTCTCTGTATGTGGCTCTGAGCATCTCTCCAATCTCTTGCGGCATTTCTTGGGCCTCTATAAACGCCCGGACAGAACGACTAAGCTTTTCTCCCTGGGCCGGCACGCTGATGTCCACCTCTTCAGCCGTGAAGAGTTTCTTCATAGAATCTGCCATGTCGGTCAGTGCTGCAAACCTCTCCCAGGCTTCGACGGAGATGGCAAAGCCCGGCGGAACCTTTACGCCGAGCCTGGCCAACTCACCAAGATTTGCGCACTTCTTGCCGACGATGTCGTTATCGTCTTGGCATAGCTCCTCGATCCAATAAACAAAACTCTTCTCTTTCATATGTCCAAGCCCTCCTCTAATCGAGCACGTAAACCCTGCACAGGTTGCCGTCCACCCTTACCTTCTGTCCAGTCTTGATTTTTCTCGTCGCTTCCTGCGTGCCCACAACAGCGGGAATACCAAATTCGCGAGCGACGATCAGGGCATGTGTAAGGTAACCACCACCATCCGTAACAACACCCTTAACGATGTTAAATATCGGAGTCCAGCTTGGAGTCGTGGCCGGGGTCACAAGGATTACCCCTGGCGTGACCTTGCCGATCTCTTCTTCTCCCATGCAGACCAAAGCCGTACCTTCGACAACGCCGGGCGCGCCGGCACAACCCACCAGCGTTGCGCCCACCTCCTCGGGAGTTGCCACAGGGGGGGCCGCATTCACGGAAAATACCACATCCGCATCGACGATCTCCCCGAGCTTGGTCGGGTCGCCCAGGACCATGGGCAAGGTGCCTTCAAGCTTCCTGTAGTCTGCATACTCTTTCTTCCTCGCGTTCACGAGCTTTCGCACGTTGCACTTTTCCTGAATCACCCCCGCGTGCGCGATCTCGTCGTGGTGCAGGAACATGACATCCTCCGGATCGTCCATGACTCCTTTTGTTACAAGGCGCCGCCCTATTTCGATTGCGGTCAGTCTTATGGTGCTAAAACCGAGCATCTCCACGTAAACATTGTGCTCTTCACTATAGACTGACGACGCCTGGCTGCAGACCATCAGCTTGCGGAACATCTCCCTCTCTTCAGGCGGTATCTTGTTCAGCAGTTCTTCCTCCAGTTTTTTGCGCTTTTCCACCAGGAGTGGTCGCATCTCCACTGAGCGGATTCCCTTTGATCCGACTATAACGAAGCGCTGTATCTCAGCCAGAGGCAGTTTCGGATCCTCCCACCAGGTAGGAGTGCAGATCTCTATTGCACGCCGTCTCATGTATCCGTACTCATTTACAAATTGATTGAATCGCTCAAGCCATTTCCTGCCGTTCTCCGTCTTGGACAGATCCGTCAGCAGGTCGTCGAGACTAGATTTCTTAAACGTCTCCTGGAGTCCCAGGTTGATCGCTAGATCCGACACTTCGCTCATTATTTCGATTATGTGCGTATATTCGTTTTCGAAGCCGGAATGGAGTTCTGAATAAACGGCATCGCCAGGCGTAATGTTTAATAGCTCCTTGAGCAACCGTCGGAAAACGATATTGCCCTGGCCAAGCGCGTACATGGGATAGAAGTGACTCTCCTGGACGTACTTGTTAAAGTTCCACACATCGTACCAGTGCTCCACCAGTTCTCCGTCGGTCGCCTTCTTCAGGTCAAAATTGAGGAAAGCGGTCAGCCTTTCGCGCATGACCGGCTTTCGCGCCTCCCACACGGCCCAGGGGTCTTCAAGAATTTTTCGCATTTTTTCCCGCCAGATGGGCTCACGTGCTTTTCTCTCCTCCTCGGTCGTCTCAATCACGCTCAGGTACCAGCCCCCCTTGTGAAGGCGCCAGTCCCAGCCCTTGGTCTTCGGATCGGAGAGCGCATCGGGTGCCCACTGCATGCCGTATTTTCCGTGGGAAAAGTGAAGATCCACAAAAAGTGGAACAAGCGGCGGTGGATACCACTGAGCCCCCAGGACCCAGACCTTGAAGTGCTTGAGATCATATTCCTCATCAAACTCATACATGGGCCAATCGAATGCCATGACTCTTACCTCCCCCTTTGCTTTTTTTCGAGTCTAAACGAAACAGCACCCCATAACCCTTTGGTTAAGGTCCTCACCTCCCCTCATTCATACAAGAATTGACGCGTGACCTCTCAGGCCTTGCGACCTCTTTCTTCCTTGCCGGCATCCACAAGCTCGGCCGACCACAGCGTGTCATGTCTGTGCGAGCTTCATCTGCTCGAGCACCGCGCGGCCCAGAAGACCGTAAGGGTTCCCGAGTGTCTCGATGATCTCGAAGTGGTTGTAGTTCGCACCGACAAGAAGCTCCACCGGTTTGCCTGCGGCTTTCACCGCCGCAGCAAAGTCCCGCGACTGCCGCTGGAATTCGGGCGTCTCCAGCGTGCCGTATGCAACGATCACCGGACAGTTCAGCTTGTCAATATGACGCTGCGAGCTCAAGACCTGCTCCATCTCATCAGTGAACTTGACATAGCTACTGCGAGCAGAGAGCCGGACCGGTTTCAGATCAAACATACCGCTGCAGCAGAGCCCTCCCTTTACGGTGTCTGCGGGCAGGTTGAACTCTTTTTTCCAATCGGTCACGAGCACGACACCAGCCAGGTGGCCGCCCGACGAGTGGCCGGACACGAATATACGGTTGGGGTCGCCGCCGAAACTCTGTGCGTTGCGATAGATCCAGCCTACCGCGCGGCGCACCTGATCTGCCATGGGCAGAAGGCTGCCCCCATGATCCTGTACGGGTGCAAAGTCGGGCACCACGTAATGGGCACCTGCGTTCACGAATAGCTCTGCCGGGAACGCATAGTCCCTGGCGACCTCACCGCGCCAGGCACCGCCGTGGATAAGGATACTAATCGGAGCGTTGGCACGCCTGGTCACGTAGACATCGAGCCCTTCGACCGGCGTTGGCCCGTATGCATAGCGTCGCGGCTGCCCAAGCCTCGTGCGCGCGACATCACTGCTCGCCTTATAGCGGGCGAGGATTTGAGGAACGTTGGCAGCATAGACCCTCTGGTCGTACGCATCATCCAGTTCCTTCTGGTCCATGTCGAGCCACACGCGCGGTCCCTTAACGCGCGGTGCGGGCGGCGTTGCTGTCGGTTGCTGCGCAAGCGCGGCACCGGCGGTTGCGATCACAGCACCCGCTGCTCCCAGAAACGTCCGTCGAGACATTTGATCCCCACCCTTACCCCTCTTCTCACACATTCGGTGCCCCCTTCTTTTCTTGCTTGAAACTTGCCGCACCTCCACACTGCGTCTTGGAAAATACCACGATAGATTTCCGGACTGGATGGCACACCCCTAAGACCATTCTGGATTAGCCTGATGTCCCTGTCAAGGAGAAGTTGCTCGTTGCTCGGTTTAGGCGCGAGCGGTATTCCTCCGTGCCGAGGATTACGCCTTATAGACCTTACAGAGACCTGCGTGGGGCCAGCCCCCGCATATCTGGTCGCAATGATCAGGATCATCGTCGAGCAGCACGTTCACATTCGATTTCCACACGCCGAAGAGGCTCGGCTCGGGAGCGGGGTCTTCAGGAAACCACCAGGAGTGCTCCGCATGGACCACGCGGGGATCGATGCCGTCGAAGAGTTGTGCCTTGAACCGGGCTCTTCCGAGTCGGCTCTCCAGGTAGACCCAGTCCCCGTCACCGATACCCAGCTTCGCCGCTGCGTCGGGGTGGATCTGGACGAGAGGATCCGGATGGTGCTTTCTCATTGAGCCGATCTGACGAAACTCAGAGTGGTAGAAGTATTTGATCCTGCCTCCGGTGGCAAGCACAAAGGGGTATTCACGGGCCAACTCAGGTGTGCTCACAGGGGACTCAGCCGGCTCCTCGTAATTGGGCAAAGGGTCGTAGCCGAGTTTCTCGAATATGGTCGAATAGAGCTCTACCTTTCGCGTGGGCGTGGCAAAGCCGTGCTTCTCGTACTTCTTGAGCTCCCTGGTCCCGGGCACGCCCCCCATCTCAACCACATCCTTGAACGTGTAGCCCATGGGCTTGAACCGATAATCACAGGCCTCCTCCATCGTCTTCCACGGCCAGTAGGATTCCTGACCGAGTCGTGTCGCCAGCTCCCGCCAGAACTGGTAGTCGTCTCTCCGCTCATACTCCGGGTCTACGATCTTTTCGCCGGCGTTGATGAAGTTTCTCATGCCTGCGACCGGAGCCACTACCGCCCGCTCCAGCCAGTCTGCAGCAGGCAGCACATAGTCGGCGAGCATGGCAGTGGGCGTGAGGAAGTAATCGTGCACGACGGAGAGGTCAAGCGACTTGAGCGCCTCGTAGACAAGTTTGGTATTCGTCGCCTGAAGCAACGCATTGTTCCCTTGTATGAGGAGGGCCTTCACTGGATATGGGTTGCCTGTCAGTATGGCGCGCCAGACACTCGGCTCATGGGCATTGCACGATTCATTCACCGTTGGCGGCCAGACGTAGGGGATGCCCTTGCTCGGTTCGCACAACATCTCGTACCCGGGCCAGGTGAAGAGACGAAAACGGTCAACGCCTATCTGTTTCCGTTTCTGTTCCTGAGGCAGCGCGTCGTGCAGCTCCATCTCATTGTCATCTATGGCCCGCAAAATCTCGCCGCTGATGCCAAACGGCTCGCCGCCATCCACATCGAGGTTCCCCGTTATTGCGCGCAGCACGCACTGGGCGCGGATCGCCTGCGTCTGATTGCGCCCCAACTGATCCAGCTTGACACCGCACGGCATGAGGGCATGCCCTCCAACTGCGTACATACGGGCAGCCTCCCTGATCTTCTCAGCAGGCACCCAGCAGATGTCGGCGACTTTATTGAGCGGGTACTCCTGCACGCGCTCTCTCAGCTTGTCAAACCCGTAGGTCCACTTCTCCACAAACTCCTTGTCGTAAAGCCCCTCGTTGATGATCACGTTGAGAAAGCCCATGAGTAAAGCCCCGTCTGTCTGGGGACGGAGCTGCAACCACATGTCAGCCTCCTCCGCGGCAGCCGTTCTCCTGGGATCGACAGCGATAATCTTCGTTCCCTGCTTCTTCAGGTTCTTGATGGCCTGCCACACGAGAGGATATGATTCGGCAGGGTTGAACCCCCAGAGCACAACGCACTTGCTGTTGGGATTATGCATGGCCGAACGGGCAGCGGCAAAGGTGCCATAGGTCGCCACATGGGTCGACCACGTGTTGCAGAAACAGATCTGCCCGGGATTGTACATATTCGGTGTGCCGAACAGGTTCTGAAACCGCACCATGGGCCAGTAGTAGGTCCTGTACGTGCCACGCCCTATGGCGACTGTCTCTGCTCCGTGCCTGGCCTTGAACTCCTTGAGCCTGGCGGCTATTTCATCCACGGCCTGGTCCCAGGATATCTGCTCCCACTTTCCCTCGCCCCTCGCACCTTTTCTCTTGAGAGGGTAGTTCACGCGATCAGGGTGGTAATGGAACTCAAGGGCCGCGCTCGGCCTCAGGCAGATCCTGCCGCGACTCAGCTGATTATCAGGGTTACCTCTCACTTTCGTCACCCTGCCATTCTCAACCTCCGCGAGGATTCCACAGTTGCTGTGGCAGAACATGCACAACGCCTTCTTGATCACGTGCATACGCATACCTCCGAGAGGCGGGCTATTCCATGTTCGAGGCAGCCAGAATCGCCTCCACGATCTTCGTGTATCCGGTGCAGCGGCACAGGTTACCGGAAATGGCTGTGCGCACCTCCGCCTCCGTGGGCTGAGGCCTCTCGTCCAGGAGCGCTTTGGCCGACAGGATCATGCCGGGAGTGCACATGCCGCACTGAACGGCTCCTTGTTCTATGAACGAGTTTTGAAGCGGATGAAGCTGATCCCCCTTGCGCAAGCCTTCAATCGTGACAATCTCCTTACTCCTACACGCAACTGCAAGGATGAGACACGCAAGGGCAGGCCTGTTGTTGAGAAGCACTGTGCAGGCGCCGCACGTTCCCATGTCGCAGGCCTGTTTCGTGCCGGTGAAGCCGAGATGTTCACGGAGCACCTCCAGCAGCGTTGTGTTTGGCTCAATGAAAAGTTCATGGGTCTCTCCATTGATCCGGAGGCTTACCGCCTCTTTCATCGCATGTGCTCCTTTCCAAGCTCCGTATCTGAAAGCGCGCTGCTCAATGCCCTCCGGAGCAGCACTTCGATCATGCGTTTTCTGTACGAGGGAGAACTGCCACGATTGGCAATCGGCCGTGCTGCTTTGAAGGCAAGCCGCGCTGCCTCTTCAATCAGTTCGTAGGTAAGTCTTTTTTCTTCAAGAAGTTCTCCGATCCCTTCTACCTCTTCGGGCCTCGTTCCAACCGCTCCGATCACCACCCTGGCGGCGCGACAGACCTTTTCCTCTCCATCAAGTGTCACGAGCGTTGCCACGCTTGCCAGGGGAAAGTCGATCGCTTTCCTGACTGCGAATTTTGAGTATGAAGAGGATGTCCCTTTCTCAGGAGCGGGCAGGTCAATGCCAATCAATATCTCCTCGGGTTTCATGCTGAGCGGCTTCGCCCCGTTGCCCGTATAGAGTTCTTTGACGGCGACGTTCCTTTCACCTTGCGCAGAGACCAGGGTTGCGCGTGCACCAAGCGCGATCATGACTGGAGCCAGGTCTCCTGAAAAAACCGCAAAGCACTTGCGTCCCCCGCCGATAGCGTTACACGTATCTCCGCCCATCTTGATGCACGTTGGTCTGAACGCTCTCCAGAAATCCGGCTGGTTGTAGTAGAGGCAGCGCGTCTCAATATTCAGGTTGCCGCCGACAGTCCCCATCTCCCTGAGCTGAGGTGAGCCCACGCAGGTAGCAGCCTGGGCTATGGCCGGATACTTCTCCAGGATGACTGGACTCTTCTCCAGCGAATGGAGTTTGACCAGTGCACCTAGGTGCAGGCCCGATCTCTCATCGAATCCAATCTCGTCAAGATGGGGGATAGCGCTCAGATTCACTATGTGCCTGGGTGCCAGATTCCCGAGCTTCAACGAGGGTACGAGATCAGTGCCGCCGGCCATGAGCTTGCTTTCGCTGCCGTACTCCTCCATAAACCGGCAGGCCTGCTCCAGAGATTCAGGTGCCACGTACTGGAACGGAGGCAGCCGCATCATGCCTTCTCCTCCTCATCTGGGGAATGCGAAGTCACTTTGCGTTCCATCTCCTGAAGCAGCCTCTCAGGATCGATCGGCAGCTCTGTAACCCACACACCGGTCGCGTGATGGATCGCATTCCCGATGGCAGGGGCTGTCGGCGCTATGGGCCCTTCCCCTGCCTCTTTGGCACCAAAGGGACCGGCGGGGTCGTGGACATCGACGAGTTTGATCTCTATCGGGCACGCGTCTAAGGACGTGGGCATACTGTACTCAAGAAAGTTTGGATTGAGCATCAATCCCTCATCCAGCCGCACCTCTTCGCCCAGCGTGTAGGCATGCCCCATTACTATCGATCCCTGAAGCTGACCCTCCACTGCCATGGGATTGATCGGTGTGCCGCAGTCGTGCGCGTTCGTTATCTTCCGTATTTCGACCTGACCCGTGTCGGGGTCAACCTCTGCTTCGGTAACGTGCGTTCCGAAGCTGTAGGCAGGAGAATAGTTCCCCACACCCCGCTCCGTAAGCGCCTTTATATCAAGCACGCCTTCATCTTCAGGATTGAAAAACCCTTCGCCGATTGCGGGCATGCCACCCAGTTTCTTCTGACAGAGGAGCACGGCGTCTGAAAAAGGGATGCTCACCTCGGGCGAATCTTTCAGGCCGACAAAACCATTTCTGATGTGCAGGTCTTCCTGATTTACCTCCAGTCGCTCCGCCACGGCCAGTAGGATTTTTTTCTTAAGGTCAGCGGCAGCGCTCCTGGTCGCGTTTCCGGCCATCATGGTGACGCGGCTCCCATACGTCCCGTAGTCGAGGGGGGCAATCTCCGTGTCGCCGGCAACGACAAGTACCTGCTCGTATGGAATGCCCAGTTCCTCGGCTGCGATCTGGGCAAGGATGCTGTCGGAACCCTGCCCGATGTCGGCGGAGCCGGTGAGCAGAGTGACGTTCCCGTCACTGTGAGCGCGCATGAGCGTCGCAGAGAAAGCATGCGCATCCGTGTGGCGCGGAAGGCGCCTCAAGCGAGGCCCGGACACGAATGCATTACAGCCGATCCCGATGCCCTGCCCTGCCTTCGGCCGCTTCCGTTTCTCGTGCCATCCGGTAAGCTCCGTTGCTGACGTGATGGACTGGGCGAAGCCGGTACTCCTGATCTTCATCTGGTTGGCCGCCACCTCTCCTGCCGCAAGTCCGTTCCTGATTCGCAGCTCAGCAGGATCTATACCCAGTTCCTCCGCAATCATATCGAGTTGCGTCTCGACCGCAAAATAGGTCTGGGGTGATCCGAAGCCCCTCATCGCCCCGCACGGTGTGTTATTCGTGTAGACGCGCAGGGCCTCGTAGCGGATATTGGGGACCCTGTACGGTATGTTCAGAAACAAGGCGGAAAGATAGACCGCCACGATGCCCAGGCTGTTGTATGCACCCCCGTTAAAGATCGACCGGCAATCTCTGGCCGTGATTGTGCCGTCCCGCTTCACTCCGGTCTTGATGTGAAACGTCGAGGCATGACGTCTGCGGCCTATGAGAAATTCTTCCTCACGCGTGAGCACAACTTTGACAGGACGATGAGTCTGGCGAGCGAGGTAAACCGCGGAAAACTCCACGGCGGACGTCTCCATCTTGCCGCCAAAACCTCCCCCCACGTGCGGCTTGATCACCCTGATCCTGCTCGGTGCCACTCCCAATGCCTCTGCCAGGTCCCAGGAAACGGCAAAAGGACGTTGCGTCGAAGCCCACAGGGTGAGGCTGCCATCCTGATTGGCCTGCGCAACCGCAGCGTGGGGCTCTAGAGGTGCGTGACATTGAAGCCCTGTGACAAAACGATCCTCCCGAACATAGTCCGCCTGCAGGAAGCCCTCATCTACATCACCGAGGTCCTGGTAGAGCCTCCAGCTTATGTTTCTCTCCGCGTGCTCATGGAGTTGCGGGGCACCAGGTTTCATTGCCTCTTCAGGATCGAAGACAGCCGGCAAGGGCTCGTATGAGACCCGGATCAGCTTAAGGGCTTCGGTAGCGCATTCCTCAGTGACGGCAGCGACCGCAGCAACCTCATCGCCGATGAACCGGACCTTGTCCACCGCAAATGGATACTCATCAGGCTGGATGGCGCCGTAGAAGGACCTCTTCTTGTCGGAACCGATATCCTTCCATGTGATGACGCCTTTGACGCCGGGGAAGCGTTCAGCACGGCTTGTGTCAATGTCGAGTATCCGGGCGTGAGGATGAGGGCTTCTCAGGATCTTGCCATGGAGCATGTGTGGCAGGTTGATGTCCGTGGTGTAGACGGCTTCTCCCGTTGCCTTGGACAATGCGTCGATGCGGGGCAGCCTCTTGCCGATCACCGAGAAAGCATCAGACATCGGAATCCCTTCATGCGACATGACCCCTTAACGCGGCGTGATCCCTTCACCACAGATATCAAGGACTCGCACTCTGCCCCGTATTTTTCGTAAAGACTAAGGCAAAGGCGAGTCCTCGATGTCGAATCTACATGATATCGAATCTACAGTTGGGCTCCCTAGTACTGGAATGCCGTCGGTATCTTCCTCGACTTCTCCACGCCCTTCCAGTACTCGATGCGCTCCTGAATGAACTTGAACCAGCTGTCAACCTCGGCTTCCTTAAAACCCTTGCCCACCATCTCCTTCTTGTACTCGCCCATGAGCGGCTCAAGGGCCTTGGCCCATTTTGCATCTTCTGCGGCCGGGATCTGCAGGAGCTGGCCGCCCTGCGCCTTCATGGCCTCTATGCCTTCAACCTCCAGTTCGTTCCACTGCACACCAAGCTTATCAGCATAGGTCGGGGAGAGGTCGGTAAAGACCTTCTTGACGTCATTGGGGAGGCTGTCCCATTTCTTCTTGTTCATGATTACGTAGAAGGCGTGGGTAGGTGAATACTTCCACGATGCTGTTTCGAACTTGATAAGGTCAGACAGCTTGAAGCCTTTCAATCCTTCCGATGCCAGCAGGTTCCCGTCGATGACACCCCTTCTCAACGAATCATAGAGGTCCGGGATCTCAAGCGGAACCGGCACTGCTCCGAGGGCCTTGGCCACATCGCCGTTCCGTCCCACGGCCCTGAGCTTCAAGCCTTTCATATCTTCCACGGTGCGTACCTGTTTGGTGAGCGTCTGGACGACGTTCGGCCCGGACGCGGCAAAAAAAAGCGGATGATAGGCTTCCCATTCCTTAGGAGTGAACTTGGCGTAGAAATCGTTCGAAACCATGCCGCTGATCCACGCGCTCGGAAAGCCGACAGGCAACTCCATTACCTCGGTCACCGGGAAACGCCCTCTCGAAAAGCTCGTGTGGGAGAGGCCGATGTCCGCAACACCTGTCTGTATGCCGGCTGCCATCTTCGGCCCGGTGATAAGCGTGCTGCCCGAATGGAGGGCGATTGAAACCTTGCCATTCGTCTTCTTGTTCACCTCGTCGCAGAATGCCTGCAGCACCAGCGCGTTCTTGTGGACGGGCGTGAACAGGCTTGCGAACTTGAGCTTGATCTCTGCTTCCGCCGCATTTGAAAAAGAATACGTTGCAAACAGAAGTGACAGAGCAAATACAACCAATACTACCTTTCGTCCCATGATGATACCCCCTTACTTTTTTTGATATATGCCACAGTGTAGCATACCACCTGCCTTGCTCGAACGATCTATCTCAACAAGCCCCTTCCGATTTGCTTCCCTGCCCTTACTTGTAGAATACAGAAGGAAGCCAGAGGGCAAGCTCAGGAACGAGAAAGAGGAGGCCCCAGACAAGGATGAGAGAGATCAGGAACGGGGCCACGCCTTTATATATGGTGCCGATCGGCACCCTCGTTATGTTCTTCACCACAAAGACGCAGAGAGCTACCGGCGGAATCACCACGCCGATCATGACTACCACGCAGATCACCATCCCGAACCAGATCGGGTGAAATCCCAGCTTGAGCACTGCCGGGTAAAAGATAGGGGTGGCCAAAATCATGAATGCGATGTCATCTATGAAAGAACCTCCGAACTCGTAGATGACGCAGATAAGCATCATGATGAGGTAGCGGTTAAGGGGCAACCCCACGATCCAGTCTGCTGCAAGCCGCGGGATCTCGGTTGCCGTGATAAAGTGACCGAGCACTGTGGAGCCCACGATCAGCATGAGCAGCATGCCGCCTGTACGTACCGCCTCTTCGGCCGAAGACACGAACTTCTTAAAATTTATATCCCGCTTCACGACTGCGAGCAAAAGAACAGCAAAGGTACCCACCCCTCCTGCCTCCGAAGGGGTGAAATAGCCCCGCATGATCCCGCCAACGACCAGGAGAAATACCGCAAGCACCCACACAAGTTCGGGCAGCGAACGAACCCGCGCGCCCCACGTCGATCGCTCCGACCGGGGGGCAATAGCCGGGTTAATCCTCGCCCAGCCATAGATGATGCCGATGAAGAAGAGGGCGATGATAAGCCCTGGTATCACCCCGGCAAGAAAGAGTTGCCCTATGGACTGCTCGGTGATAATCCCGAACAGGATCAGCACAATGCTGGGCGGTATGATGCACCCGAGCGTTCCCACCGTGGCAACTATGCCTGTCGAAAGGCGTACATCATATTTGTAGCGATCCATCTCCGGAATCGCGACGCTTGCGAATGTTGCGGCTGTCGCGGCCGTGGAGCCGCATATAGCCTTGAAGGCGGTGGCCCCAATCACCGTGGCAATGGCGAGACCACCCGGGATATGGCCGATGAATTTGTGCGCAGCGCCGTAAAGCCTCACTGCTATGCCGGCATTAAAACCTATCTGGCCCATGAGAATAAAAAGCGGGGCAACGGTGTACCCGTAGTTTGTTGTGACATCATAGAAGTCTCTGCCCATGAGGTTGATCGCCGACTCAAAGCCGTTGAGAGTGGCATATCCGATGAACCCGATGATGATCATCGCAAAACCCAGCTCTATACCGGTGGCGAAGAGAATCAGCAATATGGGAAGGGAGATAAGGCCGACGGCGATCTCATTCATACTGATCCCTCCATATCCTCACGATATCTCCGATAAAGACCAGACAGAGGACGAAACAGCAGATGCCCTCGGCAAACGGGACAGGGAAGAAAGGTATTCTGAGAATCGACGAGACCTCCCCCGACGCGCGAAACTCAATCCCCTGCGTTAGAAGGTTGTAGCCAATGAGCAGGAAGATTGCGAGAGAAAGTGTGCGTGTCAAGGTGTTCATCACTTTCCTGCCTGTGGCACCGAATCTATCCACGATGAACTCCATGAATACATGCGCTTTGTCCAACGAGACTTTGGGCATACCAAAACCGACCACCACTGCCAGGCACAAACCTATTATTTCGTACGTGCCCTGAATTGGACGGCCGGTCGCCCTTCCAAGTACATCAGCGACCGTAAGGAACATCATGAAAGTGAGGGCCAGCCCGGCAATGTGACTGAGAATCTTGCTCACCTTTGTAAGAAGAGTAAAGAACGCTTGCATCGGTCCTCCCGAACTCACACCGTCATCTGTCATTCGCAAGCAACGAGCAAACAGACCCTAAAGTTACGTGCGAGTCTGCCAGTACTACTACACCCTTCTGTTGCTAATCAGGAAAATCGTGCGCGTTCGCCTCGACGCGCGATCACGATAATCCCCAAGAGATGGTTTTGACGCTATACCTAAGCAACGCATATGCCAGTCGAAGCGTTATATAACTAACCGAAAACACGTCATAAATTTTTGCCGGCCGAGGCCTCAGGGCTTCATTATGACAAAATGGCACCGTACATGTTTGGGGATAAAACCCCCAAGCCATAGTGTTTCTGCACGAAAGCAGGGATTTCGGCAAACGATGCCAAGATGGCATAATCACTTCCGGCTTACTCTTCCTCACGAAACTTTGAAGAGCCTCAGCACGTTCCCGCCGAGGATGCTGCCCTTCGCCTTTTCAGTGATATCAAGGCGCTTGACGCCGTTGATATATGCCTTGAGGTCAAAAGGCCGGGCCATTTCCCACGGATAATCGGAGCCGAAACAGATGCGCTCCGGTTTGATGACCATCAGGGCCTGCTTCAGGGCTGTGATCCAGCCGCCAGTGCCTGCCATGTTGAAGTAGAAGCGATCAAAGAGTCTGTCGAAACCTTCCGACAGTCCGAACTCTTCAAATTCCCGCATGGTCTTGGGCTTGTTCCTTTTCTCTTCCGGGATACGGGAATCTCCGGCCGGCACGTACCATGACTTGATCCGTGCGAGAAGGAACGGCACGCCGCCGCCATAATGCGAAAAAAGGAAATTCAGGTCGGGGAATTGTGGCAGCACACCGCAGAGCACTTCGACGAACGACTTGATAATATCGTATTCGCGGGAGACGCTCCCGCTCATGTTGTATTTTGCTCCGCCCCAAATGGGGATCCTCACGGAAGGATGGACCACTATAGGTATACGAAGCTGGCTTGCTTTCCTGAAGAAGGGTGTTAATCGCGGGTCATCGAGCGTGACATCCCGCAAGGAAGAGGCTATCGTAAGGCCCTTCAGCCCGAGCTCATTGACAGCCCTGTCCAGTTCATCCACCGCAGCCTGCCCCTCGAGCAATGGGATGTGCGCCATCGTGATGAACCTGCCGGGACACTCTTCTGCGAGCCTGGCCTGGCCGTCATTGATGGCCCTGCAGACATCAAGGCTTGCATCGGTCCAGGTAGCAAGGCCCACCAGCGCCATGTCCACGCCGCTCTCGTCCATGTGTCGGATACACTCTCCAATGTCAAAGACTTTCTTGTACGCATCGTCAGGCGTCTCCACGATGCGCCGGAATTTCAGGTCCCCATCGGGTAGTCCTTTTGCTTTCTGGGCGGCAGCCCATGGTATGTGGTGAAACTCGGTGTCAACGACAACATATTTTTTGGCCACGTATCTCTCCCCTTTCGTCTCTCCTTGTTATCCCCTTCGCTGCCAAGAGCAGGTGCGTCATCTCACCATGGGAGAGGGATTCTCTTCTCCCGGTCAGGCGTTACAAAGATGGCGTTCTCGGGACACTCTTCTTCACAGGCGAAGCAGCTCATGCAATCCCGGAGGTACTTGATGACCGGCTTCTTCCCGTCCGGGTCGAGCCGTATCACGTCCATCGGACACAGGTCAACGCACCTTCCGCATCCCGTGCACAGAGCGTAATCGATTCTCCTTATCCCCATGGCACCCCCCGCTTCGTTGCCGCCGCGAACATGGGACAGAGGTACTTCTCTCTTTTCGGCTTATACTGGTAGTGGTCAGCGCCTATCTCCTCTGTCCAGAGCTTTATCTTTCCGTCATCCTGCTTGAGCATCGACCACTTGAGCCAATCGACGTTGTCCGTGTACGGAAAGTCCTCACGAAGACATCCCTCACGGCTTTCTTGGCGCAGCAGACGCGACTTCAGATAGAGTTCAGAGACAAGCACCATGCTCCGTGTCTCGTTCGCGACCCTTAAGCCATGGGGGTCGAGCGCATAGATGCGCGGCAGCTCTTCTTCCTGTATCCGCGTTACCTCGTCAATGGCTTTCTGTATCCGGTCACCCCGCGAGATGATCGTTACTTCGTAAGGAAGCAAGGCTTCGTGCAGCCCCAGGGTGATGTGGTCCGGGTCGACTCCGTCGCCTCTCGCGAGAGGAGCAAGGGCAAACTCTCTCACTCTTTTCACCTGTCCTTCCCGTATCTTCGCTTCGTCTGCACCTGCAACGTACGCGGCTGCAAAACGACCTGCACGCGCGCCGGAGACGGAGGCGCCCGGGAGGGCAGCAAAATGGGGAGGCCTCGACATGGCATCTCCGCACGCGTATAGACCCGGCAGCGTGGTCTCGCACTGCGTGTTGGTGATGGCGCCGCCGCCTGTTCCAATGGTTGCGTAGAATGCCGGAGCCCATTCAACCTTCTTCACGATTTTCTCTTCGACGAGCACGCCCGCTCGCTCAAGGATCATTGCAACGTGGGGTATCACCTTTTTAAGCTTTCGAACAGTCTCCGGAGTGAACCCCGTCAGGTCCAGATAAATGGGGCCTCTCCCTGCCCTTACCTCGAATGCGCTCGCTGCGGAAACGGAGGACATGCTGGCAAAATCCTTGAGCTCAGAATCATATGCTTCCATGAATGGCTCACCGAGGGCATTGACGAATCTGCCACCCTGAACCACAAAGAAGATAAGGCCGTGCGTGTCAAAGTGCGCGGCTGTTGTGTGGATTCGCTCACCCGTTTCAAACCTGCCCAGCGTTGCTCCGGCCCGAAAGGCCATGGCAATCGCTTCGCCTGTCTGAAACCTGTGCGAGGAGAACCTCGATTTCAGACCGCAGCCGCCTGCAGCGAGCACCGTGGCCTTTGCCTTGAAGACCCTGAATGCACCTGTTCTGACGTCAAAGCCCAGGGCTCCGGTGACGCGGCTCTCCGGTTGTCCATTTTCGGTGAGAAGGTCTGTGACCATAGTGTGGCCGATGATCCTGACACCCGATGCCCTCACCTTTTTCGCCATTGCCTGCATCATCTGCGAGCCGTGAAACCAACCCACCATCTTGGCGAAGCGCCCGACCTTGCGCTCGAACTTACCGTCAGGGGTCTTCTCCCATTCCACACCCCATCGGTCCATCTCCAGTATCCGGTCATAATTGTCGTTGATCCACACATTCAGCAATGCCTCATCATAGAGCCCAGCTCCATAGGCCTCGCTCAAGCCCCACAGCCTTATGAGTTCTCCCCGATCGTCTTCAGGGAAGATCATGGTGAAGGCACCCGCGGCAAACGAAGAGATGCTGTCTCTTCCCAACTTGCCTTTGCTCACGAGCGTCACCCGCTCGCACCCTGCCTCCCGCGCCTTGATGGCAGCGAATGCTCCTGCGATGCCTCCGCCTATAATGAGCAGGTCGGTTTCGATACGTTCTTCTCTTACTGAGGGCATCAACTCCTCCTGCTGTGACACTCATCTCGTCGACTCACGATGCCCCCGGGAACCAGAGTACAAGACCTGGGAACACAATGATCAGGGCCAGGGCGATGAGATCGAGATAGATGAAGGGCATGGCTGCCCGGATGATATCCGCCATGGTTGTGTTGCGAGGAGCCACGCCCTTCATAACGAACAGCGACATACCAAATGGTGGGGAAAGCAGGCCCACCTCCATGTTGATGAGAAAGAGCACGCCGAACCAGACCGGGTTCCAGCCCAATGCCTTGACGATCGGCATGAATACGGGCAGGGTGATGAGCATAATAGGCACCTGGCCGATGAACATGCCGAGGAATATCAGCACAAGCTGCATCACGATCATGATCATCATCGGGTGAAAGGAGGGGTTGAGGGCGAATTTCACGAACCCGGCGCTTGCCCCGGTGTACGAGAGGATCTGACTGAAAGCTGTGGCACCGCTGACGATCAGGAAGAGCATTGCCGTGATGCGGAGGCCGCCGTGCAACGATTTCTTGACGAGCGACCAGTTGAACTTCCCGTAGCATGCAGCCAGCATGTAGGTGCCGAGGGTGCCTGTGGCCGCTGCCTCGGTGGGTGTGCCGATGCCGAGCATCATGACACCGATGACGAGAAAGATGACAACGCCCATGGGGAGCACGTAGCGGGCAGTGATAGCGATCTTTTCCATGAACGAGATAGGAGGCACCTCATAGCTCGGAGCGAGATCGGGACGCAGCCAGCACCGCCCGATGATATAGAGCGCATAGAGGGCGGCCATGAGCAGGCCACCCGGGATAATAGCAATGAGCAGTTTGCTTATCGAGATCTCCCCCAGCGCACCGAGAAGCACGGCAAGGCTGCTCGGTGGGATCATGACAGCGAGACCACCGCTTCCCATGATCGGCCCCAGGCTCATGATCTTCTTGTAGCCGCGCCGTTCCATCTCTGGCACAAGCGTCGAGCCCAGCATGGCGATGCTGCCCATGCTCGCGCCGGTGAGCGCAGCCAGTATGGTGCCGGAGGCCACCGACACCAGGCCGAGGCGGCCCGGGAGGCGGCCCATCCACTTGTCCATGGTGTCGAGCAGGTTGGTCGCGAGGCCCGAATGGAACATCACTTCTCCCATAAGAACGAATAAGGGCACGGGGAGCAGCGTGAAGATCGTTATCGATTCGAACATGCTGAGGATCATCTGTTGAAGACCTGCCGGACCCCAGAGAATGAGGCCCCAGATGAGGTTGGCCAGGACAAAGGCAAATGCCACAGGCAGCCCCGAGAACATGATCACGATCAGCGTGCCGAAGATCAGGCTGTAGATCAGCCACCATTCCATACGCATTCACCTCAAGAATTTGTTGCTGTGGTCTTTGGCCCCTGGGCCGAAGACGCCTTCCACGCCACGAAAGCAGTATAACCTCTCCGCACGAACTGGATGGAGAGCATGAGAAAGCCGAGCGGGATGACGGCAAAGAGCGGGAAGTCAGGCGGCTCAACAGGCGTGGGCTGGTGGAGTCCGCGCTGAAGGTGGTCAAACGCAACGTCTGCACCCGAGTACGTCATCACCATACAGATGGCTGCACCAACCCAGGACGCCACTACCCTGACCAAGAGCTGTGTCTGTTGGGAGAAACGGGTGACCACGATGTCCATCTCCACGTGTCCATCCATCCGTAGGAGCCAGGCAGCAGCCAGGAAGGTCATGAAGAGCATGGAGTACTCCCCGATTTCTTCCACCCATATGGTCCCCTTGCCGAGAAAGTACCTGGTGACTACCTCCCAGCAGACCGCGAGCAAAATAAAGCCGAGTACAGCCATACCGCAGCCGGCCATCACGTTGTTAACGCGATCAAAGAGAGCCCAGAAACGAGACGCAATTTTCATGATATCCCGATCCTCCCGAGTCAGTCTGATGAATCGCCAGGCGAAAGAGAGTTCCCGGCGCAGCTACTTCACGAGCATGGCCTTGATCATTTCACGAGCATGGCCTTGATCTTGAGGGCCAGGTCAGGAGATCTTTCCGCCATCTTGGTCCAGGCGGAGTCATAGGCGAGCTTGAGGAAAGCCTGCGCCTCATCCGGCGAGAATTCGACCGGCTTCACCCCTTTCTCCCACACGAGTTTCGTCTGCCCCTGGGCAAAGGCGGTGTAGTATTTGTCCTCTTTGGGGTCCCAGACCTTGGCCTTCCATTCTATGATCTCTAGCTGCAGGCCTTTCGGCAACTGCTCCCAGCGCTTCGGGTTGGCGAGGACCGCCACGCTGCCCCGATAGAACCCGTGATTGACCATGTACTTGGTCACCTCGTGCCAGGCAAAGCTCTGCACAAAACCGATGGTTGCCATGACAAAGCCGTCCACCACGCCCCGCTCCATGGCCGTGTAGATCTCGGGCATGACCATGTTGACAGGAGCAGCCTTGAGCGCTGTCACAAAGGGCGTGATGGCGGGGAATACCCGGATCTTTTTCCCTGCCACCTCCTTCGGCGATTTCAGAGGGAACTTCGTGTACAGATAGAAGGGCTGACCGAATCCTACCTCCCCTATATAGGTTATACCAATCTTCTTGTGGAGGTCCGCAAACATTGGATTGAAACCGCTCGCCTCGATCTCTTCATGGTTCTTGTTCGAAAACATGAGCGCATCAGAGACTGGCAGAAGCGCTTTGTAGAGCGCAGAAGAAGTGGCCACCATGTCGATCATGCCGCTCCGCACTGATTCGTGGAGTTGGGCCTCAGGGATCACTTCCGGTCCGCCGACCCACTCCATGGAGGCCTTCCCTTTGAAGTTCTCGTTGAATGCATCGACCATGCGCCCGAAGCTTGCGGCAGTGGGGTTCCCCTTGGGAAGGAACGTAACCGCCTTGAACTTCACCGGCTGGGACTGTGCCCAGGCAACCGAAAGGGGAACTGCCAGCAAGCAAAGAAAGCAAAAGCCAATCACTATTGCGTGCAATCTCTTGTTTCCCATTACTACCCTCCTTTTTTGATTACGACGATCCATGACGGTCCATATGACGGTCCATAT
>Ga0102851_10000347_pt1 | contig 22499 bp, 17 predicted proteins | sample Mud3Dept3metaG_FD_79558 | JGI IMG/M metagenome (GOLD analysis project Ga0102851, IMG submission 79558) | Freshwater wetland microbial communities from Ohio, USA, analyzing the effect of biotic and abiotic controls - Mud 3 Core 4 Depth 3... | ecosystem: Environmental > Aquatic > Freshwater >... | reverse complement strand
CGGGGCAGATCGGCTTAAACGCCACGGCCATCACCAATGAAGGGCTGATCGTGGCCAACCAGCCGACGGGGATCGTGATCGACCCCAGCGGGAACGGGCTGACCAACACCGGCACGCTGCGGGTTAACGCGGGGAGCACCCTGCGGGTGACAGACAACCTGACCAATTTCAGCGGTACGACGCTAACGGGCGGTACCTATAACGTTTACGGCACAGCGGGTAGCCCGGGCACCATGCGACTCGCCAATGCAAACATCGTCACGAATGCCGCGACGATCCTTCTGGATGGGCCCAACTCCAATCTCTTAAGGGACGACGGGGTAACGAATGCATTGGCGGGCTTTGCCACCAACGCTGCAGCGGGTCACTTCACCATTCAGAACGGGCGCAATTTTGACACTGCTGGCAATTTCAGCAACGCAGGCATCGTGACCATCGGCAATGCGAGCACCTTTACGGTGCACGGAACTCCTACGAACTCCGGAGAGCTACAACTCCGCGGCGGCACCTTCGCAGCCTTCCAAGGTCTAACCAACAGCGGCAACGCAAACGGGTTCGGCATAGTCCAGCCGCTGATCAGCAATACCGGTTCGGTCATTGCCAATGGCGGAACGCTCACCGCTAACACCGGCATTTCCGGGACCACGGGCACCGTGCAGACGAACGCCGGAGGAACGCTGGCCATTTCACTTTCCAGCACTGCGGGGACACTGATCAATAATGGCGCCCTGTCGCTCGGTACCAACAGCTTCACCGTCCATTCGGATTACCAGAACGCAAACTTCGGCACGGGCAACAGCTTCAATGCGCGCGCAAGCGTCTCAGGCACCGGCCAGATCATTGGCAACAACGCCTCGCAGACGATCACGGGAGACGTGGCGGCGGCGGGCGCTAACACCTGGACAATGAACCTAGGCAACATGCGCGGCGGAACATCGCAGACGCTCAGCTACCAGATCGCGAACAACGGGACCGGCGCAAGCATCCGCGGCGCAATCCAGACGGGTGCGCCGGGTATCGGTAATATCACCGACAGCCGCCTCTCCGGCACGGGCGTAACGGATGGCATCTTCGGCCCCATCGCGGCAGGCGGCAATTCCGGCAATCTTGGCGTCACGTTCAACGCAACGTCGGCAGGTTCACTCGCAGGTCAGAGCATTGCAGTGGTAAGCAATTTCAGTAACCTCCCGACGCAAATCATCAACCTGAGCGGCACGACATCGGCACTGGCCGTGGGTAATGCGACACCGAGTACGCCGCAAAATCTGGGTAACTTCCACGTCGGGACAGCTCCCGCTGCAATCAATTTCAACGTTACAAATACCACGCCATCGAGTGCCTACGCAGAGCGGCTCGGTATCGCGTCCGCCACCACCACCGGAAACTTCTCCGCGACAAATAATCTGGGGTCTGGCCTGATCGTGGGCGGGGCCACATCCAATAATGCTGTCGGCGTCCAGGTTTCGGGTGGCGTCGCTGGTGTGAACAGCGGCAATCTGGCCATCCAGTACCTCACCAACGGGACCAACATCGATCCAAGCTTCGTTTCCCAGAACGCAAACCTGCAGAATATCTCGGTTCAGGCCACGGGTTACGATCTCGCGCAAGCCACGCTGGGCAATCTCAATCTTGGTAACATCCTGGTAGGTTCCGGGTCAGTGCAGCAGGCACTCTCGGTGTCGAATGCAGCCGGTCCGTACCGCGAGGGGCTCAATGCCTCTTTCGGCACCATCACGAACAACGGCGCCGGTACCTATACGACCAACGGCGCTTCGATCACTAATCTTGTTGCGGGCTCAAGCGACAACACGACGATGGTAGTAACGCTGAACCCGACCACTGCCGGGAACATCGACGGGACCTTCCAGATTCTTCTGGCCTCGAACGGCGCCTCCACGAGCGGGCTGGGCATTACGAACCTGACTCCTGGGACTGTGCTGGCGTCCGGGACGATCAGCGGCGTAGCGGGCAACCTGGCGCAGGCTGGTCCGCACACCCCGGAGCCCGTTAACCTGGGCAACGTGCGGCTAGGCGCAGTCGCACCGTCTCAGACGCTGTCGATCGCCAATGTGGCGGCTGATCCGGCTGAAGGGCTGAATGCTTCCATCAGTACCGCTTCGACTGGTTTGACGGCGAGCGGTTCATTTACCGGCCTTGTGGCAGGCACTACCAACAGCACGAGCCTGACCGTTGGCATGACCAACATGAACACGGCAGGTTCGCGTAACGGGACAGCGACGATCACCTTGGCGTCAGACGGCGCATACAACAGCGGGGTGGCAACGCCGTTGGGCACGCAGACCGTGAACGTCACGGGCGGCGTGTATCAGGTCGCCCAGCCGATGCTTGCATCAGACACCATAGTTCTTGCCAACAGGCATGTGGGCGACGCCGCGACCCAGGCGCTCTCCATCACCAATACCAGTGCAGCTCCTGCAGGATACCAGGAAGGCCTGAACGCGAGCTTCTCCGGAACATCCACAGGCAATGTTACCGCGACAGGCTCAGTCGCCTTGCTGGGCCAGGGCGCAACCAACAATACCAGTTTAATAGTGGGAATCGACACGTCTTCGGCCGGAGCAAAGTCCGGTACCGCCGCGCTAGCGCTGCAGTCTGACGGATCAGGCACCAGCGGGCTGGGTACACTCAACCTGACGAACCAGACCGTCAACGTCTCGGGCAATGTCTACCGCCTGGCCAGCGCTGTGATCAACAACGCCGGCTCTTTCGGTTTCGGCAACGTCCACGTGGGCGACACGGTGCAACAGGCGCTCTCCATCACCAACAACGTGGCCAATGACGGCTACTCGGAGAAACTGAACGCGAGCTTCGGCAGCACCACGGACGGCCGCATCACCACCAGCGGCAGCATCAATCAACTGGGGGCGAATGTTATCGATGCGAGCAGCATGGTGCTCGGGGTAAACACCTCCGCCGCCGGCGTCGTCAATGGCACAGCTACCGTCAACTTCGCATCCGATGGCACTGGTACGAGTGGACTGGGCATCACGAGTTTGCCGTCACAGAACGTGACCGTGACTGCTAATATTCAGGCCGACGTTTACCGATATGCCAACCCGGTTATCCAGACTGGGCAACCGATCGACTTCGGAAATATCCGCATCGGCACGGCCGTAACTTCCCAGGTCCTTTCGATAAAGAACGATGTGCCGAATGACGGCTTCTCAGAAAAGCTCAATGCCAGTGCCAACGGCACCACTGGCGGGGTGACCGCCAGTGGCTCTTTCAACTTGCTGGCTCCGCAGGGGGTTAATAGCACGGACATCCTGGTAGGCCTCAACACCTCAGTGGCTGGTAACCGGAGCGGCGTGGCAACCATCAATTTTGCATCTGATGGCACGGGCACAAGCGGGCTGGGTATCACGAGTTTGCCGTCCCAGGATGTACAGGTTACAGGCAATGTCTACCGATTGGCCAATCCACAACTAAATACGACAAGCGTCAATCTGGTTGCACGCGTGGGAGACACAGCCCCGTCCGCCAATATCAGCATCACAAACACCTCGCCCGATATATACACGGAAGGGCTCAACGTGACACGCGGTGCCACCGCCGCAGGGTTCGCGTCCTCGGGCAGCATAAGTATTCTCGCAGCAGGTGCAACGAGCACGAGCGCGGTCCAGGTCGCGCTCAGCACAGCCACGGCGGGCACCTTCGCAGGAGGCACGCAGGCTCTTGACTTCGTCTCCACGGGCGCAGGCACAACCGGTGCTCCGGATGTTTCCGTGGGCAGTGGTTCCGTCAACCTCAATGGTAAGGTCTACACACCAGCAAAGGCGAACGTCAATACCAGCAGCATCGATTTCGGCATAGTACACGTCGGAGATGTGGTCACGGCAAAAAATGTTGCAGTCACCAATAGCGCTGCTGTCACCGCCCTCAACGATGTCCTTGTTGGTTCGATCAACGCAGGACCATCACCATTCAGCGCCTCTGGTAACCTCCCGACAGCAGGCCTGGGAGCGGGGCAGACAAACAACACCTCGCTCAATGTTGCGTTGGGTACAGGCACCGCCGGTAATTTCACCGGCCAGGCGAACGTGGCGCTTGCAAGCCACAACGCTGACATGGCAGATCTGCCGCTTGGTACGTCATCTATTGACCTCATCGCCCAGGTGAACAATTACGCGAACCCTGTCTTTGACAAGCTGTCGGGCGACGGCAGCTTCAGCCAGCTTGGGGCAACCTTTACGTTGGACTTTGGTACGCTCCTCCTTAACTCAGGATTGGAAAGTGCCGCACTGCAAGTCCTGAACAATGTGGCTGCACCGGCTGATTGGCTTAACGGGTCCTTTGATTTAACTGGAGTGTCGGTATTCGATCTTAGCGGATTTAGTTCATTCTCCAATATAGCAGCAGGAAGCGCTTTCGCTGGCTTGTCGGTCGGATTCAATCCGACCCAGTTGGGTGATTTCAGCGACACGGTCACGCTCCATCCGACGAGTGGGAATACCAGCGGTTACGACGGGGCCCTAAGTGATATCCATCTGGTCTTGCAGGGTCATGTGACGGGGCAAGTGTCGGTTCCTGAGCCTTCGGCGTTGCTGCTTGTGGTGGTAGGCCTTATGGGGATCAGATTGATGAGAAAAAAATTCAGAGGCTAAAGTCACACGATAATAGCTAAACGTAAGAGAGGGGTGTACCGCGCGTAGGTGCACCCCTCTTCCACTTTGTTTGGTTTGTACGACTACGTCATGAACTTTCTGAAAATGTCCCGCGCCACGATAATGCGTTGCACCTGGTTCGTCCCCTCGTAAATCTGTGTTGCCTTCGCATCCCGCATCATCCGCTCGACAGGGTACTCTCTTGTGTAGCCAACTCCGCCAAGAATCTGCACGGCATCCGTCGTAACCTTCATAGCCGTATCAGCCGAAAAGAGTTTGGCCATTGCTGAGAGCTTGTCCACGCCGATAGCACTCATCTTATCTCTCTCGTACACCTTCATATCGAGGAGCATTGCAGCGTCATAGACCAGGGCACGTGAAGCCTCCACATGTGTTGCCATATCAGCAATCATGAACTGGACGCCTTCATGATCGGCGAGTTTCTGGCCGAACTGCACCCTCTTCCACGCGTATTCAACGGAAAAGTCGAGAGCGCCCTGGGCAATCCCTACGGCTTGTGCGCCTACGGCAGGTCGCGAAAGATTGAGGGTCGCCATGGCGAGATCCCAGCCCTTACCCTCTTTACCAAGCAGGTTGTCCTGAGTGAGTCTCACGTTATCGAAAATGATCTCTGTCAAGTCTGAGCCGATCATCCCCAGCTTCTCCTCGCTCTTACCGATGATGACGCCGGGATAATCCTTTTCCACGACAAAACAGGAAATACCATGCGTCCTCAGCTTCGGGTTGGACGTGGCAAAAACAGTGAAGAATTGGGAGTTCGCACCGTTGGTGATCATCGATTTCTTGCCGTTCATATAGTAGTGATCCCCCTCCTTCGTAACGAGGGTTCTCATCTGCGAGGCATCGGAACCCGCCTCAGGTTCAGTCAGGCAAAATGCAACGAGGTTGGGGTTCTCCGGGTCGGCTATCTTTCCATACAAGTACTTTTTTTGCTCCTCATTTGCTCCAATCATGATGGGCATCACACCAACGGTGTGGGCCAGAGGGATAAGGGAGCAACTGCCAGACGCCTTGGCAAGTTCTTCGATCACAAGACAGAGCGACGTGATGTCTCCGTCGAGGCCGCCGTACTCTTCAGGCAACATCATGTACAAGAAACCGTGCTTCTTAAGCAGGTCAACAATATCCCAAGGAAAGGCTCCAGTTGCATCTATATCTCTTGCCCTTGGCGCCACCTTCTCTTTAGCCAACTTTTCAGCTATCTTCTGGATCATTGCGTGCTTTTCTGAAAGGGTTAACATCAATCCTCCTCAAAGAAACGGTTTCTCTGGCTTAACCGGTTTCTCTGGTTTAACCAAAGAAACCAAAGAAACGAAATAAACCAGAGAAACCACGTTGTTGACAACAGTAAGGCAATATTCATAACATAATCCGGGCCGAATTTAAACAGAAAGGGAAAGGGTAGGCATGTCGAAGGTATTCTTCACCGATATGAGAGCGCGTCCAGACCGGAGTCTTCTCAATAAGATAGAGACGCTGCTGGACCGCATGAAAATCAATAAAGGCATCAAGAAAAACGACCTGGTGGCAGTCAAACTCCACTTTGGTGAGCACGGGAATTGTGCGTTCTTACGTCCCGTGTTCGTGCGGACAATCGTTAGCAAGATAAAGGATGTGGGCGGGCAGCCGTTCCTCACCGACACGAATACACTCTACAAAGGCTCCCGCACCCACTCCGTGGGCCATCTGACAACAGCCGTGGAGAACGGTTTTGATTACGCGTGCATAGGCTGCCCGATCATCATAGCGGATGGCTTGCGGGGCGCCAACGGGGTGAAGGTGAAAGTATCCGGAGAAAAGCTTGATGAGGTCTCCATCGCCAAGGAGATCGTCGAGGCGGACCGGATGATTGTGGTGACCCATTTCAAGTTCCACGAGCTAACAGGATTTGGCGGGGCGCTCAAGAACCTGGGCATGGGTTGCGCAGCCCGGGAGGGGAAACTGGTTCAGCACAGCGGTCTCGCGCCTGCGGTCAACAATACCACGTGCAAAGCATGCGGTCTCTGCGTGACCTGCTGTCCTGCCAATGCGATTTCACTCAAAGAGAAGAAGGCCTTCATAAATCAGCAAACGTGCATCGGTTGCGGGGAGTGCATTGCCATCTGCCCGGAAAGCGCCATCGATGTGCAGTGGAGCGACGATGTGGACACGTTCCAGAAAAAAATGGTGGAGCATGCAAGTGGCGCCCTTGCAAACAAGAAGAACACGGTCTACCTCAACTTCATACTGGACGTGAGCCCCGCGTGCGACTGTTACCCTTGCAACGACACTCCTGTGGTACCTGACATCGGGATTCTTGCATCTTTCGATCCTGTCGCCATTGATGCAGCGAGCGCCGACCTTGTCAATGGCGAGGAATCGATTCCCGGTACCGCCATAAAACACCGCCTGAAAAAAGGTGATGACAAGTTCAGGGCGGTCTACCCGAATGTGGACTGGAACGTGCAGCTCGACCACGCGCAGAAGATGGGACTGGGGGAACGGGCATACACGCTGGTGAAGGTGTGAGAAGCAGGGTCCAGCGGCCAGTAGCCAGGGTCCAGCATTACCTACGGATTGTGAGCTATGGCGAGCCACGGACTGAAATGATTACGATTAGTTCATAAACGTTCTGAGAGCCCCAGAGCAAGGAGGTAACATGCGGAACGACTTGAAGAGCGGCGAGATCTGTTTATTACCGTACCTGCTGGACCCCGGACCCTGGACCCCGGACCCATGACCAGCATGTACGAAAAATACGCGAAGCTTCTCGTCCATTATTCCCTTGCGTTGAAGCCGGGAGAAAAACTGCTCATAAGCTCCACGTACCTCGCAGAGCCGCTCATCAAGGCCGTATACGGGGAAGCGCTCAAGGCGGGTGCTCATCCCGAGACGCAGATAGCCTTGAACGAGTTGCCCAAGATCTTTTATGACCATGCGAGCGAGGCTCAACTCCGATACGTCTCGCCTTCGTACGAGTACGCAGTCAGGAATTACGACGCATTCCTCAACATACGCGCCCCCTTCAACGTCAGAGAACTTGAGAGGACAGACCCCGAAAAGAAGAAGACGGTAGCCATCGCCCAGACCGGGGTGAAGAAGCTCTTCATGAAGCGCGCGTCCGCGGGCAGCCTCCGGTGGACTCTCTGCGAGTTTCCGACGGATTCCCAGGCCCAAGAGTGCGGGTTCTCCAGAACCGAATATGAAGAGTTCATCTTTTCCGCGTGCCTGCTGCATGGCAGAAACCCGGAGGCTGAGTGGAACAAGATACGCGCCTCGCAACAGCGCGTCGTCGACCTGCTCGACAGCCGGAGCCACATTCGTATGAAGGGCAATGGCACGGATATCTCATTCTCGACGCGGGGGCGGCGGTGGATCAACTCGGATGGAAGGCACAACATGCCATCGGGCGAGGTATTCACTGCGCCTGTGGAAAATTCCGTGAACGGGACTGTGCGCTTCTCCTTCCCGGGGATTTACATGGGGCAGGAAATAGAAAACGTTGTGCTCCACGTGGAGCGTGGCGAGGTTAAGGACTTCGACGCAACAAAGGGTAAGCCTCTGCTTGCCAAGCTCCTGGAGGTGCCCGGCGCCAGGAGGTTCGGGGAGGCTGCCATCGGCACAAATCAAGGGATAAAACGCTTCACAAAAAATACCCTTTTTGACGAGAAGATGGGAGGGACAATCCATCTTGCGCTTGGCGCCTCGTACCCTGAAGCGGGCGGCAAGAATGAATCACCGATCCACTGGGACCTGATAGCCGACATGAAAGAAAAGGGCGAGATTTACGCTGACGGAAAGCTCATCTACCGGAACGGCAGATTCATCTTCTGATTGTGTTGTACGATTCTGGCTCGATCAGGTCTGAGCGACCTTCGGCTATGCCTTCCTCTACATCGTTCAGGAATTCGCACGATTCTTCAGTGTGACGCACGCTGGGACATGCCAGCTCGAGCAGGACCGAAAGGGTCTGCTGAAACCACTGAGCATCATCGTCCGTGGGCGGCAACGCGTCTATCTGTTCGAGGTAACGCACAGCGCGTACCAGGATGTTTGGGTCCCGGTTCCTGTTTCCGATCAACTCCAGGTGGTTAATGGCGATCTCGTAGAAGGAATCCGCCAGACGTTCAATCTTCGCTGTGTCTACCAGCCTCATCTGCCAGAGCCTGTTTCGGGCAAGCTTGAAGCAGGCAAAGTGAAGCATGCTTTCCTGGAGTTCCATCTCTGTTGGCCAGTTATCCATAGGTTCGACCGGGGCCGGGTTCCGCCCCGACTAAACCTTTATCGGCTATCTGCGCAAATCCTTTATATATTAATACTTTAGTATTACTTTGTTTGCAAAGTGATATGGTAAGATTCTATAATGCTGCGTGCGGGTTCATTGACCGCCGAAGGAGGTCTATCATGAAGCGAGTCCGGGGGCTAATCCTAGTAGCCTTCCTTCTCCTGTTACCGGGGGTAACTGCAAGCCAGGAAATGTCAGTCCTCGAGGCTTCTTTCAGGCAGCAGTACGAACAGTTCACCATACAGATCATGGATCTTCAGAGGCTGACCGAAGACTTGCGGAACATCAAAGCACAGGTAGACAGCATCATCGAACAGATTCAAGGCAAGCGATACACAAGCTACGCTCAAGAGGCTGACAAGTACAGGCAGTTGGAAGTACTAATGCCCGTAGCTGTCCGCTTCTCACAGGACCTTGAAGCCAAGCGGGCACAGATTGATCAGCTCGTTTCGAAAAGGGAGGCAGTCAAGGCAAGGCTCGTGGAGTGGCGCGGAACCCTGCCCCCGTGGTGGGTAGAGTAGTCACGCCAGAGCCCACCAGAGGAACGTACCGATCATGACGAGACCTACGGTCACCTTGAAAAGCGTGCCGGCAAGAAGGCCGATCAAGGCTCCCTTACCTGAGCGGAGTGCGTCGTGCGCCGATTTTCCGCCAATCAACTCACCACAGAAAGCACCAAAAAATGCGCCTATGATGAGGCCCGGCAGGTTGGCGATCAAAAGACCGGCAAATGCACCGAGGAATGAACCCCAAAAGCCGTATCTCGATGCACCGTACTTGCGCGCCCCTATAGAACCCGCAATGTGATCAACAGCGAATGTCCCGAGTACTACAAGACCCCAGAAGAGCACAGCCCACACGCCATACGCTATCCAGCCCGTCACAAAACCGTAGAAAAGAAAGCCCGCATAGATAAGAACCAGTCCGGGCAGCATGGGCAGAATCGTGCCCGCGAGTCCGACAAACATGATAATCAATGTAACAACAATGAGTGTCACGCTCATTACCGGGTCGCCTCAAGCCCCGCCCCCTATTCTAACCCACTGCCCGCGGATAAGGTCAAGCGGCGCTCGTGGCAGGAAATAATTGCTTGCTTTCCATTCCCGAGACAACTATAGTAACAATAGTAGAGGAGCGGGTCTTGATGGGCATCATTATCAACTGGCTTCTGACGACACTTGCGGTGATCATAGCTGCCTATCTGCTCCCGGGTGTAGCAGTACGGAGCTTCCTTACAGCGCTGATCACCGCGCTCGTCCTTGGCCTCATAAACGCGATCTTACGGCCCATCCTGGTAATTCTCACCTTACCCCTTACCGTCGTAACCCTCGGGATATTCATATTCGTGATCAATGCACTGCTCGTGCTCCTCACGTCCGCCATCGTGCCCGGCTTCGAGGTGCGTAGTTTCTGGTGGGCACTTCTTTTCAGCCTTCTCTTTTCGCTGGTCAGCTTCATTCTTCACCGCATCATGCCGCACTGAGTCCCACTAGGCCAGACGCACCTTTGTCCATCCCATTTTCACTCCGCTTCGACCGCACTCCGACAGCACCTTCGCCCCGCTTATTGATGAGAAACCTCCTTTCTGGTAGAATCACAAAATGAGTGGGCAGGCGCCGTTACTCACGCGGTCAATGAGTGGTGTCTAAGGGCCTGCCCCAGTGGATGGGCCCGAGCGAAGAGCCATCGCACTAACGGAGGAGAGAGATGCAACGAGCCCTGGTGGGCGTTATACTAGTATTTGTAATGGTGTGTACCAGCCTTCCCACTCCATCCGAGGGCGCCCAAAAGAAAGAAACCACTTCCCCCCAGCCCATACGGTTCGGTACCCTGCCCGTGCTCCAGGCCCTACCTCTCTTTGTTGCCGCTGACAAGGGATATTTCAAAGAACGCGGCCTCAGTGTGGAGATCACCACCTTCAATTCCGCGATGGAAAAGGATGTGGCCATAAGCGCAGGACAGCTCGCCGGTTATTTCGGCGACCTGCAGACACCTGCAGTGCTTGTGGCCAACAAGGTGCCGGTGCGTATGGTCGCCACCATTTACAACACGACGGGCAAACAGAGGATGTTTGCCATTCTTGCCTCGCCCAAGCGTTCCGCCAGTTCACTGCAGGAAGTTGCAGACGCAGGCCTGGCAGGCAGCTCCAATACGATCCTCGAATACCTGGCCGTCAAAATTCTACGAGCGCGAAACGTCCCCGCGGAGAAGCTCAAACTGGTCGAAATAAAGAGCATCCCCATCCGTCTCCAGATGCTGCTCTCCGACCAGGTGCCCGGCGCCCTTTTGCCTGAACCGCTCGTGACCCTCGCAGAACAGAAGGGCGCAAAGGTACTTGCCGACGATGCTGGCCTCGGTCTCTCTGCCACTGTTCTTGCGTTCAGCGATGCATTCCTCAAGGCATATCCGGCGCAGACACGGGAGTTCCTCGCTGCGGTCGAGCAGGCCTCTTTGTACATCAACAAAAACCCGGACGCCGTCCGTCCGATTATGAACCGGCAGTGCAAGGTGCCGGAGACCTTGCAGCAGTCGTTTCCCATCCCGCTCTTCCCCAAGCTTACGGTTCCGGAGCAGTCCCAGGTGATGGACGTGTACCGGTGGCTGCGCGAGAAGAAGATTATCAAGACTGATTTGAGATACACCCAGATGGTGGCGGATGGGTTCCTCCCCTGAGCTCCTCCGCGTTGAAGAGCTCACGAAAATCTTTAAGAACGGTGCAGAGTCAAAAACCGTGCTCGAGAGGGTCAGTTTCTCGCTGGGGCAAAAGGACTCTCTCGCTGTCGTAGGTCCTTCAGGGTGCGGAAAAACCACCCTTCTTCTCATTGTTGCAGGCCTCATACCTCCGACATGCGGCTCGGCTTCGTTGGACGGCGAGACGGTCACAGGCCCCACCCGCAAGGTCGCTCTCGTGTTGCAGCATTACGGGCTTTTCCCGTGGAAAACCGTGGGAGCAAACATCCTGCTCGGCGCGCAATTGCAAAACATACAGGTCCCACGCGAAGAGCTTGCCGGCTTGAAACGGGAGCTGGGGATCGAGGCGCTTGACCATCTCTATCCGGACCAGGTCTCCGGCGGCCAGCGACAGCGTGTGGCGCTCGCGCGGGCCCTCTTGCTGCGGCCCAGCCTGCTCCTTCTCGATGAACCCTTCGCGGCGATCGACGCCCTCACCAGGGAGCGCCTGCAGGATCACCTCATCACTATCTTCAGACAGCGGGGATTCAGCTTTATCATCGTGACCCACAACATTGAGGAGGCAATTTTTCTGGGCCGCAAGATCATAGTCCTGAACGATGTCAAGCCAGGGGTACGGACGTTGCTCGAAAATCCTGCCGCAGGCACCCCGGGCTACCGTAACAGGCCCGAGTTCTTCCAACGCAGCCTGCAGCTCCGCAACATCCTCGAGGACATCGAATGAAAAGGCAGCAGGTCAAGGCGTATGCTATCACCATCTTTCTGATATACGCCGTCTGGTATGTGCTTTCGCTGCTCCTCGGCAGCAATCTCCTGCCGGACCCGATTATTGTATTTGCTCAGGGTGGCCGAGAGATAGTGCACTTCAGTTTCTGGGAACACGTCTTTGCAAGTTCCTTCCGCATCGGCGTGGCCCTGATCCTTGCGTTTATCACGGCAGTACCTCTGGGCTTGATCCTGGGAAGCCATCCACGCGTCGACCGGTTGTTTGCGCCCCTCATCTACCTTGGGTATCCCGTGCCAAAGATTGTGCTGATGCCCATCGTATTTGTCCTTTTCGGCCTGGGCGATACGAGCAAGATCGTGCTAATCACTCTCATCATCTTCTTTCAGCTCCTCATCACCACGAGGGACGCCGCCCGCAAGATAAGCACTGAGGTCATCTATTCCTTGCAGTCCCTTGGGGGGCGGCGCTGGGACTTTTACCGTCATGTTGTCTGGCCTGTCAGCCTTCCAGGAATCTTCACATCCCTGCGCATCGGCACCGGCACTGCAGTTGCGGTGCTTTTCTTCGTCGAGTCCATCGGCACATACCGCGGGCTCGGGTTCTACATCATCGACGCCTGGGGAAGAGCCGATTACCCAACCATGTTTGTGGCCATCATAGCGCTCTCAATCATCGGGATTATCCTGTACGAGCTGTTCGACCTGCTGGAGAGGAAACTCTGTCGGTGGAAAACGACGTGAAGAAAGAACGTTGCGAGTTACTTGTTACGGTTTCGGGTTACAGGCAACCAAGAACATGTTGCGAGTTACTTGTTGTAAGCCCCAGGTAATAAAGCTCTGCGCCTCGAACTCGTAACAGGGAACGCGTAACTCGTAACACGCTGTTTGCTAACCCGCAACTCGTAACTCGGAACAGAGAACGAGAGGAACGGCATGACTACCGATAAACTCAAGGCCTGGTTCCAGGCGAGCAGGCCGCCCTTTTTCATTGCGACGCTTATCCCGATTGTCATCGGATGGATCATGGCCGGCGATGGGAAACCCGTCCTCTTTTCGCTTGCCCTGGTGGGCGCTTTTTTCGTGCACTTTGCCACGAACATCGTAAACGATTACTTTGATTATCTCGAAGGGGCCGATTCAGGGGACTCTGTTGGCGGATCGCGTGTCATCCAGGAAGGCAAGATCTCGCCGCAGGAACTGCTTCGCGGTATCATCTTCCTCTATGGAGCGGCCTTCCTGATCGCTCTCGGAGTGATTATAAAGTTCAGCCTCTACTCGATCCTCCCTCTGGTCGCCTTTGCCTGGGCGAGCAGTTTCTACTATGTGGCGCCACCAATCCGATACGGCTACCACGCCCTGGGCGAACTCTTCGTTGGAATCAATATGGGTCCAGTCATGGTTGTGGGGACATACTGGATTTTTTCCGGCCACCCGGACTGGAAGCCGCTCCTGGTCTCCATCCCTGTTGGGCTCATGGTCGCTTCTATTCTCTATTACCAGAGCCTACCCGACATGGAGACGGACAGGGCAGTCGGCAAGCAGACGCTCGCGCTGTTGCTTGGCAAGAAAGGTGCTTTCATCGGTCTCATCCTTTTCTGGATACTCATCTACCTCGCCATTTTGCTTCTCGTGGTGTCGCACTGTCTCTCCGCGTGGAGCCTGCTCTTCCTGCTCACCCTGCCCATCTTCTTCAAGATGCTCCGCCTGGTCAGAAACACTATGGACTGGCAACTTCTCCACGGCCAGGGCCGCTACGTCCGCATGCTCTATCTTTTCTCCGGCCTGGCTATTATTCTAGGACTTTTCTGATAAGTATCCCTCACGGTCCTTACAACTCGACTAGGTCCAACGATGTGTCCGACACCCGCTCCAGCCCATCCTTTCTCACGATGAAGTCTACCTCTATACCTACTGCACCCTCACCGGGAAAGACGAACTTCGGTTCAAACGCGAAGACCATGCCTTCTTTTAAGATACGGCTATGCCTGGAAGTGATGACCGGAAGCTCATTAATCTCAAGACCCAGGCCGTGACCGATGAAGCTCACCTGCCCTTCGCCATGCCCCAGGAAATGGTCTTGCAGGCGCGCCTTCTTTGCTGCATCGTGCGCTTTCTTGAACACATCGGTGCAATCAACCCCATCGCGTGCATACATCATAATCTCTTCGATGATCTGCCGGGAGACCTCAAGGGGCTTCCTGAACATCTCTTTCAAGGTTCCAACGACAAAGACACGTGTTTCGTCTGTGACGTAGCCGTTGTATCCACCGCCGTAGTCGATACAGACAGGGACGCTCCGCTCTATCCGTTTGAGGGACGAGCCCTGGGGAAAAGCAGGACTCGGGCCTACCCCAGCCACGGATACATCCGTGGGAGAGGGCACGCCTCCAGTGGACCCGGAGACGACAGTTATGATTGTCATCTCCTGGTTGAAGCCTCGCATGCGCAGGGAACCATCGTGACCGTATCTTTTTCCCTCCGCTACGAGCTCCGCTTCAACATCGATCTCTCTGGCGCCCTCCCGAACAACATGTTTCGCTTTGGCAAACACGCGTGACATGATCCAGCCCGACTTTCTTATCTGCTCGATCTCGAACGGGCTCTTGATAGCCCGCAACTCCTTGATGACTGGTGACACGTCAACGAAGTTATTGAAACCGATGCTATCCTTGAATCGTTCATACACGGAGACGGGAATAACATCCAGCTCCATGCCTCCCTTGCCACGCAGCAGACCGCCTGCGGTAAGCCGATCCCGTATCTCCTTGTTATTCTTGACGGGCGTCACCGGTAGAGGTGTCTGCTGTAATGCCCGTTCCACGCTCTTTTCTACAAAGAAAACGGGCTCGTGATCCACAGAGACAACCACGGCGCCCTTCTGGATGGTGCCGGTGAAATAATACATGTCCACGTTTTGGAGAATGATGGCGAAATCGATCCCGGCCGCAGCAAGCGCGGACCTCAGCGCGCTAATCCGTCGCGTGATTTCGTCCTTAGGTGTGAGTTCGACTCTTTCCATAGCGTCCTAGTGGTGTGTTGCGGGTTTCAAGTTACACGTTGCAGGTTACAGGTTCAAAGTTCTTAACGCCCGACCCGAAACATGGTTTTGGCCACAGATAACCTGTAACTTGTAACGGCTTCTTACACATAGACAACATCAAGAGGAAAATCGGTGACCCGCTCAAGGCTATCTTTCCGCACTATGAAGTCCACCTCGATCCCAACCGACCCCTCACCGGGAAAGATAAACTTCGGCTCAAAGGCAAAGACCATGCCCTCCTGAAGCAGCCTCTTGTGGCGGGGCGTTATGACAGGAAGCTCATTTATCTCGAGTCCCAGGCCGTGGCCTATAAAGGAAACCTGCCCTTCTCCGAAACCCATGAAGTGATCCTGCAGATTTGCCTTCTGAACGCGATCATAGGACCTGGCGAATATCTCGGTGCAATCCACTCCCTCGCGGCCAAAGCCCGCAGTATCCTCCACGATCTCGCGGGCCACCTCGTAGGGCTTTCTGAAGCGCTCCTTCATCTCACCGACCACATACGCCCGAGTCTCATCAGTCACATACCCGTTGTAACCGCCTCCGTAATCAACGATGACCGGCACTCCTCGCTCCACATACTTCAGCGAGGAGCCTTGAGCGATGGCAGCGGTGACCCCGAACCCCGATATCGGGACATCCGCGTTGGATGGAACACCACTGGTCATGCCCGCTGTCACATACAGGTTCATCATCTCCTGATTGAATCCGCGCATGCGCAAGAACCCCTGATGGCCGTACCGCCTGCCCTCTGCCACCAGTTCCGCGTCTATGTCGATCTCCCGCATGCCCTCGCGCACCACCTCTTTAGCCTTTTCAAAGATACGCGCTATGATGCTGCCCGAACGCTTGACCTGTTCCAGTTCAAACGGGCTTTTCACGATCCTCAACTCACGAATGAGCGGAGCTATATCCACAAACTCTTCAAAGCCAAGGTTCTTCTTCAGTTTTTCAAAGGTCGAGACGGGCAGGACATCCATCTCCACGCCACCCTTACCTTTCAAGACACCCTTCTGGAGCAGGATGTCCCTGATCTCTGCGTTTTGCTTCACGGGTGTTATATCGAGAGACGTCTCCGCTCTGGCTCTCTCCAGGCTCCTTTCAACGAACAAGAAAGGATCGTGTTCGAGCGCCACCACCATGATGCCCTTCTGGATGGTTCCGCCGAAATAGAAGAGGTCAGCGTTCTGCATGATCACGGAAAAACTGACGCCGGCCTCCGCCATCATCTGCTTGAGGCCGTTGATCCGCCGGAGCAATTCCTCTCTGGGTGTATAATCAGAACCTGCGAGACGCTGCCACATGTTCAAGCACCTTTCCGATAACCTCATCCTTCTGAACGCGAATCGCTTCCTTCTCGGTGCGGAGCTTGATGTCGACCATGCCCTCCTTGAGTCCCCGCTCACCCACAGCAACCCTGATAGGGATGCCGATCAGGTCACAGTCCTTGAACTTGACGCCCGGCCTCTCGTCGCGGTCATCCATCATACTATCAACACCCATGGCCAGCAGGTTCTTGTAGATACTGGTGGCTGTCTCCATACTCTCTGCGTGCGACGTGTTGACGGGCAGGACTTCCACCTCGAATGGAGCGATCGCCGCAGGCATGATCATGCCGAACTGGTCGTAGTTCTGCTCGATCGCGGCAGCGACCGTTCTGCCTATCCCTATGCCGTAACAACCCATCACCATGTGCCGCTCCTTGCCTTCAGTATCGAGAAAGGTGGCGTTCATCGCCTTGCTGTATTTCGTCCCCAGCTTGAATATGTGCCCCACCTCGATACCGCGGGTGGCATTATGAAAGCCGTCACAGCGGGCACATCCGTCCCCCACGCATGCGACTTTGAGATCGTAAAACCCCTCTACGTTGAAATCGCCGAGATTCGCATCAACGACATGAAGATCCCGTTCGTTTCCACCCACGACAAAGTCCTCCATGCAGAGAAGGTCAATGTCAGCATAGAGAGGAACGGAAAGCCCGATGGGCCCTGAAAAGCCGAGCGGTCCGCCGGTGACCCGCTCTATCGTCTCCTCGTCTGCCAGCGCAAGAGTGGAGAGCCCGAGCAGGTTTCTCAGTTTCGCCTCGTTTACCTCGCGGTCGCCCGCGACTAGCACGGCGACGGTGCCTTTGTCCGTATCATAGAGGAGCGTCTTCACGAGCAGTTTCGGTTCGACTCCCAGGAACGACGCCACTTCCTCAACCTTTCTTTTCCCCGGGGTCTCAACTTTTCTGAAGAGACCGCCCTTCTTGGTCACGTTGCGTTCGATTCCCCTGACCTCCGCCCGCTCCAGGTTGGCGGCGTAATTACACTTGTTGCACGAGATGATCGTATCTTCGCCGGTGTCGGCAAGCACCATGAATTCGTGTGAAAAGCTTCCACCTATCTGTCCCGTGTCCGCCTCCACCGCCCTGAACCTGAGCCCGCAGCGCCTGAAGATGTTCTCGTAGGCGCCGTGCATGGCCATGTAACTCTTCTCCGCGCCGGCCTCGTCGGCGTCGAAGCTGTACGCATCCTTCATGCTGAACTCGCGTGCGCGCATCACCCCGAAACGCGGCCGAATCTCATCGCGAAACTTAGTCTGTATCTGGTACAAAATAAGGGGAAGTTCACGATATGAGCGAACTTCCCTTCGAACAAGATCGGTCACGACTTCCTCGTGTGTTGGTGCGAGACAGTGCTCGCGTCCGTTCCTGTCTTCGAACCTGAGAAGCTCTTTCCCGTAAAAATCCCACCTGCCACTCTCAACCCAGAGTTCCTTTGGCTGGACAGCAGGCATGAGAATCTCCTGTGCGCCCTTCTTATTCATCTCCTCCCTGACTATGTTCTCGACCTTGCGGAGCGACTTGAGTCCGAGCGGCAACCACGTATACACACCCGTGGCAAGCCGCCTGATAAACCCGGCGCGCAACATGAGACGGTGGCTGAGGACCTCTGCTTCCTTGGGATCCTCCTTCATGGTCGGCAAGAACAACTGGGAGAACAGCATGGTGACCCCCTCACACTTCCTGCTTCAGAATTTGCATACAATCAGTGCCACTAAGTTACTGTAAATTGAGGCTGAATTCAAGGACTTAACACAGGGTCCCGGGGCCTGGGTCTAGAGTCCTGAAAAGGATGAGAGCAATCGCACTCCAACAACGAACGGGAACACTGAAGAAGGCGATGATATCGCGGTTCAAGGAGATGGAGAGCGACTTTTTTGCTGCGGGCTCTGCTGGCCCCTGACAGCCGGACTCCGGACTCTGGATTTCTTTCTGGACCCTTGACCCCGGACCCAGGACCCTATTTTTCTATGGGATAGCCCTTCTTCACCCATTCATTGTAGCCTGCGAAGAAGGTCATGATGTTCTCATACCCGGCGTGCTTTGCCGCGACCGCGGCTCTTCCGCTGGGGTCTCACCCAGAGCCCCTACAATAAAAGACGATGGACGTCTTCTTGTCGCGCGGCAGCCTGTTGTTCAGAAGGTGCAACTGGTTCGGCGCCACATTCAACGCCCTTGGGATACGCCCTGCCCTGTACTCTTCCTCGCTCCTCAGATCGATGACGAGTAGAGGTACACCGTCATCGATCCTCTTCTTGAGCTCGCTTGCGTTCAGGTCCGGAAACATCCGGCCAAGATTACACGCCCCGACCACGAGGGTTGCCAATCCCATCACGGTCACGAGCACCCATATTGTGGCAACGCGTCTTTGGTTTCTTTGGTCCATTTAGTCTGTTCGGTCTATCTGCTCCATTTAGTCTATCTCGTCTCTCTGGTCTCATTGCTGACCGCCGACCGCTGACCGTCGACGGCTATTTCTTTTACTGCTTGCTGATCACTGATAACCGTTCACTGATAACCGTTCACCGCTCACTGTCTTTAACGGGTATTCCCGACTCGCACGGCACACTTACCTGGCAGAATCCGCATGCGTAAGCCTCAAACCCGAATTGGGAACTGACATACGCTTTCGTCTCGTCCACGTAGGCGCGACACTTCGCTTTGTCGTGCCCCTCCTCCCTGGAGACAGCATTGGCCGGGCAGCGCTCCACGCATTTAGCGCATATGCCTTTGGCATACCAGAGACAGTAGGCATGGTGGTCGGTGTAGGGCCTTTCCGTCGGGGGCACAGCCACCCGGGCAATAACAGAGCCCGCCCGCATGGCCTTGCCAACAGGGGTGATAAGTCCATCGCAAAGCCCGAACGTACCGAGGCCAGATGCGTAAGCCGCATGGCGCTCGGACCACGTTGAAGACAGGCCGTATCGATCGGACGTTTTCTGTTCCCATAGCGGGGAGAGGATCGGTGCCACAGCCTCATAGCCTGCCTCTGCAAGCCTGGCCACTAAGTGTGTTCGCAGATTGATATTGACGTCTTCTCCGTACTTCCTTGCCCGAGCCCAGCGCTCGGAGGGCAGTTTGGTTTCCACCCTGTGGTCCTTTTTCGTGCGCTCTGCATGCGGCAGGACCCAGCTTATGACGGTGAGTTGGTCAGGTGTCACAGACACGCTCGGGAAGCTCTTCGTGAAAAGTTCGATCGGGGTCAGGTAAAAAGCTCCGATGTCCTCTTTGAACTGGGTGAAGATCGGATCGTCTCCCTTCGAAAAACCGACGAGCGGTTTGCCCCACGCAGGATCATCCTCCTTGTTCTTCAACTTGTTCTGGTCAGATGCAATGAACGCTTCTACGATGCCCCGTATCCAGTTCTCCAGCCCGTTCTCCATAGGTGCGCCTCCTGTCGGGTACTCGAACGCCCAGTTACTATACCACACAACATTACGCACTGCCGAGCCACGCCCTGCGTGAGTACCGGCGATAGATCAAAAACGCGTGCACCACCTGGGATGCATTCATACTCCACCATACCGACGCCGGCCCGAAGCCAAGGAGAACAACGAACACATAGCAGAGCGGAATCCTCACCAGCCAGACGCTCAGCGCAATCCGGACCATTACGCTGCGCGTGTCGCCCGCGCCGGCCAGCGCCCCTCCCATGATCACCCCTGAGGCCATGATTGGCTCCGCGAGCATGCTGATGTAAATGTACCTGACTGCTTCATTGATGACAATCTCGTTATTCGAGAGTAGCGGCACTATCCAGCGGGCGCTGATGATGACGGCAAGCGAGAGCACGGAGACCATCCCTACGCCGATTCCAACTGTGACGAGCCCACTCCTGTATGCATCATCAGGCCGCCGCTCACCCAGAAAATTTCCGACGATTACCGCATTCGCCATGTTGAAAGCAAACGCCGGAAGAAAGATGGCTGACTCCACCCGGAGTCCTGTCGTCAACGCAGCCAGTATTTCCACGGTATGCTCAGGCAGCGCACTCAAGATGAGGAATAAGACCATGGATCCCAGTTGCCACAGTATCTGGAGGACTCCCATGGGCCAGCCTATGTTCATGATGTTCTTGACCACCTGCGCCGAAAAGCTCCTGGCGCCCGTTACAAAGTGTCTCACATGCTTCAGATTCATGATGCTGCCGATACAGACGCTCGATGCGGTTGCAACCGCAATGCCCCAGAAGCCGAGCGGGGTCCGGAACACAAGGAGCAGGTTGAGAGCGATATTGACGATGCAAACGATTGTCATGGTCTTGAGGGAAGTCTTAACCATGCCGCATGAGCGCAGCACGCCATTACTGTTGATGAGCAGATAATGAAAGAGGAGTCCTGCTGCATATATCCTGATAAACGGCACGCCAAATTGTTTCAACTCCTCGGGCACGTTCAGCACGTTTATGATAAGGGGAGCCAGCAAGAAACCCAACACTGCGAGTATGATTCCCGCAGAAAACGCAGCCAGTGTCGACGACACTACAGCCCTGCTCAACTCATCCTTGTTACCCGACGTGAATAGTCGCGACGTCACGGAGACGGTGCCCATGGTGAGCGCGTTCGCGATGACAATAAAGATGAAATAGAGTTGCATCGCAAACCCGTACGTGGCCTGGATCTCTTTTCCTACCCGCCCCGCCACGTACACGTCGGTCAGGCCTATGAGAAACTCGTAGAACATGATGAGCGTCATGGGCCAGGCAATACCCCAGCTTCGCGTTACATAAGACCGTATCTCCTTGCTCCTCAGGAGCGCTCCAGCGGTAGCCATGACCTTTACACTATACACGAAAGAAGAAAGGACAGGTAGAGGTAAGAAAAAGACAGGTTAGGGGAGAAAGAACAAACGTTGAGGTTGAGGGAACGGCTACACAGACTAATCACTGGCCACTGGCCACTGGTTACTATTGCAGTCCCCGGTCTTCGGTCCTTTTTAGGCTTCGGCGATGCTGTACCTGCCTTGACTTTCACGGACAAAGCCTTCCGCGGCGAGGCGCTGCAGGCTTTGCTCCAGGCGCCCGAGAGGCATCCCCAGTTCTTGTGTCATGGTTGAAGCCGTGCTGCGAGGGTGAGCAAGAAGGTGGCGGAGAATCATGCCGCGCACCTGCCGGTCAGAACCCTTAAACGGGGTTTGCTTCTGGTAATGGGCACTTCTTGGGTTATTGCTTCCCTGGGTCCTCTTCAGCATGCTGCCATAGTCCATGAGTGCCCAGTACCAGACTCTTGGGTTTTGCCTGTCCAGCGTCTGTGCGACGAGAGGCAGGATTTCGCTGTCCTTGATATTCTCTTCATCTGAAAAGAAGAAGTGCGTGAAGACCGTCCGTATGTTCGTCTCGATGAAAACAACGGGTGCGTTGAATGCAAAAGCCATGAGCGAGCACGCTGTCGCATACCCGAGACCAGGAAGCTTTTTCAGACAGTCGACATCTTGAGGGAACTCTCTTGCGGGCTCCTGCATGATTTGTTCGGCGATCCTCTTGAGAAAGATGGCCCGCCGGTTGTACCCGAGCCCCTGCCAGACCTGCAACACGTCCTGCAATGTCGCCCGCGCCAGCGCCGAGAAATCGGGAAAGCGCGCGATGAACTCCTCGTACTTCGGGGTGACGCGATCGACCTGCGTCTGTTGCAGCATGATTTCTGAAACGAGCACAAGATACGGATCAGTAGTCAGTCGCCAGGGCAACGTGCGGCCGTGCCCCTTGTAGTGATCTAGAATTACCTTGCGAAAACGATTGATAGCGCCAGGGCTCAGATTGCGCCTGCCTGTCTTCATTTTAGCCTGAGTCATTATCATCTCTCTGGCCCG
>Ga0102851_10000346_pt1 | contig 22505 bp, 22 predicted proteins | sample Mud3Dept3metaG_FD_79558 | JGI IMG/M metagenome (GOLD analysis project Ga0102851, IMG submission 79558) | Freshwater wetland microbial communities from Ohio, USA, analyzing the effect of biotic and abiotic controls - Mud 3 Core 4 Depth 3... | ecosystem: Environmental > Aquatic > Freshwater >... | reverse complement strand
TTCAATTTTACTTTTTAATGAAGTATTGTTTTCAATTATTTTTTTTACCGATTCGATGGCGATCTTATCAATGTCCGTTCCGACAAACGACCAGCTATATTCTTTGTTTCCGATAATCGAATAAATGCAACTTGCTCCTGTTCCAATGTCCAGAACTTTTATTTTTTTTCCTGTCGGAATTTTTCCTTTATTTGATGAACCTAATAAATCTGCGATGTGATGAATGTAATCCGCTCTTCCGGGAATTGGAGGGCACAAATAATTTTGAGGAATTTCCCAATAATCAATTCCATAACCGGATGCCAGGATAGCTTTATTTAAAGCTTTAACAGCAGCCGGATTTGAAAAATCAATTGATTCGTCATCATATTCATTTTTCTTTACAAAAGCGGCTAATTCAGGATTTGCCGAAATTAATAAGTTGAAATTGTAACGCTCGCGATGTTTGCTTCTCGGATGAAGTTCTGATTTTACTTTTGCGTGCGTTTTTTTTGGAGGAAGCATTTGAATAATAGTTTAGAGATTTTAGATCAATTAAAATATACTTTTTGTTTTGGAAAAGCCAAAAAACAATTTCCTGATCACAATCAAAACAAAAATGAAAAAAGTGTAGAAAATAAAAAACGGAATAATGTATTCAACCATGTTCATGTTTAACATTATCGCAATAATTGCCAGTTGAAATCCTAGTCCGTAAATTGAGAGAAACGTCATAAACCAATTTGAAAATCGTTTTCCCTGGTTTGCGTTTTTATCTAAAAAATAAATTGTCCGATCAAATAATCCGTACAAAACAGTGTACACAATAAATGAAATAGTTACTGCTTTTTGATTTTCTCCCGGAAGTGCTGCAGGAATATTATATTCAAAAACCCGGCTGGTAGAATCACCTCCAACCGACTTGTTTCTGAGAATGACATAATAATAATTACAAAGTGTTCCTTGTAACTGAAAACAGGTAATCGCAATTATTGTTAAAAGAAGTGATCCGTCAGAAACGTAATAAATAGAAAGAAAAATGAAGATATTCAGAATAATATCAAAGATGCTGTCAAGAAATCTGCCGGTATAAGAAGGTGTTTTTTTTACTCTTGCCAACTCACCGTCAATTGCATCGATAATTGATTTAAGAATGAGTAAAATTCCTGCAAGTAAATAGTAGTTGTTCAGAATACAGTAAACTGCTGCAAGGCCAACGAGACCAAAAACTAACGTAACCTGTACCGGCGTCACGCGTGAGTGTTTCATTTGATGAGAAGCAATCACAGCAATAGGTCTGCCATAGTCACTTAAGTCAAAAAAAGTGTCTTTTGCGGAAAGTTTAGACATTTGTAACGAGGTAGATTTGAACCTGTCATTAGCGCCAGGGACTTTCAAAGGTAGGGAAAAATTGTGAGGCCTTTGTTTACCATCAAATTCTGAAATATACAGTTACAGTTGTCTCGAGTAATCCTTTTCTAAATTGCCGGGTAATAATGTTTTCGGAATACAATAATCAGAAGTTATTCCATCATACGGCGCCGGATTTTTTATCGCGTCTTCTTTTGTCTCCCGGATAATTCCATCTCTGAAAAAGGGTGGGGAATAAATTGAATAAAGTTTCAAATCATTTTTTAAATCAACATTCCTGATGTTACGTTTGGTTCCTGCAGGCACTACGATAACGTCACCTTCTTTAATTTCCATTTCTGTATCATTAATAATACATTTTCCAATTCCTTTTTCAAACCGAAAAAACTGGTCGTTATCAGGAAGAATTTCTTCTTCAATATCTTCACCTGGCCGCAGACTCATAATTACAACCTGGAGGTGACTGCCGGTATAAATAACTTTTCTGAAATTTTTATTGTCCAGGCAGGCTTTTTTGATATTTCCTTTAAATCCTCTCATGATTTTGCAGGTTAATTTTTTTTTTTATCGTGCAGGATATTTTTAAAAGTTCAGAACTATTTTTCAGTTCTGGTTAGTAATCGCGAATTGGCTTTTTGCGGACTAATATATTGCGAAGACAATTTGGCCTCAACAGGATTTCGCGATTCGTCTACGATTTGTTTTTTTTGCAATGTCAGATTAACGGTTTCACCATCATGATGCGCAAACAGCTTCAGTGTTTTAAAATTTCGCCATTTTATAATATAACTGCTTTGAATTTTATCATCAGGGAAAGAAAGAGTAATTTTTTTTCCGTTGCTATCAAATAAATATGTTCCGCTGCCAAGTATTTTTCCGTCAAAGGTTTCTAAACTGACAACGTTGTCTGAAGAAAACGAAAGAAAATTTGTAGTTGAATATTGTTTGATAAGAAATGTGCTCAGAAGTGCTGACCTGTTAATTGAAGAATCAATGGTGCTCAGGTCTGTCATCCTCCAGGAGCCAATCAAATAATTATCTTGTTTACAGGAAAGAAATAACGCTAACACTAAAATAAAAAATGGGGTGATTTTTTTCATGCTGAACTTTTTTTTCCATCATTTACAAAGGTCACCATACGATATAAGTTCTGCTATCAGAATTGTCACGATTCTTGCTGATTCTCATCAACACGTTTAGTCGGAGAATACGTCGGGGAAAAACAGTTGGTCCGGATTTAGAAATTTGATTAATGACCTGGGTCATTATCCGATTTTCCATGAGACAATTTACGGGAAGTAATATCTCTGAAATTTACAACAATTGCTTTTATTGCAGAATCGTGGAGCAGATTTGTAATCGTTCCTTCTGTCCAGACCCAGTGTCCTTTTTTATGACGAATCCGGTGTTCGGAGAAGACCTGCATCCCTGGATTTTTAAAAACGCTTTCAATAAGTTTCATAGCCACTGGCTTGTCATCCGGATGAACTTCACCCATTCCTGTTTTGCCTATCAAATCTTCAGAAGTAAAACCATCAATTTTGGTTGATGATGGACTGACATAAATGGCTTCACCTTTTTCGTTATATAAACCCATTCCGTCATTGCTTGATTCGATTAACGCGCGGAAAATTTTTTCATTCCGGATTATTTCTTCTGTTCGTTCGAACACTTTCTGCTCGAGCCGGAAATTGAGATTCTTTAATTTGTTTTCCTGTTTTTCGGCTTCGCGGATATAAGCCTGGATTTCCTCTGACAATGTATTCAGACCGACAGATATGGCATCTATTACATCTCCATTATCAGAAACAGGAATTACTTTTGAGAAATCTTTTTGGACATACTCAAGTAATACTTCAAGAATTTTATTAATACGTTCGTCGTCGCTTCTCACATTACAAATATTTTTTCAACCATTCGATTGCAACTTGTTCATCATTAAATAATTTCGTTGGCACTTTTGGTTTATTTACTGTAAGAAATATATTGGCGATTAGTCTCGTAAATGTTGAATGAGAAAGAATCGCACCAACCGTCACTAATTGAGTACCTTCTTTTGCCAAATACTCACGTGCCTCCTTACTTAATGACTTTATTTTTTTCATATTAATCAGGCACGGATAGCTTTGTCCATTTGAATACGCTAATCTCTCAATTACACAATGTTTGGCAATATCTAAATCCATATTAAGTTTATGAGTAAATTCGCAGAAGATAATACCATCCTCTAATTTGATCTTCAAATACTGTGTTTCGATAGGCTTCTTCGAACTTTTTGCCATAAGTATTCCTTTTGCTTTAATATAAATAAGATTGTACAAAAAGCACTGAATAATTCTTAATACCGCCTGAAGATATTTTAGTTCAAAATAAATTCGGTTTCCCCACCACGATCGTTATTATTACTTCCGGATTTTTTAAAATTCCGCAATAATAGCGTTACTCATATTCGCTATAACCAATATAAAAATGTTGGTTACCGTTCCGATTCCGGTATAATTAAAAAACTTAATTAGTCAAAATATTTAACGCGTATGTTCCGCAGGTATAACTGATTATGAAGCTATATATTGTGCAATGAGAGGAGCTTTTCGGGCATGAACAAAAAACGACCCGAACACTAAGTCCGGGTCGTTTTTTTGAATTTTGTTTTTTTGAATGTTGGATTTTATGCCGTAGGCTGTTCAGATGAACCCTGGTCTTTCTTCTTGCCTCCTTTCGAACCTTGCGCATCTGCAGCATCCGGTCCTTTTAAATAAGTCGGTAAATTTAAACCAGCCATATTAAATAAATCATTTAAAGGCGGAACAGTTTTCATCATATTGGAAACAAAATTAGAAGTTGAACTTCCACCATTTTCTCCACCGCTGCCATTATCCCAAACAGTAATTTTATCAATTTTTATGTTTTTAACCGCTTCAACTTGTGTTCTTACTAATTCCGGCAATTTTTCAATTAACAATAACTGGAATGCTTTTGTAGGATCACCACCTGCAGCTTTTACAACTTGCTCGTAACCCAAGGCTTGTTTAGTTAAAATTTCATACAAACCTCTTGCCTCTGCATCCATTTTTGCAAAGATCGCATCTGCTTCACCTCTTGCATTTTCTCTGAATGTTTCAGCATCTGCCTGGGCGTGAATGATGGTTTGTTGTTTGGCAATTTCTGCCGGAATAATCACGTTTGCAATTTGAGTTGATCGTTCTCTTTCAGAACGCGCAAGCTCTGCTTTTTGCTCGGCAAGATAGGATTCTTCCAATGCTTTTGCCTGTTGCACTTTTTCAGCAGTTACAGCAATACGTAATGATTCAGCTTCTTTTTCTCTTCTTAAAGCGTCAGAATTTGCGATGTCAATCTTCGCTGTATTTTCTCCGCGAACAGCAAAGGCATTTGCTTCAGATGTTTTTACCCTTGTATCTCTTTGCGCTTCAGCTCTACCAATAGCTTCTTCTTTGGCCGCCATGGCAATACTTACTTCTCTGTCTTTTTGAGTTATTGCGATTTTAACGTCACGATCCCTGTGAGTTTCTGCAATTTGAGTTTCTCTTTCTCTGTCAGCAATTGCTTTACCGGTTTCACCGATTTTGTCTTGTTCGGCTACAGAAATTTTTGCTTCGTTGATTGCTTTTGAAGCTGCTTCTTTTCCTAATGCTTCAATATAACCTGATTCATCCCTGATATCAGTTACGTTTACGTTGATCAGTTTCAGACCAATTTTTTTCAACTCTGTATCGACGTTTTTAGAAATATTATCTAAAAATTTATCACGGTCAGAATTGATTTCTTCGATTGTCATTGTTGCAATTACCAAACGCAATTGTCCGAATAAAATATCTTTAGAAAGTTCCTGAATTTGTTCCTGGTGCAAGCCTAACAAACGTTCAGCCGCGTTCCCCATGCTATCTGCTTCTGTAGAAATCGCAATTGTAAAACGGCAGGGAACGTCAACACGAATGTTCTGACGACTCAAAGCATTTGTAAGATTAGCTTCAATTGAAATTGGTTTCAAATCGAGGTAAGCATAATCCTGGATAACCGGCCAGATAAATGATCCGCCTCCATGAATACATTTTGCAGATTGTCCGCCGGTACGTCCGTAAACGACAAGGATTTTATCAGAAGGACATCGCTTGTAGCGGGAAATTAGCGCAGCGATAGTGATGAAAAAGACCACGATTGCAACGCCGATAATTATTAAGGGGTTATTCCATTCCATAGTTTAATAGGTTTAGTTGATAGGTTTATAAGTTGATGAGTTTATTTAAATGTTGAACGTTTTGTCTTTTCCACCGGCGCTTGAGCGGAGCCGAAAGCAAAGGTTGGTGAGTTTATAAGTTTATGTTATTGAACGTTTTTTCTTTTTTCCACCGCCGCCTGAGCGGAGTCGAAGGCAAGGACGGCAAACTATATCCTCTCCACAAAAACCAAATTACTGCCTTCTGTTTTTATTATCTTACATGTTGCGCCCGTTTCTATTTTTTCTCCGTCTGTCATAGCATCAATTTCATGGAAAGAGCCTTTGACTGAAATCTGTACTTTTCCGCGACCTGTTTTGGCAGCAGGAACAGTTAAATAAACGGTACAAGTATGATTAAGTGTACTTGCAATTTTAAATGAATTGTCTTCAGCCAGTTTTTGAATTTGTTTGATTATAAAGAAGAACAGTAGAATGAAAATAATTCCGACCGCGAGTGCAACACCCATGAGCGCGATTTTGTTTTCAAGAGTTCCATAAAATGAAATTCCTGCCCAACTAAAACCCATGAAAAAGTTGATCAGGTTACGAAGAGAAAAAAGTTGGAACGGCGCGTCCGTATGTGACAAATCTGAATTAAAATCCGCATCAACGCCATCATGCGCATCCATGCCCATAAAGGTCATAACACTCTGAATTAAAAAAATTAAAGTGGCTGGTAATGCAATGTACCAGAAGGTTCGGAGCAATGGCTCCATGCTTTCAAAAAATTCCATGGGTTAAAGATATAATTTTTTTGAATTGACAAACACGTATTAAAGAGAGAGGTCGAAAACTTTTGTAGTCAGAACCAAATCGTTAGGTTCCCAATGAGCCAAGCCATTTGATTTGAAGTCGTGTTGGCATAAGTTAAATATTGATCTGTCGTAGTAAAAAAGTATCTGCCCTCAACTCTGAAAAGTGATTTTTCGGTGATTCGGTAATTTAAACACAAGCCGCCGCTGCCACCTTCAAAACCGGTAACATCAAGCGAATTGATCATCATCTGATCAGGATCTGAAAAATACTCTAACCGTGCTGAAAGGAAGAGTTTTTTTGTAAACGCGTACGACGCAATCAGGTTTCCCTGCCACCAGTAATGAGATGATTTGACATTCTGGTTAGTTTTCTGATCTTGCCTGCCTACATAGACGCATGAATTAAAACTCCATTTTTTACCGGCGTTATATAACCAATATATATCTGTAAAGTAGCGGACACGGTTTGTTGGATTATAAATACTCCTCTCATCGCCGACATAAGTATCCCAATTGAAAAGATGATTGGCGTTGGGACGGTATTCAAGCTGAGTGCCAATTGAGTTTCCATTATTATTGTCCTGAATTTGTTGCCAACCATTTAATATGTAAAAATTAGCGTTTAACTTTTTGTTAAGAGGCATACTTAATTTTGCCCCGGAAAGATAATATGGAACATATTCAGGAGCCAACGAACGGGTATACATCAAATGATCTTTGCTAATTGCACTTTCGTTTGTATAAGGTGATCCCAAAACACCAACGTCGAGCCAGATATTTCTTTTTGCAATAAGCTTGATTCCGGCGTTCGCCTCAATTAGATTCTTAAGTGATCCGGGCTCGTTAGTGTAATTGGCGTTGACGTAGGTACCAAAGCCGGGAACGATTCTTACTCTGACTCGTTCTGCCTGATAACGAACATCAATGTATGCAAGATTGATGCTCATTTCATTGTGACGGCTTGAAGTAACATAATAAGGAATATTGCTACCTGCGGGTTGGTTCGTATTGTAACCGTAATACATGTCCAGATAAGCGCCAATGGATGCGTTTCCGATTTGTTGACCGCCAGTAGTATCTAACGTAGCTGTATTGATCACCTGAGATATTCCGGTGAATGAAAAAAAAGAAAGCAGCAGGACAAGAAAATGCGTTTTCATCTCACAAATGTAGCGAGATAAAATGAACTAATTATGCTCTATGTCGAGTCGTTATAAGCGAAACAACAAAGCAACAACTATACGGTTTTCAGATCGCACTAAATCGGGCGCCCAACCTACCGATAAAGGAGTTGTTGTAAAACCGGTTGGCGAAGTTACACCTCCCGGGCCTGCAAAATAAGGAACGCTGGCTTCGCGATGAACATATTCAATTCTGAAAGTGATACTTTGGTTCGGCATCCAATCTAAATTTGTGGAACAATCCCAACCAAAAAACTGATCGCCCGGAGCTGCGCTGAATGGATGCGTTCCTGCCGTTTTTGTTGGGTCATTCGGATCGGGTAATGGACTTGCGTCGCCAGTTGGATAAAGAACTAAATATCTTCCGGGATTTGACATCACACCTCCACCAATTGTCCACGCAAATTTGTTTTGATGAAACCATACTCGGTTGTAAAACATGGCACTAAGAAAATTTTGTGTCGGCGTTATCGAATCTCCGTTAAATCCTTTTACGCCATCACCTGTTTCAAAACCAAAATCAACCGTTAATGAAAAAGCACTTTTTGAAATCTTGTTTGATTTTGGAGCGTTGAAATATCTGACCAGAACACTGTTGTCTGAGTGAAATCTTTTTCTATTTGGAAGTCCTGCAGCATCTGTTCCGTAATAATCATTCGTCAATAATTTTATTGCTTCGGTCGGGCACCAGGTTATGTTTCCACCTAATCCGGGCATAGAGTTGAATTTCCCATAACTCTGCCAACCATTAATAATCCACGGTTCAATTTTTAATTTTTTTGTCGGATAAAATTGAATTCTCAGTCCGTTGAAAAACCAAGGTGTATTGTCTGATGTAAAGGACGCTTGATATTCCCAGTTCTCTGATTGGTAATAGGAGTTGAGTCCGATATATGACATGAACATTCCGGCATCAATATTTAATCCATAAGCAATATTAAAATGATAACCAGCATAAGCCTCACTTAAATAGCGATAAACATTTGCCAATTCGTACTGGCCTTTATAAACACTGTAATCATTTCGCGGCACCACTGTTGATCGTGTTCCAAATTGCATCATAACTCTGGCTCGCGCACCGTCAAAATAAAAATCTCCACCCATGTTTACGCTAGACACTTGAATTTCGTTGTGGCGGGCCAATGCTGTTGAGCCAACAACTGTATTGTCAATTGGCTTATTAAAGGAGTAGTTGTAATTTGCATCCAGCATAACACTCCCGGTAAAATAGTTGGTTTGAAGTACAGAAGAATCTCTGCGGTCGGATCCGTTTTGCCAGGTCATATCCATTCCTTCAAAAGGTGTTTTTGATTCTGATTGGGAATGAGAGATAGATAAAATTGTAATAAAGCCAAGCAGTGTAAAATGGTATTTCATTTGAGGCAAGTTTGTGATTACTTTTTTGGTGAAGGAATTTTTATGCTGAAATTTTAAGTGAACAAAGTTGTTGATGAAGGTCTTTCAAGATAGCCCATACCTGAACAGAATTAGAATTTCTGAACCGATGATAGGCTGCAATTTTTATTAATTCTTCAGTCTCCTGAATAAGTTGAGCAAGCATTACAATTATTAATTCCGTGTTCTTTTCGTCACACAAATCAACGAGCTTTTTTTGCAAATATTGCGGAGCCTGCATCAATCTCATCCATTCCCGATTTTCCAAATTATCAAGCAACTTTTTAAGGGTTTGAATTTTTTGATTGTTGGATATTAATTCCCCGAATTTAAATTCTTCTGTCATACCTTATGAATTGCAGAAACAAAGGTCTGCAGATTACAATAAGGATAAAATAAAAGCTCCTACTGAAACTATAAAGATTTTATAAAGAGTTAGCAGAATCTATAACCAACTCCGCTTTCAGTAATAATGTGTTTTGGTTGATTTGGATTTTCTTCAATTTTTTTTCGAAGTTGAGCAACAAAAACTCTTAAATATTGTGTTTCTTTCTGGTAGCCAACGCCCCAGATTTCTTTTAAAATAAATTGATGTGTTAAAACGCGTCCTTCATTTTTTGCGAGAAGAGTAAGTAAATTATATTCTGTTGAAGTAAGCTTTAACAAGCAATTATTTTGTTTTACAACTCTTGCGGAAAGATCGATTTCGATGGATTCAAAGTTTAATTTAGTCGATTCAATATCATGCTGATTTCGTTTTATAGAAGATCTGATTCTAGCCATTAACTCGCCGGTCCTGTAAGGTTTTGAAAGATAGTCAGTTGCTCCATTATCGAGCGCTTTTATTATATCTTCTTCACTTCGCTGAACAGATAAAATTATGATCGACCGTGTATACCATTCTCTCAATTCTTTTAAAACTTCATGGCCATTTTTATCCGGAAGACCGAGGTCTAATAAAATTAAATCGGGTAGATGATTGGCGGCCAATAATATTCCTTCTTTTCCACTTTTGGCCGGAATCACTTCATAGCCTTCATTTTCAAGCGTAATCTGTAATAATTTTAAAATTTGTTGCTCGTCATCGATGACGAGAATTTCTTGTTTGTTCATTCGCCTGAAATTATTAATGATGTTGACTCTGCCGGAATTGAAATTGTAAATTTAGCACCACCAGAGGGTATGTTTTCTAATGCTATTTTTCCACCATGTGCTTCTGTAAATCCCTTTGCAATTGATAAACCAAGTCCTGTACCTCCGGTAGCAGTATTTCTAAGACGATAAAATTTTTCAAACACATATTTGATTTCGTTTTTCGGAAAACCGGGACCATTATCAGAAATTTCAATAATACAATTGTCACGTTTTTTTGAAACTTTAATTTTAATTTCTGATCCCTCAGGCGTATATGTTATTGCGTTCCGGAAAATATTTTCTATTACTATTTCTATGAGAACATTGTCTAATTTAAAAAGCGGAAGATTCTTTTCAATATCAAAAATAATAACCTGACTTTTTTTGTTTCCAAGATTAGCGACAACGTGATTAATTAATTCCGACAAATCACACCAATCAGGTTGAATTTTAATAAGACCGGATTCAATGCGGCTCATATTTAAAAGATTTTCGACCTGATCTTTTAACCGAATACCGGCTTTTTCAATTTCTGAAATAAGTTCTTCTTTTGTTTCATCAGATAATTTATAAAGATTTAATGCCAGTGTATCTGCGGCTGCAATGACAGTAGATATAGGTGTTTTAAGTTCATGTGAAAGAGAATTGAAAATAGTACTATATAATTTAATTGTATTTTCTTTTTCTTTTTTATCTCTTGCAATTTTTTCAACTCTCCTGATTCTTGACATTAAAACGGCATTAATTAGTGCCACAACAAAATACATTATCAACATTAAAGTGTCGCCTCCGGTACCAACATGGAATGTGAAAATTGGCGGAATGAAAAAAAAGTTCCAGACTAAGGCGCTGACAGTTGCAATAACAAGTACTGGCAAAATATCAAACAACATGGCAAGCAATGATACCGCCATTAATAGTATTAAAGCAACTACCTGGTAACCGATTAAGTGACTTAGAAAAAAGCAACTGATGGCAATAGTGGCGATTAGCACTAATCCTATACCATATTGCCAAAACGAAGAGTGTTTTTTTGTGATGAAATTTTCCAAATCAACTTAGTTTTAAACAAAGATAGTTAAGAGGGTATAAAGATTTTATTAATATGACAATGATCAACCTGTATTAACCTTAACCAACATTAACGAAATATCATTAATTCTTACAAAAACCTGGCAAAGATTTTTTTGATATCCCGATTTCGTAACATTTACAACAACTTTCTATTTCTAAATCTTTTTATATAATTTAGTGACATAAATCAAATACTCACTCAATCTTAAAGTAATGAAAAAACTTATTTTCCTTTTGACGATTCCGATTTTTTTATTACTTGCTTCTTATACATTCGATATTTCTAAATCAAAAGCAGTCGGTCCACCTACAGTTGTTGATTTAAGTGATGGTGTTCTTACAATTAACGGCGTAGCACTTGTGAAGCCAATGACGATTCAACAATACGAGTCAATTTTGGGTAAGGCAGATAAAGTTTATCCACTTTCAAATACAATTCACACTTATAATAATAGAGGAATGATTCTCTATCAAACTCCGGGTGAGGATGAAGTGCTTGCATTCAATATGTATTACGGCAAAGCAAAAGTTTCTTTTATGCCAAAGAATTTATTTAACGGAACGCTTACAATTAATGGATTGACAATTACTCCTGACCTTTCTGAAAGCGAAATTGTAAAATTATTACCTCAATACAATTTTGTGGAGAGCTATGGTTACAAGCGTGGCGCTTATATGGGTATGTATGTTTTTCTAAATTACGATCGAAAAAAAGGAAAACTTAAATATGTAAATATTGGGTATAACCTTGAAGGTGATTAGATAGAAAAAACTAAATAAGTGACATTTGTTTAAAGAATTAATTCGAGGTAAAAGTTATCATTGGTTTATTTTTTTCCTGACAATTATCCACTTAATCGATATAAAATCTTTATACTATTCTTTGCAACTTTGATGAAATTTTTAAGGGTTAGATTCTGTTACCTTGACTGAGTTTTAAAAAAGAAAAATATGAGTAAAGACCATCATCACAAAGTTACTGCCGCCGCTCTTTTAGTGACTTTAGGTATTATTTTCGGCGATATTGGAACCTCTCCGTTGTACGTTTTAAAAGCAATAATAGGTGAAGGAAAAATTATTGAAATTGACACGGTTTATGGCGGCCTTTCATGTATTTTCTGGACACTTACTTTGCAAACAACAATTAAATATGTTATTCTAACATTACGTGCCGATAACAAAGGTGAAGGAGGAATTTTTGCTTTGTACGCGCTCGTAAAAAAGGCAAAAATAAAATGGCTAATGTTACCGGCAATTATTGGTGGAAGCGCACTCATCGCCGACGGATTTATCACTCCCCCGATTTCTATAGCATCGGCAATTGAAGGTTTACGTACAACACATCCCGGAATTCAAACAATTCCAATCGTCATTACAATTCTTATTGCATTATTTGCAATTCAGCAATTTGGAACAAAGTTTATCGGTAAATTTTTTGGACCTGCAATGTTTGTTTGGTTTTCTATGCTCACCGTTTTAGGCGCAATTCAGATTTCTACAAATGTTGATGTATTAGCGGCTGTCAATCCTTATTATGCGTACAAAATTTTGGTTTTACATCCTGAAGGATTTTTAATTTTAGGAGCAGTTTTTCTTTGCACTACAGGAGCAGAAGCGCTCTATTCTGACCTGGGACATTGCGGAAGGCAAAATATTCGTATCACTTGGATTTTTGTAAAAACAGCGCTTCTCATAAATTATTTCGGTCAGGGCGCTTGGTTAATTGCTCATCAGGGCGAAGCGTTAACAACGAATCCGTTTTACGAAATAATGCCTCCATCATTTGTACCGATAGGAATTGCGATTGCCACAATTGCCGCAGTTATTGCAAGTCAGGCCCTGATTAGTGGATCATTTACTCTGATCAATGAAGCTATGCGGTTAAATTTTTGGCCAAAAGTCAAGGTAAAATATCCTACAGATCTCAAAGGACAAATTTATATTCCTTCAATCAATTGGATTCTATTAGCCGGATGTATTGGAATTACGCTCTATTTTCAGGAGTCAGCGAAAATGGAGGGAGCATATGGTTTGTCAATTGTCTTGACAATGTTAATGACTACCTTGCTTCTGACGTATTATATGATCTTAAAAAATTATAACCGCATCTTTATTTTTATTTGCGTTGTGGTCTATATCGGAATTGAAACTTCATTTTTGATTGCAAGTTTGCACAAGTTTTTGGATGGCGGATTTATAACTGTCATTATAGCTTCGCTGCTTATTACAATTATGCTGGCCTGGTATTTCGCACAGAAAATCAGGAGTCGTTATGTTGAATTTGTTCGTCTCGCAGATTATTTGCACGTATTGGAAGATCTTAGTCATGATCAAACTGTTCCAAAATATGCAACCCATCTGGTTTATCTCACAAGCTCAGATGATCCGAAGGAAATTGAGTCGAAAATTATTTATTCAATTACTCAAATGCAACCTAAACGCGCTGATATTTATTGGTTTATTCATGTTGAAGTTTTAGATGAACCTTACACAACGGAATATAAAGTGTGTGAATTTATACATGATGATGTGATTCGAATTGATTTTAAATTAGGATTCCGGGTTGCACCGCGAATTAACTTAATGTTTCGAAAAGTCGTTGAAGATATGGTTAAAAATAAAGAGGTTGATATGATGAGTCGTCATGGATCATTGAACAAAAATGAGATTGCTGGCGACATAAGATTTGTGATTATTAATAAAATCTTGTCTGCTGAAAATGAATTTCCGGCGCGCGAAAAACTCATTTTGAATATTTATGCGTTTTTAAAATTTCTTAGTATTTCTGAACAAAGAGCCTTTGGATTAGATACCAGTTCTGTTACGGTAGAAAAATTTCCTCTTATTGTAGCTCCTGGCGATGATTTGAAATTGAAAAGGCTGGAATAAACATTGGAGTATGATGACTAAAAAAATCCGACATCGCGTATTAATTTAGAGCACCCCAATAGCCTTCAAAATAGTCCGTCCGCTTAGAAAAATAATCAGTGCGCCAACAACAACCATTGCGTAACGCTTATTTATTTTATTTGCCAGCAATGCTCCGAATGGCGCAGCTAATAAGCCACCAAGAATAAGCCCTATTACAATATCTATACTTTCTATTCCAACAAAAATTGTGAAGACTCCGCCTGCGGCAAATGCAACAAAAAATTCTGTTACATTTACTGTTCCAATTGTTTTTGTCGGATGATTTCCTCCCGCCATTAATGTTGTTGAGACGATGGGCCCCCAACCGCCGCCGCCGGATGAATCCATAAATCCACCAAAAAATCCGAGAATCGGAATACGTTTAAATTTCCAAAGTCTGACAGGTCTGAATGCTTTTTGAATTAATACAATTCCCATTATTATTAAATAGGCTGAGATGTAAGGTTGAATTATTTTACCATCAAAATTCGAAAGCACAAATGCTCCGAGAACTGCTCCGAGTACTCCGGGAATGGCCAGTTTTCTAAATAATTTCTTGTCAAAATTTCCTAATTTCCAATGAAAAAATCCGGAAGATGCCGTTGTAAAAACTTCAGCAACGTGAACACTCGCACTTGCTAAAACAGGAGTAACACCTGTTGCCATTAAAAAACTTGAACAGCTTATTCCATAAGCCATTCCAAGTGATCCGTCAATCATTTGCGCAGCGAAACCAACAGCTATAAAAATCAAAATTGTGGTCCAGCCAAAACTATCTGTAAACTTTCCATAAAGAGTTGGTGAAAAAAAATAAAATCCAAAAAGAATTACCCCGGATATTCCAAGAACTAACCCAAGAATTTTTGCATAGTTGAACAGGAATGTTTTTGTAGAAACACGGTTAGTTGGCGTCTTTATTGTATCGATAAAGTCAACGGCCATTATTTTTTGATAAATTGATTGAAGGGAAAATAATTAATCTAAGAATATTTTGACGATAATATTCTGCGTCTATCGGTTGTTTCTGAAACCAAAATCGGGTTAAAGCGGAATTTAAAAATTCGGCTGTTGTGATAATTATTCTCATCCGGATTAAACTTTTCGGATGCAAATATATAAATAAACTATATGTTCTACCGAATTAGTAGAATGTTATTTTGTTTACAACCTGATTTTGTACGATTCGATTATCGATTGGATATTTTACGCAAATTTATATCGAGGATCTAAAACGTAGATTTGTAAAAACGACTATTTTTTATCTGCGTGAATCTGAGCCCTTAATCTTCTTAAATCTGACTGAATGCACTATTGTGCTATAGGAATATTTTAAACAGACAATCAATTAAATAAATTAACGTGGAAAATGAATAACGCTAACTTGAAATATAATCTGTCGATTCAACTTTTAGTTCCATTGTAATTTTCGCTTTAAGCGCCTTCGAAACAGGGCATTCATTTTTTGCTTTTTCTGCATTTTCAGTTAAAAGTTCTCGCGAGATTTCCGGTACTTTGACTGTAACGACGAGATCGGATTGAGTAATGGTTCCGGCTTCAATTGTAACTGTTGCAGTAGTTTCAATTTCATCAGGAATATAACCAGCTTCCGTTAATAATGAACTAAATTTCATTGAAAAGCATGCTGCATGAGCAGAGGCAATTAACTCTTCAGGGCTAATTGCATCGTCTTCATCAAAACGGCCACTCCAGGTGTAAGCTACTTTGTTCAATACTTTACTTTGAGAAGTGATTTCACCACTTCCTTCTCTGCTTGAACCATGCCAAATGGCGGTCGAATTTTTTTTCATACTGTTTTTCTTATCAGGGATTTGTTCTTGTTTATTTATTGGGAATTTAATTCTACTCGCGAAGTAGCGATGCTTCGCTACGCGACAAAATTAGATTTGCATTGCATTGCTGCCGATGATATTAGTCATCAGTGGCATTTAATTTTATCAATTTGCTTATTTAAAAAAAGAAGTTTATTTATAAAAGATCATTTGATTTAAAAGTCAGGTTAACTTTGTTCAGAAAAAAGAATCATCCAATGAAAAAAACAGGACAGAATTATCAGAATCACCACCGATGGCATCCGTTACATCATTTTGTAAACTATGGACTTTTACTCGTTTTGTTGGTTTCAAGTTTATATTACGCCTTTAAAAGCGATCAGAATTTTATTCCCGGAATGTTGTTCACTTTGACTTCCGTAATTATCGGATTGACTATGTTAACGTCACGAATGTTTGCACTGACAGCGCAAGACAGAGCAATTCGCGTAGAAGAAAATTTCAGACATTTTGTTTTAACAGGAAAACCGTTAAGTCCGGCTTTACGTTTAGGCCAGGTTATTGCTTTGCGATTTGCTCCGGATGAAGAATTTGTTGATTTAGCAAAACGCGCCGAGGCAGAAAATTTATCGTCAACAGAAATAAAAAAGGCGATTAAAAATTGGAAAGGTGATTATCATCGGGTGTAATTTCCGTCCGTTATCATTCGATATTTAATAATCCCGCCTGCCAGATCTTCGATAGTTTTTCAAGTGTCAATGCTGCATTTGCAGGACTGGTTGATGGTAAAGAAAGATAGTTGATTCCCGTTGTCTGCGTAAAATATTTTATGTAAAGCGCCTCAGCTTTTTTGCCGTTAAAAACGATCAACTTTAGTTCATTATGTCGTGAAATAAATTCGTCAATTTTATTTGGGATTTCATTTTTCATGGCGCTATCCATACTTCCTTTTCTTACAGCTGAATGAGCCACATCCCAAACTCCGATTTGATGAGATAGCAAAAGATTTATTTTTTCTGAATAAGTCGTTGGTAGATTTTTATTCGTGATTTGCGCGATAACTGACCAGAAGCGATTTTGCGGATGTGCATAATATTCGCTCGCCGCTAAAGACTTATCACCGGGCATTGAACCCAGAATTAAAATTTTTGTATTTGAGTCAGAAATAGGAGCGAAGGAATATTTAATTTCATTCATAAAAAAATGCGTCTAACAGAACAAGAAATTTCTAACGTTAAAATCACTTTCTTATTTCTGACCTAACAGCAGATGAGGAAAATTTTTCCTCATCTGCCTGGCCTGCTTTGCACCAAAAATCCCTACAATTGTTTAGTGCAAAAGTCCTTTTTCAGGAACTGCATATTTTAGTACCGGTAGCGTATAATGAACTGCCATCAGTATTATATTATCATAGTTGACGTATGATCCGTCGCTTATTGTATATACCGTGGTTGTTGCTTTTGACAAAACAGTTTCAAGTCGCACGATGAAATTCGGGAATGGAACGTATTGAATTGTTGCAGTAAATCCATCGTGCACCCATTGATTGGTTGGGTTTAATAGTTCGGTAATGATTGCGTGTTCGTCTTGAACATGTTCATAGCGCGCCGCCATTGAAAACGCATTTGAGAACTGATATTTCACCGATGCGCCGTAACAATAAAAAGGTTGAAGCGCCCTCAGTGTATCTTTTTGAAATCCAATATCGAACATTGGCCAGATAGAGAGATTTCCAATATTGATTTTGGCAAATAAATTACTGTAAAGTTTTGTTTGACGTGGTAATCCCTGGTAGGGTTCATTACCGGCGTAGAGGCCAAGGTTCACAAATGATTTATCAGGATTACCGATAATGTTAACCCATCCAAAGCCGGGGCAATTATTATTATCTTTAATTACCTGCCAGCCATTTGTTACCTGGAATTTACCTCTCCAGTTATCACCGAATTTATAATGGAAACGAACGCCCTGTTCAAAGTCAGGCGCAAAGTCTGTCATTACGGCTCTTGTAGCATGCTGGTTATCACGATTAATAAATGTTTCAACCCCGTAAATGGAAGGCATGATACCGGCTTCAATTCCCCAGCCTTCTTTTTTAAATTTATAGAACAAGCTGATTTCTCGTACCCATTTTAATTCACTTGATTCTCCTAGGTACATTAGTTTAACTATGCTTCCAGTGGCAAAAGCCGTTACAACTTTAATTCTCTCATTTTCAAATTTGAGCTGCGAATAAGCATAAGAAAGATTAAACTGGTTCACGTTTGTTGGATTGCTTCCATACAAGCGAGTCTGATTAATTGGATTATTAAAATCATAAGCGAAATTAAAATCGACATAATTTTCAAATTCAATATTGGATCCTTTTTCTTCCACTTGTATTATTTCCGTTGTATCGGTCGTTGGCAGATATTTTGAATTGATGGTTTGTAAAAATGTTGTGTCCCTGAACGCAAAATTCAAACTTGAACAGGCAGTCAACATGGTGCATGTACATAGGTTTATAAATGTTTTCATATTTTTTATTTACACGAGATGGTAGGGACATCATCTTTTATTTAATGTTATTTTTAATAATAAATTTTTACTGGCAGCTAACTGCTTACCAGGTTAAAAAAAACGACTGCTTTGAATTTCATCCGGAGAATCTTCCGGATTTTGGTTGGAGGAATACTTTAAGAAAGTAAAATAGCATTTTTACCATTTTCCGCGTGCTTATAAATTGAATGACTCGTAAAGAAAGCTCTTTAACAATCAATTACAATACGTTTAAACTCGCTGATATAATTTCGTTTTCATTCCTGAAAAACGTATAAAATAAAGCAGGCGTTGAAATTAAATCAGATGACAATAGACCGTAGCCGAATGAATAGAGGAACGTGATCGGCATTAAAGAAATTTGATTTTGTTTGAAAGGTTTGACCATAAATATTTTTATAATGGTCGAATTCTGAATGACAAGAAAGATCATTTAAAAATTTCGAGGATGAATGGTTGTTTGAGCGTAAATCTCTAAATGTAATTTTGAGTAAACGTAAATTTCCTTCTTGTATAGGAAAATCTACATTTATTAGAGAAGTTGTTTTTAGAGTAGTTTCAACCTCCGTTTTTTGCACAATAGGTGATGTGTATGAATCTATTAGACTCAATGCAGTCAGCGGTGTGCCAATCAGAATTGTTAAACCGATTATGAATGAAAAGATACGTGCCTTCATTTCTTGTCCTGAAAAAACAAAGGTATTCGGAACTTTTCAAACCAAATCGATTTCGGCTTTTTTTTTATCGATGAGAAATAAAGACTTGTCTAAATATTTTTAAATCAGCATTACCCAACTTTCAAAATCAGGTCAACCAAACGGTTTGAATAACCGGCTTCGTTATCATACCAACTCACAACTTTGCACATTTTTCCAATTGTACTTGTAAGGTCTGAATCAAAAGTTGATGAAAAAGGACTACCAACTATATCTACAGAAACAATTGGATCCATGGTGTAATCTAATATTCCTTTCAGTTCATTTTCAGCGGCATTTTTGAATGCGTTATTTATGTCTTTAACTGTCAATTCACGATCCATATTGAATGTCATGTCAGTTAAAGATCCATCAGGAACAGGAATTCTCAACCCACATCCACCCATAAAGCCTTCAAGTTCGGGAAAAATTTTTGTAATGGCTTTTGCGGCTCCGGTTGAAGTTGGAACGATAGATACCGCTGCTGCCCTGGCGCGCCTTAAATCTTTATGCGGAGCATCGTGCAACTTTTGATCTGTGGTATATGAGTGAACAGTTGTGATGTAACAACTTTCAATTTTGCCCAGTTTTTTCATTACTGCAACCAATGGCGCAGCAGAATTAGTTGTACATGAAGCGTTAGATATAATATTTTCAGTGCCATCAAGTATTGAATCATTAACACCCATAACAATTGCTTTGATATCTTGAGAATCAGGCGGAGCACTAAGAATTACTTTTTTTGCACCCGCCGTTAAATGCGGAGATGCTAATTCTCTTGTCAGGAAAAAACCGCTGGATTCAACAACAATATCAACACCTAAATCTTTCCACGGAATATCCCCGGGATTTTTGTGAGAAGTTATCCTGATTGAATGTCCGTTTGCAACAATATCATTTTCGGTTGTTGAAATAGTTCCGTTAAAACGACCGTGAATAGAATCATATTTTAATAAATGCGCAAGTGTTTTGACGGGAGCAAGATCATTGATTGCTATAATTTCGATTCCTTTATTCTGCAGCGCCATTCGGGTAAAATATCTGCCGATGCGTCCAAATCCGTTAATGCCTACTTTAATTGCCATGACTATATTGTTTTTGTAGAAAAGATAAAGGTATTTTATTTCTGAATATCAGACGTATTATTTTGCCTAAACCTTATCATCTCCTTTATTGATAATAATCCTTTCGGGAAAAGAATAACAAGTTGATTTTCCTTCCCTTGTAAAGGCTAGAATTGTTAAACCATATTCTTTGGCAAAATCTATCGCAAGACTTGACGGGGCTGAAACGGAAGCAACGATTGGTATTTTTGCCCTGAAACTTTTTGAAACAATTTCATACGATATTCTGCCGCTGAAAATAATCACTTTTGCGTATTTTATTTTTTTAGAAAAAAGTAAATCGCCTATTACTTTATCCAGTGCATTGTGCCTTCCGATATCTTCGTGAATTGCAAGTAAATTCTCCTCCATATCAAAAGCAGCGACGCCATGACAGCCTCCGCTTTCTTTAAAAAGAACCTGCGCGGCGAACATTTTTTCCTGCATTCTAAAGATACTTTCTATAGAAATTTTATCACTTTCAGATAGCGACGGAGCATCTGGCATCACGTCATCTAACTCCTGTTTGCCACAGATTCCGCAAGACGAAACAGAAAGTAAACTGCGTGCGCTCAAATAGCCTTTTCCAAGTTTGTCAGGATCACAAATCACATTTATTTCTTCAATGATTTCCTTTTTATTTTTTTTTAAGTCAAGCGTAAAAACAGAATCTTTTTTTAAAACATCTTCAGAAAAAAGTAAACCAAAAACCAATTCTTTTTCTGCTCCCGGAGTTTGCATTACAACAGTAAAAGATTTTCCGTTAATGGAAATTTGCAGCGCCTGTTCAACAGTTAAAGAGTCAGCTACTTTCGTAACTGACCCTTTTTCAAATTTTAATCCTTCGTATTTTAAGTGGGAAGACATTGAGATTAAGACAATCCGGAAATAACTCCATTATTATCAATCGTCATTCCTTCAGATGCTGGATTGACAGGTAATCCCGGCATACGCATCATAGCACCAAGAATAGGAATAATAAATCCTGCGCCGGCCGCAAATTCAAATTCGCGAATCGTTACGCTAAATCCTTTTGGACGACCTAAAAGTTTTTCGTTATCAGAAAAAGATTTTTGAGTTTTTGCCATACAAATCGGCAAGTACGATAAACCTAATTCTTCAATTTTCTTGAGATCAGAAATTGCCTGCTGGCTGTATTCAACCGAATCAGCGCCATAAATTTCTTTAGCGATAGTTTCGATTTTAGTTTTCACCGGAGATTTCCAATCATAAAGAGGTTTGAAATTATTTTTTCCCGCTTCAACTTCTGCAACAACTGCTGTAGCAAGATCAGTCATTCCTTCACCACCTGCAGCGAATCCTCTTGCAACAACAGCTTTTACACCTTTTGCAAGGCAACGCTCCATGATTAGTTTAACTTCAGCTTCAGTATCAGAAGGAAAAGCATTAATAGCAACAACCGGATTCAATCCGAATTTTTGCATATTCTCAATGTGTTTTTCAAGATTTTCCAAACCTTTTGCAACACGTTCAATGCTTGCCGTATTATACTCTTCTTTAGGAGCGCCGCCATGGTGACGAAGTGCGCGGATAGTTGCAACAAGCACACATGCTTTCGGTTTTAATCCACCGGAAACACATTTAATATCAAGAAATTTTTCAGCTCCGAGATCTGCACCAAATCCTGCTTCGGTAACAACATAATCAGATAATGACATTCCCATTTTTGTTGCAAGAATTGTATTTGTACCTTGTGCGATATTTGCAAACGGTCCGCCATGAATGATTGCCGGATTTCCTTCTAATGTCTGAACAAGATTTGGACGAATAGCATCTTTTAAAAGAATCGCCATGGCGTTTTCCGCTTTCAGATCGCGCGCATAAATTGGTTTTTTATCATGCGTAGTTCCGATATAAATACTTCCAAGTCGTTTTTTAAGATCTTCAAAATTTTCAGACATGCAAAGTATCGCCATTACTTCGGAAGCAGGTGTAATATTAAATCCATCTTCCCGTGGAACACCATTTCCTGTTCCGCCTAAACCGATAACAATATCACGCAACGAACGATCGTTCATGTCCATTACGCGTTTCCATTTAATTGTTCGCGGATCAATCCCAAGATTATTTGTTTTGTTTTGAATGTTATTATCAATCAATGCCGATAGCAAATTGTTGGCTTTTTCAATCGCCGAGAAATCTCCGGTAAAATGTAAGTTGATATCTTCCATAGGCACAACTTGCGAATAACCGCCACCGGCTGCTCCGCCTTTAATTCCAAATACCGGTCCAAGTGAAGGTTCACGAAGAACGACAGTTGTTTTTTTGCCAATTTTATTAAGACCTTCGGTTAACCCGATTGAAGTTGTTGTTTTACCCTCG
>Ga0102851_10000345_pt1 | contig 22527 bp, 15 predicted proteins | sample Mud3Dept3metaG_FD_79558 | JGI IMG/M metagenome (GOLD analysis project Ga0102851, IMG submission 79558) | Freshwater wetland microbial communities from Ohio, USA, analyzing the effect of biotic and abiotic controls - Mud 3 Core 4 Depth 3... | ecosystem: Environmental > Aquatic > Freshwater >... | reverse complement strand
GTGTCGCCGAGATCCGGGCCGGCCGGATGATCATCCTCACCGACGACGAGGATCGCGAGAACGAGGGCGACCTCTGCATGGCGGCCGAGTGCGTCACGCCCGAGGCCGTCAACTTCATGGCGAGATACGGGCGCGGCTTGATCTGCCTCTCGCTCACCGAAGAGCGCCTCCAGGAGCTGCGGCTCCCGATGATGGTGCCCGACGGCGACAACACCACGACCTTCGGCACCGGCTTCACGATCTCGATCGAAGCACGCCAGGGTGTCACGACCGGCATCTCCGCCGCCGACCGCGCGCACACGATTCGCGTCGCGATCGACGACGCCTCGCGGCCGCACGATCTCTCCCGCCCCGGCCACGTCTTCCCGCTGCGTGCGCGCGCGGGCGGCGTGCTGCGGCGCGCCGGTCAGACCGAGGGTTCCGTCGATCTGGCGCGGCTCGCGGGCAAGAAGCCCGCCGGTGTGATCTGCGAGGTGATGAACGACGACGGCACGATGGCGCGCATGCCGCATCTGGTGGAGTTCGCGCGCAGCCACGGTCTCAAGATCGTGACGATCGCGCAGCTGATCGAATACCGGCTGCGCAACGAGAAGCTGGTCCGCCGGGTCGCCGAGGCGGAGCTGCCCACCGCGGGCGCCGGCGAGTGGCGCACCTACATCTTCGAGAACGACATCGATCACGTCGATCACATGGCGCTCGTGAAGGGTGACATCACCGCGGATCACGACGTGCTCGTGCGTGTCCACAGCGAGTGCCTGACGGGCGACGCCTTCGGCTCGCTGCGCTGCGATTGCGGCGAGCAGCTCCAGGCCGCGATGAAGCTGATCGACGCCGAGGGCCTCGGCGTGATCCTCTACATGCGCCAGGAAGGCCGCGGGATCGGTCTCAAGAACAAGATCCGCGCCTACAGCTTGCAGGACAAAGAAGGGCTCGACACCGTCGAGGCCAACGAGCGGCTCGGCTTCCCGGCCGACCTGCGCGACTACGGCGTCGGCGCGCAGATTCTCGTCGATCTGGGCGTGCGCAAGATGCGCCTCATCACGAACAACCCGGGCAAGCGTGCCGGCATCGAGGGCTACGGTCTCACGATCGTCGAACGCGTGCCGCTCGAGATCACACCCAACGAAAAGAACTACGAGTACCTGCGCACCAAGAAAGAGAAGCTCGGTCACGTGCTGCATCTGATGAGTTAGCGAAGCCGCAACACACTGGACTCGCATTGGCGCGCCGGCGTCAGCGCTGGTAGTGAGAGGTCAGGAAAAAGCGATGTTCGAGACAGTCGAAGACGTCCAGAAGGATCTCGAGAAGCAGGGCTACATCTGCAACCGCCGCATCGCGACGGTGGTGTACTTGGCGTGCAAGCTCGAGAAGCCGGTGCTCGTCGAAGGCCCCGCCGGCGTGGGCAAGACGGAACTCGCCAAGGTGGTCGCAAAGGCGTCCGGTCGGCCGCTCGTGCGGCTCCAGTGTTACGAGGGTCTCGACGAAGCCAAGGCGCTCTACGAGTGGGAGTACTCGAAGCAGCTGCTCTACACCCAGATCCTCAAGGAAAAGATCTCGGAGGTGATGGAGGGCACCAAGAGCCTGCGCGAGGCGGCCGAGCGCGTCGGCAAGCAGGACAGCGTGTTCTTCTCCGAGCAGTTCATCGTACCGCGCCCACTGCTCCACGCGATCACGTCGAAGGAACCGACGGCGCTGCTGATCGACGAGGTCGACAAGTCGGACCCGGAGTTCGAGGCGTTCCTGCTCGAAGTGCTTTCCGACTTCCAGGTGACGGTGCCCGAGATCGGAACCTTCGCGGCGGTCACACGCCCGATCGTGTTCCTCACCTCGAACGACGCCCGCGAGATGAGCGACGCGCTGAAACGCCGCTGTCTGCACCTGTGGATCGACTACCCGGACGAGGAGGTCGAACGCAGGATCCTCCAGGTCAAGGTGCCGGGGATGGACGCGAAGCTCGTGGCCGACGTCGTGTCGCTGATGCAGAAGCTCCGCGGCCTCGACCTCAAGAAGACGCCGTCGATCAGCGAGACGATCGATTGGGCGCGTGCGCTGCTCGCGCTGAACGCATCGGTGCTCGACGAGGACCTCGTGAAGGACACGATGAGCGTGATCCTCAAGTACGAAGCCGACATCCGGAAGGCGCAGCAGGAGCTGTCGCGCATGATGACCAAGGCGACGCCTCCGGCCGCTACCGCACCGGGCATGCCGGTACCGCCCCGCAAGAAGGGCACGCTCCACTAACCGGCGATCGTCGCCCGCGCCGGAGTAGCGCATGCAGCGCAAGATCCTCGAGTTCGCGAACCTCCTCCGGCAGAGCGGTTTGCGCGTCTCCGTCTCCGAGGCGATCGACGCTTTCGAGGCACTCGACGCGTTGTCGATTGCGGATCGCGACGTGTTCCGCGACGCGTTGCGCGCCTCGCTGGTGAAGCGCGGCGACGACATCGCCACCTACGACCAGCTCTTCGACCTCTACTGGTCTGGCTTCTACGACAACCTGAAGAACGCCTTCGATTCCGCCACGGGTTCGCTCGGCGAGCAGGGCATCGACGTCCAGCAGCTGCTCGAACAGATCCGCCAGATGCTCGAGAGCGGCCAGATGCCGGAGGGCGAGGTCGACCTGTCCGAGCTGGCACGCGCGTTGCTGACCGGCGACCTCAACCAGCTCGAACAGATGATTCGCGCCGCCGCGGCCCAGGCAGGCGCCGCGCGCATCGAGAACATGCTCCAGATCGGCTTCTTCTCGCGCCGCACGATGGAGGCGCTCGGTGCGGAGGGAGCCGCCAACGAATTGCGCGAGCTGGCGGCCCGCCTGCGCGCTGCGGGCATGGGCGACGCCGAGGCCGAGGCGATCGGCAAGCTCGCCGAGCGCTTCTTCGAAGCGTTGCGGAAGAGCGTGCGTGATTTCATGGAGCGTGAACTCCAGACCCGCAACTTCGACTACATGGAGAAGTTCCGCCGCGAGGCGCTCTTCGAGAAGAGTTTCTACTCGCTCACCGAGGAAGAGATCGCGCGGATGCGTGAGGTGGTCAACCGCCTGGCGCAGAAGATCAAGAACGTGATGTCGATCCGCCGCAAGCGCCGCAAGAAGGGCAAGCTCGACCTGCACACGATGCTGCGACGCAACGCGGGCCACGGCGGCATCCCGTTCGAACTCGTGTTCAAGGAGAAGCGCAAGGATCGCCCGAAGCTCGTGATCCTGTGCGACGTGTCGTCGTCGGTCGCCAATGTCTCGCGCTTCATGCTGCAGTTCGTCTACAGCCTGCAGGAATGCTTCACGAAGATACGCTCCTTCGTATTCGTCGCGGAGTTGGGCGAGGTGACGCCCGTCTTCCAGGACCACGACGTCAGCAAGGCAATCGAGGAAGCGCTCGAGGGCGGCGGCGTGATCAACGTCTACACGCGCTCGAACTTCGGGATGGCCTTCCACACCTTCTGGCGCGACTTCCTGTCCTCGGTCGACGCCAAGACCACCGTGCTGGTGCTCGGCGACGCCCGCAACAACTACAACGACCCCAAAGCCTGGTGTCTGCGCGACGTCCACACGAAAGCCAAGAACGTGATCTGGCTGAATCCCGAGAGCCCCAGCGCCTGGGGCTTCGGCGATTCGGTGATGGACAAGTACCTGCCGTACACGACGATGGCGGAGGAGTGCAGGAACCTGCGGCAGCTGTCGAGGATCGTCGACAAGCTCGTGCTGTAGGGCGCCCCGTCCCCGGAGAGTGATCGCAGCTGCGGGCGCGAGCGATGGGTCTTCGCTCGGCTTCGCCTCGCTTGCAAGGCAGAACGCCCCGCTTGGCTTCCCAAGCGGGGCGTCGTGCAAGGCGGAGAGGCGGTGGACAGATGATGGGGGGTGAGAGGTTGGACATTTCAGATCGAAATGTCTCATCCACCGCCACTCCAGAACCTTCGAAACTCGGTGGTCGCTCCTCGATTCCGTCGGATTCCTTCGAATTACCGCGACTTGACGTTTGACAGTATGCCCGCGGTCATATCCCGCTGTCAAACAGCTTTTTGGGATTGCGGCAATTCCCCGTCGCCGACCCGGTGGGAAGAGCTTGGAATCTGCCGCGACCGCCAGCTCGACCGCCTTGGCGGGTGGTTCCAGGCTCCTATAGGTTGCGCGACGCATGGCAGCCCGGACCTTCGCGATCCGCACCTTCGGGTGCCAGATGAACGCCCACGACTCGAACAAGGTCGCCAACCTGCTCCTCCATGCCGGCTACGAGGCCACCGCAGAGGCCGGGAACGCCGATCTTCTCGTGATCAATACCTGCTCGATCCGGGAGAAGGCCGAGCACCGGCTCTACAGCGACCTCGGACGCCTCCGCGAGTGGAAGGCCCAGCGGCCCGGCCGCCTGCTCGGGGTCGGGGGCTGCGTGGCCCAGCAGGAGGGCGACGCCCTCCTCGCGCGCTTCGCCCAGGTCGACTTCGTATTCGGGACCCACAACCTGCGCCTCGTCCCCTCGCTGGTCCGCGCTGCCGAGATCGGCCAGCGGGCCACGCAGGTCTCGACCTCGCCGAGCCTCGATCGCTTCGATCTCCCCGATCGCCACCCCGCCTTCGTCGAGCCTTCGCCGGGCCGCGCCTATCTCACGGTGATGGAAGGCTGCGACATGTTCTGCTCGTTCTGCATCGTGCCGACGACGCGTGGGCGTGAGGTGAGCCGGCCCGCGGACGCGATCGTGCGCGAGGCCGAGTCGCTGGCGGCGCGTGGCGTGGTCGAGATCGTCCTGCTCGGCCAGACCGTCAACGCCTATGGCCGCCACGACCTGCGCCGCGAGCGAACCAATCAGGCCGGCACGACGAGCTTCGCAGCGCTGATCCGACGCCTGGCTGCGATCCGCGGTTTGCGCCGCATCCGCTACACGAGCCCGCATCCGATCTTCTTCGACGAGGATCTGGTACGCGCCCACGGCGACGTCGAGAAGCTCTGTCCGCATGTGCACATGCCGGTGCAGAGCGGGGCGGACGCCGTTCTCGAGCGCATGCGCCGCCGCTACACGGGGGACGACGTGCGCGCACTCGCGGCGCGCTTGCGCGCGGCTCGCCCGGATCTGGTGCTCACGACCGATCTGATCGTCGGATTCCCAGGGGAGAGCGACGCCGACTTCGAGGCGACTCTCGCGCTGGTCCGTGACGTCGGCTATGCCGACGGCTTCTCGTTCAAGTACTCCCCGCGACCCGGCACGCCTGGCGCCGAGCTGGCTGGCCGGGTGCCCGAGACCGTCGCCCAGGAGCGCCTCGAAGCGGTACAGGAGTTGTTGCGTCGCCAGACGCTCGGCTACCACCGCAGCCGCGTGGGGACGCGCACGGAAGTGCTGGTCGCCGGGCGCAGCCGCCACGAGCGCCAGCTCGCCGGCCGGGACCCGTGGCATCGCGTCGTGAATCTCGATGCGGCGGCCTTCCCCGATGCGGCTCCGGGACGCCTCGTTGCTGTGCAGATCGCCGAGGCCACCCCCCACTCGCTGCTCGGCGAGCCGGTCGCCTCGATGCCCGCCGCGCAAGCGGGAATCCCCTCAGGAGCCGTCGCCATTCGCCGATGAGCTTTCGAGGCGCGGTGGCACCCCGGGTTCCCTGCTTCTGGGGGCTCCGGGGGCGCTCGTGCGGGCGCTCGCAAAGGGCCGAGCGCCGGGGGAAGGATGGCAAAGGCCCGGATCCTCGCGGTCGACGACCAGCGCTACTTCCGCGTGTTCCTGGAAGACTTGCTCGTGCAGCAGGGCTTCGAGGTGCGCACGGCCGCCAGCGGCGAGGAAGCGCTGCATCTGCTCGAGCGCGAAGCCTTCGACGTCGTCGTCACCGACCTCGTCATGCCCGGGCTTTCGGGCGCCGAACTGGTCGAGCGCGTGAAGGCGCGCGCGCCAGGCCAGGACGTGATCGTCGTGACCAGCGTCGGCGACGTGCGAACCGCCGTCGATGCGATGCGGATGGGCGCCAGCGACTACCTGCTGAAGCCGCTCGATCCCACGCTCCTCGAGCGCTCCCTCGAAGGCATCCTGCAACGCAGGCGACTCCGCCAGGAGCATGCGTCGCTGATGGCCGAGAACCTCGAGTACCTCGGCCATCTCTCGCTCTACGAGCGGACCCTCGCGTTGTTCTCGACACTCGCGATCGAGCCGCTCGCAGATCGCATCGTCGAGGCTCTTTGTCTCGAAACGCGCGCGCAAGGGGGCGTTGCGTGGGTGGCGCGCGCCGACGACGCGGGACGCCTCCGCCTCGCGACGGCGCGCGGCCTCGTGCGCATCGAACGCGAGCCCGAAGAGATCGCGCTCGACGCGCTGCCCAGCGGACTCGAAGCGCTGGGCAAGCCCGAGGGGGCTCCGTTCGCGATCGAGAGCGGCGTCGCATCCGCACTCGTCGTGCCGCTCCGTCACGAGGGCCGCGTACTCGGCTTCGTGCGTCTGACCGACCGGATCGCCGGGTCCCCGTTCGAGGATCGCGACCGCGCGGTCGCGGAGCGCTTCGCCGCGCCGGCCGCCGTGGCTCTCTCCAACGCGCTGCGCTTCCGCGCCCTCGAGCACCGCTCGTTCCGCGACCCGGTGACACGTGCCTACACCTACGCGTTCTTCGAGGATGTCGTGCGCAACGAGATCCTCAAGGCAGGTCGCTTCGGGCGTTCGTTCTCGCTGATCGAATTGGAACTCGCAGACTTTGCGCGCTGGCGCCGCGAGCTGACCGACGCCGAACTCTCCGCGTGGCTCGAGCGCTTCGCATTCCAGATCGGCCGCGTGCTGCGTACCACCGATCTGTTGGCCACCTCCAGCGAGGAGCGCTTCGCCGTCCTGATGCCCGAGACCGACGCGCTCGGCGCCGCCGTGCTGAAACGCCGGATGTGCGAGCTGTTGATGCGCGCCGAGGTGCGCGGCAGCGTCGCAGCCGGGCCGCCGCGCATGCACCTGGCGGCCGTCTCGTTTCCCGTCGACGGCACCCAGATCGAGGAGCTGCGCCGCGTGCTGTCGGCGCGTCTGGCCGAGGACCGCGAGAGCATCGTCCACGAGTTGGAAGGCAAGCCGTTCCCGCTGGTGCTCGACGCACTCGCCTCGAAGGGGCAACCGCTCGGTGCGGAAGTCCTCCCGCAGGTGCTGCGTTTCGTGCTGGGCGAAGTCGAGCGTCGCTCCCAGGAACGCGGCCTGCTGTGTGTGGCGCCGGGCGCGCAATGGCTGCATCTGGTCCGCGAGGAACTCGCGCGCTTCGACCCGTCCCAGACCCACACGGAAGTCGTGCTGGTTTCCGACGAGCGCGCCGAGTCGCTCGCAGGCTCAAACGTGACCTGCGTGACGCCGTCTCAAATCGGCACGCGCCGACCCTTCCTGGTGTACTACGCGGAAGGGCCGGGCTATGCGCTGGTCGGCGAGCCCGACGAGTCGGCCGCCTCGCCCGTGTTGTTCCAGACGGCAGACCGCGTGATGGTCGAGCACCTGGCCTTCCAACTCCAGCACGCGCTCGGCGTGCCCATCACGCGCTAGCAGGCGGGAGCAGTCGTGAGCCACCTGGTCGTGATCGCCGATGCCAACGCGGAACGCGCCGAGCGCCTGCGCGAGGCGTGCGCCGTTCGCGGCTACGCGACGCAGATCTGTCCGCATGGCGCCGCCGCGCTCGAGACCGCCCTCCGCGAAGTGCCCGACGTGCTCATCACCGCGGATCGGCTCGAACTGATCGACGCCGCCAGACTCGTCGAGATCCTGCGCGCCAACCCCCGCACGCGGCGCGTGCGTTTCGTGTTCGTCGGCGAGCCGCCCGCGGGCGGCGCCGAAGAGTGGGGCGCGTTGACGGTCGCCGCCGACGCCGACGCCGATGACGTGGGCGAGCGCGTCGCCGAGCTGGCGGAGCGCGGATCCGAGCTGGATGCGGTGGTGCAGGAAGCGCGCGAGGTCGTCGGGGGTCGCCTGTCGCAGATCCCGCTCGTGGACCTGCTCCAACTCTTCCACCTGAATCGGCGCACCGGCACGATCGAGCTACGCGGGCGCAATTCCGACGGCCGTGCCGTGCGCGGACGCGTGCACCTGCGCGAGGGCGACGTCGTCCACGCCGCGACCGGAGCGGTGGAAGGGGAGAAGGCGTTGTTCCGGCTGCTCGGCTGGAGCGAGGGAAGTTTCGAGTTCCGGCCCGATGCCGGTCGCGTCACGACGCAGATCACGACGCCGACCCGCGCGCTGCTGCTCGAAGGCATGCGCCAGCTCGACGAAGGCAGGCGCTTGCATACGCAACTGCCTTCGCGCGACGCGCACGTCGCGCTCAAAGTTCGCAGCGGCGCGTTGCCGAGCGTCGTGCAGCCGCTGACCCAGGAAGTGCTGCTGCTGCTCGAGCTCTACTCGCAGGTGGGCGAGATCGTCGACCACGCTTCGTTCCCGGATTACCAGGTGCTGCGCACGCTTCAGACGCTCGTGCAACGCGGCATCGTCGAGGTGCGCGCACGCGCGCCGGTACCGCCGCCTGACGCGGGTCTGTTCCGCGCCGCGCAGGTGCGGCGCCTGCGGGAATGGCAGGGCAGCGCACGCGGTGAGAACGGCCCCTTGCGCGATGCCAAGCTACTGGTGGCCTCGTGCGATCCGCGCCTCACCGAATCCTTCTTCTCGTTGCTGTGTGGTCTGCCCGGCCTGACGCCGCACCCGCGGATGGAGAACGGCATCGCCGCCGACGCGCTCGGGCCGCTGGCGAGGCTGCGCATCGACGACGATCTCGGCATTGAATTCGTACACGTGCCGGCCGATCCGCGCTTCGCGTCACTCTGGCCGCTGGCGGGCCATGGCGCGCTGGGGACCTTCCTGCTGCTCGGTGGCAGCGTGGCGGAGGCCGCCGACACCCTGCGGCCGCTTTCCGAAACGCTCGGCGCGCTGCCGCGCTCGCGGTTGCTGCACCTCCTGGTGCGACGCCCGGGGGAGCCCGACCTCGCCGACGAGCTGCGGGCGAATGTCGCGCTGGTCGAGGCGTCGATGTTGTTCCTGTTGCCGCTCGAAGGTCGCAAGGACCCGCTCGAACGCCTGCGCGGCGCCTTCTCGAGAATCGTTCCGTGAACGCGGCCGAGCTGAAATCGTTTGCGTTGTTCAGCGATCTCGGTGACGCCGAGCGCGAGGAACTCGCCGGACTGCTCGAGGAACGCGATCTGTCGGTTGGCGAGACGCTGTTCGTCGAGGGTGAGGAGTCGGACGCACTGGTGCTGGTGCTGCGCGGCAGCGTCGAAATCGCGAGTCGCCGCAGCATCGAGAAGATCGCGGTTGGCGCCGGCGGGACGATCGGCGTGCTGGCGCTCTTCGCAGTAGGCGCGCGCGAGACGAGCGCCGTTGGCGTCGATGCGAGCGACCTGCTGCTGCTGCGCCGTGAGGAATTCCTGCGCTTCGCCGAAGATCACCCGCGCGCGGCCTTCCGGATCGCCGCAGCAGTCGCCGCCGAGGTGGCGCAGCATGCGCGCGCCGCGCTCAGCGGCGGAGACGCATCTGTCGGTTGACCCTCGCGAACGCGGCGAGTAGACTCGGCCGCACTCGGAACCCCCGGGTATTTCTCCTCCGCGAGTCTCCTTCTGCTCGTGCTCTAGAACTGGCTCATCGGCCTGCGCATCGCCCCGTCGTCGTTCGTCGCGCCAGGTTGGTGGGCCCACATCCAATGGTCGACGCGATGACCCAAGAGCTTGGCGAAACCGACGGCGTCCTCATCCGCGAAGCGCTGACCTTCGACGACGTGCTGCTGGTTCCGGCGGCGTCGCAGGTGCTGCCGCGCGACGTCAGCCTGCGCACGCGTCTCACGCGCGAGATCGTGCTGAGCCTTCCGTTCGTGTCGGCCGCGATGGACACCGTCACGGAGCACGAGACGGCGATCTGCATGGCCCAGAACGGGGGGCTCGGCGTCGTCCACCGCAACCTTCCGCCGGCCGTGCAGGCTGCGGAGGTCGCCAAGGTGAAGCGCTTCGAGTCGGGGTTGATCGTCGACCCGGTCACGATGCGGCCCGAGCAACTGATCCGCGAGGCGCGCCGCATCATGGCGCAGCATCGGATCTCGGGCGTGCCGGTGACGAAGGACGGCAAGGCGGTCGGGATTCTCACCAACCGCGACCTGCGCTTCGTGCGCGACGACGATCAGCCGATCTCGAACGTGATGACACCGCGCGAGAAGCTCGTGACGGTGCCGCCGGGCACCCAACTCGAGCGCTGCAAGGAACTGCTGCACGAGCACCGCATCGAGAAGCTACTCGTGGTGGACGAGCACGGCGATCTGCGCGGGCTGCTCACGATCAAGGACATCGAGAAGAACGAGCGCTTCCCGAGCGCCGCGAAGGACGAGTTCGGGCGGCTGCGCTGCGGCGCCGCGGTGGGCGTCGGACCGGACCGGCTCGAGCGCGCCCAGGCGCTCGTCGACGCGGCAGTCGACGTGATCGTCGTGGACACCGCGCATGGCCACTCGCAGCTGGTGCTCGACACGCTGGTCGAGATGCGGCGCACCTTCCCGAAGCTGCCGATGGTGGGCGGCAACGTCGCCACGTCCGAGGGCGCCGAGGCGCTGATCAAGGCGGGTGCGTCGGCCGTCAAGGTGGGCGTCGGTCCCGGGTCGATCTGCACGACGCGCGTGGTGACGGGTGTCGGTGTACCGCAGCTCACCGCCGTGATGGACGCGGTGCGCGTCGCGTCGCGTTTCGATGTGCCGGTGATCTCGGATGGCGGCGTGAAGTTCTCCGGCGACGCGGTGAAGGCGCTCGCGGGGGGTGCGTCGACCGTGATGATCGGCTCGCTGTTCGCGGGTACCGACGAAGCGCCCGGCGAGACAATTCTTTACCAGGGCCGCACCTACAAGCTCTACCGCGGGATGGGTTCGCTGGGCGCGATGGCCGATGGCTCGCGCGACCGTTACTTCCAGGGCGATGTCGAGGCCGCGAAGTTGGTGCCCGAGGGAATCGAGGGGCGCGTGCCCTATCGCGGCAGCCTCACCAGCAACGTGCACCAGATGGTGGGCGGTCTGCGTTCCGGCATGGGCTACGTCGGCGCGGCGGATCTCGCCGAGCTGCGGCAAAAGGCGCGCTTCGTGCGGATTTCCCAGGCGTCGCTCCAGGAAAGCCACGTGCACGACGTCGTGATCACGAAGGAAGCTCCCAACTACCGGCTCGAGTAGAACGAGGGATCCGCGCTCATGCCTCCCGACGTGCATCGCGACCGGGTCCTGATCCTGGACTTCGGCTCCCAGTTCACCCAGCTCATCGCGCGTCGCATCCGCGAGCGCGGCGTCTACTGCGAGATCCATCCTTGCGGCATTTCGCTGGATGCGGTGCGCCGCTTCGCGCCGCAGGGCATCGTGCTTTCGGGGGGGCCGTCGAGCGTGCTCGACGCGGACGCGCCGTTCGCGCACCGCGAAGTGCTCGAGCTCGGGGTTCCGGTGCTGGGCATCTGTTACGGCCTCCAGTGGATGTGCCAGCAGCTCGGCGGTGTCGTCGAGGCATCGGACGATCGCGAGTACGGGCGCGCCCAGTTGAAACTCGAGCGCCGCGGCGATCCGCTCTTTGCCGGCCTCGAAGACCGCCCCGCACGCACCGTCTGGATGAGCCACGGCGATCGCGTGCTGCGCCTGCCCGAGGGCTTCGAGCGCATCGCGTCGAGCGACAACTCCCCGTTTGCCGCCGTGCGCCACCGCGAGCGACCGCTCTACGGCATCCAGTTCCACCCCGAGGTGGCGCACACCGAAGGCGGCGTCGAGCTGCTCGCGAACTTCGTGCACGGCATCTGCGGCTGCGGCGACTCGTGGTCGATGGAGGCGTTCATCGAAGAGGCGGTGGGCAAGATCCGCACGCAGGTCGGTGCTGCACGGGTCGTGTGCGGGCTCTCGGGAGGCGTCGACTCGTCGGTGGCGGCCGCGCTGGTGCACCGTGCGATCGGCGAGAAGCTGCACTGCATCCTCGTCGACCACGGACTGCTGCGCGAGAACGAGGCCAGCGAAGTCGAGCGCATCTTCCGCGAGGGGCTCGGCATCCCGCTCACGGTCGTCGATGCGAGCGAGCGCTTCCTCGCCGCGCTCGCTGGCGTCAGCGACCCCGAGCGGAAGCGCCGCATCATCGGCCATCTCTTCATCGAGGTCTTCGAGCGCGAGGCGGAACGCATCGGCGACGCGACCTTCCTGGTGCAGGGAACGCTCTACCCCGACGTGATCGAAAGCGTGTCGGTTCGCGGCCCCTCGCAGACCATCAAGACGCACCACAACGTCGGCGGCTTGCCGGAGCGGATGAAGCTCGCGCTGGTCGAACCACTGCGCGAACTCTTCAAGGACGAGGTACGCGCCGTCGGCCGCAAGCTCGGCATCTCGGAGGCGCTCGTCGGACGCCATCCGTTCCCGGGTCCGGGTCTCGCGATCCGCATCCTGGGCGAGGTCACGGCCGAGCGCCTCGCGATCCTGCGCCGAGCCGATGCGATCTGGATCGAGGAATTGCGCCGCGGCGGTCTCTACGACGCGGTGTGGCAGGCCTTCGCGGTGTTCCTGCCGATCCAGACGGTGGGCGTGCAGGGTGACGCGCGCACCTATGACCACGTCGTCGCGCTGCGCGCGGTGACCTCCGTGGACGCGATGACGGCGGACTGGGCGCGACTCTCGTACGACGTGTTGGCCAGCGCGTCGAGCCGCATCACCAACGAGGTGAAGGGCGTCTCGCGCGTGGTCTACGACGTCTCGTCGAAGCCGCCCGCCACCATCGAGTGGGAGTAGTACGGGGGATGCCGCGACCCTTCGCCCACCTGCATCTCCACACCCAGTTCTCGCTCCTCGACGGTGCGATCCAGCACAAGGCGCTCTTCGCGCGCGCCAAGGCGCTGGGCATGCCGGCGGTCGCGATGACCGACCACGGCAATCTCTTCGGCGCCGTCGAGTTCTACGAGAAGGCGCGCGACGCGGGCGTGAAGCCGATTCTCGGCTGCGAGGTCTACCTCGCATCGGGGTCGCGCTTCGAAAGGAAGGGCCGCGAGAAGGACGACGCGGGCTTCGACGCGATCAACCACCTGCTGCTGCTCGCGATGAACGACACGGGCTACCGCAATCTGATGGTGCTGGTGTCGAGGGGCTATCTCGAGGGCTTCTACTACAAGCCGCGCATCGACCTCGATCTGCTGCGCGAGCACAGCGAAGGCCTGATCGCGACGTCGGGTTGTCTCTCGTCGATGGTGTCGCGCGCGATCCTCGACAACGACGCCACGCGCGCCTGGCGCCTCGTCGAGGAGTTCGCGTCGCTCTTCGAGGGCCGCTTCTACCTGGAGCTGCAGCGCCACGGGATTCCCGCGCAGGACAAGGTGAACGCCGAGTTGGTGAAGATGTCCGGCGATCTGCACCTCCCGCTGGTCGCAACCAACGACGCCCACTATCTCGAAGCCGACGACCACGAGCCGCACGACGTGCTGCTCTGCATCGGCACGGCCGCCAACCTCGACGATCCGAAGCGCTTCCGCTTCGACGGCCAGGGTTTCTACGTGAAGGACGGCGACGAGATGTGGGAGGTCTTCCACGACCACCCGTCCGCCGTCGCGGCGACGCTGGAAATTGCCGAGCGCTGCGACGTCGAACTGGAGATGGGCAAGTACCAGCTGCCCGATTTCCAGGTGCCCGTCGGCACGACCCGCGAGCAGGTGCTGGAGGAGATCGCCTGGACGGGGCTGCGCCGGCGCCTCGGCTTCGACCGCGACGAACCGCTGCCCGGCAAGTACGGCGTCTACGGCGAGCGCATGAAGTACGAGCTGTCGGTGATCCAGTCGATGGGCTTCGCCGGTTACTTCCTGATCGTGGCGGACTTCATCGACTACGCGCGACGCACCGGTGTGCCGGTCGGCCCGGGACGCGGTTCGTCGGCGGGAAGCCTGGTCGCCTACGGCCTCGGCATCACCGGCATCGACCCGATCGAGTACGACATCCTCTTCGAGCGCTTTCTCAACCCCGAACGCGTTTCGATGCCGGACATCGACGTCGACTTCTGCATGCGCGGGCGCGACTCGGTGATCCGCTACGTCGCCGAGAAATACGACGGCACTGCGAAGCCGGCGCCCGACGAGATGCGCGTCGCGCAGATCGTCAGTTTGGGGACGCTGCAGGCGAAAGCGGCGCTGCGCGATGTCGGCCGCGCGCTCGGCATGCCCTACGCCGACGTCGACCGCATCGCGAAGCTGGTCCCCGAGGCGCTCGGCACGACGCTCGAGGAGGCGCATCAGCAGTCGCCCGAACTGCGCGCCCGCATCGAAGCGGACGGGCAGGTGGCTCGCCTGTTCCAGACCGCGCGCAAGCTCGAAGGGCTCACGCGCCATGTCTCGAAACACGCGGCCGGTGTCGTGATCGGCAATCGACCGCTGATCGAGACGGTGCCGCTGTACCGCGACGCGCGTTCCGGCGACATCATGACCCAGTACGACATGCGCTGCGTCGAGAAGGTCGGGCTGATCAAGTTCGACTTCCTGGGGCTCAAGACGCTCACCGTGATCGCGGACGCCGAGAAGCTGATCCGTGAGGTGGATGCGGAGTTTTCGGTCGAAAAGCTGCCGCTCGACGACGCGCGCACCTTCGACCTGCTCTCCAGCGGCGACACCGAAGGTGTGTTCCAGGTCGAGTCGAGCGGCATGACCGACCTCGTCGTCAAGCTCAAGCCGCGCAGCTTCAAGGAGATCATCCCGCTGGTCGCGTTGTATCGGCCCGGCCCACTCGCCTCCGGCATGGTCGAGGACTACGTGAACCGCAAGAACGGCGTCACCCGGGTCGAGTACCTGCTGCCGGAACTCCAGGAGTTGACCGCCGAAACGCTCGGCGTGATCGTCTACCAGGATCAGGTGCTCCAGATCGCCAACAAACTGGCTGGCTACAGCCTCGGCGAGGCGGACCTGCTGCGCCGCGCGATGGGCAAGAAGAAACCCGCGGAGATGGCGAAGCAGCGCGAGCGCTTCGTCTCGGGTGCGACGGCGCGCAACGTCGACAGGGGCAAGGCGGAAGAGGTCTTCGAGTTGGTCGCCAAGTTCGCGGAGTACGGCTTCGCGAAATCGCACTCGACGGCCTACGCGCTGATTACCTACCAGACCGCCTATCTCAAGGCGAATCACGCGCGCGAGTACCTGGCGGCGTTGCTCACCGTCGAATCCGGCAACCACGACAAGCTCACCCGCTACATCGCGCACGCGCGCGAGAAGGGCATCGAGATCCTGCCGCCCGACGTGAACGAGTCGGTGCGCGACTTCACCACCACCGAGGGCGGCATCCGCTTCGGTTTCGCAGGGATCAAGAACGTCGGGGACGGCGCGATCGAGGCGATCGTGGAAGCGCGCGCCGCGAACGAGGGCCGCTTCCTCAGCCTCTTCGACTTCAGCCAGCGTGTCGACGCGAAGCGCGTGAACCGGCGTGTGGTGGAGAGTCTCGTCAAGGGCGGCGCATTCGACTCGCTGCACGCGAACCGCGCAGCGGTCTGGGGAGCGCTCGACGCGGCATTGGAACGCGGCGCCGCGGCCCAGCGCGATCGCGAGATCGGGCAGGAAAGCTTGTTCGGCGGCGGCAGCGCGCGCGCGCCCGGTCCCGATCCGAAACTCCCCGATGTCGCGGCCTGGACCGACAGCGAGCGACTCGGCTACGAGCGCGAACTGCTGGGCTTCTACGTGACGGGCCACCCGCTCGGCGTCGTCGCACCCGCGCTGGCGCGCTTCACCGATACGCGTTCGAGCGCCACGGAGGGCAGGGAAGGGCGCGACGTGCGCATCGGCGGCTTGCTGACGCAACTGCGCGAGACGCGCACGCGCAAGGGCGATGCGATGGGCTTCGGTACGCTCGAAGACCTCGAAGGAGCTTTCGATCTGGTGATCTTCTCCGAACCCTACGCGCGACTGCGTCCACTGCTGAAGAACGCACTGGAGCCGGGCCTGGGACAGGCGCCGATCCCGCTCGTGATCGCCGGCAAATTGGAGGGAGGCGATCCGCCGAAGGTCCTGGTGCGCGAGGCGCTGAAGCTCGAAGACGCCGAGCAGAAGCTCGCGACCCGGTTGCGCATCGACGTCCTCGAGGTCGAAGCCTCGCGCGACCGCCTCTGCGCGCTGCGAAGCGCGTTCGAGAGCCATCCCGGCGACTGTCCGGTGCTCCTCCACGTGCGAATCGCCGGCGAGAGCGAGACGGTGATCGCGCTGCCCGACGCCTGCTCGGTGAGCCCGAGCGAAGCGCTGCTCGTGCAGGTGAACGCGCTGTTCGGCCGTCGTGCCGCGGAGTGGGTGCATTGAGGGCACCGGCCGCCGCGATCGCGATCGTCCTTGCGTTCGCCGCGCTCGCTGACGGCGCGGCGCGCGCGGAACTCGTGCGCGTCGAGTCGGTGGGCTCGGTGCCGCTCGCGGCCGGGTCCGCCGGCGGTGCGAGCGCGCGCCAGGCCGCGCTCGAAGCGGGCGTCCGCGAAGCGGTGGAGCGGGCGGCCCTCGATCTCGCCTCCCAGGCGGGTGCGAGCGCCTCGCCGGATTCCGTGCGCGCCGCCCTCGGCACCGATCTGCTCGTCTTTGCCTCGCAGTTCCGAATCCTCGAGGATCGGGGCGAGCGCGCGCCGCTGCTCGAGCTGAGCCCCGCCGCCCAGCGCGAGTACGTCGTGACTGTCGAGACCCACGTCGACCGCTCGCGGCTGCGCTCCCACCTCCAGCAGGCGGGCCTGCTCGGCGCTCCCGCGCAGCCGGGTGCGCGCACAGCGCTGCGGATCGCGTTCGAAGGGGTCGACTCCTACCCGCTCTGGAAGCGGATCGCGCGCGCGCTCGGGGCACGCGGTGGCGCCGTGCGGCCGCTCGAGTTCGCGCGCGGCCGGATCGTCGCCGAGGTTGAAACGCCGGAACAGGCCGGAGCACTCGTCGGGCGGCTCGGTACCGGGCTCGGCGCAGACTTCGAGGTGCGCTCGGTCGGAATGGACGGCGACACGCTGCTGGTGGCGATCGCGCCGCGCCTTGCGCCCGAGCCGGCGACGATCCCGGACGCTGCCGCGGTCGAGGCCGCCCCCAAGCCCCCGACTCGTTGACGAAGCCCAGCCAAATCGGTATTGACTGCGCCACGTTAGCTGGCTTCTTGGCACGTAGCTCAGTGGGAGAGCACTACCTTGACACGGTAGGGGTCGGCGGTTCAATCCCGCCCGTGCCAACCATCGATGATCGACGGCCTTCACTGTCTGAGATTCCCCGGCTGGGAACCTCGAAGAGTTCTGCCCATGCTTTTGCTCCGCTCATGAGCCAGATCCAAGTGCGCCTGCCCGATGGCAGGCTGCTCGAAGTGCCCGTGGGCACCACCGTTCTGGGCGTGGCGGAGCGCATCGGACCCGGGCTCGCGCGCGCCGCGCTCGCGGGCCGCGTCGATGGGCGCCTGGTGGACTTGCGCGTGCCGCTCCAAGCCGACGCTGCCATCGAGATCGTCACCGCCAGAGACCCGCAGGGCGGCAGCGTGATCCGGCACTCGGCCGAGCACGTGATGGCCGACGCCGTGAAGCGTCTCTTCCCCGCCGTGCAGATCGACGTCGGGCGCACGGATCACGCGGAGAAGTTCCAGTACGACTTCCTGATCGACCGACCGTTCACACCCGATGATCTCGTGCGCATCGAGGACGAGATGCGGAGCATCGTCGCCGAGCACGCGAGCTTCGAGCGCCGCGTGGTTTCGCGCGCGGAAGCGAAGGCGCTCTTCGAGTCGATGGGCGAGACGCTGAAGGTCGCGCGCCTCGCCGACATCCCGGAAGGCGACGACATCACGCTCTTCGCCCACGGCGGCTTCGTCGACCTGTGTCGCGGCCCGCACGTGCAGCGCGCCGACCAGATCGGCGCCGTGAAGTTGCTCGACGCGGCCGGCGCCTATTGGAAGGGCGACGAGTCCAACCCGATGCTCCAGCGCATCTACGGCACCGCGTTCGCGAGCAAGAAGGAACTCGACGAGCACCTGGCGCGCATCGAAGAGGCGAAGCGCCGGGACCATCGCCGCCTCGGTGTCGAACTCGATCTCTTCCACATCGAAGCGCTCGCGCCGGGTTCGCCGTTCTACCACCCGAAGGGGATGGCGCTCTACAACGGCCTCGTCGATTACATGCGAAGCCTGTACCCCCGCTATGGCTACCAGGAAGTGATGACGCCGCAGCTCTTTCGCGCGGATCTCTTCAAGACCTCGGGCCACTACTTCGAGTTCCACGACGACATGTTCTGGTTCGAGGGCGACGAGGGCGAAGAGCTGGGCGTGAAGGCGATGAACTGCCCGGGCCACTGCCGGCTCTACCAGTCGGCGAAGCGCTCCTACCGCGATCTGCCGATTCGCTTCGCCGAGTTCTCGCGCCTGCACCGCAATGAGCGCAGCGGCACGCTCACCGGGCTGTCACGCGTGCGCGCGATGGCGCAGGACGACGCCCACATCTACTGCGAACCCGACGCCGTGCCCGCCGAGATCGCGCGCTTCTTCGCGATGACGGCCGAGGTCTATCGCGATCTCGGCCTGTCGGGCGTGAAGGTCTCCGTTTCGACGCGCCCCGAGCGCTTCCTCGGCGAGGCCGCCGATTGGGACGTCGCGGAACAGGCGCTGATCGACTGTGTGAAGAACGCCGGCTTCGAGTGCGGCATCAAGAAGGGCGAAGCGGCCTTCTACGCGCCGAAGGTCGAGTTCGATTTCCAGGACGTGCTCGGCCGCGCCTGGACGCTCTCGACGATCCAGGTCGACATGGCTGCGCCCACGCGCTTCGGGCTGGCCTACGTCGGTCGCGACGGCCAGGAGCATCGCCCGGCGATGCTGCACCGCGCGATCCTCGGCTCGCTCGAGCGCTTCATCGCGATCTACCTCGAGCACACCGCGGGCGACTTCCCGCTCTGGCTGGCGCCGGTGCAGGCCGTCGTGCTGCCGATCACCGACCGGCATGCGGACTACGCCGCGCAGGTGGGCACCGCGCTCCAGGCGGCTGGCCTGCGCGCCGAGTGCGACGTGCGCAACGAGAAGCTCAACCTGAAGATCCGCGAAGCGGAGCTGCAGAAGATTCCCTTGATGCTCGTGGTCGGCGACCAGGAGGTGGCGAACGGGACCGTCACGCCGCGCCGCCGCCACGGGACGAAGGACGCCGCGGAGTCGGTCGCCCTGGACGCGTTCGTGTTGAAGCTGTCGGCCGCGGTGGCCGAGCGGCGCGAGTCGATCTAGTCCCCTACGGAGGAAACCCGCATCCGATTCCCCAAGCGTGGAGAGCAGCCGCGTACCAAGGACGACACCCGGATCAACGAGCGCATCCGCGCCCGCGAGATTCGCGTCGTGGACGAGGACGGAACCCAACTCGGCGTGATGACGCCCTTCGACGCCGTTCAGCGCGCCGTGGAAAAGGGCCTCGACCTGGTCGAAGTGGCGCCCGGCGCCAACCCGCCCGTGTGTCGCATCATGGACTACGGGAAGTACAAGTACGAGCTGAAGAAGAAACAGGCCGTGAGCAAGCAGAAGGCGCACGCGGCGACGATGAAGGAAGTGAAGTTACGGCCGCGCACCGACGAGCACGACCTCGACTTCAAGTTGAAGAACGCGCGCCGGTTCCTGGTCGAGGGGGACAAGGTCAAAGTGACGTTGATGTTCCGCGGGCGCGAGATCGTCCACACCTCGATCGGGCGCGAGCAACTCGATCGCGTCAAGGAGATGCTCGCGGACATTGCGGCCGTCGAGAACCCGCCCCGCATGGACGGCCGCTTCATGTCGATGATCCTCGTGCCCAACCGGGAAGCCATCCAGCGACTCGAACGGGCGCGCGCGCAGCAGGAGAAGGCGGAGGCGGCAATGGACAGCGGCGCGGCAGGCGTCCAGCAGGCCGGGTCGGATGCCCCGCCGGCCGGGACGCACACCGAGCCGGCAGAGACGGGGGACGAAATTCCCCCCACAGGAGAGAGTTGATGCCCAAGATGAAGACCCATCGCGGTGCGGCGAAGCGCTTCACGCGCACCGGCACCGGCAAGATCATGCGCTCGCATGAGAGCAAGCGGCACATCCTCACCAAGAAGAGTGCGAAGCAAAAGCGACGCCTCTCGGGGAGGGTGGAGGTGTCGCACGGGGACCGTATGCGATTGGAGCAGATGCTGCCCTGAGTGAAGGGCGCACAGAAGGAGGGAGATCATGCCCCGAGTCAAACGAGGCGTAACCAAGAAGAGCCGCCATCGGCGAATTCTGAAAGAGGCCGAGGGTTATTTCGGCTCTCGTCATCGACTGGTGCGCGTCGCGCGCGAGACGGTCGAGCGCGCCTGGCGTTACGCCTATCGCGATCGCCGCCAACGCAAGCGCGATTTCCGCAGCCTGTGGATCGCCCGCATCAATGCCGCTGCGCGCCTGCACGAGCTGTCCTACAGCCAGCTCATCAACGGGCTCAACAAGGCCGGCATCGAGATCGACCGCAAGAACCTGGCCGACCTTGCGGCTGCGGATCCGCAGGCGTTCGGGGAGCTGGTGGCGCGCGCCAAAGCGCAGCTCGCGTAGCGGGCTGGAAGTCGCGGTGGCGGGGGAGCAGCCGAGCCTCGCGGTGATCGAGGAGGAAGCGCGCCTGGCGATTGCCGAGGCACGGAGCCTTCCCGCGCTTGCCGAAGTTCGCGCGCGCTTCCTCGGCAAGAAGGGCTCCGTCGGGGCGGTGCTGCGCGGGATCGGCGCGCTCGCGGCGGACGAACGCGCACGCGTCGGCGAAGCGGCAAACATCGCCAAGGATCGCATCGAAGCCCTCGTGGCCGAGCGCCGCGCCGCGCTCGAAGCCGGCGCCCGCGATCACGAGCTGTCGGCGCGACGCCTCGACGTGTCGCTGCCGGGCGTTCGGGCCCCGCGCGGCCACCTGCACCCGATCACGCAGATCGAGCGCGACATCGTCGCTTTCTTCACCGGGCTCGGCTTTGCGGTCGAAGAGGGTCCCGAGGTCGAGACCCAGTGGAACAACTTCGAAGCCCTCAACATCCCGCCCGACCACCCGGCGCGCGACATGCAGGCGACGTTCTTCGTGGACGGCGGGCACGTGCTGCGCACGCACACCTCGCCGGTGCAGATCCGGGCGATGACAGGCCGCCAGCCGCCGTTCCGCTTCATCGTGCCGGGGCGCGTGTACCGCAACGACCGCTCGCCGCGGCACTCGCCGATGTTCCACCAGGTGGAGGGGTTCATGGTGGACGAGCGCGTCTCGTTCGCCGACCTGAAGGGCGTGCTCTACGCCTTCCAGCGCCACATGATGGGCGCCGACGTAGAGCTGCGTTTCCGCGCCTCGTACTTCCCGTTCACCGAGCCGTCGGCGGAACTCGACTACCGCTGCCTGCTCTGCTCGGGCGCCGGCTGCGCCACCTGCTCTCAATCGGGATGGATCGAGGCGGGAGGCTGCGGAATGATCCACCCCGTCGTGCTCGCCAACTGCGGGCTCGACCCCGAGCGCTTCCAGGGCTTCGCCTTCGGCATGACACTCGACCGCGCGGCCATGCTGCGCTTCGGCGTCCCGAACATCCACCTGCTCTTCGAGGGCGACCTGCGCGTCCTCGGGCAGATCTGATGCGTGTCCCGCTGCGCTGGCTCGCCGAGTTCGTCGACGTGCCGGCGGCCGATTCGATCGCGGCGGCGCTCACCCAGGGTGGACTCGAAGTCGAGAGCACCCTGCGCCTCGGCCCCGATCTTTCGGGCGTGCGCGTCGGACACGTGCTCGCGCGCGCGCAGCACCCGAACGCCGATCGGCTCTCGCTGTGCCGCGTCGACATCGGCAGCGGTGAACCGGTGGAGATCGTATGCGGCGCGCCGAACGTCGCGGCCGGGCAGAAGGTCGCGGTGGTGTCGCCTGGCTCGAAGTTGCCCGACGGCAAGAAGCTCGAGAAGGCAAAGATCCGCGGGGTCGTCTCGCACGGCATGATCTGTTCGGCGAAGGAGCTCGGCATCGCCGAAGCGAGCGACGGGATTCTGGTGCTCGACGCGAGCGCAAAGGTCGGTGCACCGCTCGGCGAGGTGCTCGCGACGGGCGACTCGGTGCTCGAGATCGCGCTCACGCCGAACCGCGGCGACTGCGCGTCGATGCTCGGCATCGCGCGCGAGGTGCGCGCCCACTTCGGCGGCGCGCTGCGCCTGCCGCCCTTCCTGCCCGACGAGGAGGGAGAACCGGCCGCGTCGACCGTGCGCGTCCAGATCGAGGACCCGGACGGCTGCCCGCGCTACTGCGCCCGTCTCGTGCGCGGCGTCTCGGTGGGTCCGAGTCCCGCATGGCTCGCCGCCCGGCTCGAAGCGGCCGGCATGCGCGCCATCAACGTCGTCGTCGACGTCACGAACCTCGTGCTGCTCGAGTTCGGCCAACCGCTGCACGCCTTCGACGCTGCGACGCTACGCGGCGGCGCGATCCACGTGCGGCGCGCGCGCGCCGATGAGAAGATCGCGACGCTCGACGGCGCCACGCGCGCACTCCAGAGCGAGGACCTCGTGATCGCCGATGCCGAGCGCGCCATCGCGATCGCGGGCGTGATGGGCGGCGCGGAGACCGAGGTCGGTGCGCGCACGACCGACGTGCTGCTCGAGAGTGCGCACTTCGATGCCCTGCGCGTGCGGCGCACCGCGCGCCGCCTCGGCATCAACAGCGAAGCGTCCTAC
>Ga0102851_10000344_pt1 | contig 22540 bp, 17 predicted proteins | sample Mud3Dept3metaG_FD_79558 | JGI IMG/M metagenome (GOLD analysis project Ga0102851, IMG submission 79558) | Freshwater wetland microbial communities from Ohio, USA, analyzing the effect of biotic and abiotic controls - Mud 3 Core 4 Depth 3... | ecosystem: Environmental > Aquatic > Freshwater >... | reverse complement strand
CGGAGCTCACCGATGTCGAGCACCGGCCCCACCGCGCCCGGGCGGATGCGGCCCGGGCGCGTGGCGCTGATCAGGGCGGCAGTCTCGGTCATGCCGTAGACCTCGACGATGGGCAGCGCCAGCGAGGCGAAGAAGCGCAGCGTCGAGACCGGCAGGGGCGCGGCCCCGGAGAGCGAGAGCCGGACCCGGTCGAGGCCGAGGGCGCGGTGGATGCGCTCGAGCACGACGCGGCGCGCGAGGCCGCGCGCCAGGGAGCGCGGCTCGCGGCCGGTCGCCACGCCTGCCTCGAACGCCGCCGATTCGACGGCGCGGGCGCGCGCCAGGAGTGCACGGCGGAGCGCGGGCGCGGCCGCGAAGCGCGCCTCGAGCGCCAGCTCCAGCTTCTCCCAGACGCGCGGAACCGCGAGGAAGACGGTCGGACGCACCTCGGGGAGGACCTCGCGCAGGTCCTCCACGCGCGGGCAGAAGAACACCTCTCCGGCGAGGAAGATCGGCGCCAGGCCGGACATCATCTGCTCGGCGATGTGGGAGAGCGGCAGGTAGCTGACCACCCGGTAGCGCTCCTCGCCGAGCAGCGGCGCGGCGAGTGAGACCGTCCACTCGAGCGTCGCGGCGAGAGCGCGGTGGCTGAGCTCGACCCCCTTCGGACGTCCGGTCGTCCCCGAGGTGTAGACCAGGAGCGCCGCATCCTCGGCGTCGAGCTCGGCGCGCCGTCGCTCGACGCGCTCCAGGTGCGATCGCCCCAGCTCGCGCAAGGCGTCGAGGCCGAGGTCGCCGGCGCCGACGGCCGCCTCTGCCTCGTGGAAGCCGATGCGGCGCGGCGGCTCCGCGCCCGCCGCGGCAGCGCCCCGGTCGAGACGCTCCAGCCGCTCCGGGGTGTCGGCGGCGGCGAATCGGCAGCCGGCGTGGGCCAGGACGAAACCGGCCTGCTCGGCGGTGAGCGTGGTGTAGATCGGCGTGGGCAGCCCGCCCGCGAGCTGGATGCCGAGCTGGAGCACGACCCAGTCGGAGCGGTTGTCGCCCAGCAGCGCCACCGGCTCGCCGCGCTCGAGGCCGAGCGCGAGCAGGCCGCCCGCCACCTCGCGCGCCGCGGCGTGCACTTCGCTCCAGGTGCGCGTGCGCCAGCGGCCCGGCGCGACCCGATCGTGGAACGCGGGCAGCTGCGGGCGGCTCTCGGCGAGCGCCGCCAGGCGATCGCCGAGCGTCGGTGGCCGGGTCACGCCGGACCTCCCCAGCGCGGGTCGCGGCGCACCGAGACGTTCGGCAGCACGTGGTGGCGCACGTCCCCTCCCGGGAGCTGGGCCGGCCCGCGCCGTGCGAACAGACCCGCGAGAGCTAGGCCGGCGAGGAAACCGCCGACGTGCGCCCACCAGGCGACCCCGCCGCCCACGTCGGGCAGGCCGAGGGAAGTCGCGCCCGAGAGCAGCTGGGTCAGGAACCAGAGGCCGAGGTAGACCAGGGCCGGGATCTCGATCACGAGCGGGTAGATGACGATCGGGATCAGGGTCAGCACGCGCGCGCCCGGGAACCAGCGCAGATAGGCGCCGAGCACGCCGGCGATCGCCCCCGAGGCGCCCACCGTGGGCACGGTCGAGGCCGGGTGGACGGCGAGGTGGACGACGCCCGCGGCCAGCCCGCACGCCACGTAGAAGCAGGCGAAGCGCGCGCGCCCCATGCGGTCCTCGACGTTGTCGCCGAAGATCCAGAGCGTCCACAGGTTGAACGCGGCATGCAGGAAGCCGGCGTGGAGGAACATGCTGGTCAGGAGCGGCAGCAGCCCGCCGGGCGGCAGGCCCGAGGCGGCGGCCCAGGCCGGGTCACTCAGGCGCGCCGGCACGATCCCGAACAGGAAGAAGAGACGCCGCACGCCCGGCTCGGGCAGCGTGAGCTGCCAGACGAAGACGCCGACGTTGAGCGCGATCAGCGCCCAGGTGACGACCGGCGCGCGCCGGCTCGGGACGTCGTCGCGCAGGGGGAACATGGACCGGCGCCGATTCTACGCGCCGGCGACGCGGGCTAGGATCCCGGGGCCGTGTCGAATCCCGCCGCCGCCCGCCTCTCGATCCTGGCCGCCGCGCTGCTCTTCTCGACCGGCGGCGCGGCGATCAAGGGCACGGCGCTCTCCGCCTTCCAGGTCGCCGGCTTCCGCTCCGGCGTGGCGGCCCTGGCGCTCGCCCTGCTGCTGCCCGAGGCGCGGCGCGGCTTCGGACTCGACCTGCTGCCCGCCGCGCTCTCCTATGCCGCGACGCTGGTCTGCTTCGTCACCGCGACCAAGCTCACCACCGCGGCCGCCGCCATCTTCCTGCAGTCCACGGCCCCGATCTGGGTCCTGCTGCTGGCGCCCCTGCTGCTCGGCGAGCGCATGCGCGCGCGCGACCTGCCCTACGTCGTGCTCGCGGCCGCCGGCCTGGCGCTCGTCTTCCTGGGCTCTCGCGAAGCGGTCTCGACGGCGCCGCGCCCGGCGCTCGGCAACGCGATCGCGCTCGCCTCCGGGCTGTTCTACGCGCTGCTCATGATCACCCTGCGTCGGCTCGCGCGCGGCGGCCGGGGCGCCACGCGCACGATGCCCGCGATGGTCACCGGCAACCTGATCGCGTTCCTCGTCTGCCTCCCCTTCTCGCTGCCGGCCGCCACCCCGGCCGCGCGCGACGTCGCCGCGGTCGTCTACCTCGGCGTCATCCAGATCGGCCTCGCCTACTGGTTCTTCGCGCGCGGGCTGGGCGCCCTGGCCGCGCTCGAGGTCTCGCTGCTGGTGCTGCTCGAGCCGGTCCTCAACCCGCTCTGGACCTGGCTCCTGCACGGCGAGCGCCCGAGCGCGCTCGCCTCGCTCGGCGGCGCCGTGATGCTCGTCGCGCTCGCCGCGCGCGCCGCGCTCGAGCCGCGCGCAGGAGCTCCCGCCGCGCCGCCGCCCCCGGACTGAGGGCTCCCTAGAGCGAGATCGACCCCTTGCGGAAGCTCGACGGCGCGAGCAGGGCGTTGAGCAGCACCGCATGGCCCTGCCGCGCCCAGGCCCGCGCCTGCTCGAGCGCGGGCCGGAGCTCGCCGGGACGCTCCACGCGCAGGCCCCGTCCGCCCAGCGCCTCGGCCGCCCGGTGGTAGTCGGCGGGCGCGAGCCGGGTGCCGACGTCGTCGCCCAGCACCGCCACCTGGTCGCGCGCGATCTGCGCCCACGAGGCGTCGTTGCCGACCACCGCGATGACCGGCACTCCGTGGCGGGCGTAGGTGTCGAACTCGGCCAGGCTGTAGGCGCAGGAGCCGTCGCCGTAGAGCACCCAGACCTCGGCCTCCGGGCGCGCGAGCCGGGCGCCGAGCGCGAATCCGCCGCCGACCCCCAGGGTGCCGTAGGCCCCGGGATCGAGCCAGCCGAGCGGCGAGCGCGGGCGCACCGTGTAGGCGGCGGTGCCGACGAAGTCGCCGCCGTCCGCGATCAGCAGCGCGTGGCCGTCCAGGAAGGCGTCGAGCTCGCGCAGGAGCCAGAGCGGATTGAGCCCGGCGGACGGGACCTCCGCCGCCTGCCCCGCGATCTCCGCCTCGCGCTCGTCCTCGCGCCGGCGCAGGGTGGCGAGCCACTCGGGGCGCGGCGCGCCGCCGGGCAGGCGGCCGGCGAGCGCGCTCAGGAAGAGCGCGGGGTCGCCGTGCGCGGCGATCGACGGCTGGCGATTGCGGCGCAGGTCCTCCGCGCTCCGGTTGGCGGCGACCAGCGTCGCCCCGCGCGCGATCGAGCGCCCGTAGTCGAGCCGGAAGTCGCACGGCACGCCGGCCAGGACGACGAGGTCCGCCTCCTTCAGCGCCTCCTTCCGGCGGTGCCGCAACAGGAGGGGGTGCTCGGCCCCGAGCAGGCCGCGCGCCATGCCCGAGAGCCAGACCGGCGCTCCGAGCGACTCGAGCGCGGCGACCAGCGCGGGGATCGCCGCGGGCTCGAGCGTCGCCTGGCTGCCCACCACCAGCACCGGTCGTGCGGCGCGCGCCAGCGCGCGCGCGGCGCGGCGCACCGCCCCGGCGGCGGGCGGCGGCGGGCCGGGTACGACCGCGCCGGGGCTCGCGCGGGAGCGATCCGGCGCGAACGCACGCCGGAGGTGGAGCCCGAGCCAGGCGCGCTCGAGTCGCCGCACGATCGTGGCCGGCGGTTCTCCCGGCCGGGGCGCGACGCCGTACCACTCGCGCACCACCGCCTCGGGATAGAGCAGGTCGACCGCGCACTCGACGAACACCGGCCCGGGCACGCCCGCGGCGGCCTCGCGGAACGCGCGCTCGACCAGCGGCGCCAGCTCGGCGACCCGCTCGGCGCGCGCGCTCCACTTGAACAACGGCGCCGCGAGCGCCAGCTGGTCGATGTCCTGGAGCGAGCCGCGCCCGCGCAGGACGGTGGCCGTGGCGCCGCCCAGGACGACCACCGGCGACTGCGCGAGCCGCGCGTTCTCGACCGCGGTGACCGTGTTGGTGAGCCCCGGGCCGGCGGTCACCGCGGCGACGCCGGGCCTGCCGGTCAGGCGCGCGGTGGCGTCGGCCGCGAACACCGCGGCCGCCTCGTGACGGGTGTCCACGACCCGGATGCCGCGCGCGCGGGCGCCGGTCAGCAGGGGCGAGATGTGCCCGCCGCAGAGCGTGAACAGCGTCGTCACGCCGCGCGCGGCGAGCACCTCGGCGACCAGGTCGCCGCCGTGGACGCGGGGGCCGGAGGGCGGCGGGCTCACGGGCGGGGAGCCTGCCACAGGCCACCCGCCCGCGAAAGCCGGGACGCGCGCGCCGCGCCCTCCCCCGCCCGGCTCAGAAGCGCCCGGTCAGACCGACCGTGACCGCGCGCCCCGGCGAGCGGTCGGCGCTCTCGTCCGGCGAGCCGTAGTAGGAGCGATCCAGCGCGTTGCGCACCGCGACCCGCAGCTCGAGCTGCTCGGTGAGGTTCCAGCCGCCGCCGAGGTCGAGCAGCGTGAAGCCGGCGCGCTCGACCTCGGTGGGTCCGGGATCGTCCTTCTCGAGGCGCGCGCTGAAGCGGCCGAACAGGTACCCGCGCGCGAAGGCCCAGTTGGCGCCGATCCAGCCGCCCGGCGCCGTCGAGTCGTCGATCGGATCGCCCGAGTCGGCCCGTCCCCGCGCCCAGGCGGCGCCCAGGTCGAGCGACCAGCCGTCGCCCAGCCCGGTCTGCGCCTCCAGCTCCACCCCTTCGAGGCGCGCCTCGCCGCGGTTGCGGAAGTGGAAGTCGGCGCCCTCCTGGTAGCGCTCGATCAGGTCGTCGATGTCGTAGCGATAGGCATAGAGCGCGACCGCGGTGCGGCCGGCGCTGCGCCGCACCGCGAGGTCGTACTGGAGGCTGGTCTCGGGCTCGAGGTCCGGGTTGCCGGTCACGAAGCCGCGCCCGGAGGGCCCCCGGAAGTAGCGGTCCGACAGCGTCGGCGAGCGGAAGCCGCGTGCCACCTGCGCGGTCGCCGACCAGCCGGCGGCGGGCGACCAGGTCAGGGCCAGGTTGCCCGAGGGCGCGGAGACCGACTCCGAGCGATCGCCGAAGTAGCCGCCGCTGTTCTCGGTCTCGACGCGGTCGCCGCGCAGGCCCACGCCGAGCGACCACTCGCTCGAGAGCGCGCGCGACCAGGTCGCGAATGCGCCGCCGGTCAGCTGCTGTGCGTCCTCGATCGCCACCGAGCTGGTCTCGCGCACCACCGTCTGGCCGTCGGCGTCGTAGTCGGTGCGCCCGACCAGGGCCGAGAGGTCGAAGCGCGAGTAGAGATCGAGCCCGGCCTGGAACCGGCCGCCGCCCAGCTCGCGGCCGGCCACGAAGCGCGCCGAGCCGTCGCGCGCGTCGGTGTCGGAGCTGTCGACGCGCCGGTTCGAGGTCGCGGTCGGCGCGCGATCGCGATCGAGCACGATCCGGTAGGCGCCGTAGAAGATCGAGCTCTCGATCGCGTCCCAGCCGCGCCCGCCGGCGCCGATCCACGACATCACGAAGCGGTCGGAGTCCTCGCGCGGATAGACGGAGCGGATCTGCTGCGAGTCGATCGCCGCCTTGCCCAGGTCGCGGTTGCGGTCGAGCTGCACGCTCGCGCGCAGCCGGCCGGAGCCGACCGGCGCCGCGTAGCGCAGCGCGCCGCCGCTCGACCGGAACGACGAGTTGAAGATCTCCTCGCCGCCGCCCGCCTCCGCGTCGTCCGCGTCCACGGCGTGGGCCTCGAGCAGGAGGGCGCCGGCGCCCACCGGCAGGGAGACCGCCGCCGAGCCGCCGAGCTGGTTCTGGCCGCCGCTCGAGCCCTCGGCCGCGAAGCGGGCCGAAGCCTCGGGCTCCGGCTCGCGCGACACGGCCTGGATCACGCCGCCGAAGGCGTCCGAGCCGTAGACCACCGAGCCCGGGCCACGCAGGATCTCGACCGACGAGAGCGAGGCCGGGTCGATGAAGGTCGCGGACGGGCCCGCCCGGCGCTCCGCGGACACGCGCGCGCCGTCGAGCAGGATCAGGGTCCGGCCGCGCGCCAGCCCGCGCAGCGCGGGCACGCTGTCCGCCCCCTCGCCCAGCTTGGAGGCGCCGGCCACCGTCTCCAGGGCGTCCACCACGCGCTGCGGAACCTCCTGCTCGAGCGCCTCGCTCGAGATCACCGCCGCGGCGCTCGCCGGCAGCAGGTCGAGCCCGGGCGCCACGCCGGAGACGACCGTCACGATGTCGCGCTGGACCTCGCGCAGCGTGAGGTCGACGCGGCCGGTGGACAGCTCCGTGACGTCGATCGGGGCCGAGAAGGTGCCGCCCGGACCCGCCACCACGAGCCGGAACGGCGGCGCGGGCGCGGGATCGAGGCGGAACAGCCCGGCGGAGTCGGAGGTGGCGGTCTGCGGCCGGCCGATCACCGAGACGACGTGGCCGGCCGCGGGCTGCCCGTCGGGCAGGAGGATCCGGGCCTCGAAGGTCGCGGCGAGCAACGGCGCGCTCGCCAGCACGGCCGCAGCGAGCGCGGCCGGGGGAATTCGGATTCGCATCGACAGCTCTCCTGAACACGGAAGTTGGACCTCGATCGCACGCGCAACCACGCGTGCGACCTCGATTCGGCGGGCGGCGCACCTCGCGTGCGCCCGCCCTCACGTGTTCCGGCGACAGGCGGCGAGGAGCGGATCGATGGCCGGGCCGGCATGCGCGCGCGCGGCGGCGCGGAGCGCGCCCGCCGCGGAGCCACCCGCGGGCGGCCGCGCGCGGCGGGCGACCGCCGCGGCGAGGCTCGGGCCCGGCTCCGGTGGCCCCCCGCACAGCAGGGAGAACGGCGGCGACCAGCCGCCGCGCGCGAACGCGGCCGCATCGCCGCCGAAGGCGTACCAACGCGGCGCGCGCGCGTCGCGCCCGCCCGCGGCCCACAGCACGACGCCGCCGCCCCCCTCGCGCGCGCTCTCTCCGCGGCGGAAGGCCGGAGCGGGCGCGTCGAGCCGGGCCGCGCGCGCTCGCGCGCCGCGCACCAGGCGGAGGCGGACCGGGACGGCGAGCTCGCGCTCGTCGCGTTCGTCGCCCACGCGCAGCAACAGCCGCACGTCGGGCGACGGCAGGTCGGGCACCTCGACCAGCACCCGCCGGCGCTCGAGGTCGAGGTGGGGCGTCAGACGGACGCTCCAGGTGCGGCCGCCGTCGGCCGAGAGGAAGACCTCCCATTCGTCGGCGCCGGACAGGACCGCGGCCGGTCCCACCGGCTCCCAGGCGAGCTCGGCGCGCTCGCCGGCCACCCACACGGCGCCGTCGGCGGGCGCCAGCCAGCGCACCGACTCCGGCGGTGCCGGCGTCGCCGCCGACGCCGCGCCGGCGGCGAGCGCCGTGGCGCAGAAGAGAAGGGCCCGGGAGGTCACCGGGCCCGATTCTGCCTCAATTCGTTCCGCTCCGCCCGCGACCGCCGGCCCGCCGCAGCGCCGGCGCGCGCCCTCGCCTCAGGCCTCGGTCTGGTGCGGGTAGGCCACCTCGGTGGGCGGCACGAAGTTCTCCTTGATGGCGCGCACGTTGACCCAGCGCACGAGGTTCCAGAGCGAGCCGGCCTTGTCGTTGGTGCCCGAGGCCCGCCCGCCGCCGAACGGCTGCTGGCCGACCACCGCTCCGGTCGGCTTGTCGTTGACGTAGAAGTTGCCCGCCGCGTGACGCAGGCGCCGGGTCATGGCGACGATCGCGGCGCGCTCCCGGGCGAACACCGCGCCGGTCAGCGAGTACGGGCTGGTCGTGTCGCACAGCTCGAGCGCCTCGTCGAGCCGGGCGTCGTCGTAGACGAAGATCGTGAGCACCGGCGCGAAGATCTCCTCCTGCATGAGCCGGAAGCGCGGGTCGTCGGTGCGCACCACGGTCGGCTCCACGAAATAGCCCTCCGACTTGTCGCCCTTGCCGCCCGCGACGATCTCGGCCGCGGGCGAGCTGCGCGCGAGCTCGACGTACTCCATCGTCTTGTCGAACGACGCTTCGTCGATGACCGCGCACATGAAGTTGCGGAAGTCGGTCGGCGCGCCCATCCTGAGCGCGGCGATCTCCGCACGCAGCCCGGCTTCGACCTGCTTCCAGAGCGAGGCCGGCACGTAGGCGCGGGAGGCCGCGGAGCACTTCTGACCCTGGTACTCGAAGGAGCCGCGCACCAGCGCCACGACCAGCGCGCGGGCGTCGGCGGAAGGGTGGGCGAAGACGAAGTCCTTGCCGCCGGTCTCGCCCACGATGCGCGGGTAGCCCTTGTAGCGGGCCAGGTTGCCGGCGATCGTGCCCCACATGCGCTGGAACGTCTCGGTCGAGCCGGTGAAGTGGAGCCCCATGAACTCGGGGCTGGCGAACACCGGATCGCCCACCGACCCGCCGCGGCCGGGCACGAAGTTGATCACTCCGGGCGGCAGGCCGGCCGCCTCGAGGACCTTGAGCACGTAGTAGTTGGAGAGGATCGAGGTGGACGCCGGCTTCCACAGGACGGTGTTGCCCATCAGGGCGGGCGCGGCCGGCAGGTTGCCGCCGATCGAGGTGAAGTTGAAGGGCGTCACCGCGAACACGAAGCCCTCCAGCGCGCGGTACTCCACGTAGTCCCAGATGCCGCGTGTCGAGAGCGGCTGGTCGGCGTAGAGCTGCTCCGCGAAGAACGGGTTGAAGCGCCAGAAGTCCGCCAGCTCGGCCGCGGCGTCGATCTCGGCCTGGTAGACGTTCTTGGACTGTCCGAGCATGGTCGCGGCGTTGACCGTGTCGCGCCAGGGCCCGGCGAGCAGGTCCGCCGCCTTGAGGAAGACCGCGGCGCGCGCCTCGCGGGGCATCTCGGACCACTCGCGCCAGGCGGAACGGGCGGCGGCGATCGCCAGCTCGATCTCCTTGGGCCCGGCCTGGTGGCAGTGCGCGAGCACGTGCCGGTGATCGTGCGGACAGATCGCCTTCAGGGTCTTGCCGGTGCGCACCTCGCGACCGCCGATCAGGAGCGGGATGTCGACCGTCTCGGCCAGCATCTCGGTCAGGCGCAGCTTGAGCGAGGCGCGCTCGGGCGAGCCCGGAGCGTAGTTGCGAACCGGCTCGTTGACCGGGGTGGGAACGCGAACGATGCCGTTGAGCATGCGGTGTCTCCTTCGGAAGTCAGCCCGGGCCGGCGCGCAGGATCGCGAGCGCGAAGGCGACGAAGCCCAGGATCATGGCGAGCCCGCCGATCGGGGTGAGCGCGCCCAGCCAGCGCGGCGCGCCGAGCGCGAGCCCGTAGAGGGTGAGCGAGAACCAGGCGCCGCCGGCGAGCAGCGTGAGCGCGCCGCCGGTCCCAGCCGCTCCCGCGCTGGAGCGGACGAGGTGGAGCGCCATGGCGAGGCTGCCGAGCGCGGACCAGGCCAGGTAGCGCGTGGCGGACTCCCACAGCTCCCGTTCGCGCGCGCCGAGCCGGGCGGCGAGCGCGTGGGCGCCGAACGCGCCCGCCGCAACCGCCAACGCGGCGGCGAACGCGGCGGCGGCGGCGAGGCGAGCGGCCACGATTCAGATCTCGGCCAGGCGCCGCACGCCGGTCACGCGCGCCGCGGGCACCACCACGTGCCGGTGCCGGGGCCAGACGCCGAAGCTGCGCGCGCGCTCGAGCCACTGGGCGCGCGGCGGCCCGGCCTCGCCCTCGCGATGCACGTCGGCGTCGCGCAGGACCACCCCCGCTTCGACCACGTCGTCGCAGCGGCCGATCCAGAGCTCGGCGCCGTCGGTCTCCACCACCACCGTGATGCCGTGGAGGTCGTGCTTGTGCTCGTGCTCGCGGAAGGTCCTCAACTCGGCCTCACGCCCGGACCGCACAGTGCTCGGCGAACGCGGCACCGAGGTCGGCGGCGACGTCGAGCGCGTCGCGCCTCTCGATGCGGTGACGCGGCAGGAACCAGACCAGCTCGCCGCCCTTGAACAGCGCCATCGAGGGAGAGGAGGGCGGAATGTCGCCGAACGCGGCGCGCGCGCGCGCCGTCGCCTCGAGGTCCTGGCCCGCGAACACGGTGCCGAGGCGGTCGGGGCGCGGACCCTCGCGCAGCGCGAGCCGGACTCCCGGCCGCGCCATCCCGGCCGCGCAGCCGCACACGGAGTTGACCACGACCAGCGCGGTGCCGTTCGTGTCGGCCAGGAACCGATCGACGTCGGCGGCGGTCGAGAGCTCCTCGAAACCGACCGCCAGGAGCTCCTCTCGCATCGGACGGATCAGCAGCGGACTGTAGGGCATGCGCACACTCTCCTCGGTCGGCTCGGGAACGGCGCGCCGGGTGGGCCGGGCGCCGGGGCCAGCAGCAGCGGAATTCTACCGGATGGGCGCGGCTAGCGACGCAGCTCGGCCAGGATCGGGGCGAGCGCCGCGCGCAGGCCTTCCGGGTCGCGAAAGCGGACTCCGATGCCGGCCAGCACGGGACTGCCCCGGCCCGCCGCCGCGCGCGGCTCGAAGCGGTGGACCACGGTGGCCTCGAAGCGCAGCGGCGGGTGATTCGGCAGCGGCGGCCGGATCTCGACCAGGACCGTCTCGTGGAGACCCGCCGTGACGTCGCTCGAGACATGGAGCGAACCCGACGCGAGGTCGCGGTGATAGGTGGAGAGGAAGCCGGTGCGGTCGCTGAACTCCATCACCACCACGGGCAGACCGCCGGCGGTGCGCGCCGGTTCCGGGGCGCGGGTCGGCGCGGAAGCGGCGTCCGGTCCGCGCGCGGGCGCCGGCCCGGTGGCGGCGGGAGCGACGGCGTCGGCAGCCACCGCGCGCCGGCCGGGCTGCGCCAGGCCGGCGCGGCTGGGCAGCCGGTCACGACCGCCCGTGCCCGGGGCCGCGCGCGCGATCGGGATGAGCGATGCGAGCAGGTCCGGCGGCGAGAGGAACCGCAGCCCCGCGCCCGGCTGATCGATGTGCCGCAGCGAGACCGACACCCGATGCACGCGCACCACCTGGGCCTCGATGATGAAGCTCCCGTCGCGGTCCGGCAGCTCGAGCCGGACGCGCTCGCCCGGCTCGAGATTGTGGGTGGTGCCGAGGAACAGACCGCTGGTCGAGACGTTGGTCGTGAAGCCCGTATGCGGCTGCGTGCTGGCGGCGCGCCAGAAACGGACCTCGACGCGACGCGCGAAGCGCTCGCAGGCCCTGCGTTCCTCGGCCATGATCGCGCCATTCTAGAGGAGCGCCCGTTCAGGGCTGGAACGCGCGCGGCAGCGGGGGCGCCGCGGGTCCACCGGGTGCCGGCTCGGCCGTCTCCCCTGCCGGCGCCTCGAGGGCGAGCAGGAAGATGCCGGGATCGACCGCCGTCCAGCCGCCGCCGACGGCGCGGCGGCGGATCTCGTAGTGGAGCTGCGGCGATCCGGTCCAGCCGGTGGCGCCGACCCGTGCGATCGTCTCGCCCGCCGCGACCCGCCGTCCGCGCGCCGCCAGCACCCGCTCGCAGTGCCCGTAGATCGAGAGGAAACGGTCGCCGTGACGGACCGCCACGATCCTGCCCAAGCGCCACCACGCCGGTCCCGACTGGCTCGGCGCCTCTCCGGACCAGAGCACGACGCCGTCGCCGGTCGCCACCACCTCGGTTCCGGCGGCGGCCGCGAAATCGAGTCCGGCGTGGAACTCGAGCTCGCCGGCGCCGGGCATGCGGCGCTGTCCGAAGCCGCTGGTCGGTACCGACACGCCCTCGGGCAGGGGCGAGCGCACCGGCAGCTGCGCGACCTCGCCGGGGTGGGCCGTCTCCCAAGCAGCCAGCGCGGCGAGGCCGCGATCGGCGCGCTCGACGCGCGCCTCCGCCGACTCGGCCAGCCGGAGCCCGCGCGCGATGGCGCCGGCGAAGATCGACTCGCCGTCCGCACGCGCCACCAGGTCGAGCACCGGCGAGCGCGCCGGCCCTCCGGCGAGCCCGTAGATCTCCTGCAGTCGGCGCACCCGCTGGTCGAGCCGCTCGGCCTGGCGGTCGAGGTTCGAGAGGCTCTCGACCAGCGCGCGCAGGCGGGTCCCGAGCTGCAGGCGCCGCGCGAGCTGCAGGTCGTACTCGCGGTGCGCGCGATAGGCCCGGACCGCGCTCGGCGCCACCGCCGCGACCGTGACCAGGCCGCCGAGCACCGCGAGCGCGCCCGCCAGCAGCGCGGCGCGTGCCGTGCGTGGCAGGCGCACGGAGCGCTCGGTGCGCCCCGAGTCGGAGACCACGCGCAACTCCAGGGTGGGCGGCCGCTCGCGCATGCCGCCGCGAGATTACCAGCGCCCGGGTCAGGAGCGGGGCACGAGTCGGTCGATCTCCGCTTCGCTCGCCCCGCAGGCGCGCGCCGCCTCGGCCAGCCCGGCGCGCACGCCGGCGGGACCGGCGAGGACGTTGCCCGAGACCAGGTAGCGCGCCGCGCCGTCGAAGTCCGACAGCTCGCCTCCCGCCTCGAGCACCAGCAGCGCACCGGCCGCCACGTCCCAGGGCGAGAGCCGGAGCTCGAAGAAGCCGTCGTAGACCCCCGCTGCGGTGTACGCGAGATCGAGCGCCGCGGCGCCGCATCTCCGGATGGCGCGCGCGCGGGAGAAGACGGAGCGGAACAGCGCGAGGTAGAGATCGAGAGCGGCACGCGCCCGGAAGGGATACCCGGTGGCGAGAAAGGCGTCGTCGAGCGACGGGCGCGGCGCGACCCGCATCGGGCGTCCGTTCCAGTGCGCGCCGCCGCCGCGCGTCGCGGTGAAGAGGTTGCCCCCCTCGGGGTCGAGCACGACCCCGGCCAGCAGCTCGTCGCCGCGCCGGCACGCGATCGACACCGCCCAGACCGGCAGTCCCTGCAGGAAGTTCGTGGTGCCGTCGAGCGGATCGATCACCCACTCGTAGTCGGAGCGGGCGCCCTCGTGAGCCGAGCCCTCCTCGGCCAGGATGCGGTGATCGGGAAAGCGCGCCAGGATCTCGGCCACCAGCGCCGCCTCGCTCTCGCGGTCGGCCTGGGTCACGAAGTCGTGCTGGCCCTTGACGTCGACGCGCAGCCGGCCGCTGCGGAAGTACCTGCCCAGGACCTCCGCGCCGGCCTCGGCGGCGGCGATCGCGGCGGCGAGCAGGCGGCCGTGGTCGACGGCTCCGCCGCCCTCCCCCCGGCCCGGGCCCTCGACGGTCCGGCTCAATCGCGCTCGTAGACGAGGCGGCCGCCGACGATGGTGGCCACCGCGCAGCCGCGCAGCTTCCAGCCCTCGAACGGCGTGTTCCGGGCCTTGGAGCGGAAGCGCGCGGCCACCACGTCGAGCTCGCGCTCGAGGTCGATGACGGTGACGTCGGCGGGCGCGCCGATGGCCAGGGTGCCGCCCGGCAGGCCCAGGACCCGAGCCGGGCCGGTCGACATGAGCTCGACCAGGCGGGCGAGCGGGAGGATGCCGGCCGCCACCAGCCGGTCGAGGCAGAGCGGCAGCGCGGTCTCGAGGCCGACGATGCCGAACGGCGCGGCCTGGAACTCGAGCGCCTTCTCGTCGCGGGTGTGGGGGGCGTGGTCCGAGGCGATGGCGTCCACGGTGCCGTCGACCAGGCCCGCGACCAATGCCGCCACGTCCGATTCACCGCGCAGCGGCGGCTGCATCTTGAAGTTCGCGTCGAAGCCGGAGGCGGTCACCGCGCGATCGTCGAGCAGCAGGTGGTGGGGCGTCACCTCGCAGGTGACGTTCAGGCCGCGCGCCTTCGCCTCGCGCACCAGGCCCAGGGCGCGCGCGGTCGAGATGTGGGCGACGTGGTAGCGGCCGCCGGAGTCCTCGGTGAGGATCAGGTCGCGCGCCACCATCACGTCCTCGGCGGCGCCCGGGATTCCCGGCAGCCCGCAGCACGCCGAGGCGACTCCCTCGTGCATCACGCCTTCGCCCGACAGGTCGAGGTCCTGGGCGTGCTGGACGACCGGGATCCGGAAATGGCGGGCGAACTCGAGCGCGCGCCGCATCAGCTCGGCGCTCATCACCGGCCGGCCGTCGTCGGAGACCGCCACGCAGCCGGCGGCGACCAGCTGGCCGAAGGGCGCGAGCTGCTCGCCCTCCAGCCCCATCGAGATGGCGCCCACCGGATGGACACGGGCCAGCCCGGCGGCGCGCGCGGCGCCGAGCACGAGCTCGGTGACCAGCCTGGAGTCGTTGACCGGCGAGGTGTTGGCCATGCACGCGACCGCGGTGAATCCGCCCGCCACCGCCGCGGCCGCGCCGGAGGCGACCGTCTCCTTGGCCTCCTGGCCGGGCTCGCGCAGGTGGACGTGGATGTCGATCAGGCCGGGCGTGACCACCCGCCCCGCGGCGTCGATCACGCGGTCGCCGTCGCGGGCATCGATCGCGGCCTCCAGCCGGGCCACGCGCCCGTCCTCGAGCAGCAGGTCGCGCCTGCCGTCGAGCCCCTGCGAGGGGTCGATCACGCGGCCGCCGCGCACCAGCAGACGGCTCACGAGCGCGCCTCCCGTGTCCCGGCCAGCAGGTAGAGCGCCGCCATGCGCACCGCCACGCCCTGGCCGACCTGCTCGAGGATCACCGATTGGCTGCCGTCCGCGACCTCCGACGTGATCTCGACGCCCCGGTTCATGGGCCCGGGATGGAGCACGATCGCGTCCGGCTTCGCCAGGCGCATGCGCTCCGCATCGAGGCCGAACAGCCGCGAGTACTCCGAGAGCGAGGGCAGCAGCGTCCGGCTCTGGCGCTCGAGCTGGAGGCGCAGCATCATCACCACGTCGGCGCCGGCGAGCGCGGGCTCGAGCTCGTGGTGCACCTCGACGCCGAGGGTCTCGATGCCGCGCGGCACCATCGTGCGCGGGCCCGCCACGCGCACCCGCGCGCCCAGCCGGGTGAGCAGGAGGATGTTCGAGCGCACCACCCGGGAATGCATGATGTCCCCCACCATGGCTACGGTCAGGCCCGCGATCCTGCCCTTGTGGAGGCGGATGGTCGTGGCGTCGAGCAGCGCCTGGGTCGGGTGCTCGTGGGCGCCGTCGCCGGCGTTGACGACGCCGCACTCGAGCTGGCGCGCGAGCATCGCCGGAACTCCGGCGTGGGCGTGGCGCACGACCACGAAGTCGGGCGCCATCGAGGCGATGTTCTTGGCCGTGTCGGCGAGCGTTTCGCCCTTGACCTGCGAGGACCCCGCGGAGGTGAAGTTGACGACGTCGGCCGACAGCCGCTGCGCCGCGATCTCGAACGAGACCCGGGTGCGGGTGGAGGGCTCGAAGAAGAGGTTGACCACCGTCTTGCCGCGCAGCGTCGGCACCTTCTTGACCGGCCGCTCGGCGACCTCGGCGAACGATTCCGCGGTGTTCAGGATGAGCTCGATCTCGGCCACGGACAGCTCGCCGATGCCGAGCAGGTCCTTGCGCGTCCAGGCCGGCTCGGTCATCCCTCGGCCTGCCGCTCGAGGATCTGGACGCTGGTCTCGCCGTCGATGGCCTCGAAGCTGACCTTGATCACCTCGTTGGCCCGCGTCGGCACCTTGCGACCGACGAAATCGGCGTGGATCGGCAGCTCGCGCCAGCCGCGATCGACGAGCACCGCCAGGCGAATGGCCCGGGGCCGCCCGAAGTCGACCAGCGCGTCGAGCGCCGCGCGCGCGGTGCGCCCGGTGTAGAGGACGTCGTCGCACAGCACCAGCACCTTGCCCTCGATGTCCTCGGGGAGATGGCTCTCCCGGACCACCGGCTTGGGCGCGATCAGCGAGAGGTCGTCGCGATAGAGCGTGATGTCGAGGGTTCCCATCGGCGGCCGCTTGCCCTCGAGCCGCTCGATCTCCGTGCAGATCGCTTCCGCCATGGGCACGCCGCGCGAGCGGATGCCGACGATGATCAGGCCCTCGACGCCGCGCTGCGCTTCGACGATCTCGCCCGCCATCCGGCGCAGGACACGCGCGGTCTCGGCGGCATCGAGGATGGTGGCCTTCGCGACGAGATTCAAGATTGGGCTCCGATCGGGTCTCGAGACCGGCATCGGATCGTATGGGCCCGGGCCCCCCGAGGTCAATGCGCCAGGAGCCGGCCCTTCCAACATCTTGTGGCTACCGCCCCGCCGGACCCCAGATCTTGTGCCCGCGAGCTCCCTTCTGGTACCTTGCCGGCGTTCCCGGGGGGATCGCGTCTCATGCTCAAACTGGAGCGTCTCGAGCTGTCCGGCTTCAAGTCGTTCGTGGATCCGGTGGAGGTCCGCTTCGCCGGCGGCATCACCGGCATCGTGGGGCCGAACGGCTGCGGCAAGTCCAACCTCTCGGACGCCATCACCTGGGTGCTGGGCGAGCAGAGCGCCAAGTCCATGCGCGCGGACACCATGGAGGACGTGATCTTCAACGGCTCGGAGAAGCGCAAGCCGCTGGGCATGGGCGAGGTCACGCTCTGCTTCCGCACCGAGCCCGGCTTCGCGGGCAGCGACGACGGCCACATGGTGGTCTCCCGCCGGGTCTTCCGCACCGGCGAGAGCCAGTACCGCCTCAACGGCAAGCTGATCCGTCTCAAGGAGATCAAGGACCTGCTCATGGACACCGGGCTGGGCGTGCGCGCCTATTCGGTGATCGAGCAGGGCAAGATCGGACTCATCCTCTCCGGCAAGCCCCAGGAGCGCCGCCGCCTGATCGAGGAGGCGGCCGGGATCACGCGCTACAAGGCACGCAAGAAGGTCGCGGAGGTCAAGCTCGAGGAGGCGTCCGCGAACCTGCTGCGCCTCGACGACATCATCTCGGAGATCGAGCGCAACCTGCGCTCGCTCAAGCGCCAGGCGGGAGCGGCACGCCGCTACCAGGAACGCCAGTCCGAGGCGAGACGGCTGGAGCGCGTGGTCGGCCTCGGGCGCTGGGCCGCGCTCGCCGCCCAGCTCGCCGGCCGGCACAGCGAGCTCGCCTCGGCGCACGCCGCGGAGGCCGGGCTCGCCGCCACGGTCCATGCCGCCGAGGCCGGGCTCGCGGCGCTGCGCGAGCGGGTGGAGCGGCTGGCCTCCGCGCTCGCCGACCGCAACCGGCGCCAGGCCGAGCTGGCGGGCACGATCGAAGGACGCCAGCAGCTGATCGCCGGCGGCCGCCGCACCGTGCACGAGATCGACGCCCGCAACGCGGCCGGCGCCGCCCTCGCCGCGCGCCTCGCGGGCGAGCTCGAGCAGCACGCCGCGGCCCTCGCCGAGCTCGCCGCCCGGCGCGACGATCTCGCCGGAGAGCACGGCGCCGCCGCCCTGCTGGTCGAGGCCGACGGCGCGCGCCTGCGTGAGGTCGAGCTCGCCGCCGAGCGCGGCGAGGCGCGGCTCGAGGAGCTGCGTCGCGAGCTCATGGATTCGCTCGCCCGTCTGGGCGAGCTGCGCAGCCGGCTCCACCGCGACCAGATCGAGGCCGAGAAGGGCTCCTACCGGCAGCGCCACCTGCTCGACGAGCTGGACCTGCGCGCGCGCGAGCTGGCCGACGCCGGCGCGGCGCTCGCCGTCGAGCGCGGCGCGGCGGCGCGCCTCGAGCAGGAGGTTCGCGAGCGGGAAACCAGCCTCGCCGGCGCCCGCGCCGAGCTGGCGCGCCTGCTCTCGGACGAGGCCGCCGCCAGCGACGCCCTGGCCGCGCTCGAGCGCGAGCACGTGGTCACCGCCGAGCGCCAGCGTTTCCTCTCCGAAGTCGCCGAGAGCGCCGCCGACCGCGGCCGCGCGCTCTCCGAGCGGCTCGCCGAGATCGGACTTCCCGACGCCGAGCGGCTGAGCGCCCGGGTGCGCGCGCCGCACGGCTGGGAGCGGAGCCTGGACGCCTACCTCGGCGCCCTGCTCGACGCCGCGCTGGTCCCGGCCGGCGCCTCCGCGCTCGAGCTCGCGCGCGAGCTCGCCGCGCGCGGGCGCGGCGGCGCCGCCTTCCTGCGCCCGCTCGACCCGACGCCCGCCGCGCAGCCGCCGCACGACCCCGCCATCGTGGCCCCGCTCGGCGAGGCGCTCGGCCTCGACTCCGGCCTCGCCGGCGCCCTGCCGCCGGCCTTCCTGGTCGAGTCCGCCGCCGACGCGGAGCGGCTCGCCCGCCGCCATCCCGGCCTGCACTTCGTCTCGCGCGAGCGCGTCTGGGCGCAGGGCGGCCTCGTCCACCTCGAGGCCGACGAGGGCGAGCCCGGGCTGCTCGAGCGCACCAGCGAGCTCGCCCGCCTGGCGGAGGCGCTGCCCCGCCTGGCGCTCGCGCTCGACCAGGCGCGCACCGGGCTCGAGCGGCTGGTCGGCGCGCGCGCCGCCGCCGCCGAGGCGGTGCGCACCGCCGAGGGTGAGCGCGCCGGAGCGCTCCAGGAGCTGGCGGTGACCGGCGCCCGCCGCGACGAGCTCGAGAGCCGCCACCTCAGGCTCGCCGAGGCCGAGGGCCTCCTGCGCCGGGAGACCGCCGCGCTGGACGGCGAGCTCGCGCGGCGCGGCGAAGCGCAGCGCGCCGCTGCCGAGGAGCTGGCGCGGCTCGAGGCCCTGCACGCCGAGCGCGAGCGCGCCTTCGACGGCGTCCAGGCCGAGACCGAGCGGGTGCGCTCCGAGCGCGAGCAGCTGCGCGCCCTGGGTGCCGGCCGCCGCGGACAGCTCGACGTCCTCACCGAGCGCCTGCGCTCGATCGAGCACCAGACCCTGCGCCTGGAGCGGGAGCGCGATTCGGCCCTCGCCCAGCTCGACGCCTGGGAGGGCGAGGCCGCCGGGCTCGCCGGCCGCCGCGCCGAGCTCGAGACCGCGATGGCCGGCGCCGAGCGCGAGCTCCAGGAGGCGCTCGAGCTGCGCGCCGGCGGCGAGGAGGCGGTGCGCGAGGAGGAGGAGCGGCTGGACGGCGAGCGCCTGCGCGTGCGCGCCGCCGAGGCCGCGCTCGCCGACGAGCGCGATCGCCACGACGCCGCCCGGCGCGCGGTCGAGGACCTGCGCGTGACCCTGGCCGGCCTCGAGCACGACGCGGCCCACCTCGCCGCCGAGCACCGCGAGCGCTGCGGCGAGGAGCTGCCGGCCGACGCCGGTGAAGCCCCCGCCAACCTGCTCGAGCTCGAGACCGACCTCGCCCGCCTGCGCGACCAGCTCGAGGCCATGGGTCCGGTCAACGTTCTCGCCGCCGAGGAGTGCGACGCCGAGGAGGAGCGCCACCGCTTCCTCACCGCCCAGCGCGCCGACGTCGCGCGCTCGGTCGAGTCCCTGCGCCAGACCATCCGCGAGATCAACCAGACCTCGAGCGAGCGCTTCCGGGAGACCTTCGCCGCCGTCAACGAGCAGTTCTCCAGGACCTTCGTCGAGCTGTTCCGCGGCGGCGAGGCGGAGATGCGCCTGATGGACGAGGAGGACGTCCTGGAGTGCGGCATCGAGATCGTCGCACGCCCGCCCGGCAAGCGCCTCCAGAACCTGATGCTCCTCTCGGGCGGCGAGAAGGCGCTCACCGCGATCGCGCTGCTCTTCGCGCTGTTCCGCATCAAGCCGTCGCCGTTCTGCATCCTCGACGAGGTGGACGCGCCGCTCGACGACGTCAACACCCTGCGCTTCGTGGGCATGCTCAAGCAGCTCTCGCGCGAGACGCAGTGCATCGTGATCACCCACAACAAGCTGACCATGGAGGTCGCCTCGACCCTCTACGGCGTGACCATGGAGGAGCGCGGCGTCTCCAAGCTCGTCGCGGTCGAGCTCGAGGACGTCCACCCCGAGGCCGCCACGGCCTGAGGGCTCCCCTGCCCCGCCTCGGCCGCGAGCGCGGCCCCTTGGGCCCGATGGAAAGACAAAGACGTCCATAGAAGGGGGGCCGGCGGGCGGGTCGCCCGCGGCGAGCGCGCGGCGCACGCTGCCGTCGGGATCGAGGAAAGCCACTTCCTCGAGGGGGCGGCGTCCCACTCGCCCGCGGCCAGCTCGCCACGGGATCGCGCCAGCCCCGCGCGCCACCAGCGCTTCGCGCTCGTCACGGGCGCTCCGTCCCCCACCCCCTTCAACAGAGGTCTTTGCCTCTGTCTTTGTTATGGTCCGGGCGAAGTCCGCTCGATGAGGAGGCCGCGTCGATGCCCTGGTGGGCCTGGATGCTGATCGGAATCGCCCTGCTCGCCGCCGAGCTGCTGACGCCCGGCGGCTTCTACGTGCTCTTCTTCGGCCTCGCCGCGCTCGTCGTCGGCGCGGTCGGCGCCGCCGGAATCGAGCTCCACCCGGCGATCCAGTGGCTCGCCTTCGCGGCGCTCTCGATCGTCGCCACACTGCTCCTGCGCCAGCCGCTGCTGGCGCGGCTCCAGATCCGGAGCCCGAAGGCGCGCGTCGACGACCTGTCGGGCGAGACCGCGGTGCCGGTGGAGCCGATCGCGCCCGGCGCGGTCGGCCGCGCCGAGCTGCGCGGCACGACCTGGAGCGCGCGCAACGGCGGCGCCCGCGCCCTCGCCGCCGGCGAGCGCTGCCGGGTGGTGCGCGCCGAGGGGCTGACCCTCGTGCTCGAAGCCGAATCCTGAACCGTACCCGGAGGACTCGAAATGCTCTCGATGTCCGTGATCGTCCCCATCGCCATCGCGGTGCTGGTCCTCATCGTCGTGGCCAAGACCGCGGTCGTGGTGCCCCAGCAGAGCGCCTTCGTGGTCGAGCGCCTGGGCCGCTACAGCGGCACGCTCGACGCCGGCTTCCACATCCTGCTCCCCTTCGTCGACGTGATCCGCTACAAGCACTCGCTCAAGGAGCTCGCGCTCGACATCCCGGAGCAGGTCTGCATCACGCGCGACAACGTCCAGGTCGGCGTCGACGGCGTCATCTACCTCAAGGTCCTCAACCCCGAGCGCGCCTCCTACGGCGTCCAGGACTTCTTCTTCGCCATCTCCCAGCTCGCGCAGACCACGCTGCGCAGCGAGATGGGCAAGATCGACCTCGACAAGACCTTCGAGGAGCGCGCCAACATCAACGCCTCGGTCGTCTCCGAGCTCGACAAGGCGTCGGAGCCGTGGGGTGTCAAGGTGCTGCGCTACGAGATCAAGAACATCACGCCGCCCAAGGACATCCTCGCCGCGATGGAGAAGCAGATGCGCGCCGAGCGCGAGAAGCGCGCGGTGATCCTGACCTCCGAGGGCCAGCGCGACGCGATGATCAACTCCGCCGAGGGCGAGAAGCAGCAGACGATCAAGGCCTCCGAGGCCACCCGCCAGCGCCAGATCAACGAGGCCGAGGGCGAGGCGCTGGCCATCCTGGCGGTCGCCGACGCCACCGCCACCGGCCTGCGCAAGGTCGCCGACGCGATCCAGCAGCCGGGTGGCCGCGACGCCGTGACGCTGCGCGTCGCCGAGCAGTGGGTGACGCAGTTCGGCCACCTGGCCAAGCACACCAACACGGTGATCGTGCCCGCCCCGGTGGGCGACGTCGCCGCGATGATCGCCACGGCGATGAACGTGCTCACCGAGTCGAAGCCCCGCCTCGGCGCCTGAGCGGCCGTCGAGCCGGGCATCCGGGCGCCGGAGCCGCGCGCCGCGTTGCGCGCCTTCGGCGTCTCCCATAGAATTCCGCCGCTTCGCGCCCCGGGCGCGCGTCCAGGCCCACCCGAAGCCACCGTAGCTCAGCGGTAGAGCAGCCGATTCGTAATCGGCAGGTCGACGGTTCAAATCCGCCCGGTGGCTCCAGCGAATCCAACGCCCGCGGCAGCGCGGGGATAGCGCTTGGCGCCTTTCGCCGAAGCTCCTAGGGCCTGGCGATGTCCACTCTGCGCCGCTCGAGGAACGGGGCCGCGATCGTCAGGGGACCGTGATGCTCCAGCGCCCCGAATCGCCATCCTCGAATCCGTCCGCGAAGCAGGGCACGCGGAAGCGCCGCGCCTGAATGCTGTAGCCGCTGGTGTCGTCACCGCCTGAGCCGAGGCTCGTCCACGCCACGACGAAATCGCCCGCGCCGCCCGTGCGCAACGACGCGAGGCCCTGGTCGCCCGTGGTGTAGGAGTTGACCTGGAACTCCTCGCCCAGGGGCGCGCCATCTGCCGCGAAGCGCCGCGCCTGGACGCTGGTGCCGCTCGTGTCGGTGCCGTTCGAACCGACACTCTCCCACGCGATGGCGAAGGTGCCGAGCGGGCCCGCGGCGACGTCGGGCACGTGCTGGTTCCCGGTCGTGTAGGCATTGACCTGGACTTCGACTCCTACGGGTGCGCCGTCCGCGGCGTAGCGTTGCGCCTGGATGCTGCGGCCGCTGCCGTCGCTGCCGCCCGAGCCCGCGCTCGTCCAGGCCACGACGAATCCCCCCTGCTCGCCCACCGCCAGGGCCGGCGT
>Ga0102851_10000343_pt1 | contig 22563 bp, 17 predicted proteins | sample Mud3Dept3metaG_FD_79558 | JGI IMG/M metagenome (GOLD analysis project Ga0102851, IMG submission 79558) | Freshwater wetland microbial communities from Ohio, USA, analyzing the effect of biotic and abiotic controls - Mud 3 Core 4 Depth 3... | ecosystem: Environmental > Aquatic > Freshwater >... | reverse complement strand
TCAAAAAATTTTGCAGCTTCCTTATATTTACCTGATGCTTTGAGTGCTATGCCCATGTAATAGTTAGCCATTACAGTCTCAGGACCAAACTCTATAAGCTTTCTGTAGGCTGCAATACTCTTTTCCTCCTTTCCAAGGTGATAATAGCACAGGCCAAGCCACAGGTATGTCATTGGAAGGTATTTGCCGGAATCAATTATTTTATTGAAGATATTTGCAGCCTCTGAAAATTGTGTTGATCTGTATAATGCAACTCCCATTCTGTACATTACATAAGGACTTCCGGGTTTCAGTCTGAGTACTTTCTCATAATTCGTGATTGACTTTGACATCTCACACAGAATATAATAAATATTGCCAAGCTCAAGCATGATATGTACATTATCCGGCTGATCTTTAAGCTTCTTTTCAAATATTTCGGCAGCCTCCTGAAGATTGCCCTCAAGCATTTTATCAAAAGCACTTTCAAAAGGTTTCCCTTCAATTTCTTTAGTCATAGCTCTAATGATTTGAATTTTAAATTTTGTTCCTGTTTTCAATGGCTATATACTGGTGCGGACCATAAACATATTTGAATGCAGGTCTGATCAGTCGTTTTGCAGAGAAAGTAAGTTCCTCAATACGGTGCGTACACCATCCGGCAACTCTGGCAATTGCAAATAAAGGAGTATAAAGTTCCTTTGCTATATCAAGACATGAGTAAACAAAGCCGGAATAGAAATCAACATTAATACATACCACTTTTGTCGATTTTTCTCCTTTGAATACTCTGAAAACCTCAGGTGTAAGTCTTTCAACCAATGAATATAGTTCAAATTCGTCAAGACGACCTTTTTCTATTGCCAGCTCTCTTGCTTTTGCCTTTAAAATTGCGGCTCTTGGATCAGATATGGTATAAACCGCATGTCCTATTCCGTAAATCTTTCCTGAAAAATCATTTGCTTTTTTATTAAGAATTTTCAAAAGATACTCTGTCACCTTTTCCTCACTGGTCCAATCACTTACATTGGCTTTTATATCTTCCATCATTTCCAGGACTTTCACATTTGCGCCCCCGTGCAACGGCCCTTTTAATGATCCTATTGCAGATGTAACTGCTGAATAAATATCTGTTTCTGAAGAACTTGTCACCCTTATAGTAAAGGATGAATTATTCCCGCCCCCGTGTTCCGCGTGCAGGACAAGCATGAGGTCCAGCAGGTCACTTTCAAGCTTTGAATAACCCTTACTATCACCTTTAATCAGGTAAAGAAAGTTTTCAGCCGGACTCAGGTTTGGCTGAGGATGACGAATTGACAATGTCTTTCCCTTGTACAGGTGTCTGAATGCCTGATATGAATAGGCAACTATTGTCGGAAACTTCGCAATAATATTTAACGATTGCTTAATCATGTTCTCAAGAGAGATATTATCTGGATTATCATCAAGAATATATAATCCCAATACCGATCTTGCAAGGATGTTGAGCACGTCCTTCCCTTTCATTGATAATATCATGTCTTTTACAAAATCATCGGGCAATGAGCGCAGGGAAGCCATGTGCCCGGAAAACTCTGCCAACTCATCTTTTGAAGGAAGATGACCAGTTAATAAAAGAAAGACTGTTTCATCAAATCCATGGCGGTTTTCTTTCTGAAATCCTGAAGTAATGTCTTCAATTTCAATGCCCCTGTATAACAATTTTCCCGGGATAGCAACAACCTTTCCATCCTCTTTCCTGTAGCCGACAACATCACAAATATTTGTTAATCCGACCAGAACCCCTGTTCCGTCATTGTTCCGCAGGCCTCGTTTAACCTCGTACTTATCAAATAATGTGCTTTCAATCCGGAATGATTCCTTTACCGAATCTTTTAACTTCAGAGTGTAATTATTTTCTGCCATTAGAGTTTTTTTTATGATTTTTAAGTCTAAAAATTTGAAATTATTGCATCTGCATATTCAGATGTTTTAAGCAGTGTGGCATTCTCCATGAGCCTGTGGAAATCATATGTAACCTTCTTACTTTGAATTGTCCTTTCAAGACCTTCGTATATCAGGGAGGCAACTTCATTCCAGCCCATATATTCGAACATCAGCGCACCTGAGGTTATTACAGATCCCGGATTTACCTTATCCTGATCAGCATATTTAGGTGCAGTTCCGTGGGTTGCTTCAAATATTGCATGCCCCGTTTCAAAATTTATATTTGCACCCGGTGCTATTCCGATACCACCCACAATTGCTGCAAGCGCGTCAGAAATGTAGTCGCCGTTCAGATTAAGGGTTGCAATAACTGAATATTCGGCAGGTCTTGTAAGTATCTGCTGCAGGAATGCATCTGCAATGACATCCTTTATTATCAGTTTTCCGGAAGCTATGGCACGTCCCATTGCAATATCAGCTGCTGCCTCTCCCTCTGTTTTGGCAATCAGCTTGTGCTGCTCCCATGTGTACACCTTATCCGCGAATTCCCTTTCTGCCAGGGCATATCCCCATTTCATAAAAGCTCCTTCGGTGAATTTCATGATATTGCCTTTATGGACCAGGGTGACCGATGGCAGTTTCTTTTCGAGAGCAAACCTGATTGCCTGCCTGACAAGTCTCTCCGTTCCCTCAACGGATACAGGTTTAATTCCAATGGAAGAGGTTTCAGGAAACCTTATCTTCTTAATCCCCATTTCTTCGATAAGGAATTTTATTATCTTATCAGCTCCGGCAGTTCCATTCATAAACTCAATACCAGCATAAATATCTTCAGTGTTTTCCCTGAAAATATGCATATTGACTTTATCAGGATCCTTAACAGGACTTGGAACTCCCTTAAAATGCCTTACAGGTCTGTAACATGTGTACAGGTCAAGCTCCTGGCGCAGGGCAACATTCAGGGAACGCATTCCCTCCCCGACAGGAGTCGTCAGCGGACCTTTAATGCCTACCAGGTACTCCCTGAATGCTGACAGAGTTTCCGCGGGCAGCCAGTTCCCTGACCTGCCGAATGACTTTTCACCTGCCAGTACCTCTTTCCATATTATCTGACGCCTGCCATTATAAGAATGATTGACAGCTTCATCGAATATCCTCACGGAAGCCCTCCAGATATCACGACCCGTACCATCACCTTCAATAAAAGGTATTACCGGGTTATCAGGCACTGACAACCTGCCATTTTCAAGCCTTATTTTTCCTCCTTCCATCCTGTAATAACTTTTCAGAATTAATTGTAATAAGATCCGTTAATTATAATGAGAGTTTCCCCCGGCTTTTTTCCCTTATCAGGTTCAATGCACTGCCTGCTTTAAACCATTCAATCTGGGATTCATTGTAAGTATGTTCGGCAAGGATTATTTCGCTGGTCCCGTCAAAGTGATGAAGAATGATACTGAGTTTCTTTCCGGGGGCAAAATCACTCAATCCTATAATATCTGCCCTGTCCCTCTCCTGGATTTTATCATAATCTCCCTTGTTTGAAAATGTAAGTGCAAGCATTCCCTGTTTCTTCAGATTCGTCTCGTGAATACGGGCAAAAGATTTTACGATTATGGCTCTTACATTAAGGTATCTTGGTTCCATTGCAGCATGTTCCCTCGACGAGCCTTCACCAAAATTCTCCTCACCTGTAACCAGGGAACCCGGACCGGATTTCTTATATTCCTTTGCAACCATGGGAACAGGTTCATAAGCTCCTGAATTCTGGTTTAGTACTTTATTTGTCTCATTATTGAAGTAATTAACAGCACCTATCATATAATTATCGGAGATCCTTTCAAGATGTCCCCTGTATCTGAGCCAGTGACCCGCCATTGAAATATGGTCTGTGGTGCATTTCCCTTTCGATTTGATCAGCAGGTTCAGGCCAATAAAATCCTGACCATGCCATTTTTCGAATGGTTCGAGTGCCTGGAGCCTGTCTGAATCCGGTTTGATAATTATCGATATTTCTGATTTGTTTTTTGAAGGTTTCTGTATCCCTTTATTGTCGTTGACGAATCCCCCGGGAGGAAGGTCCAGTCCGGATGGCTCCTTCAGCATCACTTCCTGTCCGTTTAAATTTTTCAATCTGTCTGTCAGGGGATTGAATGTAAGATCCCCTGCAATTGTAAGCGCTGTAACTATTTCGGGAGATGCAACAAATGCATGTGTATTCGGATTACCGTCATTTCGTTTTGCAAAATTCCTGTTGAATGAATGAACTACGGTATTAACTCTCTGCTTATCAGCACCATCCCGTGCCCACATGCCGATGCAAGGGCCACAGGCATTTGCAAATACGGTACCTCCTATCTTCTCGAATATACCCAGATAACCGTCACGTTTGGCCAGTGAGCGTATCTGCTCCGATCCCGGGATTATTGTGAATTCCGATTCTGCAGTGAGGTTTTTATTAATGGCATCCATGACAACAGAGGCTGCTCTTGAGATATCCTCGTAGGAGGAGTTGGTACACGACCCTATCAGACCTACTTCAACTTTGCGCGGCCAGTTATTCCTGATAACAGCCTCCTTCATTTTTGAGATTGGAGTTGCAAGATCAGGAGTGAATGGTCCGTTGATATATGGCTCCAGTTCTGAGAGGTTAATCTCTATAATCCTGTCGAAGTACTTGTCCGGATTTTTATAAACATCAGGATCGGCGGTCAGATATTCCATGTATTTGTCTGCAGATTTTGCTATTACTCCTCTTCCTGTGGACTTCAGATAATCTGACATTGACTCATCATATCCAAAGACCGAACAGGTAGCTCCCACCTCAGCACCCATATTGCATATTGTTGCCTTGCCCGTACATGAAAGAGATCTGGCTCCATCACCAAAATATTCAATAATATAGCCAGTCCCACCACTGACAGTAAGTTCTCCTGAGACTTTCAAAATGATATCCTTGGCAGACGTCCAGCCGCCAAGTTTTCCTGTAAGTTTTATTCCTATCAGCTTTGGGAATTTCAGTTCCCACGCCATGCCTGACATTACATCAACAGCCTCAGCTCCGCCGACACCCACGGCAATCATGCCCAGACCTCCGGCATTTACAGTATGGGAATCAGTACCAATGATCATCCCTCCCGGAAACGCATAGTTTTCAAGGATAACCTGATGGATGATCCCTGCCCCTGGTTTCCAGAAATCAATATCATATTTATTGCAGACTGAACTTAAAAAATCATATACTTCCTGGTTGGTTAACATGGCATTGCCCATATCTGCGGCAAAACCTGATTTTGCCATTATCAGATGATCGCAGTGTACTGATGCCGGTACAGCGGATGTCTCTTTTCCTGCCATCATGAACTGAAGCAATGCCGTCTGTGCTGTTGCATCCTGCATTGCTACACGGTCAGGAGAAAACTCTGCATAATCAGCACCCCTGATAAATGAAGTTGCCGGAAATCTGCCAGAAAGGTGGCTGTACATTACTTTTTCAGTCAGGGTTAATGGCCTGCCCAGGATTTCCCTCGCTATCGCGATTTTTGCAGGTAATCCTTTATAAAATGATTCTATCTGTTTTGTATTGATCAGCATCTTTTCTGTTGGAAAACAAATTTATTTGTTTATCCACCTGTTAAACAACTTTCCTGTTTTTTTCATCAGCGGTAATTTCTTCCTCATTTGCTAATATACTCTTTTCTCCCTCGGGAGCTTCAACCAGATCATGGTCAAATTTCTCCCTGTCAAATGAATACTTCTGATCGAGGAATTCCATTATCCTGACAGTATCTTCACAGGCATTTCCAAGGCAGGTGGATGCACCAGGAGACGGGGTAATATTAAAAATGATCTTTTCCCCGATAATTTTTGCTTCACCCATCTCGAGCTTTCTGGTCGTATTGTTAATGATCTGTGGTCTTGTCCCGCCAATTTTTCTGGCAAACTGTATTTCATTAAGCCTGATTTCAGGAACAATCTTCCTGATCTCCTTCAGGAAGTTGCGTTTTCCTATAAAAGGGAGATCATATAATACATTCTTCAGCAGGAACCTGAATATTACCTTGTCTGCGGAGATTTTCAAAATGCTTAAAAGGGGTTTTATTCCCAGACCGAATGTCTTCCAGTATTCCATTACTGTCGAGTAATTATATCTTTCAAGGAAGAAGATCGGTTTTGCCGTGGGACCAAATCGTGTTATATTTTCATCTGATACTTCCGGATCTCCGTGTATGGCAGCGAATGGAAGCTTGGCAACCTGCATTGTATATACTTTTCCGTTCAGGACTTTAGGTCCTGTATAAAAGCTTCCTGCCATTGACAGGATGGAAAGGTTCTTTCCATACCCGAGCGACTTGGCCATCATAAGGCTATGGCTTCCTGCAGTGACCACAACCACGGATGATTCGAATTCTCCCCTATTGGTTACCAGCCTGTAACAGTCATTCTCCTTAATTATCTTCAGAACCCTTGTAGAAAGAAATATTGAAATATCCGGTCTCTCATTTCTGACATTGTTAAAGAATGAGTGGCTGAGCTTTCCGAAATCTACCGTGTAACCATCTTCCGTTGCAAGAGCCAGCAATTCCTGGTCAGGATCCCTTCCCTTCAATATCCTGGGTTCAATCCTTCCGATTTCATCCCTTTCAATCATTCTTAATTTCGGGAAAAGCTCACCAAAAGGCTTGTACCTCTCTCTAAGGGTTGCAACCTGGTTTTTTCCGACAGCAAGAACCATTTTGGGAACCTTGATAAAGAGCCTTTCATCAGTGTTCCTGGATTTTTCACTTTCCAGATATCTCATAACCATATCTGCGCTCCGCTTTACCTTCCTTGCCTTCTCAATTGTATAATTAGTTTCGATATCCCCGAAATGTAGCGTCTGGCTGTTCATCGTTGATGCTGAATTGACCAGACCAAGATCGTGGTATTTTTCGATCAGACCAATATACCTGACATCTGTATATCTGCTCAGGGTATAAAGCAGGGCTGTCCCGCTCACTCCACCTCCAACTATCATAACATCGTATCTCATAGTTTATTATAATTAACCTCTTGAATTTTACCAGGATATTATTTATATAAAACTTATCATTATTTCCCTCTTACTTTTCTTTTGTCCGAAGTAACTCAGAATTTTATATACATATCAAAACATGACTTTTATCATGTTTTCTGATACCTTTTGTGAGTGTTTAATACGTAAGAAACAAATTTCAGGGGATTTTGTTTATCTGACTTTGATTATTAATATAAGTTATCGGGAACCTGCGTAAAACTGTTGGCAGAGGCAATGAAAAGAAGAGGGAGCCAACAGGTGACACCCTCTTTTTACAATCCTAAAATCACGTTGAAGGTTGATTAACTTTATACGGTTTTAAGAATATCCCACACAAATGCCCTGATACCTACCTCCTCATTTATGGAGTCTATCTTTTTTATTTTATCCAGCACTTTATCAACGAGATTATCATCGATGATTGTCAGGAGACTCTTATTGATTTCCGGCCAGGCATGTGTCCCAAGGTGAGGAACACCTGTATTGCTGCCCCTGCCCTGCACATTTTCCCAGAGCGAATAACCTTTTATTCCCAGCTTATCCAGAAGGTATTCTATCCTCTCGGTGTGAGCCTGATTGTACATGATCATAACTGCTTTCATAATCTTCGAATTAAAAGGTTAGAACTTATTTTGTGTTTCCATTACCGTTCATAAAATCAAAATCGGAATATACAGCCAGGCTTTTATTTCTTTCACCATGTTTAGCAAAAATTGCATATACCACCGGTACAAGAACCAGGGTTACCATTGTTGAGAAAACAAGCCCGCCGATAACTGCAATTCCCATCGGACTCCACAGCTCTGATCCTGAACCTTTGCTCATTGCCAGAGGGAGCATACCGAGGATGGTTGTTGCTGATGTCATGATAACCGGTCTTAGCCGGGATCTTCCTGACCGGGCAATTGCCTCATAAAGTTCATTCCCCCTGTCTCTCATAAGATTTATAAAGTCTACAAGAACAATTGCGTTCTTCACAACGATACCGATAAGCATTACTGCTCCGATCCCTGAGATGACGCTGAGTGTTGTATGTGTCAGGAAAAGTGCTATGGCTACTCCCGAGAATGCAAATGGTATTGAGAACATTATGATGAATGGCATCTTCAGTGATTCAAACTGTGAAGCCATAACCAGGTAAACAAGTATAAGGCTTACTACCACCAGGAAGGCAATATCCATGAACGATTCCATCTGGTCCTGTATTGCTCCCGAGATCTGGACCATAACACCCGAAGGAATTACCGTTCCGTCAATCGCATTCTGTACTTCAGTCTGAAGATCCGTCAGAGATCTCTTGTAAGGAGTGAAGGAGACTGTTACTATCCTTTCCCTGCGTTTCCTTTGAATGGTCGGCGGAGACCAGAACTCTTTTATGTTTGCTATTTCGCCAAGTCTTATAACCTGTCCCATTGGATTTGTTATGCCGATATTCTCGATGTCAGTAAGGGTGCTTCTTGCTGATTCCCTGAACCTTACTATCACATCATATTCGTCGCCCGACTGGCGCAGACGGGTGGCAGTCATCCCGGCTACCCTGTTCTTTATTGCCGATGATACCATTGCTGTATTCAATCCGCTGGATATCATCTTGTTCTGGTCGAGAATTATCTGAAGCTCGGGTTTGGATTTGTCGCGGCTGATGGTCACATCCTTTGCACCCTGAATTTTTCTGATCTTTGCAGCCAGGTCCTCAGCAACAATGTTTGTTTCAGCGATGTTGTATCCGTAAACTTCAACATCAACGGTACTTCCGCCGAAAGAACCCATGCTTTCCGATGTACTGACTGTAAAATCTACTATTTCAGGGATCCGGGCAAGATCTGCTCTCATCTCATCCGCAAGGCTGTTTACATCCTTGTTGCGTTCTTCAATAGGAACAAGTCTTATTGAATAAGTTATCACATGAGTTCCGCTCGTTCCGAATATTGCTGCAAAGCCAGCTTCATCGTCGATACCGGTAGATGATTCTGCAAGGTCGACTTCCGGGTATTTTTCCTTTATCAGCTTGTCGATCTTATCAGTTGTCCTGGTGGTCTCATCCACCCTTGTTCCGGTCTGCAGCTCAATAGTCGCCGTGATTCTTGACTGGTCAGCCTGGGGGAAGAATTCAGTATCAATGACCTTGAAAAGTGCCATTGATCCTGCAAAGACCAGAATGGCAAGTACTAAAACCACTCTTTTGTGATTCAGCGCCCAGCGAAGGGTTTTCTCATAAAATTTATCAAACCTGTTAAGTCCTTTCCTGATGCTTCCGTCATAAGTGTACCAGGGTGCATCTTTCTTTATCGGATACCATTTGAGCAAAAGGGCGCTCATTGTCGGGGTAAGAGTTATGGCAGCGAATACCGATGTGATAATTGTTAATGATACCAGCATTCCCAGCTGCTTGAAAAGTACACCTGTAAGTCCTTTTACAAAAGTAAGAGGGAAGAATACAGCAACTACTGTCAATGTTGTAATAATAACTGCCAGCCATACCTCATTGGTAGCATAAATTGCCGCCTCCCTTGGACGGCTGCCCCTTTCTACGTGCCTTGTGATGTTCTCCAGGACCACGATCGCATCATCCACCACCATTCCGATCGCTATTGACAGGGAAGTAAGTGAAATGATGTTGATCGACTCTCCGGTAATAAACAGGTATATAAAAGCAACTACCAGGGAAATAGGTATGGTGACTATTATTATTATTGTAGCCCTCCAGCGACCAAGGAAGAACAGGACAACCAGAATAACGAATATCGCTGCATACATGAGTGTCTCCGTGAGGTTACTTATTGAATCTTTGATAAATGTTGCGCTGTCGAATAGCTTCTGTATCCTGACGTCGGCAGGAAGATCCTTCTCAAGCTCCCTGAGAGTCTTTTCTACTTCTTTTGTAACCTTTACCGTGTTACCACCCGACTGTTTCTGAACATACAAAGTCATCCCCGGGAGGCCATTGATCCTGGTATCAAGTTTTGTTTCACGGATCGTGTCGCGGACTTCTGCAACATCCCTGAGGTAAACGTTATTGCCGTTATAGCTGCTTACAACAATGTTTTTCATGACATCGCTCTCCGGGAATTCACCCTGGATCCTCAGCGGATAATCGTTCTGACCCATTTCTATATAACCTGCCGGCAAATTCATGTTTTCAGCCCTCAAAATATTCCCGATCTGTTCTATGGTAAGATTGTATGCTTCCATTTTCCTGGGATCGACATCTATATATACCTTACGGCCGGGAACTCCTGCCAGATTCACAGATCCTACACCTTCAATCCTGTTCAGCGGATTGACTATTTTTTCATCAAGTATCTTTTCAAGACCCCTGTAGCTCTCCTTAGCTGTGACAGCATAGAAGATTATAGGCATCATGCTTGAATTGAACTTCATTATCGTCGGCTTTTCACTGTCTTCGGGCAGGTAATTCTCAATAAAACTCAGGTTGCTCCGGATATCGTTTGATGCCTCATCCAGATTTGTGCCGTACTCGAAATTCATGAAGATGACTGACATTCCATCACTCGAGGTTGAAGTCATTTCCTTAAGGTTGCTCACAGAATTGAGCAAATCCTCAATTGGCCTGGTAATATTTGTCTCAATATCAGATGAGCTGGCCCCGGTGTATGTAGTAACCACTCCGATGAACGGGAGCTCCATTTCAGGATAAAGGTCAATAGGCAGCTGGGTCAGAGAATAGATACCCATAACGATCAGAGCCACAAAAATGAGGATCGTCGTTACTGGTCTTTTTACTGAAGAACTGTATATGCTCATTTTAAAAATCTTAAATGTCCTGACTTAATTTGCTATTTCGATCTTGTCGTTGTTGAGGAGCCTTGACTGGCCTTCCGAAACAAGCCTGTCACCTTCTTTAAGGTTATCAGAAATTATCTCAAGCTTGTCATCGAATCTTTTTCCCAGTACTACTTCAACACGTTTTGCTATGCCATTCTCCTCAACGAACACGTACCTGATGTTTGTTCCTTCCTGTAACAATACTGTGCCTGCCGGCACTACGAATGTTTCAACTTCGCCGAGGTCCATGGAAACTCTGACAAACATCCCCGGTTTCAGCAGGTCTTTCCTGTTCGGAACTTCAATTTCCGCAATAAAGGAACGAGTTGCCGGATTGATGGTAGGTGCAATACGGAAGATCGTCCCTGTGAACTTTTCACCGGAATAGACATCGGCAATTATCTCAGCTTTCATCCCTTTTCGTATAAGAGGGTAATACTGCTCTGAAATGCCAACATTCACCTTCAGCGGATTTACCTGCTGTACTGTTACCACCGCTGCCCTTCCGGCAGTCGTTGTCGGGGTACCTGAGTACATCTCACCATCCTCAAAATATTTGCCGGTAACTATCCCGTAGAACGGAGCTCTTAAAAGAGTGTTCTGTTCCATGAATTCAACATTAGTTTTCAGAACTTCATATTGCGTTTTCATCTGATCATATTGCTGCTGTTTGGCACTTCCGGATCTGAGAAGTGTATCAAGCCTTGAAAGGTCTTTTTCAAGGCTGCTCAGCTGAACTTTCTGCTGGTATAGCTGGGTACGGTCCATAAGGAAGAGTTCATCTCCCTTATTGATCCTGTCGCCGACCTCAACATATATTCTATCAATTCTTCCTGGTGTTGAGGGGGCCATGTTCACCTCTTCAAAAGGAAGGATTGTAGCTGTATAATCGATCGTTCTGGAGATCTTTGTTTTTGCCAGAGGCACAATCTGAACCGGTATTGCTGCTTTTTCATCTGCTGCAGTACCGCTCTGTGAGGCTGCCGGCTGATTAGCATTTTTTGAGGAACAGGCTGAAAAGATCAGGCCGCTTATCAGTATTGCCGAAATTAATTTTGCGTATTTCATTATCTTATTTATTAAATATTTCTTAATTACATGTTATTCAACAGCTTATCAAGTGCAAGCTTTGTCTGCAGAAGGTTCATTAACGAAGATATGTAATTGTTTTCCGCCTGGAGGTAAAGAGAGTTTGCCTGTGTCAGGTCAAGACTGGAAGCCATTCCCTGCCTGAATTTATTTTCCATACTTTTATAGACTCTTTGTGACACTTCCACATTTTCTTTCTGGCTCTTATACTGAAGATTAGCATTTACCAGATTATACCTGAGCTGCTTTTCCTGGATCTTAAGCTGATCCATAATCATTTCTTTGGTGTTTTTTGCCTTCTCCAGATTAAACCTTGCCTTTTTAATGGCAGCATGGCGCTGACCACTGGCTATAATTGGAACTGACAATTGAACTGCAACAAGTGAGCTGTTGTACCAGTTGATTCCGGAAATTTTATCTCCCATGCCTGTTGATGTTCCGGATATTACACCAGCCAGTGACGGTAAAACCTGAGCCTTCTGTGCCTTGAGCCCAAGAGCTGACAGCTGTTCCTGCCCTTCCACAAGCTTATAATTCATATTATCAGTGTAGTTGAATTCCTGTGACAGCAGTGCGTCAACGTTGATTTCTTTAGTAAAATCTTCCAGGGTCCCTGTGAGCCTGATCCTTGTATCGGATGTCACTCCCAGCTGAAACCTCAGTAAATTATAATTAAGCTCTGTTGTCCTTTCGAGGGAGCTTCTGGAATTTTCAACCATGGTGACATTGGAGATCATCTGATCAACATCCGTCGATTCAGCCATACCGACGCTGAACATTGCCTGTGTTGACTTCAGTGTTTCGCGAAGGTTGGCAAGGTTACCATCAAGCACTTTAAGCGATTCTTCAGATACGAGTATCAGATAATATACAGATGCTACGGATTCACGAATGTCAAGTTCAGTGCTGTTGACATTGGTTTCTGCCAGCTTCTTCGCAAGTTTTGAGGTCTCTATTCCCACAAGGTAAGGGGCATTAAATAACAGCATGTTTGCCTGCAGGCCAATGGATGCATTAAACTGGGTCCCCATAGTAATTTCAGTTTTATCATCGGGATCTGGTGTAATGAAGTTTGGGATCAGGAAAGTCATCTGTTTAATATTGTCCGTGAGGCCTGCGCTTGATGAGATCTGTGGAAGACCTGCCGAAATTGTCTGCCATATAGCCATTTTAGATGCTTCCACGTCGAGCCTGGCAGAGATTATCATCCTGTTATGCTGGATTGCAAAATTCTGCGCTTCTGTCAACGACAATACCAGTTCTTTTCCTGCCTCCTGGCCTCCCAGTGTTGCCCAGGAAACTGCCATTGATAGAATTGAGGTGAATAAAAATTTTCTTTTCATATAATCCGGTTTATACTTATTCAAATATTTTGTCTGCAATTCCTTTTAATCCTTTTTCTTTAAATCATAATAGTTTATAAGGTCAAGACCTTTTTGAGTACTAATCCCCCTCAGGTAAGTGACATAAACATTCCTTATAACTTCTTTGTTCTGAAAATCATCCGGAGGAAAAATCTCTCTGTCATTGGACATTCTGGCCACCTCCAGCATACATTTATTTATAATTTCAACATCAATGTCCTTTCTGAAAACGCCCTCTCTGATACCTCGTTCAATGATTTCTGAATTGTTATTGATATATGGAAGCTCATTCAGTTCACCCAGTTTTTTCATAACATCATGATGATGACGTTTCATATCCATCTGAAAAGCAGGACTCATATTCCGGAAATGATCCCTCATCAGATCCAGCATTTTAAAAATTGCTTCAATAACATTTTCTGATTCATTAAGTATTTTTGTCATTACCTCCCGCTGCCTCACAGTCATCCATTTGAGTACACCTCTGAGCAGTTCATCTTTATCAGTGAACACTTCATAAATTGTTCTTTTGGAAATACCCATCTGATTTGCAAGCAGGTCCATTGTCACTGCCTTTATCCCATAAGTCCGGAACATTACTGCCGCTTCCTCTATTATCCTTTGCCTGTAATCCATCTGTAAGATTTGAAGCGGCAAAAATGAGAAAACTTTTTTAGTTTTCAAAGTTTTCTTAGCTAAAATCCGGTTATATTCAGTAAAAAGCTGAAATTTACCGGTGAATGACCCCCCTGCCCCCCTTCAGGGGGGTTGGGGGGCAGCACTATTGTGCCGTTGCACCATTAAAAAATTCTTCATATTATGACTAAACCAAAGATTATTTACCAGGTCGATGCGTTCACCACTGAACCATTTAAAGGGAATCCTGCCGGAGTATGCATTCTTGAAAAAGAGATGCCGGAAGAATGGATGAGGAATGTTGCTGCAGAAATGAATCTGTCAGAGACAGCATTTATTGTTCCTGAAGATAAGGAGTTCAGGATAAGGTTTTTTTCGCCTGAAGCAGAGATACCTCTCTGCGGTCATGCGACTCTTTCATCAGCTCATATAATGTTTGAAACTGGTGTTGCTGAAAAAAATGAAGAAATCATCTTTCTGTCAAAAGCCGGTAAACTGGTGATCAGGTATGAAGATGGCTGGATCACCATGAACTTCCCTGCTTACCAGGTGAAACCTGTAAGAATCCCGGACGGGATAAGTAAAATAATAGGGATCACTCCTTCTGAATTGCATCGTACGGCACATGGATGGAGCTTCGTTCTGTTAAAAAATGAAAAGGAAGTAAAGGATATGAAACCTGATTTCAAGGCAATGAAAAATTCCGAATTCGGGGATCTCATTGTTACTGCACCATCTGATGATCCGGCATTTGATTTTTGTGTCAGATGCTTTGCTCCTGCGCTCGGTATTGATGAAGACCCGGTGACAGGATCGGCACATTGCGCACTTGTTCCGTTCTGGCACGACAGAACCGGGAAGAAAGAATTTGTTTCACATCAGGTATCAAGGAGAGGCGGCATTTTAAAAGTGAAAATGAAGGGCGACAGGGTAGAAATTTCAGGGCAGGCCAGAACCATATTTAAGGCAGAGTTGTTTGTGTAAGAGAAGGTGCAATGGCGCAAAGGCGCAAAGGCACAAAGGCAGCAAATTATTAAACTGTACTGTTTTACCGTTGTGCCATTGCGCCGTTGGGCCGTTGAGCCATTGAGCCGTTGAGCCATTGAGCCGTTGAGCCGTTGGGCCGTTGTGCCGTTGAGCCGTTGAGCCGTTGAGCCGTTGAGCCGTTGCGCCGTTGAGCCGTTGAGCCGTTGAGCCGTTGCGCCGTTACCTGTACAAATAGACGAATCCCCGGTATTTCTTACTATCGTACAGGACATCATCCCACCCGATAGCCCGTATTATATAGAAATATACACCAGGGCTGGCTTTTATTGAGGAGTTGTTGATATTTCCATCCCAGCCTGTCCAGTCCTTGAGCTTCTCTCCCTCACCATAAAATCCATAAACCTTCAGGCCTGAACGACTGAATACTTCCATGCTTATGAACCTCAGTGATTTTGATTCGACCATGAACCAGTCATTATACCCGTCGCCATCAGGAGTAAATACATTTGGAATATCTATGAGTGATTCATCAACTTTAATCTTGACTGAGTCCGATACATCAGTACAATGGAGCTCACTTTCAATGGTTAGCTTTACATAGTATTCCCCTGGCCTGTAATATATATGCGGTACAGGAGTTTCCATATCTGAAATGGAGTCATCACCAAATTCCCAGGAGAATATAAATCCCCTTATTGAATTATTGGTAAGTGCTACTTCAAGAGGAGCTTCTCCGATGACTGGATCAGCAGTAAAATCAGACTTTACGTGTATCGATTCATAATAAAATGACGCCTGACTGCTGCACGTAAAGCTATCCGTAACCTGCAGCTGGTATGTAACGTCAACCAGCGGCGGATTAAAAGTCTGGGGATTGATCACAATATCCGGGTAAGGAATTGTACTTTGAGGATCTGAAGACCATAAAAACCTCACTCCATTCGGCAGTTTAACAGGCACTCCGTTTGACGGATCTTTATAAAAAAATGTATCTATGGCTGCTCCTCCTCTCAGTGCAACATAATCGCAGGTACGGTTTTGCAGACTTGCACTGGAATAAGGTTTATCAAGGAAGATCCAGGAAGTCAGGGATGTACTGTACCCGAACCCGTCACTTATATTCACTCGGTATCCGCCTTCATCAAGGTTATCTGATGAAGAGCTCATGACTCCCGGTTCTGTTTTAAGCAAAATACTGAAGCTTTTTGTGACATCATTCCATTTATACCATGAAAAAGTAAAAGGTCCTGTTCCTCCCGGACTGACAGCATTAAGTGAACCTTTCTGGGTTCCTGCCGGATTACAGTAAATAAATACAGGATCATTTACTCCCGGGCTGGTAGGATACGATGTATATCTTACAGCATTCGATCCGGGAGCAGTCAGCTGTGCCAGCAACGACAGCGGCATCATCAGGATTAAAGAAAAAAACAAAAAACGCACAGGCTGTCTGAAATTTAAAATAATAACGCTTCCCTTATACCTTTCGTATATTATCCGCAATTATAATAAAAACAATGGAAATAAATCTGTTAATAAATATTGCCGTTTACTTTTCAACATTATGGTTCACTGAAATTGTATTTGTTAAATTTGTTGCTTCCGGTACGCTGTAATTCTTAATAATTAATGATCCATAACTATCTCAACGATCTGAATGAGGCTCAGCAGAAAGCAGTTATCAATACTGAAGGACCTGCACTTGTAATAGCAGGTGCCGGAGCCGGAAAAACACGGGTTCTTACTTACCGGATTGCTCATCTGTTAAGCAAAGGTATCCCTGCCGGGAAGATACTTGCACTTACTTTTACAAACAAAGCTGCCGGCGAAATGAAGGAGAGAATTGCAAGGATTGCCGGTCCTGAAATTGCCCGTTACCTCTGGATGGGAACCTTTCACTCAATTTTTGCCAGGATCCTCAGGATTGAAGGGGAGAGACTGGGATACAAGCCAAATTATACAATCTATGATGCGTCTGATACAAAAAGCCTTATCAGATCAATAATAAAAGAACTCAACCTGGATGATAACGTTTATAAACCAGGTGCAATTGCTGCAAGAATATCCACTGCAAAGAATAACCTGGTAACTGCAAGCATGTATTCAGTTGATAAGGGTATGCGTGAATATGATAATGCAAGCCGCATGCACCTTCTGGCTGATATTTACCGGATATATGCGATGCGATGCTTTAAGGCAAATGCCATGGATTTTGACGATCTCCTCATGAACACAAATATACTGTTCAGGGATTTCCCTGAAGTACTCGCTGTTTATCAGGACAGATTCAGGTATATTCTGGTGGATGAATACCAGGATACTAATTATTCACAATATCTGATAGTTAAAAAGCTTGCAGCTGTTCACAGGAATTTATGCGTGGTGGGTGATGATGCACAGAGCATCTACTCCTTTCGTGGCGCCCGGATCGAGAATATCCTTGAGTTCAGGAATGATTACACTGATTATCAGCTTTTTAAACTCGAACAAAACTATCGTTCAACACAGACAATAGTCAATGCCGCCAATGAGATCATTGCAAATAACGATGGCCAGATACATAAGGTAGTATATTCCAAAAATGAACCCGGAGAAAAGATCATGGTTTTCCAGGCCTTAACCGATATGGAGGAAGGATTTAATATTGCATCTGATATTTTTGATAAAAGGTTGTCACAGCAGCTTAACTGGTCAGATTTTGCTGTGCTCTACAGGACAAATGCCCAGAGCAGAATATTTGAAGAGACGCTCCGCAAAAAGAATATTCCTTATAAAATTTATGGCGGTCTGTCATTTTATGAGCGAAAAGAGATAAAGGATTTACTTGCTTATTTCAGAATGGTTATTAATCATGAAGATGAAGAGGCGCTGAAAAGATCAATCAACTATCCTAAAAGAGGTATTGGCGATACAACTGTGCAAAAGATCTTTGACCTGTCTGTTGAACTGAATATTACTCCATGGAGCATTATTCTGGAAACTGGTAAATACAACGAACATTTTAATGCCGGTACTTCAAAGAAATTACTTGGGTATTCAGATATGATAAATGCCTTTTCGCTGAACAGCGGAATCCAGGATGCTTTTGTAAAAGCAAAAGAGATTGCATTCGGTTCCGGGATAATGAAAGAACTGAGAGACGGGAAAATGCCGGAGGAGATAAGCCGCATTGAGAATATCGAGGAGCTGCTTAATGGAATAAAGATATTCACTGAGGCTGCTGAAACCAACGGCGAACCATCAACTCTTGAAGCATATCTGGCAAATGTCGCATTGCTGACTGATCAGGATAATGAAAAAGACGAAGACCGTGAAAAGGTCACCCTGATGACAATGCATTCAGCAAAAGGATTGGAATTTAAACATGTATACATTGTCGGAATGGAAGATACACTGTTTCCTTCCCCCTTATCAGCCGGCAGTGCCCGTGAGCTCGAGGAAGAGAGACGACTTTTCTATGTAGCGCTTACCCGTGCTGAAAAGCAGGCAACGCTGAGCTATGCGCTCAACAGGTATAAATGGGGAAATCTTGAAAGAAGTAATCCAAGCAGGTTCCTTCATGAAATCGATAAGAAATTCCTGAATTATCCCCAGACAGGAGGAAAACCTTTCAAAACATCCTTTGTTCGTGAGGAGCCTCAGCCTTATCCTCCGGGTGTACGACTTAAAAAAGCCTCAGGTTTTACAACACAATACACTACTCCTTTTAACGGAAGTGATCCATCGGAGTTTTCAGAAGGCGATGCCGTACTTCATGACAGGTTTGGTAACGGATTGATTGTTTCCATCGAAGGTGAGCCTCCAAACACCACAGCCTCTGTTGAATTCGAAACAAATGGCAGGAAAAAGCTTCTGCTAAGGTTTGCAAAGCTGAAGAAGATTACCCCCTGACAGCCGCGTAGATGCCACCTGCCACAGTCCAAACAGATGCCCCCCTGCCCCCTTAAAAGGGGATTAATTCCTGATCATAATAAAGATTATTGTAATCTGAATTTTAAGCCCCCTTCAGGGGGCAGTCCCGCAAAGCGGGACGGGGGTTTCTTACCCTTCAGGAGGACAGTTTTCACAAGAATGTAATCTTATTAATAATATTTATCAACGTATTATAATACGTTTTTTAATACGTTGTTTTTATTTTAGCATTAATTCTCATCCGGGTTGAATTAGATCAATAATAAACCCCTTCTCGTTCAGAAGAAGGGGTAAAAGCCTGCCTTCCGGCAGGCTGGAATGAAGTATATAGAAGAAGAGTGGATGAGTCTTTTTATGCAGCTACAGCCTGCTCAACTGGTTTCTCCTTTTCAAGAAGAACTGCCTGATAAAGCGATGCAAAGGAGCTTTTAATCCAGATTAATGCAGGGAAAACACCGACAATAAACAGGATCAGACCAAAAATGATGATGAAAAAAGATACAAAACCCATCAGGAATATGGTCCACCCATGACCTCTGGTATATTTCCAGCTCAGTTCGACAGATTCAATCGGATCAAGCTTTTTATCCATTACTATATAAGGCACAAAAGCAAGCCTGCATGCAATTATTATACCCGGTACAAGGAGAGCAAATAAACCCAGTACCACCAGGGCTATCACAAGAAGATTGGCAAGAATTATATTCAGGTAGTTCTGCCAGAATCCCCTGATCAGTAATTCAAAATCAGGCTTTGTTTTTCTGACTGCCTGAACGAAAATCATTTTACCGCCAAATTTTACAACCGGTAATGCCAGGAAGACATAAAGCAGAGCAATAAGGCCGATAAAAACTGCAAATACACCAATCGATGCAAGCCCGAAAATTTGTTCCCAGTTACCTTCCCATTTCCATGGAAAATTGTGAAAATCCGAGCCATCGAAATGGAAATCCAGACCTTTCATCGGACCAGTCAGAATGGCCAGGATAAAGACTACCAGGAAAAGCCTCAGGAAATTATCCATCATTACTCTCCATCCGGCACCAAAGCTGTCACCAAAGGTTGGAATCAATTTGTATTCTTTATTTGTTTCCATAGTTACATTCATTTTTAAATAATATTGTTATAGTATTTCAAAGCAAATGTAAACCCTGTTTTTTCAACGGACTTAATACTATAGTAGTGATTTTTCAGATTCCTACTTAAGTATGGAAGTGCAATACTTTAGTAGTGTTTACCTTTTCAGAATAAAAATTTATTGATATTGATACATATAAGGATAATCTATACCTGAAAGTAGTTTAGTTTATATTGTTCATCCTTCGTGCTCTTTTTGCTTGCCTTTGAGTCCTTTGTGGTTTAAAGTTTTTTGCTTAACCACAAACCTGCCTTCCGGCAGGCAGGGAGCATAAAGGTTGTTACAAAGGCACAAAGGACCTTTTCGACAGGCTCAATTCAAAATAGAAACTTTCCGGGCTGTTAAACCACTGAAATACCCCTGCAGGGATTTCGATAAAATCAAAATAAATTTTTACCAGGCAGATTATTTATCCCTGCTTGTTATCCGATTTTTATACCTTTATATTATGTTAACCATCCTCGTATATCTGATTTTTATTTTATCAGTTGCACTTTCTGCAGGAAGTATTGTTCTGGCATCAAGGTTAAGGAATACCTATAAATCAGAAATATTTTCCACTCTTCTGTATTACCAGGTCTTCATTTATACATTCGGTTTTTATGGGATCTGGGGGCAGGTTGTCATAAAAGCATTTCTCTCTGCCTATATATCTGTCGATCTTCTGGCAAGATTTTCAAATATTGCAATCTTCCTTGGATTGCCGTTCCTGGTCTTCGCCTGGTTGATGCTTATTCAGTTTACATCCGGTCTTTCAGGAAGAAGAAACAGTAAGTGGTTTACATTCTGGTTCCTGTTTATTAATTTTTCAATATTAGTTTCACTGGGATATATAATAGCAAAGACGACTAAAATAAATCCCGGTTCGCTTATCAGGAATTACTTTATTATAATGAATCTGGTTTATACATTCCTGGCTTCATATATCGTACATTTCCCGTGGAAAGGCCGTTCGGTAATTCATGATTATGACCGGAGGATAATTGCCCCTGCTATCTTCCTGATAATGCTGGTTCAATGCACACCTCTCCTGTTTTATACCACACAGGCATGGATTGCCTTTATCTTTATTTTTACATTTTTCCTTGGAAATACATTCCTGCCGGTATACTTCAGCTACGGGACGCTGTCAAGTGCGCTGACAGGAGATAGCACGAAAGATGTTTCTTTCGAAGAGTTCTGCAAAAAATTCGAAGTTTCACCACGCGAGACCGATATCATACGTGAAATATGTAACGGACTGAGCAATAAAGAGATATCAGACAAGCTGTTTATCAGTCTGCAGACTGTCAAAGATCATACGCACCGGATTTATATCAAAACTAATGTTAAAAGCCGGGTACAGCTGATTAACCTGGTAAAGGAATTGAAGATTCTATAAAATTTGTGCAGGAAATTCGAGGTAAACAATAACAGGACCGCTATTAAATTCAAGGGAAAAGCTTTTTCCCACTGCTTCATTCAGTGTTGCCACCCACCAGTTTTCTGTTTTCCTGTTTTTGAGCGGGAATTTTAATCCTTTTGAAGTTATTTCGTTTGCAGGGTCAATTGAAAATATTGAGACCTGTTGCCCCGGATACGATGTGACATAGCAACTTTCACGGAAAGGACGGATGATTCCGGTATCTGTTACCATGACAACATCAGCATCTTTAACATATTCTGCAAGCAATGAAATGTTTCCGATAGTGTGATCTTCCCTTTTGCCGGTTGCACCCAGTATAATGATATCTTTGAATCCCCTTTTTACACACCACTTAACCGCTTTGGTCAGATCGTTGGTTTCCTGGCTCTTATCGCGATATATACGGTCAGAAAATCTCTTTGCTGTTCCCTTCTTGAGTGAATCCATATCACCTACAATAGCTTCAGGTATAATCCCGGCTTTTAAAAGGTTTTCTGCACTTCCGTCGCAGCAGACAACTCTTTCAGCATTAGTTAGATATCCAAGCGGAATTTCATGCACAGGAAAACTGCCGTCCGCAAGTATGATTGTATTAGAAGACATGGCAATAAAGATACATTATTTCTTAAAAATTCATATTTATTATATTTTTGGTAATTCATAAATATAATCATGCGTACCATTTCTACGTTTTTTATTATTGTATGTTTCATTATTGCCTGCTCACAAAATACCTGAACCGGTAAAACTGACAAATCGCCGGAAGAAAATATCAGAAACCAGGTTATCAATATCGCCACGGATTATGCATCGGCACAATTACCTGGTGCAAAAAAATCAATCGACAAAAACGGGATCGTCAGTATGAAAGGTGATGAATTCAATTATCTTATAGATCCTTCGAAAATCATTATCAGTGAACTGGATGAAGATCCGGATAAAGACGCCATAATTCCCCTTAACCTTTTGAGAGGAGCAACACCAGTTAATACAGAACATTTGATAATGATCAGCAAAGAAGGAAAACTGGTGATTGCCACCACGATATACAATGTTATCAAAATACTGAAAATCGAAGACAGGATAATTGTGGCTGAGATTACTAAGGTTGGAATGGATTCTCCGTCATATGGCTGTGCTGAATGTATTGAGATTGTAAAATATCGATTTCTTGGAGGAGAGCTGGTAAAAATAGAATAGTACAAAAAAAGAGGCTGCCCTCTTTGGGAAGCCTCTTTTTTTTTATTAGTACCAGTTCCTAGTAACCCGGGTTCTGTACAAGAAC
>Ga0102851_10000342_pt1 | contig 22574 bp, 35 predicted proteins | sample Mud3Dept3metaG_FD_79558 | JGI IMG/M metagenome (GOLD analysis project Ga0102851, IMG submission 79558) | Freshwater wetland microbial communities from Ohio, USA, analyzing the effect of biotic and abiotic controls - Mud 3 Core 4 Depth 3... | ecosystem: Environmental > Aquatic > Freshwater >... | reverse complement strand
CGAACATGTGGATTCAGTAGGTGTATTTAGATGGTATCTTTAGATAATTTTGCTAAAAAAGTAGAACCACCAGAAGATAAAAATAAATATTGTAGGTCGATTTGTGCTGCCCCTTGGACATGCGATTCGTGTTCAGTTGTTCCTGAAGGGAGAAAATATCCCGATTACATGAAAGTTATCAAACAAGTAGGATTTCTTGAACATACAAGTATTCCTATGTATGATATACCTTGTGATAAATGCGGAAAAATGATAAGAACAACTGATACAGCAAAAGAACTTTGTCCAAAATGCAAACCAAAGAAATTCGTACTTCCAATAGCGGTGTGAATAAATGACAGGTAAAAGATTAACACGAACAGAAGCATTAGATTTGGCATATAAAGAAATATTGCCTCGCCAAAGAAATGAGAAATTCAATGCATTATCCCGCATATTAGAAGATTACAAGACGATGATAGATAAGTCTGAAAGGAGATTATTTAGAATTATTCATGGTGCCAAATGCAAAAAATGTGGTGGCATTATATTAGAGATGACATATTTCTTCCCTGTTATAACATGCGGAGGGAATCCCATTGTTGGATGCCCTGTTTGCGATACATTTCATTCAGGTGAAATGCTCATATGTAGAAATGACATTGAATATAACTATCTTGAGGCAAGAGAAAAAGCAAAAGGAGAGCAGGGAATTGTCGATATTTGATAATGTAAATTTTCAAACGCCTGATTGGGTATGTAAGATTATGGCTGACTTAATTCCAAATGAGCCATATCCCGAAACTATATTAGAACCAACCCCAGGCGCAGGGAATTTGGCAAAAGCGATTGATGCTCGATTCTCAAGTGCAATAATTTATACGCCTCAGCATTTTGAAAAATTCGATAAGCATTGTGTTGATTGTATCGTAGCGAATCCTCCATTTACACCAATGCAAGTTGGTTATGATTTGCTTGATAAGTTTTTTGAACTTTCAGATAACATAATTATTTTAATGCCTTGGTTGGCATTGATTAATTCAGAAAAACGGACAGCAAAATATATAGAGCATGGATTAAAACATGTGATTCATCTTCCACGTAAAGCCTTTAATGGCTCAAGAGTGCAAACATGCATCTTGGTTTTCAAGAAAGGTTATACTGGAGATATTATATTCAAGTCTTTAAAGAAAGACATATTAGGAAATTATAGACTATAAGGGAGAATGTGGAAATGGGATTAAGAATAGGATGGGAAGAGGCTCGTCAATATCTAATTGGTCAGTGGAATCGTGAACCAACCGATGAAGAAATAGGGCGATACCAAGATTATATGTTACAGGATTAAATTCCATATCGGATTAACTCAATTTAAAGGAAATTTGATGCAGTGGTTTATATAGGAGGATATCTTACTGTAATGTGCAACGGATTAAAATTCGTTCCACAAACCGTTGCTTCTCTTTTCTTTTTTTTTTCCTACTACTTGGAATAGTTTTAAAACTATTTTGTATCTTAATTTTAAAATTAAATTATGCGTTGGCGTATTGTGGCGTAAAGTTTATATAGGTTAATGTGTTATAAGAACGATTACCGAAACTAAAATTACGGGGGAAAAGAGAGGGTAATGTGGAACAAAAATCTTAGTGATTTAACAACATCCTTTTTAAACGCCGTATCGGGATATAAAAATAGGAGCGAAAAAGAATGAATTTTCAAGAAGCATTAGCAACTCTTAGCTTAGATGCGAGTCAAAGCGAAGAGTTAGTAAGATGGATTGGGGAAAGAGCATTATTAACAAGAATCGACCAGGAAGACATCAAAAACATGTTCTCTGCAAGAGTAAAAGAGGCAGTTGAACAGGGTCTTGGAAAGGTTCTCGGCAAAGCTGAATTTATGGAGTACATAAAGTCTACCGTAATATCAGATGCAAGCAATGCAATTCCTCCAGCACCAGGCACCGATATCACCTTTATGCCAATAGGCATGTATCCAAGAAGAATGAGAAAACTTGGCAACAAAGAAGATGTCCAGTGTGAAATCGTAGGATGGGGAAAGATGGATGGCGGTCAGGCAGAAATAACAACAATGATGTGCTATGGCGCAGAAGCTGCATTAAAGCTTAACACAATGAAGCCTTATACACCATATAAGACCGTGATTGGCATAGACCTCAAGAAGAAACAGCAGGGAATGATAAGGGGAAGCGTCCATAAGGACACATTCTTTGGCGAAAATGTTGCAACACCCGATTGGTTGCCCGCAACAGTTGCAGAAAGACAGGCAATGATTATCAGCCTTCTTGCAAGACAGACCCCGATTGTGACACTTGGCACAGCAAATTCACATCTGTCAAGACTCAAAACAGTTGAGAAATCACCTGGCGTAAGAGGAAAGCCTTTTGTTGATAACCTTGATTTCAGAATCATACAGGTTACAATCAACGATGTAAGTGTTGGAAGACAGAAGACAGGCTTGGAATGGGGCTCACTTAAAGTCGGTGACTCATCATTCGTCCCAACCAGCGACCACAAAGGATTCAACGTATGGTGTGACGCAGGTCTCATCAGAGCAGTTGGCGCAGGTATCGGTTCATTCGTAAGAATCGTTGGAAGCGTTGCCTTTGACAACAAACAGAAATATCCTGAAATGACAGCATGTTCAATTGCACCCATAACACTTGTTCCATATAAGGAGCAGGCACCAGACCTCAGCGGCGCAAGAGCAGGGCAGGGTATCGTAGAAAGCGGAAGCGCACAGGACTTACAGAGCATAAGGTCTTTGTCAATTTAAGCGGGGATAAAGAAACATGGCAGAAGCAGGTACATCAGGCAGTAAAATTGAACCTATAAAGTTCAAAGAGGATAAGCCTGGCACAGGCGCATCGTTTATGACGTTAGCAAGTGCCGCTGCCATGCAATCTCACGCATCACCATTACTCTCAGAGCAGATTAAAATTTGTTCAGCAGAAGAGGTTGCATTATGGGATATTCCATTTCGCATCCTCATTTGGGGAGCAGCAAACAGTGGGAAAACACATTTCGCTCTAACATTCCCAGAACCGATATGTATTATAGACACAGAGGGGAGGTATCCACTTATAATTAAAAAATTCCGAGTTTGTAAAGACTGTGGAAATGATTGGGTATCTTCCGATATGAGTCCTAAATCATTGAAACCAGTTGGCATTCTTGAATGTCCATCATGCGGTAGTAAAAATGTTAGATTGAAAGATGTTCGTGGAATACGATGTAAATCAGGCTCTCAAGTACAAAAAGCAACGGATATGTTCTTAAAAATCTTGGACGAACATCATAAGACGACAGGAGAAATAGGAACAATTGTGGTTGATAACGCCTCTAAGATATGGGATTGGAATCAGTCGGAATATAGCATCAAGAAATATGGTAGCGAACCGTCTGATACACATCTTGACCCTATGGGGGATTATAAATTCATCAATCCACAGCACAATGAACTTTTCAGGGATAAAATACTTGGAAGTATTCATAATGTTGTGATGATAGCAACGATGAAAGCCCAATACAGCAAAGATGATAGATATAAAATCATCGGGAGTGGGGCAGAGGGGCAAAAGCATAACCCATTTGCGGTTGATTGGACAATAACCAATGCCGAAGGGGAAGTTGTAGGTCAGGATGGACAGGTTGTAGGAAATGGTATCTATACGAGCCATATCCAAAAGAACAGCCTCATATCAGGTAAAATTCCACCACAGCAGTCACTTGATTACAAGAAATTGGTCAAGATAAGACAGAGCCTAATGGTGATTTGTGGAGTTGTTGAAGATAAAGACGATAAAGTTAAAACATAGAAAGGAGAAATTTCAATGAGTGAAACAGATGGTATCAAAACTGTCCCAACAGTGGATGGTATAAAAGAGGGTGGCTCGGTTGCACCTGAACTATTAAAAGTTCCAGCCGCACCGCCAAAGCAAACAACACTTGCAGAATTGGAAATAGCAGAAAATGAAACGATGGGATTTGTGGCAGACCCAAGCACAATCAGAAACATGATTGCCTTAATATCATTGCCATTAAAAGCCGAGCAATGTGAGTTCGGTAAAATCGTATTGCATTTCGATAATAAGAGGAAGGAAGTTTGGTGGTCAAACAAAGCAGTAGGCGGTAGTTTCCTCGTAAACTTCGGACATGCAAACTACGATTACTTTGCATATTGCTGGGGAGATGGCGAAGTCGCATTACCCGCAATAAAGGTAATTGGTTATCTTGATATGTTGAAAGAATCAAGAGAAGTCACCCTATGGATAGATGTAAAGAAGAGAATCTATGGAATTCAGGATGGAAAGAGGGATGTATTCAATGGATTTATCGATGCTATATCAGAAGTCACAACCCATAAGGCAAGAATCGATTACGCAAGAAATCAGAGCGAAAACCAAATCAAATTGGACGATAACTATGTTCCAATACTGAAAGAGGAAGTTGCAGCCCTGAAATACGGAGGCGTTGTCGATGCAAGAGAACTCAAGAGAATCGTTGAAAGAGGTTCAAAGTTCGGAATAAGGACTTACCCCATCGACTTCTCAGTAAATCCAGGCAAATTGTCTGTGTCATTTAATGACATAACATCACCAGCCACAGGTACAAACACAAGGGAAATCGTGTTCAAAGATGGAACAATGATTGTACCCGATACACCAATTGCACAGGTCATCAGTGAAAAGATTGAAGCACCTACCCATGCATTGTCAGGCGATGTGACCCTGCGTGTTGCAAAGAAGGATAAAGCACCTCTTTACTTACTCAAAGTAGAAAAGAGTAATCAGAATCCCAATGGTGTAATGTTCGCTGGCATGTTGCTTGCAGCAAAAGAGAAAGAGCAGAAGAAATAAATATTGGAAAAAGGATGAATCTAACTGAGTATTCACAGAAACAGGTAATAGAAACGTTATTTGGGACGTTTCCAAGATTCATTGGGCCCAACCAGCGCAGAGTCGATTCAATGGAGGAATTACTTTCCTTCATGACTGCGCAAAGTGGGGCTACAAATTGCTTTGTAACTGTGTATGCTTTTTATCCTTTTCCAATACCTTTAATTGATAAAATTTTTTTAGAATCTGACCTTGAGGATAATCCCGCAAAAGGATTGGGAGTTGGTCAGGCATTATTCGAAGAGGCTACTGAAAAGTATAAAATACCAACAGTACCTTTGTGGAGTGGCAATAAAAGTCCTCATGTTTTTCCATTATTCAAACCTGAAATTGTAAATGACCCATCATCTTTGATTAAACAAGTTGCTTACAAATTATCACTTACATCAGGTCAATATCATATTATTCAAGAGAAAGACCCAATAACAGAAAAATTGGTCTATAAAAACGTTCCTTGGCTTGATACCCGTGTTCTTGAACCAAGAAGACTATGTAGATTTCCAAATACACGAAGAATTACGGAATCAGGAACGGCTTCACCATATCATTGTATTATTCTCGACCCTGAGAGGTTTCCAGATATGGATTTAAAAGAAATATTAGAACTTTCAGAATCACCACAAAATTATCCCATAAAGATTGGAACGCCTGACCAAAAAATGAGTGAATTTGACGTTCATGAAATAAATTTAGATGAATGGAAAGGAATTCAGGTGCCAACAAGCGGTAGTGGAGGTTCAGGGATGTTTCAAGGGGAACAATCCCTAAAAGATGAACATGTGGAATTTATGTTTAATAATCTTCTTGAACGTCCATGTAATAAGTATGCAATTAAATTTGGCAACCCACCACATAAAGCACGATTATCAATAGTTTCAGAGTTAGCCTTTAAAGGAATAGACAAAAATTTTGTTAAGTTTATGCTTTCGCTTTTGCATTGGTTTGATTACGACCCGAATTTTACAAATGCTCAGGTTGATAATATTTACAAGACCATGTATAAACCACCTGGATGGCGTGTATTGGAAGGCGAAGGTGTTTGTAGATACGAATCTGATAATAAACATTGTATTAGATGTAAAGGGAGAAAGTTAACAGCGTAAGGTTTTTAAGTCTATAAAGGATTAAAGATAATTATGGAATTAATAGTGCCACAAAAATTAAAGCTTTTAGTATCTTCAAATGAAAGGGAGTCATACGAAGAGGATTTAGAGCATAGAAATTTTATAGAAAAAGTTATGACTTATTATCAAGCCGATGAAATTGAAACAACCCAATTAGATTCGGGAGATTTAGGAAAGGGCAATGTCCGAATAGAATTAAAAACATCAGCTGCGGATTTTGTAGATTCAATGATGAAAAAACACGGAGCAACAATCAGTAGAATGGAGCGACAAGCCTTAAATTTACAACAATATGAAACACCTATTATTCTTGTTGTTGCAACCATTCCCGAAATTCTTATGGAATTGCTCAAAAAGAACCCAGAGCATCCTGTTCCACTAAAGTCCGTAAATGGGTATATGGCATCAATATATGCCAGATATCATGTTCCAATAATCCCATATGGGGCACTTGGAGCAGATTATTACGCTTATTCACTTTTGGAGAAAGGAAATGATGGTAAAGTCCCGAATATGAATGTTGTAAAGGTTCATGCATCATCTGCTAATGAGCAGGAAGCTGTTTTGCAGGGTATTTCGGGTTTGGGTGGGAAAAGAGCAAACAAGCTTTTAAGTTATTTTAAGACATTGCAAAATATTTTCAATGCGCAAATAGACGAAATTAAAAAAGTTGATGATATAGGCGATGTTACCGCAAAGAATATTTATGATTTAATACGGAGGGAATATAAATGAGCGATGGAAAAACATTGAGAGGAAAAATACTTTCTGATTATGAGTTTTGTAAAACTGAAAATGCTGAAAAGTTTTCCCGCAAAGCATCGGAACTTGTGGATAAAAAGCTAAAAGAATTTGGCATTATCGATGTTAAAGTAAATTTCAATGGAAAAGTCACAGCGACAAATTCTACGCTTGTTGCTCTTTTTGATATTGATGGGGAAGATATAACATTTGGTGTATCTGAATCAATGGGTATAATGGCATTATTTGTTGTATTGAGATGTAAAAAATGTGGTCTCGAAGATTGGGAATTTGTTTTTACTAAAGATGAATTGGGATATGCCCTTAGTGATTTTGATAATACGCATAAATGTATAACATTAGCTGAAAGAATTGCTCAAGATATAGACATACATGCTGGTGGCGATGATTTCCCACAAGAATTACAAGATTTACTTGGTTGCGATGGCAACTGCGAAGAATGTGATGAGAGAAAGAGAGAATAAGCAAGTAGGGAGGGGAGTATGCAATTGGAGTATAAAATAGGTGATTGTATAAAACTTTTAGGGGATATTCCTGATAAAAGTGTAGATTTAATCTTAACGGATTTATCTGAAATGGGTATGCAAATAAATATGGGTAAACTTTTAGAACAATATAAAAGGGTCATCAAAAATAATCGTGTTATTATTCTAATTTCAAAGCAACCTTTAACATCAATGTTGATAATGAATAACCTCAATATGTTTAAACAAGAATATGTTTGGGTTAAAAACAAAGGAAATAGCCTTATTAATTCAAGAGATTGTGTATCGGTATTGGTTTTTTCCAAAGACAATCAATGGAATCAAAATGACATTGACCCTGACCAAAAAGCTTTTAACTTTTATGAGTATGCTATAAAAACTTATACCAATGAGGGTGATTTAGTTCATGATTCTTGCTTGGGTTCGGGAACTGTATTGGAGGTTTGTCAAAGCATTAATAGAGATTGTTTAGGTTTTGATGGCAAAGACCTATGGGAACAAAATTACAAGAATATAATAGCATCTAAAGTTCCAATAAAAGTAGATGAAAGTCAAAAAGACGATGCTGAAACAATGGAGTTATTTGCTTGAAGCATGAATATAAAATAGGCAATTGTTTAAAACTTTTACTTGAAGTGCCTGATAAAAGTGTAGATTTAATTCTCACTGACCTTCCATTTGGAACTACGCAAGCAGAATGGGATAAACCAATTGATTTGGTTAAGTTGTGGGAACAGTATAATCGAATAAGTAAAGACAATACTGCAATCCTTTTATTTGCACAAACACCGTATGATAAAATATTGGGTTGTTCTAATATTAAAAATCTTAGATATGAGTGGATTTGGGAAAAAACACAAGCAACAGGATTTTTTAATGCTAAAAAAATGCCAATGAAAGCGCATGAAAATATCTTAGTGTTTTATAAGAATTTACCAACTTATCATCCACAAAAAACAACAGGTCATACACCAATTCATTCTTATACAAAACGAATAGAAGTTCAAAATAAAACAGAAATCTATGGAAAAACTAAGGTCGAAATGTCTGGAGGCGGAGAAACTGATAGATATCCCCGCAGTGTTCAGGTATTTGCAAGCGACAAACAAACTAATTACATTCATCCAACACAAAAACCATTAGCTTTAATCGAATATTTTATTAAAACTTATTCCAATGAAGGCGATATAGTTCACGATTCATGTATGGGTTCGGGTGTAACAATGGAGGCATGTATGAATCTAAATAGGAACTTTGTTGGTTTCGAATTGTTAAATAAATGGGAATGGAACTACAAAAAAATTCTTTCATCAAAAGAAACTTTGGAGATGTTCTAAAATGGAAAGGTTTATATTAGATAAAATCACTATTGTAAATTCATATATACTAAAAGGAGTGGGGATTATTGGTTAAACCTAAAGTAGAAAATAAGATTTTGAGTGATGAAGAAGCATCTAAAATGTTGGCAGATGAACTTTTATCATGCAATGATGCATCTTTATTATATTCTGAAGTAGAAATTATAGGCAAAGATGCAGAAGAAAGCAAAAAAGTAACTATTCCTGTCATAAAATTGAATTATTGCATTGAAAACAAAGATAGTTTTGATAATGTGCATTTTCAGTGTAGCTGGACATCGATGACGATAGATGATGGCATTGATAATATGCCTTATCTTTTTCTTCATCTCGATTTCGGTGACAAAGGGAAGATGAAATTCAAATTTGACCTCACAAAGATGAGCGAAAAAGAGTGGATATTATCACTTATAAAAAGTGGTGTAGCTATTCTTTGTGATGAAAGCAAAGCAGAGAAAGGAGAAGCAAAGTGGGATATAGGTCTGAGCGGGATTCCAATGGACATTCCAATGGCTCTTATACAGTTATCCGCAATGCGATTAATAAATAAAAGGGGAATGATTGGAGGATAACAATGGCAAACCGAGAAAATGTTTGGTCAGAAGATTATAGACCAAAGAAATTAAGTGATATTAAAGGACAAGAATCAGTTGTAGTTTTACAGGCTTTTGTTCGATTAAAAAATGTGGTAGATTGCACGCTGGTCGGGCCTCCTGGCTGTGGGAAAACAACAGCAATAATGGCAATGGCTCATGAACTATATGACAATGAACCCGATGAATATGGCAAGACAGCATACGACTCATGCTTCATGGTTTTGAACGCAAGCGATGAAAGAGGTATTGATGTTGTAAGAAATGCAATTAAAGACTTTGCTGGACGAGCACCCGATGAAAGAATTGGATTCTTGATTTGCTTCCTTGATGAAGCCGACAAGCTCACTAAAGATGCGCAGGATGCGTTGAGGGCAACTGTTGAAAAGCATAGTAATAATTGCAGGTTCATATTCTCATGCAATAATTCATTTGGATTAACCGAAGCAATAAGAAGCAGGGGCCCACTTATTCCATTCCATAGGATTGAGGATAAGATATTGAGAGAAATAGTTCTTGATATTTGTGCAAAAAAGAATATTCAAATTGAGGAAGAAGCCATGAATAGACTTGTAACAGTTGCAAGAGGCGATATTCGTTCAATGATGAAGCAGTTGCAAATCGTGGCAATGACAATTCCAGAGGTTATAGCGAAAGAGATTACACCAATGGCAACATTAGAAAATCCTTTCCCTACGCCTATTAAAAGTGTCCCTGTCATAAGAAATGCTGATGTTAATAAATTAATTCATCAAATGGACGACTCCGAAACTAAAGCAATGATGGATATGGTGTTAGTATCAAAAGACTTTAGTTCAGCAAGAACGGCATTGATAAATCTATATGCAACATCACATTACGACCCAGAAGTTGTATTGTCATCAATTGAAAGAGTATTAGCAGCATCGGAAAAATCTTTCCCATCGGCTCAGGCATATTGGAAGACAATGGTTATGGTAGATGATTGCTTTAGGGATGTATCTCAATCAATAAACCCTATGTATGCGATTATGGGATTATTGTGGAATATAGTATTGGTAATACACATACCAATAAATTGCGTCCATGCTCAGAAGTGAAACTATGAAATCTAAACTCGTTATTCAAACATTGGCATATCTTTATATGTTTTTGCTTTTAGCGGGTGGGATTTTTACATTTTTTTATTCTGATTATATCCCATCAATACAAGCAAGAGCGATATTTAAGATTATCATAGGAATTTACATAATTATATTTGTTGTTATAGCAATGTTACTTCGATTAAATAAAGATGATGAATCGGGGAAAACTATATAAACTATAATAACATTATACATTTTTATGCCAGATTACTTTCAAATTGCACTTATAGTGCTTATTATTTTAGCACTTTTGGCTTTATTTTATCCCGTAAAGATAAGACCATGCCCTGAAAAAGATACATGTACTATGGCTAAAAGAGTCGGTGGATTTCCAAATTGCCGTGAATTTTGGGGAAGAAAATGTACAACTTATTATCCCGAAGAATTCTTTAAAGAGTCAAGGTAAATATAAGCCTTTATATACTTTAACTTCATAACAGAAGAATCTTTTGATTTAAACGCATTTTAAAATTTTAGGTATTATACCCCTATTTGGCAGAGATGTTGTCCAGAACGGGCTAAAATTGACTATATTGGGCTTTTAAATGGGTTATAATAGGCAAAGCTTTAAATAGTTTAGAGTTCATACTTACAAACTAAGAAGTAGTAGATAATACAGGATGGTGAAAACCACTATGAAAACTATCCTATACAAGGACGAAATATTAGAAATCAATATGTTGAAAGACGGAATGCGTACATACATAACAAAATTGGTAGAAGGCGTAGAACAGGAAACGTTTATCTTACCAACGCATGTAGTCAGTTTGATTGACCCGAATTTCAATGGCATAATATTTGATAATGCCGATATGAAGATTTCAACCATTTCTGAACCTGATGCAAATATCTTTTCAATAGAAAAGTATGTTAAAAGCTCAGGAAATAAGAAATCAATATTATTACCCAAATGCATTAAAATACAATAAGATTTATATACCATTGCCGACATTTAGTTTTTATGAAGAGACAATGGATTCCTATTGGCGATGTGAAAATCATTGTTAGGAACAAATATAGATATGAAGTTGGATGGTATAATCATCATTTATATGGCAAATGTTTTAGAATCTCCAAATTTCTAAAGGAAAACGATTATTTTATTGGACACTTTGTTATTGTTGGAGAGGACTTAGAAATAATGGGTGATATAAATGAAATCTTCAAGAGGGGATTAGTTTGAATATTGCCCTTATAGAAGAGAAAGACACAGGACTTCTATGGATTAAAATTGGTACTAAAAGGTACTATTTTTATCCACCGATGGTTATGATACCACTTTTTATCATATTTTATATGTTAAGGTAAGGGAGAAATATGTTATCAACAAAAGATGCGGAAATAATTTTAGAGAAATATAAAGACGAAATTGCGGATGCCCCATGTTCAAAAGGACATCACTTAAATATAGTTGGAGGTCTTGCAATTCATCAGAAAAATGCTGGACATTTTGCAAGAGAACTTTATCCAATGGATGATAATCTTGCGGCACTTGCGGATATACACGACATCGGAAAAGCCCGAACTTATAAGATTAATTATATGGATGGACAAGATGGAGAATATAGTGTTGAATACACAAAGCCAGCGGTTGACCATTTAGTCAACACAATAGCTATGATTGCTGAAGCAGGGTTTAAGTTAGAGCCATCTGAACTACACGCACTTCAGATGCATCATGGCGGGTGGTCACCATTTTCGCATAGTGAAATGACCGAACTTGCTGTTAAGTTACATCATTGCGATATGCTTGCAATGGTTAAAGAAACACAGGGCAGAGATAACCTTACTCATGGTGGTAAAAAGTCCTCTTCTCATTGATGCAATAGAATTAGCCCGAAAACCCTTTAATTTGTGGCTTAAAGCCTTTGGAATTGAGGATAGTCCTATCATAAAGGTAAAGGAGTTTAAAGGCAAACAAAGGCATTGGTTGGGTTTATATAGGGCTTTATCACAGTTTAAGGATAAACCTATCTTTTGGATAAATACCAACCTTTTTGAGATAATGGATGAAGCATGCGTAGATAGTGCTAAAGTCGATGAGATAATTCTTGATACTCTTAAACACGAATATGCCCATGTTATTTTAGAATGGTTTAAATATAAAAATAAGACTATTTTAAGCCAAATTGCCCTAAACTTCGGGTCAGAAGAAGAATATTGTGAAAAATTCACATATTTTGACACTTTGACCCCCAAAAATTCACCATTTTGGGAAATTCTATCATTATATTTGGAAGATAAGCGTGGAAAGGCTTATATAGAATCATCACGTTTAGTTGTAGTAGATATGGCAAACTTTAAATGCAATTCTGAAGATGAATATAACAAAAAAATTGAAGCCTTAAAGATAGAACTTGAAAAGGCTAATGCAGACCTCAAAACTGTTATTGTTGATTATGAATCAGATGAGGAAATTAAAAAAGCCAGAGATTACCTTTGGAGTTTGACGCAACCACACGAAATTAAAGTCAATGAAGCCCGAAAGCTAAGGGATGATTTAGAAAGTGAGATTAGAAAACTTCCTTATGAAAGGGAGAATTTCAAAAGAATGCTCAAGCTTGATTCGTCTATGGCAACAGATAAGCTTACTATTGAATCATTCGAAGCCTTTATGATTTTAAATAAACTTGAAGATGCCTATGCAAACAAATACAAATTTAAGAGGCATCTATCAAATGATATTGATGTTTTTAATGCTCACAATAGCGAAAACAATAGGTATTTCTTATTTTATGGGGCAAAACTTGTTGGATTTTGGGTAAGAAGAATAGCAAAACACCGAGCAGATGAAACATTTTCAAGAGCATGGATTGGCGTATCTAAATTAGAAGATGGATATCGTGCAAGGAAAACAGGATGCGGAACAAACTTAGGAGTTAAAAACGATGTTGAATATTATGAAAGCCGACTCGTTGGCGTAAAAACGCACAAAGACTATCCCAATCACGTATTTTATCGGAAATGCGAATATGATGGGAGAATCGACCCAACCATAGAAGATTTTTTGGATTATGTTGAAAATAATGTAAGGCATCATCCAATGGTTGAAATTGATATTAATGATGAGGTAAATCATACCATCTTAAAAGAAGGAGTAGATTAAATGGATAGAAAATATATCAAGCTGATTATCGTTGTTGCTATGTTAATTACGATGATAGTTGCAACATATTTAGTTTTTTTCATTGGAAGAGATGATGTTGTAACTAATGGCATAGTTATTGGTAAAATAAACAAAGTTTCATATACCAACAACGATTTAATGGTAACAATTTTTCCCGATGATATTGGTTCGGCTTATCAACTACCCCGAAACGAGTACAAGCTTGTGTCAATAATTGAGGATGCTTCTAATTCCCAAAGGACGGTAAAAATAAGTTATAAAAGGAATAGCGGTATTGAATTGCCCACAATAACCGATGTGGAGATAATTTAATGAATCCTGAAGATACTAAGAAAATGCTTGCGGTGATTAAAGGTGAAAGAGCAATACATTATGATGCCATATCAAAACTTAATGCCGAAGAATCACGTATAATTGGCGAATGTCAGCATGATATAGTTAAAAATGCGGTTTGCGGTTCTGCAACCTGTTCGATTTGTGGAGTTGGATTAGGTTGGTATTGCGAAGAATCGCCTGATAAACATTGCCATTATGACAATAAACACGGCGAAGAATGTATTTACTGTGGAGCGCCAGAGGAAAGGAAATGAGGAGTTACAGCGATAAGATGGATAAAATAACAGCCTTAAATAGGCGATATCCATCTATTATGGACATACTCAAAGCAAGAGATATAATCAATACTATTCTTGATACATGGAATAATGATGATGATATTATCAATGAACAATTAAAAACTCTTGAGGAAATATTAAAGAAATTTGAAACCTCTGCGTGCCGCCATCTTTATAATAATCCTGACCCTGTTTGCTTACGGAATAGGGCATTAAGAATCACGACTTTTTGTTATCATGTTCCTACAAATGCGGAAATTATTTGCCCAGAGGATAAATGAACGTAAAAAAGTTAATTTTATTATTAAAAAAAATGCCACAAAATTTAGAAGTAGGAGTGGCAATGAATGATAATTCTGAGCATGATGTAGCAGGGTGGGTTTGTTCTGTTATAATCGATACTGATAATGGGATAGATATGAGTGGGAAGACATTAAAAACCCTGGGAAAAAATGCGTTGTTTTGAGATGTTAACAACATTTATGTAGTAGTAGATACATAATGGCTATGTTATGAGCAGAAAAGATTCAATATTAGCATCATTGACATTAACAAAATGCAATGAATTTGAAATTTTAACAAATCAAGTAGGCGTTTTAATTCATGCTGGGATAGTGGAAGATACAGCAAAAGCGCAGATAGATATAATGGCAAAACACCCATCATTTTGGGGAAAAATAGCCATTATGCCCGATGTTCATGCGGGTAAAGGATGTGTCGTGGGCTTCACAGGAAAATTCAGAAAATCCGTAATTCCTTCAGTTGTGGGTGTCGACATTGGGTGTGGAGTCGTAACCTATCGCCTTAAATCAACAGAGATTGATTTTGTTTGGCTTGATAGAGTTATCAGGGAAATAATTCCTTTGGGATTTGGTTCAAGACCTAAGCATAAAGCCATAACAGGTATTGAAGATGTGTTTACCTATGAGGCAAAAACAGTTATTGATATATGCGACAGAGCAGGAAAGCTTTTAGTCGATTTGAATCTTGAAAAGGATATGCATAAACCCCATATTCAGATGGGAACACTCGGTGGAGGAAACCACTTCATCGAAATAGAAAAGGGTGTGGATGGTCAGTTATACCTTACTATTCATACAGGTAGCCGAAATTTTGGCTTAAAAATCGCCAATTATCATCAGAAAAAAGCAAAACTTCTAATGGAAGAAATGAACATTCACGTTCCCGAAGATATGGAATATTTACCAATGTCATCTGGTGGAAATGAATACATCAAAGATATGAAGCTTGCACAGGAATATGCCCATTACAATCGGATTGCAATACTCAAAGCAATTCTTCAACGCTTAAATGAGGAATATGACTTTGAACGACTTATAGAAAGTGTGCATAATTACATCTCCGATAGAGATGGAGTCATCAGAAAGGGTGCAATTTCAGCCCATAAGACCGAAAGATTAGTCATACCACTCAATATGGGTGCAGGAATAGTTTTGGGCATAGGCAAAGGTAATGAGGATTATAACAACTCTGCCCCGCATGGAGCAGGTCGGCTTTATGGTCGAAAGGATTTAATGCGGAAATTGGCATCAGGAACATTCCATTCAATGGATGATTACCGAAATGCAATGACTGGAATTTATACCACATCGGTAACAGAAAAAACTTTCGATGAAAGCCCATTTGCGTATAAATCTTATGAGAGCCTTATGCCGCATCTTACTGAAACAGTTGAAATCATTGAAGTAATAAAACCAGTTTATAACTTAAAAGCAAGTGAGGAAATTGAAAGACATAGAAATGATAATGGGCATAGGGAAAAGAAAGGAGAATAAAATGAGCGAGTACAACATAACATTTGGAACAGATGAAAAAACATCACATGGCAATGGTTATAATAATATGAGCGTAGACCTGAATATGAGAGCAAGTGGTGATGATGTAGCCGCATCGATATTGTTTACCATCGCTGAAGGATATCCCGAAGGGCAATTTGACATGAATAGAACACATGCATCTAAATCCCTTTCAATAAAGGAAGCTGAAGTTCTTGTTGCAAAATTACAGGATTTTATCACAAAAGGAAAAAGCTTTTTGGAATTTTTAAAATAACAAATCGAAATCTTTATATACTTTCAAGAACAACTAACAATTGTTCAACAGTCGATACAGATATACATGGTAGGGCGGTAGCCGCCCAAAGGTTGCGGGTGTTAAATAAAATCCCGCAACTCCAACTTATTTTATTTCATCTTTATGGTTTGCCGATATTGATTTGTATCGGAAGGTTTATAAGGATGTAAATTAATATTGTATTGTAAGCCCAGGAACATTTAATGCAAAGTGCATTTGCGCTGGTTGCGCTACTAAATTTTCAACCTGGGCTTTACTTTGGTAAGGTTTATATGTGTTGATGTTATTATTTAGTTTAGTGAGATTATGAAATGGTTAGATAAGTTAATGGGGAAGAAAGAAGAAACAGAAGAAGACAAAGAAGATAAAGAAGACCTTGTAGAAAAACATAAACTTTCCAAAGAAGATATAGCAAAAGGAAAGGGTAAAGCAACTACAAAGGGAGACCCTGAAATACACTTCGGATAATATGGTTTCAGGACGATGGCTTTATGATGCCAATATCATCACTGATTTTGAAAGTGGTGAAGTAATAATTGATTACGCATCATATGTCGAGCCATCAAAAATAAGTTTTATTCATGATATTTTTAAGCCAATATTAGTTTTACCATTTTTTATTTTTTATTTATTTCATTACTATTTCGTAGTAAAACACTTATCCAAATGTAAATTTTTTAATGCCGACAAGTATTTGACTATAATGAATAAATTATTTGAAATATCACAGGGCAAGTTTAAAGTTATATTTGAAGGACAGCATGATTCAAATCAAATTGCTATTTATAGTAGAAATAATTTTGAATTTAAATATACATTAACAGGGGATTATGAAAGGTTCTGTAAAGGCTTTGAACTTGTATCTGATTTACGTGAAGTAAATTGGTTTGGAAAGAAATATGATAGAGAGGATGGATTCTATTTTATAATAAAATTCTCTGAAATTCCTCAAAATGGCAATGCAATAATTGAGTATTTTTAAATATTGCCCTTAAACTTTATATACTTGTAAGGTATTTCTCATATTTGAGGTTAAAATGAGACTTCAACCGATTGAATTCAGTTCCACATTTAAATTAATATCAATATCAACAGCAATATGAGAACACGTTATGTTAAACTGAAATGGAAATCGGAAGGGTGGTTTCCAATAGAAATAGTCTTTACATCATTGCAAAGCTTAAAGAAAGAAGGATACAGTGAGAAATTTGTATCACAGCTTATATTAGCCTCAGAAGATGGTAAACATGTGATAGGGAGTTTTAAACCCCTATCGAAAGGGAAAATTGCATATATGCCTTTGGCATTATACGATAATCTTATAGGAAATTCCGAAGTGAAACCAAAACTAAAAGTGAGGTTAAAAAATGCCGTACAAAGACGCAAATTATATCCACATAAGAAGAAGAAAGCCCGAAGAAATCAAAGAGGATTCATGGAAGACCGTACCGCACAAAAACATCGTAAAAGGAAAAAGAAAGTACCCCGAAGGCACACTCGCAAGAATAGGAAAGTCCAAAAAAACAGATAGAACAGTCATCCAATCAATAATGATACCAAAAGATAAGAAGGAATAAATATGAGCAAGAGCGTATGGATAAAAGAAAAAGATTCTAATAAAGAAATAGTATGGCGAAGCAAAATAGAGAACAACTTCACTATTGAAGCTCGTGATTTGGAAGAGGCAACACTCGACTCAAGTGATGCGGGAAAGTGGTATGTTTATCCTGCAAGAAATAAGAATGCAATATTTAATACCCCTTTTATAGTTGGTGGAAAACAAGAGGCAATATCAAAGATAGCTGACCTCAAAATAGATTTCAATAATGGAGTATTTGGATAAAATGCAAAAAGAAAAGAGAGTAGTAACACCACCATCAAAATTGCATCCAAGAGCAGTTACAATTCATAAAGATGCATTCAAATCACATAAGATTGATAAACAGATAACACCTGCAGAAATTGGAACAGCCTTAGTTATAGCATTTATGGGTTTCATTTTCTCTCTGAAGGGATTGTTATTATGGCTTAATTCCCTTTCGCCTATTGAAGGATTGTTTGTTTATTTTGTTATAATGTACACAGCATTATTCATATTATCACATTTCGGTCTTATAATTTGGAAATTTGAAATTAAAAATGCTTGGCAGGTTTTGGGTGCAACCATGATAGTGTTTGCTTTCTTTATTACTGTTAATTGCGAAAATCCCTATGTTCAATATGTTACAGAGGGAAGCATGGAAGGAGCAAGTGGAATATTTTATCAGTCAGAGGATGGAGCTACATGGTATTTCTGGAATACTGTATTGGGAATACAAAATCTTGAAATAGTCAGAATTCTTACATTTATGTTTACGCCCTTTATATTAACGTTGGGTGGTGCATACTTGATTGCAAAAGGTGTTAGTGTATGAAGATTACCTTTCACCTTTTAATTGATGAGCTAAATGACCGAATAAGGGATTACCATAGAGGTAAGAATATAAGGACTGTAAGATATTTTTTAATGAGAAAAATGGATAAAACAGGCTTAATGCAAATTATTTTAAAAATTCCTGGTAGTCCTTCTTTTGTAGATTTGGCTAATATGAAAAAAGCCGATATGGTTAATATTATTGTAGCACAAATACGAATTAGGGAATGGTTTTCAGTCGGATTCAATTATAAAGATGGGGTTTCGCTTACATTGGGGGATATTAAAAATGCGGAAAAAGGGGAAGGTAAATAAGGAGCCATGGGAATTAACAAAATCTGAATTTAGATTAACAGCCGAGCCACTCGTTGATAAAGTAGATTTTATGAATATGACACTTTATAATAATCCATTATTTTCTAATCTTAAAGATGGTTTTAACATTATACCAAATGTACTTGATTGTGAAAATGGTATAACAATTGTTTATATTGATGCAAATAAACCGATTGGAACTATTAGTGTTTATAATGGAATAATGAAGAATATTGCGGTGGCAGAAAACAGACAAAATAAAGGAATATGTCATTTGCTTATTGCTGAAGCAATTCGTTATGGTGCAAATGAATTTGAAAATAGACTTTCGCCTGAAATTGTTGATATAGCTCATGAATTTTATGTGCAAATGGCTAAATTTCATGGATTACCAATCTCAAATGAAGTGCTGAAGGATTATAAATTTCTATGCTAACATTTATAAGGCATTATGTCTAAATAACCTGTTATGAAAGGGTTATTATCATTAACATTGTTGATTTTATTGGTAACGATGTCGACAAATGCATCAGCAACATCATCTCGTGAAATATCATTGGGTGAATTTCATGCAAATGGAATAGATTTTAGATTCTTAGATATCACAATTAAAACTGGGAGTATAGGTTTTTATGTGGTTGAAACATTGCCACCAACATTTGAATTTTTGGAGTCTGATGCAAAACTTGTAAGCCAAGAAGGAAATGTTATTACAATGACCCAAGTTGGTTCTACGATAAATTATAAAGTAAAAATACCAACAGGTGTATGGTCTGAAACTATAAGTGGAAAAATATCTAATGGAGATACTTTGAGGTCAGTAGTTGGCTCGGAGGTTGGTTTTGTAAAAGATGGTATAACAGGTCAAAATTTACCTGTGTCATTAGATTTACCTAAAATAAATGTTCCAGAAGTAAATACATCAACACCAGTGGTAGTAGAAAATAATAATACACCACAAGCTATTGTTACAGCAATTCCTCCCCAGCCTATACCAACATCACAAGATGTTCCGCAACCAATAGGTACTATTTTAGCAGATACATCAAAGGAAAAAATAATTGCAGAAGAATCCTTTAGGAACACACTTCTCATATGGGGAACATTGATAATAATCATTCTTATTGGGGGAATTTTTGGATATAAAATGCTTAGAAGTATGAAAAAAAGGATTATAAACGAAATCGTTGTTGATATTAAGAAGGATAATACAATCTATATAAATGGTGAACAAGTTCCTCAATCAGCAGATAAATTTAGTTTTGATTATGAGATTAAAAATAATAGTGATGTTGATGTAAATGCAAAATCTAATGTAGTTGGAAACCTTAAAAAGGTTACTATGGTCACGCCATCTATATTTACAATTAAGAAAAAAGATAATATTAAAATAAGCATAAGCTTTATATTGAATAATAAAAATCATAAAGGTAAAATAAGATTTATTCAGGAGAAATGAAAATGATAAGAAAAATTATAATAGTTTTTGCTTTGCTTGGTCTGATAAACATAGCGATGGCAATAGAAAATGAAACTATGGAAACTGCGGGGATGTCACAAACACCAACACCACAATCACAAATTAAAGTTGATTGGAGTAATACTAAAACTTTAAATGCGGATGCAAATGTTTATGTTTTTGACAAAGAACCAATAGGGTTTTCTGTACAATCTCATTCTTCTGTTTCTAAAGAAATAAATACACCAGTAGAATTAGAAAAACATAAATGGGAACTTAAAATTGATGGGGAACTTAAAATGCAAAAAACAGGCTTTAATATATCCACACCAATGATGATTTTTACATCTGGTAGTCATGTAATAACAGTATATGCAGATGGCGAAAAAGTTGTTGAATGGAATGTTAATTCGATGTTATCTCCTAAAATAATTTCTTATACAAACTCAATAACATCAGACACGAAAAATAGTTTTAATGCTGATAACATACAAGTTGTTTTTCAGGCTTCAGCATCGGCAACTACAACATGGAATTGGTATGTTGATGGTCAATTGGTATCATCTTCAAGTGTTGTATCATCAAGCGGATTCGGGTTTCAACCAAATGGATATCATGTTGTTGATGTTATGATTTCAGAACCAAGCGGTATCGCACTTGACCATGCAAGTTGGGTTATAAATCCATCAAGTCAAATTAATAATGATGCAAAAGGCATTACATTTGATTCAACAAATTATACAACAAATGAAGATAAAATCATGGAAGTGAATGAAGGACTTTCAACGAATACGGTTTTATTAATTGGTGGTATAATTGGTATATTGGCGTTATTAATAACAGGATTTTTCTTATATAAAAGAGTCAGAAGCAAGAAGGAAATGCAGAAAGAAATGCAGAAAACAGAAGAATAATTTTTTTTTCTGACGCTAACCTTTATAAGCATAAACCATATTACATATTTTAATAGTATACGATAACTAAAGAGGCAAAACAAATGAGACAAATAAATAATATAGCATTGGTGGTTATGATAGTAATTGCGTTGTCTATCTTAACACAAATTGGAAGCGCAAATACAGTTACAGTATGTGCTGCTGGTTGTGATTATGGTACATTACAAACAGCTATAGATGGAGTTAATCCAGGCGATACGATTCAAGCATATGACGAATTTACGGAAAACGTAAATGTAAATAAAGAAGTAATTTTGATGAACTATTCAACTTCGTTGCCTCGATTGAATGGTGGATTTAAAGTTACAGTAAACAATGCTACTGTAAGTGGATTTAACATTACTCTCGGTTATGCCAATACTAATGATAGATATGGTGTGTGGCTTGCGGGAACATCAGGTTCAGGGCTTACTAATGTCACCATTGCTAATATTTTCACTAATGGAATTGCCTCAACAAGTGCAAATAGTATGGGCTTGCGTGTTGAATATACTAACGACAGCTTCTTTTATAATGTAAATTCAGCAAGTCTAAGTGGAACATCAAACATAAAAGGTATTTACCTTTATAATTCGAATAACAATACTTTAAATGGTGGCGAAATAAAAGACCTTACAGCATCATCATCTGGAAACTATAATACCCAAGCTGTATATCTTGAAAATTCACAGTTAAATAATATCACAAATATTTCAGTTTCAAATATTTATGGATATACCAGTACTTATGGTCTTTATTTAACATCAAGCAATAACAATTCAATCTACCACAATAGATTTAATGTTGCCAATCAAAGAGAATGGACATATGGTTATGGTATTAGAATGGATGCATCTAATAACAATACTATTTATGATAATATTTTTAATTTGCTTTATCCTTATCTAGAAAGCGGAGCATCATATAATACATGGAATATTACCGCCATAAACGGAGTAAATATTGTCAATGGAACATTAATTGCTGGTAATATGTGGGGAACACCAGAAAGATATGGATTGGGTCAATGGTGTACTGAAGATGCAAATGGAACAGGTCTTTGCGCTAATACAAGCCTTACAATGCCATTAAATGTAAATAATGTTGATTACCAACCATTATCTGAAGTTGGATGGACAAGTTCGAGAAATGCGACAAGAACAGTATGTCCAACAGGATTTGGATGCGACTATAACACTTTGCAGGGTGCAATTAATGATGCAAGAACAGGCGAAACTCTGTTAGTAAAAGGTGGGAATTTTGCAGGGTTCTCGGAT
>Ga0102851_10000341_pt1 | contig 22596 bp, 19 predicted proteins | sample Mud3Dept3metaG_FD_79558 | JGI IMG/M metagenome (GOLD analysis project Ga0102851, IMG submission 79558) | Freshwater wetland microbial communities from Ohio, USA, analyzing the effect of biotic and abiotic controls - Mud 3 Core 4 Depth 3... | ecosystem: Environmental > Aquatic > Freshwater >... | reverse complement strand
TTCCACTACCAGATCGTCACCCTCTCTTGCTCGGCGCGTGTCATGGGGCAGCCGTAGGGGCAGTCGAAGGCGCGGGCAAATTCGTCCATGTTCGATAGGGGACCGTTGACCACGTATTGGGCGGGCGCATGGTTATCGGTTTGGACCAGGAGCCGCAGGTATTCGGGACGCATGATGCGCCGCCAATGCTGGGCATAGCTGATAAAGAAACGCTGTTCGGGAGTGAAACCACTGGCGTCTGCCGACCGGGGTTTGCCGGCCCACGCTTTTTGAAAAGCCGCATAGGCGATCTTGAGGCCGCCCAGATCGGCGATGTTTTCGCTGAGCGTGAGTTGTCCGTTGACCGCCAAGTCCGGGAAGGGTTTGTAGGCATCGTACTGCTTGACCAGCGGCGCGATGCGGACCTCGAATTCACGGGCGTCCTCGCTGGTCCACCAGTCCTCCAGTCGGCCGGAGGCATCATATTTGCGGCCCTGGTCGTCGAACCCGTGGGTCATTTCGTGGGCCATGACGGCGCCGAGGCTGCCGTAATTCGCCGCCTCGTCCCCGTCGGGGTCGAAGGGCGGCTGCAGGACGGCGGCCGGAAAACAGATTTCGTTCAAAACGCTGTATTCGGCGGCTACTGTCTGCGGCGTCAGCCACCACTCGTCGCGGTCGATCGGCTTCCCCAGCTTGGCCAGGCTGCGCCGGAGATTGAAAGCGTTGGCCCGCATCCAGTTGAGCACGTAGGACCCGCGGTCGATGGTCAACCCCGAGTCGTCGGGCCATGTGTCCGGATAGCCGATCTTGGCCCCCATTGCCGCCAGCTTTTCCAGGGCTTTTTCCTTCGTCCCGGGGCTCATCCAGTCCAGTGCCCGGATGCGTTCGCCGAACGCCGCGCGCAGATTCTCGAATATTTCCAGCGCCTTCTGCTTGGCGCGGGGGCTCGAGGCGCGCTCCACGTAAAGCCGGCCCAGCGTGAAGCCGGCGCCCTGCTCAATGACCTCCTCGACCCGCTTCCAACGAGGGCCCGGCTCCTTCAACCCTTGGATCACACCGCCGTTCCAGGCAAAGTGTTCTCTTTCGAAAGTGGCGCTGAGCTTCGAGGCGGAATCGTCTATCAGGCGCCAGCGCAAATAGGTCTTCCAGTCGGCCAGGGGCATGGTCTTGGCCATGACGGCCACTTCCTTGAAAAAGCCGGGCTGGCGCACAATGAAGTGCGAGGCTGCCGCCGGCATGCCGATGGCCGCAAAATAGGCTTCCCAGTCGAACCCGGGGATCGCCGCGGCAAGCTCGGCCCGGGCAAACTTATGGTAGGTGGCCGTTACCTCTTCCTCCTCAGCCCTTGTCATCGATGCCTTGGCCAGACGGGTTTCGAAGGCCAGGGCCGCCTTCGCTTCTTTGGCGGCCGCCCGGGGCTCATCCCCCAACAGCTCAAACATCCGGGCCACGTGGGCCTCATACTTGACCAGGAGATCCCGGGATTCCTGTGCGGTGCGAAGATAATAATCGCGGTCGGGCAGACCCAGGCCCGCCTGCCAAAACTGGACGATGTAGAAGCTGGGATCTTTATCGTCGTAATAGACAAAAGGAGTGAAACCGGCGTTGATGCCGTCCAAGTGCAATGCGCCCAGGGCAGCGGCCAATTCCCCCGCCGCGGAGATCGAGGCGATGCCGGAGAGCCGCGAGGACAGCGGTTTGTGCCCGGCGAGCTCGATGGCCTCCTCGTCCATTCCGCTGGCAAAGAAATCTCCCACCTTTTGCCGGGCGCTGCCGGCGGGCCAGTCGCTCCGGCCCGCCGATTCCTCGAGAATTTCCTTGAGCACCTGCCAGGTACGGTCACGCAGCTCCCAGGTCATACCCCAGACAGGATATTCGGCCGGGATCCGGGCGTTTTTCATCCAGTTGCCGTTGGCGTAGGTAAAGAAGTCATCGCATGGTTTCACCTGCGAATCGATATAGGAAATATTGATGCCGCTTGTTTTTGTGTCCTGACCGGCGCCGAGGCAGAAAAACGCCGCCGCCAGCAGCGAAAGGGCAATCTTCTTGACCATGATTCTTTCTCCTCTGCTCGCTCCCGTCGTCCTCGGAGAGCATAGGTCGCGGCTCAGGAGATGTCAAACTGAGGTGCAAAACGCCATAGGCGTACTCAACCGTGGGGGGCCTCCAAATGGGATGATAGCCGAGCTCGAGCAGTATTCGGAACAGAAAAGAGCTAAATTTCGGCACACTGTCGGTCATAGAGCCAAATTCTCCTTGATTTGGCTTTCCCCCGAGATATATATCTGAGAACAGCAAGTGGCGCGTCTCACAAATAACTTGGCTATGTCAAGAAGCGGGTCTGGCGGATACCCGGCTTGAGGGGCTGCGGTTGAGCCCTAACCATCTGATTAGAAATCGTTTAGGCGATTGTCGTTGAGGAGTTGACAACCGATTTGCAGATCGGCATAATGCCGGGCAACGATAAGCCTCCCAAGGAGGGCAGAATGTTTCGGAAAATCCTCATGCCTTCGATCGGTTTTTTATTGCTCTTTTTATTGAGTCAGGCGGCTTTCCCCTGGACGGAAGCGCGTCGCCTAACCTGGACAGCCGGCGATTCCCTAAACCCCGATGTGGCCATCGAAGCCGGCATCAATTCCCACAATATTCATCTCGTCTATTCTGAATTTTCGCCCGGGAATGGGGAAATATTTTTCAGGAAGAGCACGGATACCGGAACCACCTGGTCCTCGCCGAAAAGACTCACTTGGACTTCCGGAACGTCCGATTATCCTTCGATTTCCGTGGACATGGATAATCATATCCACGTGGCCTGGCATGATAACACCTCCGGCGAATATCAGATCTATTACAAGAAAAGCACGGACGGTGGGAGCACTTGGACGGCGATGAAAAGACTATCCTGGACTGGGGGCCTTTCCGTGAACCCGGACCTACTGGCGCGCCCCGTTGAGCTCAGCAACGGATCCTGGATCGTCGGGCTTCATATCACCTGGGCGTCCTACGTCGATTACAATGATGAAGTCTTCCATAAATCGGGGTATGATTGGTTGGGCACCTGGACGGATCCCGTGACAAAAAGAGTCACCTGGAATTCCGGGACATCCCGGCTTCCCAGGATTGCCGTGGACTCGGAGAGCCGGCTCCATCTTGTCTGGCAGGATAGCTCTCCGGGAAATTACGAAATTTATTATGCCAGGAGTGTCAACGGCGGCGGCTCATGGGACAAGGAGAGGTTAACCTGGAGTGATGGGTCTTCTGAACATCCTACTATCGCCACCGATCCCGCAGATAACATTTATGTGGCCTGGGATGATGACAAATCCGGAAACGCCGAGCTATATTTTAAGAACAACGACGCCCATTCGCCCTGGCCTCTTACGAAGAGATTGACCTGGACGGACGGCGATTCCGGTTGGCCCTGCATCATCGCCCCCATCATTATGCAGCCGAACATAGTCTGGCGTGAGTACGTTCAAGCGGACGCGGAAATATACCACAAAGCCAGCACTGACGGCGGGAACACCTGGCCGGCTTCAACCCGATTGACCTGGAACGATGGCTCTTCGTATATGCCGGTGGCACAGATCGACTCCACCACTCAGAACGTCCATGTGTTCTGGGCGGATAACATGTCCGGAGATTTCGAGATCTACTACAAGACGAAAAACTAAATCCATTTTTCAATCCGGCTCATGGCCGGGGTTAATGGTCAGGACATCGAGGTCCCGGACCGTCGCATACGGTATATAGCCCCTTGCCTCCGCCCTGGCATAGAAATCATCAATCTTGCTTTCTTGGGTGACATAATCCACGACGAGGACCAGCTTGCCCGCGGCCTTGAACACGTCCAGGTTTCCGATCACCTCGGCCGTGTAGGAGGAGGGCTGCCGCACGTTGTCGTTATACCAGGTGTCCTCCTTGCCGATGCCGGACACCGACTGGACATAATCGGCGTAGGCCGAGAGCCCTTCGCCGTTTTGCGGGAATACGCCGAACCCGGCCTTCCCCTTGGTGACGCGCGCATACTGGGCGATGGCCTTCACAAAATCCACCATCTCCTGCTCCGCGCTTTGCCGATCCAGGCCGCTTTCGCCGCCGAGACCCCAATATTCATAGGCGTCGATGATGTCCAGGTAGACGCCGTCAAAACCGGCCGCCAGGATCTTATCCAGGTAGCTTGTCGGGGAGCCGAAGATAATGGCCTGCCATTCGGGCGTCCAGTACCGCACTTTGTAGTTGCCTTCCCATTCCGGGTTGCCGAGGCCGAGCCATGAGGGCGCTCCGGGATCGGGCTTGCCATCGTGATTCTTGTCCCAGCGGCTGTCCCAGTAGAAGCGGTAGTCCTCGGCCTCGCCGATGCTCATATAGGCAAGGACCCGCTTTTCTCCGCCGCTGCCGTGCTTGACGGCGCTGATCTCTCCGGCCGTGAACCGCGTTTCATCGTCTCCCTCCCGGGAATAATCGATGATCGCGAGATCAAAGGCGCTCGCGGCGAGCGCCGTGAGGCCGATATTCTGAAGCTGATAGGCAAAATCATCGACCGACATGAGGCCGGATTCTGAGCCGCTGCCCTGAAGCCCGACAGTGAAGACGCCCTCGTCGGGGTCGTTGCTCGCAATGGACAGCGCCGCGGTTTTCGCGCCGAGGCTCAGCGGCGCGAAGACGAGGCTGAAATCCCGGCTCGAACCGGGCGCGACCGAAGAATCGGGCTGGGTTTGGATCGCGAACTGCGAAGCGTCCGTGCCGCTTATCGTGACCGGGGGGTTTCCGGTCAGCTGCAGATTTCCTGACCCGGTGTTTCTCAGGCTGACGATCACTTCCTGAGCCGTGTCCATCTCGACCGAGCCGAAGTCATAGCCTTCGCCCGAGGCGATCTCTTTTCCGTTGATTTGGACGGCGATATCCGGGGAAGGCTCGGTGTCGGGAGAAGACTTGGAGTCGCAGGAAAACAGGGCGAACACCAACAGCAGCCAAAACGCCGCAAGGCGAGGCTTCATTTCATTAACTCCCAATGGCTCTGGAGGCGACCCGCGAACGATGGAGATCCCCCTCCTCCCAACCTCCTCCCGCCGGGGGAGGAGAATTTATAATCGAAAAGATATCCGGATTTGGGAAATTCATCCGCGGAGTGTTTAAGATTATCATGTTTTCCCCTCCCCGCCGTGGGGGAGGATGAAGGAGAGTGCCAGGTTCAGACCGAACAAAACGCCGAGAATAAGGACAATCCCCAGCCAGAGGGTTTTCTCCTTGACGTGAAATGGACCGGCGCTCACCGGGCTCCGATAGGGTTTCGTCAGGTCCATGGAATCTGCCATCTCCGCACCCCTTTTTTCACCCCACCGGTAGCCGGATTCGGCGAGCGTCCGGCCGAAGTACTTTTCCAGGATCATGTTTTCTTTCAAGGCGATGAACTGATCCTTCCGGCGCGATTTCTCATCCTTCGCCTTGAGGGCCGTCCCGGCGCGGCCGTTCCGCCGGTAGATATGGACGCGCATCTCATAAACGAAGGCATGGAGCAGGGGATGATGTTCGCGCAGGAAAAGGGCGTAGTCCTTCTCCTTCCAATCCCGCAGGATCTTTCCCCAGTGACTGTACCTCTCCGTATCTTCTTTTTCCAGGCCGGCGAGGGACAGACGCGAATAGAAGGTCCCGATCTCCGAGTCCACGTGTCTCCAGGTGAACTCGTACATCGGCTCCTCCTTGACGAGAAAAGACAGCCAGGGGAGGTTCCTTGTATAAGCGGCCACCCGCGGGGGGGTGTTGGAGGCGCAGAGGCCCAGGAGAAGGATGTTCGCCGCCAGAAGAATGGAGATGCGGCGAACGGCGCCGGGGCTGATTTTTTCGGAGAACCCCCCGGGCTTGATCCCCTTCCACAGGGCCACCTGGAAAAGCCCGGCGGCCAGGGCATTCAGCCCCGCGTCCCGGAAGTCCCAGTAGCGCCCCGGCATGATCCACTGCAGAATCTCGTCAAAGATCCCGATGAGCGATCCGACCAGGAAGGCCGTCGCATAAATGCTCTTGTCGCGGATGGAAAGGCTCAGGGCCCGGAAAAGAAAATACCCCAGCAGCCCGTATTCCAGGAAGTGGACGGCCTCCTCGGGGGCCCGCCAGAGCTGGAGGGTAAAATAAATATAGAGGAGCGCGACTCCGGTCAGCCAGAAATAGTTCGAGAGCGTCCGGATCTTGAGGCGGAAAACAAGCCAGTAGAGGAGGCTGACAAAGGCCAGCGCCGTGAGAGCCAGGACAGCAAAGCCGAACAGGGGCCGACCCCAGCGAGCCGAGACGAAGCCCTGGATCGTCCGGGCCAGCGGAACGATGAGAAAGATCGACAGGGTGCAGAGGGCCACCCAGAGCCAGGCCAGCAGCCGTCTTTTCGCGGGCATCGGGACGCTCAGGATATTGTAATAAAAAACTTTAAAATTTTCTTTGACATTTAAAAAAAATTGTATCTATAATAGGTCAATGCTGCTGGCTGGAGAGGGATCCTCCTTAGCCCCGCTTCCTTTTCCTTTTTCAAACCTTGGCGCCTCACCAGCCAGCGCCTTCTTGAGAATCCGCCCGGTCAAATAGATTTTCGCCCGCTTTCTTCCTTCGCCACGGTTTTTGCCATAATGTCGACTAAACACCGGACCTTTATATGGCGTAATATTGGGTGAGGGCAACGGATGGACGAGCAACAGCTGATCGCAGGCTCTCTCGAAGGGAGCAGGGAGGACTTCCGGATGATTGTCGAAAAGTACAGTGCTCCGGCCATGGCCCTGGCCATGAACGTCCTCAGAAACCGGGACGACGCCGAGGATGCCTGCCAGGAGCTTTTCATCCAGGTCTACAGGAACCTCCAGAGCTATGACCCGGGGAGGAGCTTCAAGAATTGGGTTTATACCATCCTTTACAGGCGCTGTCTCGACCACCTTAAAAGACGGCGGCGGGCCGCGGACCTCGTGAACAGAGTGGGAAGGGAAACGGCGCCGGCGATTCCGTCCAACCCGGGTTGTTCCGAATCCCCCAGGAGCCTCCCGTCCGAACTCCTGGAAAAGCTGAAGGCCAAGGAGCGAACCGCGCTCTGCCTCTGGGCGAATGAAGGCTATAACTCCCGCGAGATAAGCGAGGTGCTCCGCTGCTCGGCCAGCACGGCCCGCGTGTACCTTTTCCAGGCGCGGAAGAAGATTAAGAAACTTTTGGAGCAAGGCCATGCCTCACTGCAAAACGGTTGAGTTTCTCTATGCGATCGTGCCGCTGAAGCTCTGGCGGGGTTTCCTCATTCGGCGGCACATCGAGAAGTGCCCGGGCTGCCTGGCCTCATTGGCGAGCCGGGAAGAGGCCGGGAAGCTTCTTGTCCGGGGGGTGGATGGGGTGGCGGTCGGCCGCAGCCTCTGGGCGGGGGTTGAGGCGGCCATCGCCGAGGATCCTGGCCGGGAGAAGTCTAAGGCCGGCATCCTTCAGAGGCCGCCCGTGCGCCGCTGGGGATGGGCGGTGGCGACGGCCTTCCTGGGCGTCCTGTTGATAAGTTTCGTCTTCCTGAAGGATTTCCGGCCCGGCCGGGTGTCGGCGGAGGCCGTCCAGGCCCGGTTTGAGCTCGACTCCGTGCGCGTCGGCGGACAGCCCGCCAACGCCGTAATCTACCAGCCGCAGGGCTCGGATATGATCATCATTTGGGCGGAGAAGAACCTGTAAATCAATTATGGGGAGGTCGTAAGATGAGAAAACGGGTTGTTTTCTTGAGTGTCGCGATTCTGGCCATGGCCCTGGGCGTCGGGGCCCTTTCGTTTGCCGGGCAGGCCGGCCCAATGAACCCGGAAAAGTGGGAATTCAAGCTCCGGGTGCTCGAGGGTCAGAGAGAAGGAGCCGCGGAGCCGGCCAAGGTCGTCACGTCCTCTTTCCTTCGATACATGCTCTCGGCGGACCTCGAGTCCAAGGAGGAGACGGATCAAGAGACGCAGGTAAAAAAAATCTTCAACCTCAAGGACGTCAAGCTCCTGACCGAGGCCAGCCTGAGCGGCAGCGGCGGCACGCGGCAGAAAGCCTCACACAGTTTCCGCCTTGATGGGAAGTCCTACCTGGTTCGGCTGGGCGGCGGCGCCGGCCGAGTGGGCAAATCGGGTGATAAGACGGTCCTGAGCCAGCGCTTCGGCATCGAGGTGTTCGAGCTCGATGGGGCGGACCAAACCAGCCTTCTTGAGACCGAATTCACCGTCACCAACCTGAAAAACGCGGCCGTGTTCGGCTTTGAGGACAGTCAAGGGAAACCCTACTTCATTTCCCTGTCCCAGACGAAGGCCGTATTCGGGGGAACCGAAGGCGGTGTCGAGGGCGGCGTCACAGGAGGGGTAAAAACGGGAGTTGAAGGCGGCGTCGCTGGCGGTATCCAGGGGGGCGCCGGGGAGAGCGCTCAAAGCGAGGAAGTGGAAAAGAAGAAGCGCGAATTCGAGAAGGATGCCGTGGCCTTAAAAGGCGACGTCAAGCCTCCGAAGCTCATCAAAAAAGTCAACCCCGTTTACCCCGAGGAGGCCCGTCAAAAAGGGATCCAGGGGATGGTCATCCTGGAGGCCAAGATTGACGAAACCGGCCGGGTCATCGACGCCCTGATCCTTCGCTCAGTTCCCGGGCTCGACCAGGCGGCCGCTGACGCCCTCAAGCAGTGGGTCTATGAGCCCATGGTCATCAATGAAAAGCCGGTGAAAGCGCTGTTCACAGTCACGGTCAATTTCAAGCTCGGCGAAAAGGACATCGAAAAGTTCGCCGAGGGCGCAGTCAAGGTCAAGGATGCGATCAAGCCTCCCAAGCTCGTCAAGGTGGTCCAGCCGAAGTATCCCGAGGAAGCGCGCAAAGCCGGAGTGGAGGGGGTTGTCATCCTCCAGGCGAGGACGGATGTCGAGGGCCGGGTGAAAGACGTCATGGTCCTGAGGTCCGTCCCGGCCCTTGATCAGGCGGCCATCGACGCCGTGAAACAGTGGATTTACGAGCCCTTGGTGATCGAGGGGCAGCCCAAGGAGGCCGTCTTCACGACAACGGTCCGTTTCACCCTCGATGGTCAGAAGCAATCCGGCCAGGAAGAGAAAGCGGGGACGACGGGGGATGTGCTTGTCCCCAAGCTGATCAAGAGAGTCGATCCGGTTTACCCGGAGGCGGCCCGCAAGGCCGGCATCCAGGGCATCGTCCTGCTGGAAGCCACGACGGATGAGCAAGGAAACGTGGTGAAGGTCCGCGTCCTGAAGTCCGTTCCCGAGCTCGATCAGGCGGCCGTCGATTCGCTGAAGCAGTGGAAGTACGAGCCGATGGTCATCGAGGGCAAGGCGAAAGGCGTCGTCTTCACGGTGACGATCAAGTTCGCGCTCCAATAGAAAAAATCAGAACGAGCGGAAGATGTTAAAGCCGACCCGGAAATCGCCGTCGCCGAGCCTCAAATCGCCGCCCGCAAGATATTGAGAGGCGAGGAGGCCGATCGAGTCGGTGACAAAGAACTGGAAGACGTGGCCTCCGATCTTCTTCTCAAGGCCCAAGCCCCAACTGCCGTATTTATCTTTGTAGCCGGCCAGCGCGGGTACCCATTCGGCGATAAGGGAGATATCGTCGATGACCCTGCACCGGCCGCCGATCCCCAGGGCGAAGGTGCCTTCTGAGTCCGGCTGCCAGAAATTCGTGTTTGAGGAAAAAGCCGGCACAAGAAGAAATGAAAGCCTGTCGTTCAGTTGATGGGAGAAACAAAGCAGGGCGTTCAACCGGAAGCGTCCCGACCAGTCCGCGTCGCGGGGCTTATCCATACTGACGAGGCTTCCCCCGGCGTGGAGAGTCACGGAAAAGGGAAGAGCGCTCTTTTTGCCTTGTTCAAGAATCGCCCAGCCGGCGCCGAAATCCCACTCCTGGTAGAGCTTGCTCCGGCCGACGGTCACCATCAGATTGTCCGTTATCCCGTAGCCGAAGCTGAGAAGGATATAGGCGGGACCGTCGAAGCCGTAGAAAGAATCCCAGCCGCTCGAGACAGGCGGCTGGAAGCGGTGCGAGACGCGAAACAGGAATTCGCCCTTGCTCAGGGTCGTTGTCGTCGGCAGGTTGACGAGCCTCGTCCCCCAGAAGGCGGGACCGGAAGGGGATTTGGGCTTGGAGGCCTGGCCGGAGTCTTTTCCGGTTTCAGTTGCGGAGGACAGGGCGGGGCCGTGAGCGGGGCCGCCGGGTCCGGTCGGAAGCGCTGTTTCGGACGGGTCAGCCGCCAGGCTCTTGATCCAATCTGCGATCTGTTTTATATCCGCTTCGAGAAGAGGGTCGCGCTTGGCGGGCATGCGCGCGCCCACAATCCCGGGCTCGCCTTTGATCTTCGCCAGGAGGTAACTTTTTTCGGGCGCGGCCGGGTCAACGATCAGCGACCCGGGCTTCTCCTGGCTGGCGACGCCGACGACCGAAGCCGGGAACCCTTCCGGCTCGAGGCTGAGCCCGGCCGGGGGATACTTACCGGAATGGCAGCCGGCCACGCTGCAGTTCTGCTTGACGATGCGCTTGACGTTATCGAGCGCCGGGGACTGCTCCACGCCTCGGGCAAGGAGGATGGAGCTTAAAATGAAAACCGCCGATACCATAAGGGCGAGGACGAATTTTTCTTTCAAGATAGACCTCCTCATTTGGCCATAGCTGTCTGCAGCTATTATCCTGGAAATCCCGATTTCTGGGAAGGGGTCGGTTACCGTCTACTCGGGCTGCCCCGGGTGCTTGAGCTCCGAACCGAGCAGGCTGTGCGGGATAAGGAAAACGATCAAGGTCACGACGGACGCCCCCAGCACCCAGCCCCGGTTTTTCCGTCCGCCCCGGCCCGCGACGAGCGCGACAATCCAGGCCAGCATCGCCAATAGTGTTTTGCTGTCGGTCAGGTCCCTTCCCAGGGGAAAGCCGGTCCACCAGGCGTCGAAGGCGAACTTCTGCATCAGCGGCCCGAGGATGAACCCGCCCACGAAAAACAGGACGGCCGTCCAGAGAGCCAGCCGCCGCGGATCGCTCCCGCGGTCCAAGGCGGCGATCCCCGCCCGCGTCGAAAAGAGCATGGCGGCGAAGATGACAAGGACATGGGCGAGAAGAAGGGGAGTCGGCACTCGGCCTTTGAAGCGGACAACGATCTCCTTGTCGCCGCCGATGGAGGTTTCCTTCCCGCGGTCGGTCAAGATGACCCTGTAGGCCAGCTTGCCGGCCATGGGCTGCCTGGGAAGGAAGCCCACCAGCCTGTCTTGCCGGCGGGTCATGGCTGCTTCCGTCCAGGCATCGTCGGTTTTGAACCTCCGGTAGAGCAGCCGTCCTCCGACCTCGGGGTCGGGAATAGCGAGGCCGACTTCGCAGTCGGAGGTGATCTCGGCGCTGCGGGGCAGCCTGAAGCTGACCTCCCCGTTTGTCAAGGCGGCCTTGCCCCGGACGGGATGGGTCGGTCCGGTCATCCGCTGGTAGACAGCGCTTGCCGCTGTAATGATAAAAGCCAGAACCCAGAAAAGGACCTTCTTCATCTTAGTCTTTGATCTCGATGCCGCCCAGGATCGCGGTCGCTTTTAAGGAAAGAACCTGCTCCGTGCCCGAGCCGGGCGCGTAGCTGTGCTTGTTCTCGATTCCTCCCAAGACCGGATTCCCCTGGAGCTCAACCCGGATATGGCGGGGCACCCTTAAATCGATCCCCCCCATGATCGCCGTGAGCTCCAGGCCGACTCGGGGCTCGGCCAGCCGGGCCCCGGTGAGATCAAGCTCGATCCCGCCCATGAGGGCCGTGGCCTTGCCGCCGTGGAAGTTCTGCGATTCGATGCGGCGGTTGAGCCCGGCGAAAATCGCGAATGCGTCCAGGACATCCTCCCGGCTGTCCGAGAGCCGGGCCGCCGACGGGCGACGAAAAGCGCCCAACAAGACCCAGAGCCCCAACCCGATAATGAGCGCCGGCCAGATGTAGTGCCAGGCGCTCCGGCCGAGGACCTCGAGCTTGGCCAGCTGGAATATCACCCCCAGGGCGATCAGGAACAGGCCGCCCGCGAGCTCCCGGAAGTCGCTCGAGATGAGCTGCCACAGGCCGGCGGCGACCAGGATGAGCGGCCACCACCGGCTGATGAGATCCCCGAAGTCGAGCCGTCCCATCTGGTCGAGGAGGAACAGCACGCCGAGCAGGATGAGCATGAAGCCCCAGAAAATGCGTCCTGAGGAATGCCGCTGCATGGTCATTTCAATTTCTCCCTCACGAAGTGCCCCCTTTATACCATAATCGCGAGTTCTGAGGAAGGGTCACATTCCTTAAGACGCAGTTTCTGCGTTTTTTTATTACCCTAAACGAGGGGGAGTGGAGGAGAAACCCGTATGAGGAGCTTACAGCCGGCGGATGTTCATGCCGCCGCTGACCTCGAGGACGAGCCCCGTGGAGAAGGGGAAATATCCCTTGGCCAGCGCCGCGACTGCCTTGCCCACGTCTTCCGGGAATCCCCACCTCTTCTGCGGGACCAGGCCTTCGGCGATCAGCTTGTCGTATCTCTCGCGCACGGGAGCGGTCATGTCGGTCTCGACAATCCCCGGCCGGATCTCGTAGACGTTGATCCCGAACTCGGCGAGCCGGTCGGCGAAGAGGGCGGCCGTCATACTCAGGGCCGCCTTGGAAATGCAGTATTCCGCCCGGACGGGGGAGGAGACGGCGGCGGAGATCGAGGTAATAAAGACGATCGCCGGCCTGGGATCGGGCGACCGTTTGACCTGGAGGACCATCTGCCGGGCCGCTTTCTGAGTGAAGAAGAAAGCGCCTCGGGCGTTAATGCCGAACACGCGGTCAAAACTCTCCGGCGTCGTGTCCAGGATATCCAAGCGGACGAGGGGAGCGACGCCGGCATTATTGACGAGGATGTCGATCCGGCCGAACTGTCCTAAAACTCCAGCCAGGATCTTCTCGTGGCAGGCAAGGTCGGAGATATCTCCCTGAAGCGGCAGGAACCCTGCACCCAAGGCGCCGAGGACTTCCTTCACCTCGAAAAGCCCCTTTTTCTTGTTCTCGGGTTCGAAGACGATATCCAGCCCGGCGATATCATAGCCGCTGTTGGCGAGCTCCAGGGCGATGCCCCGGCCGATGCCCCGTCCCGCGCCCGTGATCAGCGCCACCGGCTTTTTGTTCATCTCTCACTCCTTCCCGCCGATGATGCGGCCCCGGCGAAAATCTTCCCAGACGTTCTCGAACCAGCTGTCCTCGCGGGGGATCGGCCGGACATCGACCCACTCCTTGACCGCCCGCCCCGGTTTGTCCAGGGAAACCTCCAGGATCTTCCGGTCCACGAAGGAGAGCCTGGGGTTGAGAGAAAAACGCCAGCCATCCCCGAGCTCGGGACAGGGCTTCGCGCCGGCCTTGTCGAGGACAAGATAGGAGCCGCGGCTCCGGCCGCCCTTTTCCAGGTACTCGTGGATAGCCTCGAGGTAAACGGCATGGGTCAGCCCGAGGTCGAGGACCCGGAAAGCCTCCGGCAGGTCTTTCGCCGAACGCACCGTCAGCTCTGATTTCAGCCGGGCCCATAAAGACCAGGCCTCGCCGACGGCGGACCTGATTTTTTCGGGGTCACGCACGGCGGCCCCGCAGGTTGACATCCTTTCCTGGATCTCCCGGCGGGCTTCGATCATGAGGTCGGAACCCCGGCTTCTCGCCGCTGTCATCCTTCTCGCCGCATCCAGCTTCTCTTCCACTTGCGCGGCTGCCCGGGCGATGAAATCTCCCGTTTCCGGCGGCCCTCCGGCGTACCTCCGGGCGATGAAGAAAGCGGCCCGCATGCTTCCGACCTGGCCGGAATTGAGCGCCGACCCGCCCGGACGCCGCACCCCGTGGGTGCCGTTCACTTCGCCCACCGGAAAAAGATGCCGGATGTTGGATTCCCACCAGATATTGGCCCGGAAACCGCCGTTGTTGTGCTGGGCGCAGAGGCCGATCTCCAACGGTTCCCTGGCGAGGTCGATGCCGTGATTCGCGAAGATCTCTATCGCCGGAGGGTTCATCCTGGCCAGGCGCTCGATGGGCGTCGGAAGCAGGGCGTGCGATCTTTCGAGGTAGGTCGTTGCCTCAGCGCCGAGAAGGCGGAAATCGAATCCGGCGAGCCTTCCCCCGCCGCCCGGGTTCCGCCTGAAATCGAGGAAAACCTTCCGGCCTTTGAGGACCGTCTCCTCGTAGACGAGGATGTCGATGAGCGAGGAGCCGTAATCGTGGACCTTGGCCGGGTCAAATGGCCATTGGTAGCCTTTGAGGAAAATGGCCGTGCCCAGCCGGCCCATATCGGGGAAGACGTCGCTCAGGAACTCGCGCTCGTCCCCGCCCCCGGCCGCGGTCGAGATATAACGGGGGATGACCTGCTGATATGTCCCGGACAGGTTCCAGCGGAACTTGAGCGAAGCCAGGCCGAACTGCGATTCCGTCAGGTTTTGGGCCATGGCGCCGGCGGCGAAGCCCAACCCGTGCGAACCCTGCTGGCTCTCCGGATAGACAGAAGCCTTGTAGATCCCGGCCGGCCCGCCCGTTCCGAGCACGATATTCACGGCGTTGAACAGGACAAATCCATAGCCGTCCCCCCGGATATTCTTCTTGTCGATGGCCACGGCGCCGATGGCCCGGCGGGAATCCTTCCGGCCCGCCGTGAGAAGAGCGATGACCATATGCTTGTCGAGGACCGGGATTTCCCTCCTCTTGATCTCCCGGCCCAGCGCCTCGACCATCAGGCGCGAGGTCAGAGGTCCGGCGGAGGTGGCCCGCTGCCGGGGGTCGTGGTCCGTCTTGTAGCCGACGTAGCCTCCGTAGCGGTCGTGGGGGAAAGGCACGCCGAGTCCGACCAGATGAAAAAAGGCCTGGGCCGAATTCTGGGCCTCGACATAGGCGATGTCGCCGTGCATCGAGCCCCCGGAGAAAAGGTCGACCGCCAGGCGCAGGGCCGAGTCGGGGAGCTCGCCCGCCAGGGCCAGCTTGTAGTAGGTCTGCTTGTCCGAGCCCGCATTCCTTGAGGTTCCGGCTCCCCAATCCTCGGTGACGATGGCGATGTCCTTTATCCCCTGCTCATGAAGGCAGACGGCCGCGTTGAGGCCAGCCGCGCCGCTGCCTATGACCAGCGTGTTGAGCGAAATGACCGGGAGCCGGGCTCCGCCGATCGCGGCCTGGCGTTTTTCCATTTCAGGCCTTCCGTTTTCTCCGGCGGCCGGCGGACCACGCAGTCTGCTGCTCGGTCCGGCGGACCTGCCTGGCTCTCTTCCGGGCCTCTCGATATTCGGACTGGTAGACTTCGGCGTCCTGGACGGCGCAGCCGACGGCGCATCCTGCCCTGAGCATCTGCGAGCATTTCGAACAACTGACGCACACCTTGCGCGGGTCGAGGACTCCGTCAGCCGCCAGGGCGTTTACCCAACCTGGGCAGGCGATGCTCCCTCTCCCTAAGCCGATGAGCGACGTCCTCTCGCTTTCCACCATGGCTGCCGCGACATATGGGAAAAGATGGCGGAGCCAGGAATAGCCGGCGCCGACGACCGGCAACGAAGGAAAGGCCCTCTGGACCTCGGAGGTCAGCCGGAGCCAGCGGGCGACTCCGACCAGGGGGTGCTCATCGGGGAGCTTCTGCCCGATAAGAGGTTTGTCGCTGGGTCGGCCGAAGTGCGATTGATAGGCTGGGACTCCGAGGGAGACGGCCAGAACGGGGAAATCTATCTCCTTGAGCCTCTTGATCAACCGGAGCGGTTCAGCGAGGTCAGGCTCGTCCGAGCCTTTCTGGCTCACCCCAAAACCGTGGGGGAAGGGTACGGCATCGTAAAGGCTCAGCCGGCCGGTCACGAATATTCCGCGGACCTGTTGCTTGATCTTGTCCGCTGTCTCGATGAGGAAGCGGGTGCGATTTTCGAAGCTTCCCCCATACCGGCTGTCGGGCCGCGTGAAGGACGCCAGAAGCTCGGAGACAAGATAGCCGTGGCAGGCTTTGACGTCCACTCCGTCAAACCCGGCTTCGTGGGCCAGCCCGGCTGCGGCGGCGTATTCCTCCTGCAAGGCATCCAGCGCCGCGTCCGTGATGAGGGGGTATTCGGGAGGCAACCCCAGCCTGGCATCGAGAAGGGGGCTGTGCTGGGCGACGACCGGTGCCGGCCGGCCCAGCGGCTTGGAGTTGCGTCCGGAATGCGTCAGCTGAAGGATGAGGATGATATTGTGATCGTGGCCGAACTTCCGATGGGCGGCCAGGCGCGTCTCCTTGACCAGTCGTTTGAACCCGTCCCTGGATTGCAGGTTGATCCAGAGTTGGCGGGGGTTGGAACGGCCGTCGGGTGTCACCGCCGTCGCCTCGAACCAGACCAGGCTCGCGCCCCCTTCCGCATAGCGCTTATACCGGCGCAGGGTGAGCTCGGTGGGCCGGCCGGAGTCGTCGCCGTCTGCGCCCTCCATCGGCAGGACGGCGAAGCGGTTAGGCAGGACCCTCCGGGCGACGACGACATGGCTGAACAGAACGGAGATGTCGTCTAAGACTGGAATGTCAAGGCCGAGGGCGGCGACTTTTTTCTCCAGGGCTGCCCGGTCTTTGAGGCGGAAGCGCTCGTAAGGCATCACGATTCTCCCCGGTTGATTATCCCATGGAGGCAGCGAAGGCCGTTTTTCACTCTTTCCTCGCAGACCTCCGGCCAACGGTTTCTCTCGACAATCGTCATCTCGCCCCTTTCGACGAGCCTTCCGCCCTCGAACGCCAGGGCGATGAGCCGGGAGAACTCGGCGGCCGAGAGGTCGGGAAATTTGAGCAGAAAAGAAGGGCTGAAGACAGGGATCAGGAACTGTCCGCCATGGTCCTCCAGGGAAAGCCGGAGAGGAGGGTCGGAGGATGAGAGAAGCCCGACGATCCCCTCGAGGTCCACGATTCCCTTTCCCGCTTCTGCCGGGAATGAGACGAGGCCGTTTTCGGTCAGCAACAGCCCGCCGTCCTTAATGTGGGTCATGACGACCCAGGGCAGGACCCTCCGCGTCGCCATGACGGGGTCTTCCAGCATGGTCAGCAGGTTCATGGTGTCGAGACATATCCCGAGATATTCACCGGGCCGGACGCCGCAGGCGTCGAAGAGGCGGATAAGCTCGAAAGTCGTGAACTCGAAGTGTGTTTCAATGGCCAGGGTGACGCCGAGATCGCCGAGCATCGCTTTCTGGGCCCGGAGGCTTTCGGCCGTGGCCCGAAGAAGGATCCCGGTGGGCCGCGCGTCATCGGTCCATCTCATGAGTCCGCCCGAACAGGAGCGCACCGCGGAAATCCCCAGCGCCCGGGCCTGCTCGGCAGCCCGGCGGTTGACCTTAAAGGTATCGACCGGCCGGACCGTTTCTGGGTCGAAGGGAATGTGTTGCCCGCCCCCCCACTCAAGGTAGAGGCCGAGATCCCGGGCCCGCTGGGAGAGGTCCCGGAGGAAGGCCTTGTCGAGACGGCGGCCGGGGGGAATGTTGACCTCGGAGAACTGCGCGCCATCGCCGCCGTTTTCCTTGACCCAGTCCAGCAGGCGAAAGGCATCGAGACCCAGGGGCCGGAGCGAGTAGCTGTCCACCCCGATTTTGAGCCGGCCCATCCTCCCGGTCCCGCTTTTCGGCATCGCCGTCATGGACTCCTCTTTCTCTTGAAGATGTCGAGCACCATGTGCAGCTCCTTGGCTCTTATGGCCGCGGTCAAACCGCCGTAGATTCCGGCGGCCAGAAAGAAGAGGATGATCACATAGAGCGCCTTTGAAGGAAGCGTCGAGGTTTCGAGGTTGATGGGATGGACTTTCTGGGCCGCGAGAAGGACAGCCCCCATTACGGCCGAACCGCCCAGGAATTTCAGGAAGCTCGACCTCAGTCCGGAAATATCCAGATGGCCGACTCTCCGGTGGAGAAGAGCCGTCAGCATGAACATATTAAAAATGCCCGATATCGAAGTCGCCAGGGCCAGCCCGCGAAAACCCAGCGGCCGCATGAAGGCGAGGTTCAGGGCGATATTTAAAACGACGGTGAGTACGCTCACCTTGACCGGAGTCTTTGTATCTCCGAGGGCGTAAAAAACCGGGGCGACGACGCGGATCGAGGCATAGGAGAAGAGCCCGAAGGAATAGAAGATGAGAGCCTGGGAAGTGAGGATGGTGTCCCCATAGGTGAAAAGGCCATGCTGAAAAAGCGTTGAGACGATCGGCTTCGAGGCGCCCGCCAGGAAGAAAATCGAGGGCAAGGTCAGGAAAAAGACCAGCCGCAGCGAGGAAGAGCACGTCGCCAAGACGTTGGGGATATCCCTCCGGGCGGCGTACGTGGCCACGATAGGCAGGGTGACCGTGGCCACGGCGACGCCGAAGACGCCGAGCGGAAAATGCATCAGCCGGAAGCTGTAATTAAGGTAGGACGGGCTGCCCTGGGGAAGAAGCGAGGCGATCACTGTGTTGACGAAGATATTGATCTGGGTCGAGGCAAGCCCCAGGATCGCCGGAGTCATGAGGACGATGATGCGCTTCACGCCAGGGTCCCTGAACGACACGATCGGCCGGTACCGATAGCCCTCCCGGCGCAGGCTGGGCAGCTGGCAGGTCCATTGTCCCAACCCGCCGATGAGGGCCCCAAAGGCCATGCCGAGGATGGGAGGGTCGAAGAGAGGGCACAGGAAAAAGCCGGAAAAGATCATGCCGATATTGAACAGGGCCGGGGAGAAGGCGGGGATGCCGAAATGCCGGAGCGAGTTCAGCATGCCCATGGCCACCGCCGCCAGGGAGAGAAGCGGCAGGAAGGGGAACATGATCCGCGCCAGGAGAATGGTGAGCTCGGACTTGCCGGGAATCGCCTTGAACCCGGGGGCGATCAGGTCGACGATCCAGGGAGTCGCCAGGATGCCGATGAGGACGATGGCCGATAGGACGAGGAGCAGCGCGTTGACGACCAGGTTTCCCAGCCGGAAGGCTTCCTTTTTGTCCTTGTTGACGAGATAGTCGGTGAAAACGGGAATAAAGGCGGCCGAAAGAGCTCCTTCCGCGAAGAGATCCCGCAGCAGGTTGGGAATTCGAAAGGCCGCCACGAAAGCATCGGTGGCAAAGCCGGCGCCGAATAGAAATGCGAAGGTCTGCTCGCGGACAAGGCCGAAGAGACGCGACAGGAAGGTGGCACCGCTGACTATGGTCGTCGACCGGGCGACGTGCTCCTTGTGGTCCATCATCAGGTTTTAGGCTTTTCCTTTGTCCGCGGGCTTTCCGCACTCTCCGGCGGTTCCCTTGAGGATCTCGATGGCGTGAGGGAGCGCAGGCATGACGGTCTCCAGGCTTTCCCGCACCGCCCTTTCGCTCCCGGGAAGGTTGATGATCAGGGTGGACTTCCGGATGCCCGCCGCCGCCCGGCTGAGCATCGCGGTCGGAGTCTTTTTCATTCCGGCGAGCCGGATGGCCTCGCTGATCCCGGGGGTCTCCCTCTCGATCACGGCCTTGGTCGCCTCGGGAGTCCAGTCGCGCGGGCTGAATCCCGTGCCGCCCGTCGTGAGCACGACTTCGACTCCTTCATCGGCCCATTCCACGAGCGCCGCCCGGATCAGGCCGGTCTCGTCGGGAACGATCCGGTACCGGACGACCTCCCCGCCCGAGGCCTCGATGATTTCCCGGATGGCCAGGCCGCTCCGGTCCTCGCGCTCGCCCTTGGCCCCCTTATCACTGACGGTGAGGATTCCGACCTTCATGGTCAACCTCCGACCTTGAACATCTCGCTGGAAAGAGCGGCCAGGCTGCCGCGCTCCCATTTTTCTTTCTCTCCGATCGCCGTCCGCAGGATGGCGGCGATTTCCTCGGGGGCTGCTTTCTTTTCGCGGAGAGTTTTTTTTATATCGATCCCCTCCCTGTCGAAAAGGCAGAGCTTCAGCCGGCCGTCGGCGCTGAGCCGCAGCCGTTCGCATCCCCGGCAGAACGGATCGGAAATGGGAGCGATGATCCCGATCCTCGCCCCCGAAGCGGTCTGGTAGACCTTGGCGACGCCGTCCGCCTCAAGCTGACAGGTCAGAGGGCCGAAGCTTCCGGCGATCCTCTCGCGGATCTCGTCACCTTTGACGAACAGGGCCGGCCGCCATCCCCCCAGCTCCTTGCACTCCGGGCTGAGGCCGCTCGTCGGCATGAGTTCGATGAACCGGACTTCCACCTTTTCCCTCCCGGCGAACCGGACGAAGTCCTCGATCTCGTCGTCGTTGACGCCGCGGATGACGACCGTGTTGACCTTGATGGGACTCAGCCCGGCCCTTCTGGCCGCCTCCAAGGCCGCCAGGATGCTGTCGAACCCTGTCCTCCGGGTGATCGTCTCGAACCTCTCCCGCCGCAGCGTGTCCAGGCTGATGGTCACTCTGCCAAGCCCCGCCGCTTTGAGGATCGCCGCCGCCTCTCCGAGATGAAGGCCGTTGGTTGTCAGCGCCAAGTCGTCGGGTCCGAGCCCGGCCAGCTTTTCCACCAGCGTTTCAACACCCCGGCGGATAAGCGGCTCGCCTCCCGTGATCCGGAAACGGCGGATGCCGACCGCCAGCGCCGCCGCGGCCACCCGCTCGATCTCCTCGTAGGTCAGAAGATCGCCCGGCGAGACGAGCGTCACTCCCGACTCCGGCATGCAGTAGATGCAGCGCAGATCACACCGGTCCGTCACCGAGATGCGGAGGACCCTATCGTTTTTCAATCGCGTCTCCGACCCGAACCCTTCCGCCTTCGAGGACCTCGCAGAAAACCCCGAGTTCGGGCATAATGCACTCGCCCACGAGCTTGAAGACCGCGCACTTGGTGTGGCATTCCTTTCCGATCTGGGTGATTTTGAGCCGAACCCCGCTTTCGCCGACCACGAGCTCGTCGCCCACCCGGCAGCCCCTGAGCTCGAGGCCCTTGGTCGTGAGGTTTTCGGCGAACGCTCCGGGGCCTATCGGGATTGTCCCTTTGTCGCCGAGCCGGGCCGCTTGTTCCTCGATCATCTCCAGCATCAGCAGCGAAACCTGCCTGTGACCGAAGGCCCGGTGGGCGTCGCCGGTTATCCCTTCTCCGGCGATGACCTCGGCCTCCGGAACCGGCGTCTTGACCTGGCCTTTCTTCCGGCTGGTGTTTATGGAGACGATCCTGCCGGCCTTCCCGGCCGCCGTCCTGCTCATCTCTTTCTCCGGAAAACCCCGCTCTTTCCGCCGCTCTTAAAGTCGAGCCGGAGGCGGGTGATTTCGGCGCCCCTGTCCACGGCCTTCACCATGTCGTAGATCGTCAGGGCCGCCACGGCGGCGCCGGTCAGAGCTTCCATCTCCGCTCCGGTCCTCGCCTCCGCCTTGACGCGGCAGATGACCTTTATTCCGCTCTTCAGGAGTTCCATTTCCACGACGACCCTGTTGATGGGGATGGGGTGCGTCAGGGGGATGAGTTCGAAGGTCCTTTTCGCCGCCTGGATGCCGGCCAGCCGGGCCGTGTTCAGGACTTCACCCTTGGCGATTTTGTCGGCGCGGATGAGGCTGAGCGTCTCCGGCCGGAGCCGGATCGCGCACGAGGCCGCGGCCTCCCTTTGGGTGACCGGTTTGGGTCCGACGTCCACCATCCGGGCTCTGCCTTCGCGATCGATATGGGTCAGCCTGGCCATCGTCAATCCAGGAAAAGGATTTCGACCTCCCGGCCTTTTTGAAGCCGCGGCAAATCGGCGGGCATAACGATCAGGACGCGGCTCTTGACCATCGACCTCAGGACGCCGCTTCTCTGGTCCGGGAAAGGCTCGACTCGAAGGACGGGTCCCTCGCCGACGAGCCGGCCGCGCAGGAACTGGGTCCGGCCGGGCCGGACTGAGATCTCCTGCTCGAGGACGGCCCTGGCGCTGGGGAGACCGGTCCGTTTCCGTCCCAGCATCAGGTCGATCGCGGGCCGGACGAAGAGGTGGAACATGACCATGGCGCTCGTCGGATTTCCCGGAAGACCAAACACGAGCTGCCTTCCCCGGACGCCGAAAAACGTCGGCTTCCCCGGCTTGATCCGGAGCTGCCAGAAAACGGGACGGACGCCGAGGCGGCGAAGCTCTTCCTTGACGAGGTCGTAATCGCCGACCGAAACGCCTCCGGAGATCGCCAGGATATCCGCGTCCTTGGCCTTTTGGATCTTGCGTTCGAGTTGGGAGGCCCTGTCGCGGGCGATCCCGAGGTAGCGCGCCTCGGTGCCCGCCTCCAGGGCCAGGGAGAGGAGCGAGTATCCGTTCGAGTTCCAGATGCGGCCGGGGCCGGCTTTTTCGCCCGGCTCGACGATCTCGTCCCCGGTCGCGATGACGGCGAGCTTCGGCCGGCGGACGACCCGGACGGACGCGAGCCCGAGAGCGGCCAGCATTCCCACCTCGGCCGGGCCGATGAGTTCTCCTTTCTCCAGGATGAGATCCCCTTTTTCGAGGTCCTCGCCGGCGCGGCCGATGTTGTCGCCCGGGGAGACGGCGCGGATAATCTTTACCAGGAACCCGGCTTTTTCCGTGTCCTCGACCATGACAACGGCGTCGGCGCCTCGGGGCAGGGGAGCGCCGGTCATTATCCGGACCGCCTGCCGGGAGCCCAGTGCTTTGTGGCTGATTCGGCCCGCGGGAAGGTCTTCCACGACCTCGATCGTGACGGGCCGGCCGGCCTTCGCGGGACGCGTATTCGCGGCTTTCACCGCATAGCCGTCCATCGT